>Ga0055479_10000207_pt1 | contig 10939 bp, 9 predicted proteins | sample Muzzi_PWC_D1_FD_57941 | JGI IMG/M metagenome (GOLD analysis project Ga0055479, IMG submission 57941) | Wetland microbial communities from San Francisco Bay, California, USA, that impact long-term carbon sequestration - Muzzi_PWC_D1 | ecosystem: Environmental > Aquatic > Marine > Wetlands ...
GCAAGTTCGATTTTCAGCTCTACGACGAGTTCCGCGCCTGCTATGCGGATACCGCGGGTAATGGTGTGCGCTACGTGGTAGATTTGGCCGAAACCGAGTACCTCGATAGTTCCGCGCTGGGTATGCTGCTGTTGCTGCGCGAGCATGCCGGCGGAGAGGCCTCTACAATCGAGATTGCGCGCGCTTCTCCCGATGTTCGCAAGATACTCGACGTGGCGAACTTCGGAAAGCTGTTCAAACTCTAGGCCAGGTCCCGTCGATGATCGAATATGCCGAAAAACGCGACTTTCTGCGCATGCCTATCGATTGCGAGTTGAATTTTTCGGAGGTCGACGGTGGCAAGCGCCATCAGGGTAAGGTGATCAACCTGAGCAGCAAGGGAATCCTGTTCACCTCCAGCAAAAGCTTCGAAATCGGCACTCGTCTCGATATCGTTTTAACCCCCAGCAATTCCATTACTCCGCCGATGCAGGCCAGGGTCATCGTGTCGCGAGTCGACGCCAGGGAAGTACTCTACGATATCGCCTGCCAAATCGAGGATGTCAAATCCTGACCGGTATCGGGCGCGGGCCGCTCAAGCCGGTGTATAGTGGCTTTTGACGTACTCCTTTACCAGGCCGATAAATTCCTCCGCAATCCGTTCGCCCTTCAGGGTTACGGTCTTGGCGCCGTCTTCGTAAACCGGCGCCACCGGCTGCTCGCCGGTTCCCGGCAGGCTGATACCTATGTTGGCGTGCTTGCTTTCTCCGGGCCCGTTGACCACGCATCCCATCACCGCCACCTTCATCGATTCGACGCCGGGATAGGTCGTTTTCCAGTGCGGCATCGACGCGTCCAGTTCCTGTTGAATCTGTTTCGCCAGCACCTGGAAGTATTCGCTGGTCGTGCGCCCGCAGCCGGGGCAGGCGGTGACGCTGGGGGAAAAGGCGCGTATCCCGAGCGATTGCAGGATTTGCTGGGCAACCTTGACCTCGCGTTCGCGCGTCGCGCCGGGTTCGGGGGTTAGCGAAACGCGGATCGTGTCGCCAATACCCTGTTCGAGGAGTATCGCCAGCGCCGCGCTCGACGCGATAATGCCCTGGTCGCCCATGCCGGCCTCGGTCAGGCCGAGGTGTAATGCATAGCGGCATTTCTCGGCGAGCGCCCGGTAGACTTCGACCAGATCGGGCACGCGGCTCATTTTGCAACTGATCACGATACGCTCGGCGGGCAGGCCGATCTGCTCGGCGAAAGCCGCGCTTTCGAGCGCCGAGTCGATCACCGCCTGGCGGTTGATCGCTTCCAGCGGCCGGGGTCTGGAGAGGCCGGCGTTACGGTTCAGCAAGTTGGCCAGTAGTTGCTGGTCCAGGCTGCCCCAGTTGACGCCGATGCGCACCGGCTTGTCGTAACGGCAGGCAATCTCCACCATTTCGCTGAACTGCGGGTCGCGTTTTTTACCGCGCCCGACATTGCCGGGGTTGATGCGGTACTTGGCCAGCGCCCGGGCACAGGCTTCGTGCTCCCTGAGAAGCTTGTGGCCGTTGAAGTGAAAGTCGCCGATCAGCGGCACCGGGCAGTTCAGGCGCTGGAGCCTTTCGGCGATATGCGCTACCGCGCCGGCCGCGGCATCGTTGTTGACGGTAATGCGCACCAGTTCGGAGCCCGCGTCATGCAACAGCCTGACCTGTTCTACCGTGGCCTCGATATCCGCGGTATCGGTATTGGTCATCGATTGCACCACGACTGGCGCGCCGCCGCCGATGACGACTCCGGAAACATCGACGCGATGGCTTGGTCTGGTGCTGATCATCAAATGCGGTCCGTGGACTGGAGGCGCCTAATAGTAAAGAACATTCGCCCCCAGATAAAGCCTGGCCGGGTTGAGTTCCGGCGGCCCGTAAGCGGCAGGGATTTCACCGGCCGGGCCCGCGACGGCGACAAAATCCCGGCAGATTGTTTCGCCCACCGGGCAAAACCGATAGAATCCGGTGCCGCGCTGCCAGGAGCTGTCCCCGTGTTCGACCAGATAACCGTTATCGCATTCGATCTCGACGATACGCTCTGGCCGTGCATGCCGACGATACATCGCGCCGAAGAGACCCTGTACCGCTGGCTGGAGCGGCATTTCCCGCGCATTACCGAGGGTCACGAACCCGCCGCCCTGGTCGAATTGCGGCGCCAGTTCAGCGCCCGCGAGCCGCGCTACGCGATCGACATGACCGCGATGCGGCGCGATTTTCTGCACCAGCTCGGCAATCTCTACGAGTACGACGGCGAACTGGTTTCGCGGCGCGGATTCGAGATTTTTTTCCACGCCCGCCAGCAGGTGGAGTTTTATCACGACGTGCTACCGTGCCTGCGACGGCTGAAGCGACGCTATCGCCTCGGCGCGATCAGCAACGGTAACGCCAGTGTCGACCATGTCGGCCTCGGGCATTTGATCGAGCATTCGGTCAGTGCCGCGGAGGCGCAGGCGGCCAAGCCGGACCCGCGGATATTCGAGCAACTGGCGCGGCGTTTCGACGCGGCGCCCGGGGAAATCCTTTACGTCGGCGACCACCCGGTTTACGACGTGGTCGGGGCCACAGGGGCCGGGTACCATGCGGTATGGATCAATCGCGACCGTTCGGAGTGGCCGCAGGAGCTGCCCGAACCCGGGTATCAGGTCGCCGACCTGCTCGAGCTCGAATCCCTGCTCAGTGACTGAGAATTTGCACCATCCGATCTTCGACCTTGCGCGCCAGTATGGGTTGCGCGATTGCGGTCGGGTGAATGCCGTCCTGCTGCATCAAAGCGGGATCGCTGGCGGCGACACCGTCGAGGAATTTTGGCAGATAATGGATACCGAACTCGCCAGCCACGGATTCGAAGACCTGCTGGAATCTGGCGTTGTAAGCGGCACCGAAATTAGGCGGCATGCGCACGCCGATCAGCAGCACGACGATGCCGCGATCCTGTGCCAGGCGCACCATCCGCCGCAGATTTTCGGTGGTCTGCGCGAAATCGAGCCCGCGAAGGCCGTCGTTGCCGCCCAGCTCGATGATCAGGTGGGTGGGCATATGCTCGTCGAGCAGCTGCGGCAGGCGTTGCAGTCCGCCGAAGCTCGTCTCTCCGCTGATACTGGCGTTGATCACGCTTGTTTGCGGGAATCTCGTCCCCATATCGTTGGCAAACAAATGCGCCCAGCCCTTTTCCAGCGGAATATTGTGGGCAGCGCTCAAACTGTCGCCCAGGATCAGGATCCTGATCGCCTGGTGACCGGCCGCGGCGGCGCCGTGATATCCCAGCAGGACAAACAGGATTATGAGCGAAAACAATCTTTGCATTGAGTTGAACCGGGTCGGGAAGACCGTGGATACGCCCGAAGGCAAGCTCGACATCCTAAATAATATCTCGCTGGATGTTAAGTACCGCGAGGCGGTGGTCATCAAGGGGGCTTCGGGATCCGGCAAGACCACGCTGCTCGGCCTGATGGCCGGTCTCGATCAGGCGAGCAGCGGCGAAGTCGTGCTGTTCGGCGAAAATCTCGCCGGGCGCAACGAGGAACAGCGTTCGGCGATCCGCGCCGGCAAGGTCGGCTTCGTGTTCCAGTCGTTCCACCTGGTACAGGGGGCAACCGCATTGCAGAATGTCATGTTGCCGCTGGAACTCGCAGCCGTCGACGATGCACAGCGACTCGCCTTGGAAAGCCTGCAACAGGTCGGACTGGAAGCCAAGGCATCGACGCGCGTCGAACACCTGTCGGGCGGTGAACAGCAGCGTGTCGCGATCGCGCGCGCTTTCTCGGTCAGGCCCAGGGTACTGTTCGCCGATGAACCGACCGGAAATCTCGATGCGGCCACCGGCCACCAGATCGCCGACCTGATGTTCCACCTGCGAGACCGTTCGGGCACCACGCTGGTGCTGGTCACTCACGAGAGCGAGTTGCTGGAACGCGGCGATCGGCAAATCCTGATCGAATCCGGCAAGCTGCTCGGGGATTGACGATGTCCAGGCCGAAACCCGCCACTCTCCATTCCTACTGGCTGATGTTTGTCGCCACGGTCATCACCGTGGGTATCGTAACCGCCAGTCAGCTGGTCACCAGTCGTATCGGCCTGCTGCTCGACCGCCAGGCGAGCGAGTTGCTGGCGGCTGATCTGGTAGTGCTGTCGGCACGCGAATTCGCTACCGACTACGGTGCCGAGGCCCGGCGCCGGGGCTTGCAGGTCAGCCACAGCGTCAGCCTGCGCACCGCGGTGTTCATCGACGGGGATCCGCGACTGGTAGAACTCAAGGCCGTCGACGCGGCCTATCCGCTGCGCGGTCAGCTGGAGCGGGCCGGCGAGATTGCCGGTACCAAGTCGGCGACCCGGGAGATCCCGGCGCCCGGCGAGGTCTGGGTCGATACCAAGCTGGCACAATTACTCGGCGGTGCGATGAATCTCGGCGAAGCCGAGTTTGCGGTCAGCTGGTTACTGACCTACGAGCCGGACCGCGGCGGCGCGATATTCAATCTCGCGCCGCGGGTGTTGATGAATCTCGGCGATCTGCCGTCCACCGGGCTCGTGGTTCCGGGTAGCCGGGTAGAGTATCGCGTCATGTTCGCCGGCAACCAGGGCGAGATCGCCCGGTTCAAGGCCTGGCTCGGGGCCAGGCTGCAGCCCGACGAGGAAATCCAGGATCTCGAAAACGCGCGCCCGGAAATGCGCCGGGCGCTCGATCGCACGCGCAATTTCTTCGCCCTGGCGATCGTGCTGACGCTGGTGATCGCGATGGCCGCAATCGCGATCACCGCACGCTACACGGCCAGGCAGGAGGCGCCCAAGGTCGCGATGCTGCGCGCATTCGGTATTTCCCAGGCCAGCCTGTTTCGATACTACCTGCGCCAGCTCGGCATCCTGTGGCTCGCGGCCACCGTATGCGGTGCCCTGCTGGGCTGGTTGACGCAGTTTCCGCTGCAGTGGGCGCTGCACGGCTGGTTCGGCAAGTCTCTGCCGGCGGTCAGCGACTGGCGGCCGTTCGTCACCGCCGGACTGGTAGGCCTGATCGCGCTGGCGGGTTTTTCGCTGCCATATCTGCTCAACGCCACCGCGACGCCGCCGATGCAGGTGTTGCGCACCATGGTCGACCGCCGCTCCTGGTTGCGTGGCCTGCTGGGCTCGGCCAGCGCCGTGGTTGCGGTGTTCGTCGTGCTGATGCTGTTGATGCAAAGCTCGCTGCTGGCGGTCGCGACGCTCGGTCTGATCCTCGGGTGCGCGTTGTTGCTGCCGCTGATTCTAGCCTCGATGGTCAGGCTGCTGCTGTTTTCGTCGCGGCGAAAATTCTGGTTGCGCCAGTACCTGCTGAGCCGCCTGCAGGCAAGCTCGCGCGGCGCCGTTTACGTGATGTCGGGATTCAGCCTGGTATTGATCGCGATCCTGATGATCGCGGTGGTCAAGGACGAAATTCTCGGCGACTGGCAGGCGCAGCTGCCGGAAGGCATCCCCAATTACTTCCTGGTCAATATCCCCGGCGAGGATATCGAGGCGGTGGGCAATTTCATGCGCCAAAACGGGATCGAGTCGTCCAGACCCTACGCGCTGGTGCGCGCGCGCCTGACGCAGATCAACGGGGTCGACGTCGAACGAATCGATTTTTCGAATCCGCGCGCCGAGACCCTGGTTCAGCATACCTTCAACATGACCTACGCGGTCGCATTGCCCGAGCAGAATGCGATCGTTTCAGGCAAATGGATCGACGCCGGCGACCCGCGCCCGCAGTTGTCGGTGGAGCAGGGCATGGCCGAGCGCCTCGGCCTCGAAGCGGGCGACGAATTGACCATGAGTATCGGCAGCGAAGTGCTGCACGCTCAGGTCACCAGCATCCGTACGGTGGTATGGGAGAACTTCAAGCCCAATTTCTTCATTATTTCGAATCCGGCACTGCTCGAGGGCCTGCCGCAGACCGGGCTTTTGAGCGCACTGATCAAGGATCGGGACAAGGCCAGTCTGAAGCGCCTGCTCCACGACTATCCGTCGATCACGCTGCTCGACATCACCGAGTTGATGGCACGCGTGCGCGCCATCGTCGACCAGGCCAGCGTGGCGCTGGAGTTCTTTTTCCTGTTCGCGCTCGCCTCGGCATCGATCGTGCTACTGGCCGCCATTCAGACGGGCCGGCAGGAGCGCGAAATCGAATCTTCCCTGCTGCGTGCATTATCCGCGCAGACCAGCCAGCTTTACCGGGTACACGTGCTCGAATTCACCCTGATGGGGGGGCTGATCGGCTTTTTCTCCGCCGCTTTCGCGACCCTGGCGGGCTGGGCGATCAGCGTTTATTTCTTCGACATGGAGTTTCACTTTTCACCGGCCGTGTGGTGCTACAGTCTGGTTTCCGCGAGCCTGGTATTGACGATCGCCGGCACACTGGTCAGTCGCAGGGTTTATAATATCTCACCGATGAAGATTCTCCGCTCCTGAAGGCCTGCGCCGTGAACAGCGATTCGCAGAGCTCATTTGTCGATTCGGTAACCCGCAAGCTGGGTTGGGACGAATCCCTCGAGCGCGCGCTCGAGCTGGTCGCGGATGCGCCGCGGCCGGACAAGAGCCGGCCGAGCAGCATCGATGTCGCGAAACGGGTGCTGGACTCGGGCAGCGATCGTGAAGCCGTGATCGCGACACTACTCAGCACCCCGGGGCTGCGCGAACGGCTCGATTACAAATCCATCGAGTCGGAATTCGGCCGCCGGATCGCGCAATTGACTCGCGGTGTAAACCGTCTCAACACGCTCAAGGATGGCATCCCGGCCCACGTCGACAGTCCGGAACAGGCCGAGAAACTGCGCCGCCTGCTAATGGCGATCACCAGCGATGTCCGGGTCATGTTGATCAAACTGTGTTACCGCGTCGAGCGCCTGCGGCTGCTGCGGCACGGAGATTACGAAATGCGCCGTCAACTGGCGCAGGAAACGCTCGACATTTACGCCCCGCTGGCCAATCGCCTGGGCATGGGCCTGCTCAAGTGGGAACTCGAAGACCTGGCCTTTCGCGCCCTCGAGCCGCAGGTCTACAAGCGTATCGCCAGTCTGCTCGAAGAAAAACGCAGCGAGCGCGAGACCTTTATCGAAAAATTCACCACTCGCCTGAAAGCGCTGCTGCGCGAACAGGAAATCGAGGCCGACGTACAGGGCAGGGCCAAGCATATCGTCAGCATCTGGCGCAAGATGCAACGCAAGAATCTCGAATTCCACGAACTTTTCGACGTGCGCGCGGTGCGTATCCTGGTCGGTTCGGTGGCCGACTGTTACGCGGTGCTCGGCGTGGTGCACACCACCTGGCAGCACATCCCTCCGGAGTTCGACGATTACATCGCCAACCCCAAGGACAACGGCTATCGCTCTCTGCATACCGCGGTGGTAGCAGACGACGGCAAGGTCGTCGAAGTGCAGATCAGGACTTTCGAGATGCACGAAAATTCGGAACTCGGCGTCGCCTCGCACTGGCGCTACAAGGAAGGTGCCCGGCTCGACCGGCGCATGGAGGAGAGTATCGCGAAAATGCGCGACCTGTTGCAGGGTTCCGCCGAGGACATGTCGGACGCGGTGTCGGAAATCTCCAACGAGCTATCCAGCGACCGGGTCTACGTGTTTACTCCGAAAGGTCAGATCGTCGATATTCCGCAGGGCGGCACGCCGCTGGATTTTGCCTACAGTATCCACTCGGAAGTCGGGCATCGCTGTCGCGGCGCCAAGGTCAACGGCCGTATCGTCAACCTGACCACGGTGCTGCAGACCGGCGACGAAGTGGAAATACTGACCACTCGGGAGGCCCGTCCGAGCCGCGACTGGATGAACAGGAACCTGGGCTTTATCAAGTCCGCGGGGACTCGATCCAAGGTACGCAACTGGTTCAACCACCAGGATTTCGAACACCACCTGATCGACGGTAAATCGATTTACGAGCGCACGCTCGGCAAGTACTCGATTCACGATGCGGATCTCAAACAGCTGGTGGAGCATTTCAAACGCAAGGACCCGGAGCAGTTTTTCGCCGATATCGGACGCGGCCTGATTACCCCGCCGCAGATTCTCGGATTCCTGCAGAGCGAACCCGAGCAGGATCCGTTTCGCAAAGTCAAAAAGGAGGTCAAGGCGCCGTCCACGAAGGACGAGGTCAGCGTTCACGGCGTGGGAAACCTGATGACCCAGTTCGGGCGCTGCTGCAAACCGGTGCCCGGCGACGATATCATCGGCTTCATCACGATCAACAGCGGCATCACGATACACAAGCGCGACTGCTCCAATATCCTGTCGCTGCCGGATGACAAGCGCTCGCGTCTGATCGAAGTCGACTGGGGCCACCGACACGGCTCGGTTTACCCGGTCGAGATCAGCATGTCGGCTTACCAGCGTACCGGGCTGATGCAGGACATCAGCACGATTCTCGCCAATCTCAAGGTCAACCTGCTGAACGTCAATTCGAATACCAATCAGGACGATCAAATGGTCTACACTCGTCTGACCATGGAGATTCGAAGCGTCGACGAACTGGTGCTGATCATCGACAAGCTGTCGCAACTACCGAACGTGCAGGACGTGCGGAGGGTTGCCTGATGGGTGCGATGCGCGAGCCGCAGTTAATCGAAAAAATCGGCTCGGCGATAGACCGCCGGTTTTGTATCGCGCCGATGATGGATTGTTCCGATCGGCACAGCCGCTTCTTCCTGCGGCTGTTTTCGCGCCGCATCCTGCTCTACACCGAAATGATAACCGCCGCCGCGGTCGTGCACGGCGACCGTGAGCGCCTGCTGGGCTTTAGCGACGAGGAGCATCCGTTGGCGGTGCAGCTGGGTGGTTCGGATCCCGAACTGCTGTATCGCGCGGCCGGAATATGCCGCGATTTCGGCTACGACGAAATCAATCTCAATTGCGGCTGTCCCAGCGATCGAGTCCAGTCCGGAAGCTTTGGCGCCTGCCTGATGCAGGAGCCCGCGCTGGTGGCCGATTGCGTGGCGGCGCTGAAATCGGCGAGCGGTCTGCCGGTGACCGTCAAGCATCGTACCGGCATCGACCGGCAGGACGATTACGAAGGCTTCGCAGCCTTTGCCGCCGCGCAGATCGAGGCCGGCGCCGAAGCCCTGATCGTGCATGCCCGCAACGCCTGGCTCAAGGGTCTGAACCCGAAACAAAATCGCGAAATTCCGCCGCTGAAATACGACTGGGTGTATCGCCTGAAGCGCGATCTTCCGCACCAGGAAATCGTCATCAACGGCGGGATCACGACCCTGGAGTCATGTCTCGGGCATCTGCGCCAGGTCGACGGGGTCATGCTCGGGCGAGAGCCCTATAACAATCCGTGGCTACTGCAGGATATCGATCGGGTCATCTATGGCGCCGACCGCGAGCCTTGTGCGGAACGGCGTGAAATCCTGCGTCGCATGTATCCCTACATCGAGTCAAAGCTTGCGCTCGGCACGCCGCTGTCGCGGCTGGTACGCCACCTGATCGGGCTGTTCAACGGCCAGCCGAATGCGCGCCGTTGGCGCCGTTACCTCAGTGAAAACGCGCGTGGCAGGAGCGCCGGCCTCGAGGTGCTTTGGCAAGCCGAAAAATTGCTGGACTAGATCGTTGATCAGAAAACAACTGCGATACTTCATCCTGTTGCTGATCCTGTTGTTCGTGGCGATCAACGAAGCGGTCACCAGGATGCAAAGCACCAGCTGGGAAATCCCGCTAGTGGTGCTGGTATTTGCGGCCAACGGCGACGGCCGCGTGCCAACCGACAGGTACATAGATGCGCTCGGCGGCGAGCAGGTCGAGGCGATCGAGAACTTCGTCAATCGCGAGGCGAGACGCTACGGGCTCGACATCGACGCTATCGAGGTCGTTTACCGGGGCAGGTTGCAGTCTTCTCCTCCGCACCCACCATCGGGGCGCAGCGCACTCGAAAATATCTGGTGGAGTCTGAAGTTCCGCTTCTGGGCGGCCCGCCGCAACTGGAGCGACGACGGGCCGGAGGGCGACGTCGAATTGTTCGTCAATTATTACGATACCGCGACCACCCGGACGCTGGCACATTCGGTCGGTCTGCAAGGCGGTTTGATCGGCATCATCAACGCTTTTGCCGACAAGTCCTACAGAGGCTCGAACCAGGTGGTGATTACCCACGAACTGATGCACACCCTCGGGGCCACCGACAAGTACGCCGCCAACAACATGCCGGCCTATCCCGCGGGGTATGCCGAGCCTTACCGCGAGCCGTTATATCCGCAGCCAGCCGCCGAGATCATGGGCGGCCGGATCCCGCTTTCGCCGAACCAGGCGCGAATGCCCGAATCGCTCGATGAAGTCGTGATAGGCGTGCAGACCGCCGCCGAAATCAACTGGCCGCTACCCTGAGCGGCTAGCCGCCCTGAAGGTAGACGTAACTCGCGCCGGTGGCGCCGTCGCGGACCTGCGCCGGACACCAGGCCAGCACTTTCGATTGATTGCCGAGCCAGCGCTGCACCAGCGGCCTGAGCACCGCCTCGCGCTCCGAACGCAATCCCCGCCCGTGGACGATGACGACCATGCGCAAGCCCCGGCCGAGGGCGTCCTCGAGGAAAGAGGCGAGCATTTCTAGCGCTTCCTGCTGGCGGCAGCCATGCAAATCGAGGCTGTCCTCCGGCCGGATCTGTCCCATGCGGATACGACGCTGCAACTTTTTTTGCAGTCCGGGATTGAACCAGGCTTCGCCGTCGCGTCCCGCTACCGGCGCGAAAACCTGAGCATTGTCCGCGGTGTGCGCGCGTGCTATCGCGCGGGGTTTGCCGGGTGCACGGTGCTCGTATACGTTGATACGGTCGCTGCGCAGCCGCCTGACGCCGGGAATCAGGTCGGCAAAATCGGAATCGTCATCGTCGTTCATCGGGCTATCGCGGTGCAAATACCTGTTTTCGCCATTATTATCCGAAAATTCTCTCGGACCTCCATTCAAATCATATAGAATCTCGTTCCGATGCA
>Ga0055479_10000209_pt1 | contig 10893 bp, 12 predicted proteins | sample Muzzi_PWC_D1_FD_57941 | JGI IMG/M metagenome (GOLD analysis project Ga0055479, IMG submission 57941) | Wetland microbial communities from San Francisco Bay, California, USA, that impact long-term carbon sequestration - Muzzi_PWC_D1 | ecosystem: Environmental > Aquatic > Marine > Wetlands ...
CTGCGCCTGGGCCCAGGACACCCGCCGTTTGAGATAGAGAAATTCCCGTCCCGGCTCTTCCAGTTGAGCCATCAGCCGGCCGTTGTTGATTTCCAGCAGGTCAGCCAGCGCTTTGACCTGATCCTGCGTGAAGTGGACTCTGCTGGGATCGGTCCAGACGGCGGCAACCGGTGTACTCAGTGCCAGCGGTTCACCAAACCGGTCATAGACCACACCACGATACGCAGGAATTGACACTGAACGGACCGCGCGGTTGTCACCCTGATCTATCAGGAAGTCTCCCTCCGCGACGGTCAGATAGACGATCCGCAGTGCCAGACCCAGACACGCCAGCAGGAAAAATCCGGACAGCGCGTAATGTCGCCAGGCTGTCATTTAGTCACTCTTTCGACGCTGTGTGGAAACCGCATACCCAGCTTTGCCTGAGCCGTTCGTTCCACATTCTGATACGCCGAGAGCGTAGAACGCTCTATCAGCAGCCGGCTCTGTACAGCCAGCGCTTCGTCCAGCGACCGCTGCGATGCTTCGAAGGCGATATGCAGGTCGCGGTTTTCTTTGGCTGAATAAGCGACCTGAACTCCTGACGTTACCACCAGTATCAGCACCAGCAGCCAGCCGAGAAATCTGCCACCGCTCATGCCAGCCGCTCCAGTACCCTCAGCGTCGCGCTGCGGGCGCGCGGATTCACGCTGATCTCGCGGTCCCCTGCGCGAACCGGACCGGCCACAAGTCTGGCCTGCGGCGGGTGGGCATCCGCCCGCAGCGGAATGTGACGGGGCGCCTGGGGCGGCGAAGAGAGCGCTCGAAAGGACTGCTTTACCATCCGGTCTTCGAGGGAATGAAAGCTGATGATCGCCAGTCGACCACCGGGGCGCAGAAGCTCAAAAGCAGCCTGTAATCCCGCCTTCAGTTCTCCCAGCTCATTATTGATGTGCATCCTGATAGCCTGAAAAGAACGGGTGGCAGGATGTTTGCCGCGCTCCCGGCTTGGCGGCTGTGCGGCAGCAATCACATCAGCCAGCTGCAGTGTCGTCTGCAGTGGCCGTGCGGCAACGATAGCGCGCGCAATGCGACGGGAAAAACGTTCCTCGCCAAGCGTTTTCAATACACGCGCAATCTCGTCAGCCTCCGCTCCATTGAGCCAGTCAGCGGCAGATGGACCGCAGGTGGGATCCATGCGCATATCCAGCGGCCCATCCTTCTGAAAACTGAATCCTCTGCCGGATTCATCCAGCTGTGGCGACGAGACGCCGAGATCGAGCAGCACTGCACAAACCTGAACTACGCCGACTGCCTGCAGCAACGATGACATGTCCGAGAAGGCGCCATGACAAACCAACACACGATCGTCAGCGCTGGCCAGCGCGCGGGCTTCGGCAATGGCATCCGGATCACGATCGATGACGATCAGACGGGCATGCGTATCCAGCACCTCGAGCAGAGCCCGGGCATGGCCACCGCGCCCGAACGTTGCATCGACGAAGGTCGGCTGCTGGTCAGAATCAAGCATCTGTGCCGGCATGATGTATCTGATCGTTTCCTCACACAGAACGGGTAAATGCTCTCGGCTGAACGGCGGTCCAGACTTCAAACCGACAGACCCGTGAACTCGTCACCATCAGCAAGCAGTTCAGATTCATCTGCAAGCCAGCTCTGCATCCTTTCCTGCCAGTGATCGGCGCTCCAGATCTCGATCTTGTTACCCTGGCCAACCAGTACCAGCTTCTTCTCCAGGTTGCCGAACTCCCTCAGCATTGCCGGCAACAGGATGCGCCCCTGCGCATCCAGCTCCAGATCTGTGGCATGACCGATCAACAGACGCTGCAGCAATCGCGCGCGGGCACCGACGTTGGCAAGCGATTCCAGTTTGCGTTGCACCACTTCCCATTCCGACAGTGGATACAGCAGCAGACACTGTTCTCTCATATCGATCGTGACGACAGTTTTACCGTCCGCACCGAGCTGCAATACCTCACGGAAACGCGCTGGCAGAGCCATCCGGCCTTTTGCGTCGAGCGTTGCGCTGTTGATACCGCGGAACATCTTTTTGCCTGAAGAAACCCGTCAACGCCGATCTCCGGCGCTGCAGCTGCAGGTTCCGACTGCTTCCCTCTCTTGACCCGTTCTCTTAACCCGCCACATCGACAGCCGGAACTGATATTCCGTCCTGTCGGCAAATCTGGGGAAACACGCTAAGCTCCGGCAAAGCGCAGGCATCCGGCAGTCTCAGCTGCGCGAAAAACCTTCCATCTGCGGCGAGCAAGCGGTTTATTTCGAAATAGTTACCACTATTTCCCACAAATCCCCATCTAATCGACACTATAAGCAGGGATGGTGGGGTGTCAAGCAGACAAAAATGCACTAACTAACGGAAATTAAAGGACTTTTTCAGGTTTTCAAGCAGTGGTGACCAGATAATGTGTCACTAATCCTTAAGTAGCCGCCAACTTCTCGAAACTACTTTAATAAAAAGAACTTTTTCATCTTATAAGGGTTTTTTTAATTTCTTTTTTCGATCATAAGTCTATTCTGACTGGACCCGCCGGGAATCTCTGCGAACCGTGAGAGGAGAAAAAGTGCGAGCCGGCCGATAAGCCGGGTTCTGTCTACGACATTGCTGCCGTGGGTAGTCATTCATCTAGGGTGTCCGTCGCCAGACACCTCCAGCGGCCTACCCGAATCCAGCGCGGGCCGCGCCAACGGATTCCTATTTGGCCTTGCTCCAGGTGGGGTTTACCCTGCCACGGGTGTTACCACCCGCGCGGTGCGCTCTTACCGCACCCTTTCACCCTTACCGACCTGGCAGAACCAGGCAGGCGGTTTACTTTCTGCGGCACTTTCCGTGGGCTTTCGCCCCCCAGGCGTTACCTGGCACCCTGCCCTGCGGAGCCCGGACTTTCCTCCCGCTGACAGGCCGTTCAGAGAACGGACCGTCAGCCAGCGACTACCTGGCCAGCTCGCGCGGGAATTATATGTCAGATTGATCCGCCGGTTCCGGCAATTAGCCTTCGCCGGCCGCTCGAATCAGTCAGCATCAGTCTGCTGCAGCCGCTGGTACAGCTCCCGCCGGTTGACGCCCAGCAGTTCCGACCCGATCCGCGCCGCCTGAGTCGGTGGCAGTTCCTGCGCCAGGATGCGCATGACTCTGTCGACATTGAGGCCGCTGGTCGTTTCCCCCCGGGCTGGCCCTTCCAGCACACAGACAAATTCACCTCTGAACTGATTGTGCTCAGCCAGCCGCTGCTCGAGCCGGCCGGCGTAGTCGCACAGATAGGTCTCGAATTTTTTGGTCATTTCCCGGCCAAGAAAAACCCTGCGGTCGGGCAGCAGCTCTGCGATATCCTGCAGACACGCCGCCATCCGGTGCGGGGCTTCAAAAAACACCAGCGGCCCCTGACCAGCCAGCGCAAGCAGCCGGGACCGGCGGGCTGACGCTTTAGCTGGCAGAAAACCGAGAAACCGAAAATCCGCCGTCGGCAATGGACACACGCACAGTGCACAGGCCAGTGAACTTGCACCGGGAACCGGTCGCAGTGGCAGGCCCAGTTGATGACACTCCTTGACGACCTGAAAACCGGGATCCGAAAGCAGGGGTGTGCCGGCATCTGAAACCAGCGCAACGTCATGACCCTCACGCAGCACCCTGATCAGACGGCTGCTGACGTCAGCCTCATTGTGATCATGCAGCGAAAACAACTGGGGCGGCACGATGTCGAGTGCTGCTAACAGGGATCGCGTTCGTCTGGTATCCTCCGCCGCAATCATCGCAACTCCTGACAGGACAATCACTGCTCGACGCGAAATGTCCTCCAGGTTTCCAATTGGCGTGGCCACCACAAAGAGTGTTCCGGGATTTTCTGACTGCGCTATGTCCGCACCTGACATGAATGACTCGACAGCTAAGACCACAGGCATCCTAACTGTTGCTGTGACGGTGGCAATCAGTCTGATGCTGACAGGCTGTGAATCTGCTCCGGTTAAACCAACCACCACCAACACCACTCTTGACTACGCTGCCTCGACTGCCAGCGTCGCTGACCTCCTGGCGCTGGCCGAAGGGGCGCCAGCGGCAGAAGCATCCGCGCTCTACCTGCAGGCAGCATGGGCGCAGTTTGATCAGGGCGATCTTGATCAGGCAGAAAGCACCAGCCTGCTGATTTCTGAAAACCTGCTGGATACCACCAACCACAGTCGATATCAGTTGCTGGCAGCCGAACTCGCGCTTGCCCGCGGGGACACCGACAGTGCAGACAGGTGGCTGGCCGCACTGGATTTCACCGAACCGACCGGTCCCCGCGCGGATGCCCGCACCTGTGCGGCCAGAGGTGACTACATCTGTGCCGCTAATCAGCTGATTGTCAGCGCCGACGGAAACCCGGCGGATAACAATCTGATCTGGCGCTATCTTGGTCTCGCGCCTGGTCTGGAAGTGGCGGGTGAGGCGCAGGCTCGCCAGGGAGAGCAGCGCGGCTGGTGGCAGCTGAAGCAGGCCACCCTGCAGAGCCGGACCCTCGAGGAACGCCGCAATGCCGTCTCGTTCTGGCAGCAGGCATGGCCGCAGCATCCAGCCAGCATCGAACTGCCAACCAGGCTTGCAGCAAGCCTGGAGAACATCCGCAAACCAGCCCACGTTGGTCTTGTTCTGCCATTAAGCGGACCGCTAGCCCGTGCCGGTCAGGCGGTCCGTGACGGATTTGTCGTTGCCTATCTGCAGCAGGGGAATAGCCCGGATGTACCGACCGTAAGCTTCTATGATTCGGAAACGATGCCGCTGCCACAGCTCTATGAACAGCTGCTTGTGGACGGCGTCGATCTGATTGTCGGACCGCTGCGTAAAGAGCTGGTCGCCGAGCTGAACGCCCTTACCCCCGAACTGCCGGTACTGGCGTTGAACTACCTGGATACCAGCCCGGACGAGTCGTCATCCATACTGCAGCTTGGACTGGCGATAGAAGATGAAGCGGCCAGCATTGTCCATGAGCTGAATGACCGCAGCATTGAAAGTGTGCTGGTGTTTCACAACTATGAAGACTGGTCTCTGCGCGCCAGACGGGCTCTGACTGAAGACTGGCAGGGACGCATCACTGTACAGCCGTTTACCAACGTCCGCACCATCACCGAAGCCGTTGGTGCGGCGATGGATGTGGGCCAGAGTCTGCAGCGACGCGACGCAATGGCTGCAGCGCTGGGAGAGGAACTGGAATTTCTACCTCGTGCACGAAGCGATATCGAGGCTGTCGTTGCGCTGGTGAACAACGTGGAAGCCAACGCCCTGGTTCCCGCGTTGCAGTTCCATTTTGCCGATCAGTTGCCGGTCTTCGCCTGTTCTCAAGTCGTCCGCGGTGCCCGTCGTGATCAACTGCTCGAACTCGATGGCTTCCAGGTCAGCGAGCTGCCGTTCTACATCAGTGCCGATCCTCTGTTTCTGGCCATGAATCAGACCTTTGCTCTCGACGGCAACAGGTTTTCTTCGCTCGACGCGCTGGGTGTGGACGCCTACCGCGTCAGCCAGATGCATGCTGCTCTGGATAGAGACAACACGTCGATCATGATCGGATCGACGGGAGTACTGTCTCTCGGCACAGACGGCCGGTTCCGTCGCGAACTGGAGTGGAGCGTCATCGACGATGGTCAGGTACTCGCTCGCAAATCCGGAAAGCCGCCTACCGGCATCGGCGATTGAGATGAACACAACCCGTGCCGGCGCGGAAGCGGAAGATGCAGCTTTCGAACTGTTGTCGGCGCAGGGGCTGCGGTGCCTGGCAAAAAATTACAGTTGCCGCAGTGGCGAAATCGACCTGGTGATGCGCGATGGAAACGCTCTGGTATTCGTTGAGGTCCGCTACCGTCGGCATTCCCGATTTGGAGACCCTGCAGCCACGGTGACCCGCAGCAAACAGCAGAAAATCATCCGCACGGCCCAGTATTTCCGGCAACAGCACAGCGATTTACGTCGACTGGCCTGTCGATTTGACGTGGTTGCAGCGACCGGCGAGCTGGAAAGCGTGTCTCTGCAGTGGATCCGGGATGCATTCCCGGCGGTCTGAAAATTCGAAAGAACTAATCAACCAGTTTGAGATGACCGCCGGACGGCCTGGGTCCGGAATCGGGCGGAGGTTCATCATCGTCACCGCGCTCCGAGGGCAGCGCTGATGCATCGGTTGCAGCATCAAACATCATTCCTTCACTGGTCTCCCGAGCGTAGATTGCCAGCACCTGCTGCATCGGCACGTAGACCGAGAACGGATTACCGTTGAAACGGGCGGAGAAGGAAATCGCGTCATCACCCAGAACCAGGTCGCGGACCGCCGATGGAGATATGTTGAGAACGATCTTGCCGTCTTTGACAAAATCCACCGGCAGCTGAGCCCGGGTATCCGATGCATCGACCATCAGGTACGGAGTCATATCGCTATCGACGATCCAGTCATTCAAAGCCCGGATCAGATATGGCCGTTTTGGTCTGGCGGCCACTGTACTCTCAGTCCTGCATTTCCATTTCAGCCTCGGTCAGGCTGGCACGGAAAGCGTCGCGCTCGAACATCATTTTCATGTATTTCTGCAGCGACTTGGTGGAGCGTTCCGGAAGCGTGATGTCGACTGCTTTCAGCCGCCACAGGATCGGCGCCACACAGCAGTCCACCAGAGAAAATTCTTCATTCATGAAAAACGGCTTTTCACTGAATATCGGCGATATGCTGATGATACTTTCACGCAGTTCCTTACGCGCCTTTGTCAGAATCGTCTCCCGGCCTTTGCCCAGCATCAGCACATCGAGCCGGCTGCTCCACTCACGTTCAACCCGGGTAATCCAGAGTCGCGACAATGCGCGCTGTACCGGGTAGACGGGCAACAGGGGTGGATGAGGAAATCGCTCGTCCAGATATTCCATGATCACGTTTGCTTCGTAGAGCACCAGATCCCTGTCCAGCAGCGTCGGCAGGCTGTTGTACGGATTGATCTCCGCTAAGTCTTCCGGTTTGCGGTTGGGGTCCACGTCGATGATATCGACTGTTACGCCTTTCTCGGCAAGCACCATTCTGACTCGATGGGAATACTGATCCCGGGCATCCGAGAACAGCGTCATCGAGGATCTTTTTGTGACTAAACTCATGTTAAACCTTTAACACAGATATATGGGGTGGACCGAAGACACGCAGGTGTAACCGGTGACTGCCAGCCACCCGGGGTAAGCCGGGTGCTTGCCATCGGGTCCTGCTCAGCGGCTGCTCAGTGCTTGACGTCCTTCTGGAACTCACGCGCCAGCAGGAACGTGAATACGTACAGAATGATCAGAAACAGGATCACAAAAACGCCGATGCGTTGACGCTCGAGTCGGCTCGGATCTCCGACGTAGTAGAGAAAATTGGTCAGATCGTAGACCGTCTGATCAAACTCTTCGGGATTCATCTGGCCGCTGCCTTCCTGCAGCACCAGCTGCCCGCAGCGTTCTTCCGTGATGGCTTTACCGGGAATCAGCGGATCACGCATTTCGCCACCATTTTCAGCGATCTTCGGCATCTGTATGCATTCAGAAGTCTGTATACCCTGCAGCTCCTGCATCACGTTCGGCATGCCGACGTTGACGAAAACCTTGTTGTTCACACCCAGCGGCCGCGTTTCATCGAGATAGAAAGTTTTCAGATAGTTGTAGAGCCACTCGGTACCACGCACACGGGAAACCATGGTCAGATCCGGCGGCGGCGCACCAAACCACTGTTTGGCCCGGCTCGGATCCATCGCCGATGTCATCTGTTCACCGATCTTCTGCCCTGTAAATACCAGATTCTCGAGTGCAATCTCGTGCGGTATCCCCAGGTCATCGGCCGTTCTCTCATAGCGCTGGTGTTTGAGTGAGTGACAGCCAATGCAGTAATTCATGTACACGCGCCAGCCGTTCTGCAGCGACGGCAGATTCTCCAGATCGCCGGAGAAAGGCTCCATGTGCCAGTTCGATTCGGCAGCAATGCCGAGCGGAGCCGTGAATCCCAGCACAAGGCAGGCCACAAGCAGGAACTGCCGGGCAGCACTGTTGAACGCAGTTGTTTTTTTCGCCAGCATCCTCATCACCCCGTCACCCTGTCCGGTACCGGTTTGGTTTTCTCAACCCTGGTGTACCAGGGCATCAGCACAAAATAAGCGAAGTAAATCGCGGTGCCGATCTGTGCGATCAGAGTCGCAACCGGTGAGGGAGCAATCGTGCCCAGATAACCCAGCACGAAGAAGCTGATGACAAACAGCCCAAGCATGATCTTCGATAACGCGCCTTTGTAGCGGATCGACTTCACCGGCGAGCGGTCGAGCCAGGGCAACGCGGCAGGCAGCACAATCGCACCGGCCATGACGACAAAACCCCAGAATTTCGCCGGTATCCCGAACAGCGGGAAGGTCGCGGCACGCAACATCGCGTAGAACGGCGTGTAGTACCAGACCGGTGCAATATGATCAGGCGTCTTCAGCGGATCCGCCATCTCGAAGTTGGGCTTTTCGAGGAAGTAACCGCCCATCTCCGGCGCAAAGAACACCACCAGGCAGAAGAAAATCAGAAACAGCACGATTGCCGGCAGATCATGGCCGATCGTGTAGTAGGGATGGAAAGGGATACCGTCCAGCGGTATACCATTGGCATCCTTGTTTTTCTTGATTTCGACACCGTCCGGATTGTTCGAACCAACGTGATGCAGCGCAACCACGTGAACGAAAACCAGCATGACGAGCACCAGCGGCAGCGCGATGACATGCAGTGCGAAGAAACGGTTGAGCGTAATGCCGGACATCAGGAAGTCACCGCGCACCCACTCCATCAGGTCGGGACCGATCACTGGAATGGCGCCAACCAGCGAAACGATCACCTGTGCGCCCCAGTAGGACATGTTGCCCCAGGGCAGCAGATAACCGAAGAAACCTTCCGCCATCAGCGCGACGAAAATCGCCATGCCGATCAGCCACAGCAGTTCCCGCGGTTTGCGGTAAGAGCCGTACATCATGCCCCGGAACATATGCAGGTAGACGACTATGAAAAACGCCGATGCGCCGGTGCTGTGCAGATATCGCAGCAGCCAGCCGTATTCGACGTCCCGCATGATGTATTCAACAGATGCAAACGCGCCTTCACCGCTGGGCACGTAATTCATGGTCAGCCATACTCCGGTCAGCAGTTGTATGACCAGAACCACCATGGAAAGCACGCCAAAGTAGTACCAGAAGTTGAAATTCTTCGGCGCCCAGTATCGGGCCATGTGATAGTTCCAGGTTTCCATGAGCGGGAAACGCTCATCGAACCAGTTCAGAACACCAAGCAGGCCTTTGTCCGGTCTGCCGGCTGGCTTTTCCTGTATCTCAGCCATTACGCCGTTTCCTCCCCGATTACGATCACGGTGTCACTGACAAAGCGGTAAGGCGGCACACGGAGGTTATCGGGGGCGGGAACGCCTTTAACCACGCGTCCGGCAAGATCGAATCTGGAGCCGTGACACGGACAGAAGAAACCGCCCTGCCAGTTGGGATCGAAGGGTTCGGGCTGTACTTCGCCGAAATATTTCGGAGAACAACCGAGGTGCGTGCAGATGCCCACATATACACCGATTTCCGGCCGTCGCGACCGCCAGGGGTTCTGGGCATAGTCCGGCTGCATTTCCGGATTCTCCGAATCAGGGTCCGCCAGGTTCGGATTGGGGGCTTTGAGTTCCTCAATGGCCGGCTCTTCGCGATTCAGCACAAATATCGGCTGCCCACGCCAGGCTGGCGTCGGGCCGAGCATCTCGCCGGGACGCAGCTTGGAAATATCCAGCGTTACCGGTGCTCCCAGCGCACGCGCCTTCGCGCTGGGCTGCCATGAGGCAACAAAAGGTACTGCAGCCCCCACCACACCGACTGCACCGACCGTGGCACTGGCACCGATGAGAAAGTAGCGACGCTGTTTGTTGAAACCGGACTTGTCGATCTTGCTTGGTTGCGGCTCCGCGGATGCGCCACCGACCACTGTATCGCTGCTGCTCACAGCCAAAGTGCTCCAACTAGGTTCAAAAACGGAATTTTACCACAGCCGACATGGTCGTGGCCTTCTTAGAGGCCGGAGAATCGTCTCTGTGGACGTATTTTTTTTCGATCGGAATCCGTTTGATCCAGAAAGACTGCTTTCCTGATCTGACTATCTGCAGCCGGCTGACGGCAATCCGTCAGCCGCGGCAAAAAGTTCGTCACCGCATCGGCCGGTAACCGTTCGCCGATGCAGCCCCTCGAGGCAGAAGATCAGCGCTTGGAGAATTGCGGCCGTTTCCGCGCCTTGCGCAGGCCAACCTTTTTCCGCTCGACTTCGCGCGCGTCCCTGGTCAGGAATCCCGCCCGGCGCAGCTGAACGCGCAGTGATTCGTCCTGTTCCACCAGTGCCCGTGCAATGCCATGACGGATGGCCCCAGCCTGACCGGAGTTGCCCCCGCCTCGAACCGTCACCTTGATATCGTATTTATCTGCGGCTTCGATCACTTCCAGCGGCTGGCGCACGATCATCCGTGCCGTCTGACGACCGAAGTATCGATCCAGCGGTTTGTTATTTACCGTGATGTTGCCGGTACCATTTCTGATGAACACTCTGGCCGCTGAAGTTTTGCGCCGGCCGGTTCCGTAGTGCTGATTGACTGCCATCCCTATAGCTCCAGAGTTTTCGGTTGCTGGGCGCTGTGCGGGTGCTCAGCACCGGCATATACCTTCAGCTTTTTGAACATTGCTCTACCCAGCGGATTGCGTGGCAACATGCCTTTTACCGCCTTCTCAATAATCTGCTCCGGATGTTTCTGCTGCAGATCCTCGAAGCTGATGCTTTTGATCCCGCCGGGATACTCGCTGTGGCTGTAATATATCTTGCCGCTGGACTTGTTGCCTGTAACCCGGACC
>Ga0055479_10000211_pt1 | contig 10873 bp, 9 predicted proteins | sample Muzzi_PWC_D1_FD_57941 | JGI IMG/M metagenome (GOLD analysis project Ga0055479, IMG submission 57941) | Wetland microbial communities from San Francisco Bay, California, USA, that impact long-term carbon sequestration - Muzzi_PWC_D1 | ecosystem: Environmental > Aquatic > Marine > Wetlands ...
TAGGGCATTCATCACTTTAAAAGGAGAACCCGGAGGATATTGTGCCAGTAAACCTCTGTCATAAAGTGGTTTTGCTATGGTGTCCCTATACAGTTTGGTAAAGTTTTTTGAGCGTTCCCTGCCGACCAACAAATTGGGATTATAGCTCGGAGCCGTAACCATGGCCAGAATTTCGCCGGAACTTGGCTCGATGGCTATAATCCCACCGTGCTTGTGTTTCATTAAAAGTTCACCGTATTCCTGAAGTTTGGCATCAATGCTTATGGTAATGTCTTTTCCGGGCTGGGGCAAGGTATCGTAAATACCATCTTTATAAGGGCCAATATCCCTATTGAATCGGTCCTTTTGGATAAACTTTATGCCTTTAACACCTCTTAGAACCTTTTCGTAAGATGCTTCAACACCTTGTTTTCCTATTAAATCTCCCATTTTATAGTAGGGATCTTTTTCGATAGTCGATATGTTGACCTCACCAATATCACCCAAAACATTGGCTCCAATGGATGTTTGGTAATCCCTCAGGGTTCGTTTTTGAATGTAAAAGCCCTCAAATTTTCTCAGCTTTTCCTGCAGGGTTGCGTAATCTTCTTTTGAAAGTTGAGGCACAAAAACTGATGGAAGCCTTGGTGAATAGTGATAGGCTTTTTCAAACGTGGATTTAAAGTCTTCTTTTGTGATTTTTAACAACGAGCAAAATTCCAGCGTATCCAAAGGTTTAACCTCTCTGGGAATAATCATAACATCGTAGGAAGGTTGATTGGCAACCAAAAGTGTGCCGTTTCTGTCATAGACATAACCACGCTTTGGGTAGTCATAGACCTTCCTAATTGCATTGTCTTCAAACAGGTTGTAGGCATTTTGATTATAAACTTGTAAATAAAACAATCGTGCAATAAACAAGACGCCTACAATAATTATTGTTAAGAATAATAGTAGTTTTCTCATCGAGGCTTTCTGCTAAATAGAACTGTTATCAGTAAACACAACAGTATAGTAAAAATACTTGAAAATAACGTCTTTTGAAGGATTAAAATTATATTGGATATGTTAAAAATCTCCAGTGAAAACATTACTAAATGATGGATAACAGTAAGTATTGAAAAATAAATCAGTCTTTGTCCCAGTTCGGTTTGGGCAAATTTTATGGTCTGATGTTCGTAGATTGTTCCAAACGAAAATTTTAAAACAGGAGGCCTAATATAGGCAATAAAAACACTTGCCCCGGCATGAACTCCACCCGAATCCATGAAGAAGTCGATACAAAGACCCAAAAGAAAACTCAGAAAAATAAATAGGGTTCGGTTATTTTTTACGGGATAAAGAATAATAAAAAGTATATAGACATAGGGATTGATATAGCCCAAAAAATTAATATTGTTCAATATTAAGACCTGAACCAATATTAAGGCAAAAAAACGAAGCACCATATTAAATACTACATTATTCATCTACTGGAGGTTGTAGTGAATTAATTTCTTCAAAATCGGTGTTTGTAATAACGTAAACGTGACCAATATTGGTCATATCGTTAAACAGTTTGATATTTATGTTGTATGTATCACCACTAATATCCAAAGTAAATGAATCTATTGTTCCTATTGGGATACCTTTTGGAAAGATTGAAGACTGGCCACCTGTAATAATGGTGTCTCCAACACTTACCGGAGCAAATTTTGAAATGTCGACCAATTGGACAAATTCGGGTGATGCCGTGTTCCATTTTAAGGAACCGATGTGATCAGTCTGTTTCAATTGGGCATTGATCCTGCTTTTGGTGTTTAAGATTGAAATAACCCGGGAATAATTGCTTGAGGTTTTGTCAATAATGCCAACAATACCCTTGGATGTGATGACACCTAAATCTTCTTTCATGCCATCATTGTAGCCTTTGTCCAGCGTTAAATAATTTTGACTATTGGAATAACTGTTTTTTATAACAGTTGCCGTCCTAAATTCAAAATTAGTGTTAAGCGTACTATCTACAATTGGTTTGCCATTCTCCAGAATTTTGTTGTTATAAAGTATGGATTTTAAGTAGTTGTTCTCTTCAACCAAAACTTCATTTTGCTTTTTTAGACCAAAATAGGCTTTGATATCATGTGTGGCGTTGTAAATACCACCTGTTATAAAATTAGTAGAACTAATAAATTTACTTTTATGATAAGAGTGGGATTGTATTGTTAGTGCCAGCGACAAACCAAACAGCAACAAAAACAAAAGAAACCTTTTGTTTCGGATGACAAAGTTTATGATTTGCTGCATCTGGGTCTATTATTTGATCAATACGCTCTTAAATCTAGTTAGATTTTTAAGGGTTATTCCGGTACCTCTGACAACGGCTCTCAAAGGGTCTTCTGCGATGTATACGGGCAAGTCTGTTTTTTGTGAAAGACGCTTGTCCAGACCTCTTAACATAGATCCGCCACCTGCGAGGTAAATCCCAGTGTTGTAAATATCAGCCGCCAGTTCAGGAGGTGTTTGGGACAAGGTTTCCATAACAGAATCTTCTACACGTAATATAGATTTGTCCAAGGCTTTGGCAATTTCTCTATATCCAATTTGGACCTGTTTGGGTTTTCCAGTTAATAGGTCACGACCCTGAACACTCATATCTTCAGGAGGAAGCTCTAAATCTTCAGTAGCTGCTCCGATTTGAATTTTTATTTTTTCCGCCGTTCTGTCACCAACATACAAATTGTGCTGGGTGCGCATATAGTAAATAATATCGTTGGTAAACACGTCTCCCGCTACTTTAACCGATTTATCACAAACAATACCTCCAAGTGCAATCACTGCTATTTCGGTGGTGCCGCCTCCTATATCTACAATCATGTTTCCTTTAGGTTGCATGATATCTATGCCAATACCAATGGCCGCTGCCATGGGTTCGTGAATCAAATAAACTTCCTTGCCGTTAACGCGCTCACAAGATTCCTTCACCGCGCGCATTTCAACTTCGGTAATTCCCGAAGGAATGCAGACCACCATTCTCAAAGCGGGAGAAAACATCCGCTTTTTTAGAGCCGGAATATTTTTAATAAACAGATTTATCATTTGTTCCGAAGCATCAAAATCGGCAATTACACCATCTTTTAAAGGCCTTATGGTCTTGATGTTTTCGTGTGTTTTTCCTTGCATCATGCTAGCTTCCTTGCCAACTGCAATTATCTTTCCTGAAATTCGGTCTCTAGCAACTATTGAGGGATTATCGACCACAACCTTATCGTTGTGAATAATAAGCGTATTTGCCGTACCTAAATCAATGGCTATTTCTTCGGTTAAGAAATCAAAAAATCCCATATGCTGTTATTGATTACGTAGGTTAATATTTATTAGTTTTAGCTATTGTTTGTAAATGTAATAAAAGTTAAGAAATATATTCTTTTTTATCAATTAATGTTTAAAATGACGTGTTCCCGTAAACACCATAGCCATATTGTGGTCATTGCAGTAATCAATACTCAGTTGATCCTTGATTGAACCTCCAGGTTGAATTACCGCCGTAATTCCGACTTTGTTTGCAATCTCCACACAATCCGGAAACGGAAAAAATGCATCGCTTGCCATAACGGCACCTTTTAAATCAAAATTGAAGGAACGCGCTTTGTGGATGGCCTGGTTCAAAGCATCAACACGACTGGTCTGCCCTGTTCCGCTGGCGCACAACTGTTTGTTTTTTGCCAATACAATGGTGTTGGATTTTGTGTGCTTGCATATTTTTGAGGCAAACAATAAATCATCCAACTCGTTTTTTGTTGGTTTATTGTTGGTGACATTGGTCAAATGTTCAAGCGCATCTGTAATAGTGTCTCTATCTTGGACCAATACCCCATTCAAACATGTTCTAAAAGTAGTTCGTGGGAGTTCAACCTCCTTCAAAATCAGAAGAATACGATTTTTTTTGCCCTTTAGAATCTCCAAGGCGTCTTCTGAAAGTGAAGGTGCTATCACCACTTCGCAGAACAAACCGTGAATCTCTTCGGCAGTGGGTTTATCAATTTCAACATTGCTAATTAATATACCGCCGAATGCCGAAATAGGGTCTCCGGCCAAGGCATCAACATAGGCCTGATGAATCGAAGTCCTTTGGGCGATGCCACAGGCATTGTTGTGTTTTAATATGGCAAAGGTTGGTAGGTCACCTTTAAATTCATTCATTAAATTCACGGCTGCATCGACATCCAAAAGATTGTTGTAACTGAGTTCCTTACCGTGCAATTTTGTGAACATCGAGTCAAAATCTCCGAAGAAAACCCCTTTTTGATGCGGGTTTTCACCATAGCGTAATGCCTTTCCTTTAGTCTTGCTAATTTTAAGAACAGCTTCTTCATGGCCTTTGTTGAAGTAATTAAAAATAGCGGTATCGTAATGGGATGACACGTTGAATGCCTTGGAGGCAAATCGTTTCCTATCGGTTTCAGATGTCGATCCATTATTGGATTTTAACAGTTCCAGAAATGCATTGTAGTCCTCAACAGAAGATACGCAGACCACATCGGCATAATTTTTGGCTGCAGCCCTAATTAGGGAGATGCCCCCGATATCTATTTTTTCTATAATTTCGTCATGACTTGCTCCTGTAGCAACGGTTTTTTCAAAGGGATATAAATCTACTATTACCAGATCTATTTGGGGAATGTCAAAATCAACCAGTTCTGCAATATCACTTTTGTTGTGTTGCCGGTTTAAAATCCCTCCAAAGACTTTGGGATGCAAGGTTTTAACACGACCGCCCAAAATGGAAGGATACGAGGTCACATCTTCAACGGGGATGACATCTATTCCCAAATTCCTAATGAATTTTTCGGTACCTCCCGTAGAATAAAGGGTTACATTTTGCCGATGCAGTTCTTTAACAATGGGCTCCAATCCGTCTTTGCTGTAAACAGAAATCAATGCCGATTTAATGGTTTTATTGTTGCTCATTATGTGGTTGTGTGATTTAAAATGCAAAAGTACACATTATCAAAGAGATTTTAATCCAATATAAGCCAGATTATTTAAGATTTTTGTAACAAATAATTGTTGAAAACGTCCTATCTTTAAAATTGTTTAAAATCACCGGAAATCCGTGCAATTTTATTTAAGATTATTTAAAGAGAGTTTTTCGTTTGCACTCAATGCCCTACGCAATAACAAGTTGCGTACATTTCTGACATTATTGGGTGTGACCATTGGTATTTTTTCCATTATTGCGGTTTTGTCGGCCGTTGATTCCTTGGATAGGAGCATCAAGGAAAATTTGTCCGGTCTGGACAAAAACACCATATATCTTACCAAATATTCATTTGGGCCTACTTCTGTGCCCCGATGGCAACGAGACCATTTCCCTCAAGTTGAATATCCAGATTTTGACTATGTTAAAAAGAGCGTTCCAGATATTGCAGCCTCGGCTTTTGTGATTTTTGGATCTAATGAGACCATGAAATATGAAGGAGAAACAATTTCAAATGTTAGGGTCACGCCTGTCTCCAGTGGTATTTATGATGTTGAAGATTTTAAAATAGGACAAGGGCGTTTTTATACAGAAGCGGAATCGGTTTCTGGAGCCCCCGTTATCGTTATTGGATATTCCATTGCGGAAAATTTGTTTGGAAATTTAAACCCGATAGGTAAACAAATTAGAGTTTATGGTAGAAAACTAACGGTTATTGGCGTTTTGAAAAAGTTTGGCGCAACTATTTTTGACTCTCCTGATGAACAAGCCTATTTGCCAGCAAACTTTGTAAGACGTTTCAGAAATGGAGGTGCAGATGGTATTCCTGCCGCTATAATGATTAGACCAGAAAAAGGGGTTGATATGGGTGCCTTTGAACAGGTATTGAAACAGAAATACAGAAATTACAGGGGTCTCAAAGCAGGTGACCCCGACAATTTTTTTGTGAACAAGCTTTCAGGAATGACCGATGCTATTGATGGCGCTATTAGTTTTATGAATACCGTGGGTTGGATTATCAGTGCCTTTTCTCTGCTCGTTGGTGGTTTTGGCATTGCCAATATCATGTTTGTCAGTGTAAAAGAAAGAACCCACCTTATTGGGATACAAAAATCGTTGGGCGCCAAAAACCGGTTTATACTGTTTCAATTTTTGTTCGAAGCGATTGTATTGGCAATCATTGGTGGCATAGTTGGACTGATTTTGGTTTGGTTTGCAACAATGATCGCTTCAAATTTCACTGGAGATTTTAATTTTGTGCTTTCGTTTGGTAACATGTTCATAGGGTTTTCACTTGCATCGTTAATAGGATTGATATCTGGAGTGATTCCTGCAATTTCGGCATCCAGACTTGACCCTGTAGAAGCCATAAGAACAGGCATGTAAATTCACATTTAAGAAAGCATACAGGCAACTTTTCTACATACAAATTCCAAAAACCGTTCGTCTTCATTCGTAAAGGGGTTTGGGGTGTTGGAATCAATGTCTATCTGACCAATGTTTTTACCATTTACAAAAATTGGAATTACAATTTCCGCCTTTACCGTGATGCTACAAGCAATGTAATTGTCCTGGGCAGACACATCCGGTACCACAAAGTTTTGATTGCTCAAGGCCACCTGTCCGCAAATGCCTTTTCCAAATGGAATAGTGGTATGCTCGGTCGGTGCACCTACATAAGGCCCCAGTTTAAGTTCGTTTTTGTTGCCATTTTTAAAATAAAACCCAACCCAGTTGTAATGTGGCACGTTAGCTTCAAGCAATTCGCAAATCAACAACAAGCGATCATTTAATTGCAATGCGTTACTTTTGTTATTGACTATTTTTTCTATTTGCGGTTTTAATTGGTCAAATATCATTTGTGGATCGTTTTGTCAAAAGTATTAAAAAGGAATAGCTGGACTAATTCAATTTGCATAAATTTAACCTATAAATATTTGTTTGAAAACCTTGTTAAAAAAATATAAGTCGGTAATCAAATTTATACTTACGTTTTTGTTGGCGTATTTGATACTTTCGGTTTCCTATAAATTTTATTTGGATTATTCGGTTGGGTCCAGATATTATCCAGATTATCTCACCCATCTGGTTGCCAAACAAACCAAAGCGTTGATCCATACTTTGGGTTATGAAGCCGAAATTGCCAATCACCCCGATGAACCTTCAATTAAATTGATTATTAATCATAAATACGTCGCCAGGGCCATGGAGGGGTGCAACTCTGTAAGCGTCATTATTTTGTTTGTATCGTTTATGATAGCTTTTGCCGGTAGATTAAAGCCTACCTTGTTGTACATCATTGCCGGAAGTGTATTGATTTATTCGGTAAATTTAATCCGGATTGCAATGCTGTCCATAGCATTATACCATTATCCGTGGCATCGGGAAATTTTACACACCGTTATTTTTCCGTTAATTATATACGGCTTGGTGTTTTTGCTTTGGATGTTTTGGGTCAATCGTTTTTCAAAATTTAAAAAGAACAATGTCCAAACCGATTAAATACATATTGATACTAGTGTTGTTTGGACTTTTGGTCCTGATAAGGGTTTTTGAAGATCAACTGTTCTACGATCCCTATCTGCTGTTTTTTAAAAACGATTACCTGTACATGGATTACCCGAGACGTGAAGTTTTCAAACTTACACTGTTTACCTCGTTGCGCTATGGTTTAAATTCGCTTATCTCTCTGGGGATTATCTTTTTGTTCTTTAAAGATAAGTCCATTGTAAAATTTTCAGCATTGGTTTATACCGTTGCTTATGTCATTCTCATTGCTATCTTTCTGTATTTTGTAATCAATCCAAGACAGGAAGATTATTATCTGTTTTTCAATTTCAGAAGATTTCTCATTCAGCCTGTGTTGTTATTGCTATTATTGCCGGCATTTTATTATTATAAATTGAAGGCTAGACGTTAATATTATGATAATTGTCAGCTTCGTCTGTTAAATTTTTTTATACTTTTGGTATCTATGAAAGAAGCACTTCATAAAATAATGGCACTGCTTATGGCATTTGTAGTTTTATTTTCTACTATGTCATTTTCAATAGATATGCATTATTGTGGAGGTGCCTTAGTCAATACGGCCTTCTTCAAAAAGGCTCAGACCTGTGGCATGGAAATGCAAACAGAAACAACTTCCTCCGATCGTTCTCTTGTAGGCAAAAGCTGTTGTCGTGACGAAAAGATTGTTGTTAAAGGACAAAAGGAACTGACAGTGACCTACAATAATCTTGAACTTCACCATCAGGTATTTTTAGCATCATTCGCTTATTCATATATTAATTTTTATAATGACTTAAGTCAAAAAGTAACACCTTTTGACGATTACCCACCACCCCTCATTGTCAAGGACATCCATAAAATTGACGAGGTCTATTTAATTTGATGAACATTAAAAGAGCCTCCCTGAAAATTATTTTTTAGGGATGACTATTGGTATTCGGTGTTTTCCCAACACCAATGTCTAATGTTTAAAATCAAATTATATGTTAAATAAAATCATAAAATATTTTCTTGAGAACAAGTTAATTACATTTATATTACTTGCCGCCTTTATCATTGGAGGTGTTGTTACAGCACCCTTTAATTGGGAGATGTCATGGCTGGAAAGAAATCCAGTTCCTGTTGATGCCATTCCCGATATTGGCGAGAATCAGCAAATCGTTTTTACGGAGTGGATGGGCCAGTCGCCCCAGGATATTGAAGATCAAATTACCTATCCTTTAACCACGGCACTTCTCGGTATTCCCGGTGTAAAAACCATTAGGAGCAATTCTATTTTTGGGCTCTCGAGTATCTATATCATTTTTGACGACGATGTAGATTTCTACTGGAGTAGAACCCGTATTCTGGAAAAATTAAACTCATTGCCACCAGGAACCGTCCCGGACGAGGTAAAACCTGCATTGGGGCCCGATGCCACGGCATTGGGCCAGGTATATTGGTATACCTTAGAAGGCAGGGACCCAAAAACAGGGAAACCCACGGGTGGTTGGGATCCACAGGAATTACGAACTATTCAAGATTTTTACGTACGTTATTATTTAACGGCGGCCAGTGGTGTTTCCGAAGTTGCTTCTATCGGTGGGTTTTTAAAGGAGTACCAAATTGAAATCGATCCGGATGCCATGAAGGCAAACAACGTCAATGTCAAGATGATCATGAACGCCGTAAAGAACAGCAACCTCGATATTGGTGCACGAACCTTAGAGTTTAATAAAGTTGAATATTTGGTAAGAGGGTTGGGGTATATTAAGAACTTAAAAGACCTCGAGGAAAGCGTGGTTACCGTAAGAGACAATGTTCCCATCCGGTTGAAAGATGTAGCGAAAATACAGTTTGGACCAGCCACGCGAAGAGGTGGGCTTGACAAAAGTGGCGTTGAAGCCGTTGGAGGTGTTGTCGTAGCACGATATGGTGCCAATCCACAGGAAGTCATTCACAATATCAAAAAGAAAATTGAAGAAGTGGCTTCCGGGTTGCCATCCAAAACACTTGCCGATGGTACTGTTTCAAAAGTAACCATAGTGCCTTTTTACGACCGCTCGGGTCTCATCCAAGAAACACTGGGAACTCTGGAATCGGCACTTTCTCATGAAATACTGATCAGTATATTGGTTGTTATTGTACTGGTACTCAACTTAAGGGCATCAGTACTGATTTCAACCTTATTGCCAGTTGGAGTACTGATGACATTTATACTGATGAAATATTTTAAGGTGGATGCCAACATTGTAGCACTTTCGGGTATTGCGATAGCTATTGGGGTTATGGTTGATATTGGGATTATTTTCACCGAAAATATTATCAGGCACCTCGAGATGCCGGAAAATGAAGGCATTAGAGGAAAACAGTTGGTAGAAATGATTTATATGGCAACTGTAGAGGTGGCATCTGCTATCATAACGGCACTCGCAACAACTATTGTGGGATTTTTGCCTGTATTCGCCATGCAGGCCTCCGAAGGTAAATTGTTCAGGCCTTTGGCATGGACAAAAACGTTTGCCTTGGTGTCCTCATTGTTTATAGGGATTATGTTTATTCCCGCTTTGGCCCAAATCCTATTTTCCATAAGATTTGACAAAAAGAAGATCAGTCGCATATTTAATGCCCTTTTAATTGGATTTGGTTTGGTCTTTACATTTGCTTACGGCAGTGTGATTGCACTGGCTTTAATCGCATTTGGAGTAAATAATTTATTGACTAAAGTGGCTCCAACAAGTCTGTTTGACGGCAAGATCAAACTACCTTATTCCGAGAAAATAGCAAACTATATCAATATTGCGATTGCCCTACTTGTTGTCATCTATTTTTTGACCATTGAATGGATGCCTTTGGGAGCTGCCAATTCAACGTTTATCAATTTTATTTTTGTAATTATAATAGTGGGATCGGTCTTGGGAATACTGATGACCATTGTTCACTATTACACTCAAATACTCGATTGGTGCCTAAGTCACAAATGGAAATTTTTGAGTATTCCTATCATCTTTGTGATTTTTGGAATGGTGATATGGATAGGTTTTGGCAAAACATTTGGTTTTATGCCTGATTTCGCCAAAAACAATAGGCTTTGGATAGGGATGGAGAAAGCATTTCCAGGTGTGGGAAAAGAATTTATGCCTGCTTTAGACGAAGGCTCTTTTTTGTTGATGCCTACCACCATGCCGCATTCGGGAATTACCGAAAACATGGATGTGATTGCAAGCATCGACAAACGCATGAATGCCATTCCTGAAATTGCGACTTCCGTCGGTAAGTGGGGACGCGTAAACTCTGCCTTGGATCCAGCGCCAACATCGATGTTTGAAAATACAATTAGTTATATTCCCGAATATAAATTGGATGCCGATGGAAGAAGGATTCGTTTTAAGGTAAATAAAGAAGACGCTTTTATTCTAAAAGACGGTTCTACTTATAAATACAATGACG
>Ga0055479_10000212_pt1 | contig 10864 bp, 3 predicted proteins | sample Muzzi_PWC_D1_FD_57941 | JGI IMG/M metagenome (GOLD analysis project Ga0055479, IMG submission 57941) | Wetland microbial communities from San Francisco Bay, California, USA, that impact long-term carbon sequestration - Muzzi_PWC_D1 | ecosystem: Environmental > Aquatic > Marine > Wetlands ...
ATATCCTTCACCTCGCGCAGGATCGGATCGGCAATCGCCTGGGCACGTTCGGCCCCGTCCTGCAACACCGCGTCCACCATATCGGGCGCGTCCGTCAGGCGCTTCATCTCGGCCCCGACGGGGCCCAGCTCGGCGACCGCCAGATCGATCAGATCGCGCTTGAAGTCGGCAAAGCCCTGACCCTCGAAACGGCCCAGCACCGCCGCCAAGCGCTCGCCGCTAAGGGCGGTGTAGATGCCGAGCAGGTTAAAGGCCTCGGGCCGCGCCTCGCGGGCCTCGGCCGGCAGCGTCCCGTCGACGTTCAAAACGTCCGGTCCGGGCAAGACGTCCGGATCGCTGGTGGCCTTGCGGATCTTCTTTTGAATAAGGTCCGCGTCGTCGGTCATGTTGATGCGACTGAGGTCGGAGGGATCGGACTTGCTCATCTTCTTGCGGCCGTCGCGCAGCGACATGACGCGTGTCGCCGCCCCGAAGATCAAGGGGTCGGGGACCGGGAAGAAATCGACGCCGAAGTCGTTGTTGAACTTGATGGCAATGTCGCGGGTCAGCTCCAGGTGCTGCTTTTGATCCTCGCCCACGGGCACGTGGGTCGCCTTATACGCCAAGATGTCCGCCGCCATGAGGTTGGGGTAGGCGAAAAGGCCGACGCTGGCGTTTTCACGGTGCTTGCCGGCCTTTTCCTTGAACTGGGTCATGCGGTTCAGCCAACCCATCCTGGCCACGCAGTTGCAGATCCAGGCGAGTTGCGCATGGGCGCCAACCTGGCTCTGATTGAATATGATACTGGCCCCCGGGTCGATGCCGGCGGCCAGGTAGGCCGCGGTCACCTCGCGGGTGTGCGCCTTCAGCAACGTCGGGTCTTGCCACTGGGTGATGGCGTGCAAATCGACCACGCAGTAGATGCAGTCATAGTCCTTTTGCAGGGCAACGAAGTTGCGGATCGCGCCCAGATAATTCCCGAGATGAAGATTGCCGGTGGGCTGAACACCGGAAAAAATGCGCTTCATGGCCGACCTGCCGCTTTTGAAAAAATCCCAGGGCCTCTAACGAGCCGCGGTTATCGCCTCTGCATCGAAAGCGGTCAAGAGGCGTCGTCCGCCGGCGCGGCCCCATCCGCTTTCGGGCGCTTCAAGAGCGCGCGCATGTCCTGTAGGGAGCTGCCGCCCAAAGCCAAGGTGGCAAGCGCGAAGGCGGCAAGGCCCGCCGTCACCAGGATCCCAAGGCCCGCCAGCCGCACCAAGGTGCCGCCGTCGAACCAGGGCGTTAGCGGCATGGACAGTCCCCAGAGGGCCAGCCCCATGGCCAGCGCGGCCAGAAAAATCCGCGGCAAGCGGCGCCGACAGCGTTCGTCCAGCACCAGAAAAGCGCTGCTCCGCAAGCGACCAGCCAGCAGGAAGCAGTTCAGCCAGCCCGCAATCGTCGTCGCCAGAGCGATGCCGACATGCTTCAGGGGCAAGAAAAGCAGCAGCGACAGCACGATGTTCGCCGCCACCGAGACCAGGGCGAACTTGAGCGGTGTCTTGGTGTCTTCGCGGGCGAAGAAGGCCGGCTGCAGGATTTTCGCCAAAACGAAGGACGGCAAACCGAAAGCAAAGGCGACGAGCGCCCAGGCAATGGCCTCCGATCCCTCGCGGGTGAGGGCGCCCCGCTCGAAGAGCACGATGACGATGGGCTCAGCAATCACCGCCAGGGCGACGGCCGCCGGCAGGGTGAGGAGCATGCCGAGCTCCAGACCGCGGTTCATGGTCGCCATGGCTGCCGCCGCGGCGCCGCTACGAAGCTTTCGCGCCAAGTCCGGCAGGAGCACCACCCCGAACGCGATGCCGATGAGGCCCAGGGGCAGCTGGTAGACACGGTCGGCGTAATATAGGAAGGAGACCGCCCCTGCTTGCTGGGAAGCAATGATAGTGCCCACCACGAGATTGATCTGCAGCGCGCTGGCCGAGATCACCCCCGGCAGCATCAGCCGCAAGAGATCTTTGCTGCCCGGCGTCAGCCGCGGTCGCGGCAGCCGCAAGGCCATGCCTTCACGCGCGCTGGCCCAGATCAAGGCAAGGAATTGCGCCGCGCCGGCCGCCGCCACCGCCCAGGCCATGACGTGACCCGCGAACCCCGTGAAGGGCAAAACCGCGACCAGGGCGCAAATGAAAAAGACGTTCAGCAACACCGGCGCGGCAGCCGCGGCGGCGAAGCGATAGAGCGAGTTAAGCACACCGCTCAGCAAGGCCACCAAGGCCATGAAGAGCAGGTAGGGGAAGGTGATGCGGGCAAGATCGACGGTCAAGTCGAACTTCGGCGTGTCCGGTATGAAACCCGGCGCCAGCACCAGCATCAACCAAGGCATGGCCACCATAGCCAGCAGCAAGAACGGCAGCAACACCGAGATCAGCAGGGACATCGCCTCTTCGGCGAAACGCTTGGCCGCAGGCCGCCCTTCCTGCTCCAAGCGCCGTGCGAAGAGCGGCACGAAGGCCGCGTTGAACGCGCCCTCGGCAAAGATGCGGCGAAACATGTTGGGCAGGCGGAAGGCGACGAAGAAGGCGTCGGCAACGTCCTCCGCGCCAACCGCCTGGGCAATCAGGATATCCCTGACCAAGCCGAGGACTCGGCTAACGCCGGTAAGACCGCCAACAGTGGCAAAGGATCGCAGCAGAGCCATAGCGCTGCTTGTCACTCAGCCTGACGGAGAATGCAAGCGGGACGCTTTCCCGCGGCGCGACGGCAGATTGCCAATCGGGCGGTGCGGATCATGCCTTACGGCGGCGGCGAGCCGCCGGCGCTTCGGCCGCGGCCCGGCTGCCGGACGGGCGCTTGGCCGCTTGTCTCGGCCGCTTGGGCGTCACGGTTTCTTTCGCCGCCGGTTTTACGGTTCTTTTGACGGGCTTTTTCGCCGGCGCCTTCACCGGCGCGGCCGGCCCGGCGGTGGGGTCGTCGTTCAAGCTGGCCAGCACCTTGGCCTCGATGGTCTTGATGCGGCGCGGGCTTTCGATCTTCTTGCCGCCTGCGTCCTGCAGGTAAAAGACGTCCACCGCGTGCTCGCCATAGGTGGCGATCCGGGCCGAGCGAATGGTCAGCTTGAGTTGGTGCAGCGCCTGGGTGATCTGATAGAGCAGGCCCGGCCGGTCGCGGCCGTTGACCTCCACCACCGTGTGATCCGCGCTGGCATTGTTGTCCACCAGCACCTGCGGCGGCACCTTGAAAACGCGGTAGCGGCTGGGAATGTTCGTCGTCCGGCGCTGCAGCTCCTGCAGCGGGCTGAGTTTGCCGAAGAGGCTCTGCTCCATGCAGGCGACCAAGCGTTGCCGCCGTTCCCGTCGGTCGAAGAGGCCGCCCGCCACGTCCTCGACAAAGAAGCTGTCGAGGGCCATGCCGTTCTTCAAGGTCACAATGCGCGCGGCGACGATGGAAGCGCCAGCCACGGCGATCGCCCCGGCAAGCCGCGAGAAAAGACCCGGCATGTCGGCGGTATAGACCGTCACCTCCGTCGCCTGGCGATAGCGGTCGATTCGCAGGTCGACGGAAAGTGGCGCCTTGCTTTTCTCGGCCGACCGAACCAGTTCGGCCTGTCGGGCCAGGGTCTCGAGGTCGGCCGAAATCCAGTAGCGCGTCGAGCCGCGACGCAAATGGGCTTCGCGGTCCTTTTTGCTCCAGTCTTCCAAGCGTGCGCTCAAGAGCTCCTTGATGCGGCTGGCCCGTGCCGCCACCTCGGCGGTCTCCAGCCCGCCCGACAGCAGCTCTTCAGTGCGCCAATAGAGTTCTCGCAGCAATGCGGCCTTCCAAGCGTTCCAGACATGCGGCCCCACGGCACGTATGTCGGCCACGGTCAAAACCAGGAGCAGGCGCAGGCGTTCCGGCGACTGCACCAGCTTGGCAAAGTTCTCGCTGGTTTTGGGATCGTTGACGTCTCGCTTAAAGGCCGTATCCGACATCGAAAGGTGATAGCGCACGAGCCATGCAACCGTCTCCGTCTCGGCCTCGCTCAGGCCCAGGCGGGGACAAAGCTTGCGGACGATCCGCGCCCCGACCTCGGAGTGGTCGCCGGCGCGCCCCTTAGCGACGTCATGAAACAAGAGCGCCAGATAGAGCACCCGTCGCGATACCACCGTCTGCACAACGTCGCTGGCAATCGGCGCTTCGTCCTTCAACAGGCCGCGCTCGATGGCGTTGAGAATGCCGATGGCGAAGATGGTGTGCTCGTCCACCGTATAGTGGTGGTACATGTTGTACTGCATCTGCGCCACGACCCGGCCGAAGTCCGGCAGGAAGCGGCCGAGAACGCCGGCTTCGTTCAGCCGACGCAGCGCCGTTTCGGGGTCTTTCGGTGAAGTCAGGATGGCGAGGAAGATCTCGTTGGCGGCCCTGTCTTCGCGCACGCTTTTATCGATATGCTTGCGGTTCCGGGTGATCCAGCGCAAGGCCTGCGGATGAATGTCCAGCTCGTGCTCCTGCGCCACCTGAAAGATGCGCAGCATCTCCACCGGTTTGTCCTTGAAGCGTACCTCCGACTTGACCGTGAGCCTGTCGCCGTCGACCGCGAAGCCGCCCACACGCCGTCGCTGCCGCAAGGCCGACAAGCGAAAGCGCGGCCGCCGCCTATGGCGGGTCTCGAGCCAGGCGCAGAAAATCCGCGTCAGATCGCCAACGTCCTTGGCCACCAAAAAATAGTGCTTCATGAAGCGTTCGACGTCTCGGGCCCCGGCATGGGCGGTGTAGCCGAGACGTGGCGCGATGGCGATTTGCATATCGAACGTCAGGCGCTCCTCGCCGCGGCTGCAGAGATCGTGAAGGTGGAAACGCAAGGTCCAAAGGAAGTTTTCCGCCTTGGCGAAGCGCCGCACCTCGGCCGCGGTGAAAACCCCGGGCTCGATCAGGCTCCGAATGTCGTCGACGTTGTAGATGAACTTGGCAATCCAAAAGAGACTTTGGAGATCTCGCAAACCGCCCTTGCCGTCCTTGATATGCGGCTCCAGGGAGTAGCGGGAATCGCCCAAGCGCCGGTGGCGCTGTTCTCGTTCCTGCAGCTTGGCTTCGATGAATTTGATGGCCTCGCGGCTGGCGCGGGTGCCGTTTTGCAGCCCGCCGCCCTGAACGTTCTGTCGAAAACTCCGGCGAAAATCGACGAAGAGCTCCCGATCGCCGGCAATCCAGCGTGCTTCGAGCAAGGAGGTGCAGATGACATGGTCCTGCTTCGACAGGCGCACACAGTCATTGATGGACCGGGTCGCGTGGCCGACCTTCAAGCCGAGATCCCAAAGGAAGTAGAGCACCTCTTCGACCACCTGCTCGCTACGCGCCATCAGCTTGTAGGGCATCAGGAAAAGCAGATCGATGTCGGAGTAGGGGGCCAGCTCCCCGCGCCCGTAGCCGCCGATGGCGACCAGCGACAAGAGTTCGCCGGTCGACAGGTTGGCGCTGGGGTAGCGGTAGGTGGAAACGTAGTCGTAGAGAATTCGGATCAGTTGATCCGACAGGTGGCAGAGCGCAAAAGCGGCATCGCGGCCGGTGGCGCCGTCGGCGAAGCGACGCGACACTTCCGCGCGACCCGCCGTCAAGGCCGTCCGCACGATCTCCAAAACCGCCGCCCGTGCCGCCTCGGACGACAGATCGCCCTCGGCGACAGCTTGGACCTCAGCCTGGACCCGATGCCGATCGATGATACCCAGGGGGTCGGGAACCTCGCGGTCGCGCGTCATCAAGGTGTCTCGGTCGATATCGCTGCGCCCGATCATTCACCCGCCTCGCCGCTAAGCCGCTTCAGTTCATACAGCACGTCCAGTGCCTCGCGTGGTGTGAGTTCGTCCGGACGGATGTCCCGGAGCCGCGTCTCCAAAGCGCTGTCGGCGGCAGGCGCCGCGGCCGTCGGGCGCGGCTGGCAAGCAAAGAGCGGCAAATCGTCGGCCAGGCGGGCAAGCACCCCGGCCTGCTCGCCCTGCTCCAGCGACAAGAGAACCTCTTCGGCCCGCGCCACTGCCGCCGGCGGCAATCCGGCCAGCTTGGCGACATGGATACCATAAGAGCGGTCCGCCGTGCCGGCCGCCACCTCGTGCAGGAAAACCACGTCGCCTTGCCATTCCTTGACCCGCATGCTGTGACAGCTCAACCGCGCCAGCTTGGCCGCAAGGCTGGTCAACTCGTGATAATGCGTGGCAAAGAGCGCGCGGCAGCGGTTCACTTCGTGCAGGTGTTCGATGCAGGCCCAGGCGATCGACAGGCCGTCAAAGGTGGCCGTGCCGCGGCCGATCTCGTCGAGAATCACCAAGGACCGCGGCCCCGCCTGGTTCAAAATCACCGCCGTCTCCACCATCTCGACCATGAAGGTCGAGCGACCGCGGGCCAGATCGTCGGCCGCGCCCACGCGCGAGAACAAGCGGTCGACAACGCCGATATGCGCGGACGTCGCCGGGACATAGGCCCCGGTCTGGGCCAGGATCGCAATGAGGGCGTTTTGTCGCAGGAAGGTGGATTTGCCGGCCATGTTGGGGCCGGTCACCAGCCAGACCCGGCCCTGGTCGTCCGCGCGCGCCGGGTCCGAAAGGGTGCAGTCGTTGGCGACGAAGGCCGCGTCTTGCGAACGCGCCAGGGCCGCCTCGACGACGGGATGGCGCCCGCCCGTCACCTCGAAGGCCATGGAGTCGTCCACCAAGGGCCGGCACCAGCCGCTCTCGGACGCGAGCTCAGCTAAGCCCTGGGTGACGTCGAGCACCGCCAAAGCGCGGGCGCAGCGGGCGATATCGTCGGCCCGCGCCGTAGCGTCCGACACCAGATCGGCAAAGATCGACTGTTCCAAGGCCAGGGCCTTGCCGGCAGCCGAGGCGATCTTCTGCTCGAGTTCGGACAGCTCGACCGTGGTGAAGCGCACCGCGTTGGCCAGGGTCTGGCGGTGGATGAAGAGCGCCTGGCCGGCGAGCTTGTCGCCGTGCAGCGGCGTGACCTCGACGAAAAAGCCCAGCACGTTGTTTTGCTTGATCTTCAGCGAGGCAACGCCGCTTTCGTCGGCGTAGCGCTTTTGCAGTCCGACGATCAGCCGTCGGCTTTCGTCCTTCAGGACCCGCAGTTCGTCCAGGGCCGGCGCATAGCCTCTCGCGATCACACCGCCATCCCGAAGGGTGACAGGCAGATCCGGCGCCAAGGCACGGGTCAAGCGATCCACCAGGCTGTCGTGATGGCCGAGGCTGTCGGCGAGCGTCTTCAGGCCGTCGGGCGGCGGCTCCCGGCCGCCGCCGGCGACATGGCCGCGCAGCGAGCCGGCCTGGCGCAAACCGTCTCTCAAAGCGGCGAGGTCGCGGGGGCCGCCCCGTCCCAAGGTCAAGCGCGCCAGGGCCCGTTCGACCTCGGGGACCTCCTTCAAACCGTCGCGCAAGGCCGCGCGCAAGGCATCTTCCGCCAGGAGATAGCCGACCATGTCCTGGCGCTCGGCGATGGCGGCCGGGTCGGTCAGCGGTGCCGACAAGCGGCGCGCCAGGCAACGCGCGCCAGCCGCGGTGACGCAGCGCTCGATGACGGCGATGAGGCTCCCGGCGCGGCCGCCGGCGAGGGCTTCCGTCAGTTCCAAGTTCCGTCGCGTCGCCGGATCGATTTCCAGCAGCGCGCCGTCGGCGAGGGCGCGCGGCGGCGACAAGCGGGGCAGGCGGCCCTTTTGCGTCAGAGACAGGTAGTCCACCAAAGCCCCCGCCGCCGCGAGCTCGGCGCGTGAAAAGTCGCCGAAAGCATCCAAAGCCCGCACCCGAAAAAGCGCCTCCAGGCGACGGCGCCCGTTCTCGCTGTCGAAACGCGGCGAGGGCAGGGGACTCAAACGGTCCTTCCACTCCTGGAAGGTCTCGAAATGCGCCGCCTGCTGCAGCAAGCGCTCCGGCACCAGAAGCTCACCCGGCGAGAGCCGGGCCAACGCCGTCGCCAGCCCGCTGTCGGACAAGCGCTCGGTGACGAAATCGCCGGTGGACATATCCAACCACGCCAAGGCCAGCGCCCCGCCGGCAGCGGCCAGTGCCGCCAGATAGTTGTGGCTGCGGGCGTCCAGCAGCTCGTCTTCGGTGATGGTGCCCGGCGTCACCACCCGCACCACTTCCCGCCGGACGACGGCCTTGCTCCCACGCTTTTTGGCGTCAGCCGGATCTTCTGTCTGTTCGCAAATGGCCACTTTGAAACCTTTGCGTATCAGGCGGGAGAGATAGGTTTCCGCAGCATGGACCGGCACGCCGCACATGGGGATATCCTCGCCCAAGTGTTGCCCGCGCTTGGTCAGGGCGATGTCCAGCGCCGCCGAGGCCTCGACCGCATCGTCGAAGAACAACTCGTAAAAGTCGCCCATCCGATAGAACAAGAGGCTGCCCGGGTGCGCATCCTTGATTTCCAAGTACTGCGCCATCATCGGCGTCACCGACAAGCCGGCAGTTGTTTTCTCCGGGCGCTTTTCAGAACGCTTTTCTTTGGGGATGACTGGTTGCGATCGTGGCACGATGGAACGGATTTCGCTGTTGCGGTGAATCAGTGAGCTTAACAGATGGGTGTCGCGGCTGCTTGTTAATTTCCCCCGCCCCGGACCGCCCCGAACCGGCGGGGATCCGGCGGGCCACGGCGCCCCACGGCAAAAGGCGCGCAGCGGTATCGCCAGATCGCCGTCGAGGCACACCTTTGACGCCCTGCCCGCGCCTCTCTAACATCACCCTGTCAAATAAAGCGCTAGAGCGCAGCAAGCAAGGGTCCGGCAAAATGCCGGGACCGGGAGAAAGCAAACCATGGACAATTCAAGGGTCAGCGATGCGGAGGCCTTGGAACTCCACGCCGGCGGCCGCCCCGGCAAGCTCGAAATACAAGCGACGAAACCGCTCACGACCCAACGCGACCTCTCGTTGGCCTATTCGCCGGGTGTTGCCGCGCCCTGCCTCAGGATCGCCGAGGACGCGAGCCTGGCTTACGAATACACGGCCAAAGGCAACACGGTCGCGGTGATCAGCAACGGCTCGGCCGTGCTGGGTCTCGGCAATCTGGGGGCCCTCGCCTCCAAGCCGGTGATGGAGGGCAAGGCCGTGCTCTTCAAGCGCTTCGCCGATATCGACGGCATCGATATCGAGGTCGACACCCAAGATGTGGAGGCCTTCATCAACGCCGTGCGCTATCTCGGCAAGACATGGGGTGGTATCAATTTAGAGGATATCAAGGCGCCGGACTGCTTTATCATCGAGCAGCGCTTGAAGGAGCTGATGGATGTGCCGGTGTTCCACGACGACCAGCACGGCACCGCCATCATCGCCGCCGCCGGCCTGCTCAATGCGTTGCAGCTGACCGGACGGCGTATCGAAGAGATGCGCATGGTTATCAACGGCGCGGGCTCCGCAGGGATCGCCTGCGCCGAGCTGATCAAGGCCCTCGGCGCACCGCACGAGAACATCCTCCTCTGCGACACCCGCGGCGTGATCTACGCCGGCCGCGAGCAGGGCATCAACCAATGGAAATCCGCGCATGCCGTGCCCAGCGAGGCGCGCAGTCTGGCCGATGCCATGGCCGGTGCCGACGTGGCCTTCGGCCTTTCGGTCAAGGGCGCCTTCACCAAAGACATGGTCGCCACCATGGCCGACAACCCGATCATCTTTGCCATGGCGAACCCGGACCCGGAAATCACACCCGAAGAGGTGGCCGAGATTCGCCAGGATGCCATCGTCGCGACCGGCCGATCGGATTACCCCAACCAGGTCAACAACGTTTTGGGGTTTCCCTACATATTCCGCGGCGCTTTGGACGTCCGCGCGAGCACCATCAACATGGAAATGAAAATCGCGGCGGCCCACGCCCTGGCCGCTCTCGCCCGCGAGGACGTGCCCGACGAAGTGACACGCGCCTATGCCGACGACAGCCTGCGCTTCGGCGCCCACTATATCATCCCCGCGCCTTTCGATCCCCGCCTGATCGTGACCGTGCCCTTGGCCGTGGCAAAAGCCGCCATGGAAACCGGCGTGGCGCGGCGCCCGATCGAGAACCTGGAGGACTACGAGCACCAGCTAAGTGCCCGCCTCGACCCCACTTCCGCGAGCTTGCAGAACATTTTCGACCGGGTGCGCAGCCAGCCCCGCCGGGTGATCTTCGCTGAAGGCGAGGAAGAGACCTCGATCCGCGCCGCTCTCGCCTTCGAGCACGCGGGATTTGGGACCGCGGTCCTCATCGGCCGCAAGTCCCGCATCGAGGACAAAATGCGGGAGATGGGCCTGAGTTCGGCCTCTTTGGAAATCCACAACGCCCGCCTTTCGGAAAACCGCGAGATTTACTTGGCCTACCTTTACAAGCGGCTGCATCGCCGCGGCATGCTGCAGCGCGACTGTCAGCGCATGGTCAACCAAAACCGCAACGTCTTTGCAGCGCTGATGGTGGCCCACGGCAAAGCCGATGCCATGGTGACGGGCCTGACGAGAACCTTTGGCGTTGCGTACGAGGACCTTCAGATGGTGCTCGACCCGCAACCGGGAAACCGGGTCTTCGGTCTTTCCGTCATCGTTCATCGGGGACGGTCGCTCTTTATCGCCGACACTTCGGTGCATGAGTTTCCCGGGCCGGAAGAGCTGGCGGACATCGCCGAGCAGTCCGCCGCACAAGCTAAGCTCATGGGCCATGAGCCCCGTGTCGCGCTCTTGTCCTATTCCAGTTTCGGCAACCCCATGCACGAGGCAGGCGAGCGCATACGCGCCGCGGTGCGGGCCCTGGACGAGCGCGGCGTCGCCTTCGAATACGACGGCGAGATGCAGGCCAATGTCGCCCTGAACCATAACCTGATGCGCGAGCTCTATCCTTTCTGCCGCCTCTCCGGGCCCGCCAACGTGCTGATCATGCCAGGCCTACACAGCGCCAACATTTCCGCCAAACTCCTGCAACACAT
>Ga0055479_10000216_pt1 | contig 10769 bp, 9 predicted proteins | sample Muzzi_PWC_D1_FD_57941 | JGI IMG/M metagenome (GOLD analysis project Ga0055479, IMG submission 57941) | Wetland microbial communities from San Francisco Bay, California, USA, that impact long-term carbon sequestration - Muzzi_PWC_D1 | ecosystem: Environmental > Aquatic > Marine > Wetlands ...
ATCAAAAATTCGCATATGGGAAGCCGTCAAAATCCCGAGGGAAAAGGCGTACTCGACAAATACGTTGTTGACGAGGGATGAAGATAACTCGGCAGATGGGCGTTTTTCATCGGACGCTTAAAAGATGAAGCGGCGCATACTGACGTTGAGCAACAACCCCGTCCCGATCATCGTCGTGATCATGCTGGTACCGCCATAGGAGAAAAGAGGCAGTGGCACTCCCACCACGGGGAGCAGGCCGATCACCATGCCGAGATTGACGACGATGTGCCAGAAGAGCATGCCGACAACCCCGATGGCGAGAAACATGCCGAACTGGTCTGCGGACCGGCGCGCGATGTACAACCCCCAGATAATCAGGAACAGGTAGAGCAGCAGCAATATCAGGCAGCCGGTAAACCCCCATTCTTCGGCCAGGACGGAAAAAGCGAAATCGGTGTGCCTTTCGGGGAGAAAAGAGAGCTGGGACTGGGTCCCCTGCATGTATCCTTTGCCGAACAGCCCTCCGCTCCCCACCGCTATTTTCGACTGAATGATGTGGTAGCCGGAACCGAGGGGGTCCCGCTCGGGATCGAGGAAGGTCCTGATTCGTTCTTTTTGGTAATCCCGCAGGAGAAACCAACCGCCGCATGCGGAAACGAAGCCGGCCGCGGCCAGAATCCCCAGATGGCGCCGGCGAATGCCCGCGAAAAGCGCCATGGTGCCGCCGATAAAGATGACCATAAGGGCGGTGCCGAGATCCGGTTGGATGATGATCAGACCGACCGGCAACGCAAGCAACAGGGCGGGCAGCCACATTTCCCGAAACTCCAGAGGCAATGTGCTGCGGCGCTTCCCGAAATAGCGGGCCAGCGCGATGACAATAACGATTTTCATGACTTCGCTCGGCTGAAGATTGAAAAAACCGAGGTGAATCCAACGGGTGGCGCCCATGCTGGTTTTGCCCATGACCAGGACCATGATCAGCAACGCCACGGTGATGCCGTAGAAACCCCAGGCCAGATATTCCAGATGACGATAGTCGGGAAGGCAGGTCAGCAGGGCAATGCCCAGGCCGATGGCCAGCCAGTAAATCTGTTTCAAATAGATGGGGTTCGGCCCAACCGACCAACTGGAGGTGGCGCTGTACAGGTTGAGGATGCCGATTCCCGCAATCAGCAGCACGGTCAGCAGCAGGACCCAGTCAAAATATGTCACGAGACGACGATCGAACATCTTTTATCAGTCACTCCCCGCCTGTTCATCTCCCGGGATCGGCTCGTTTAACCCGAAATATCGGCTGAGAACCGCCTTGGCCACGGGAGCCGCCGCGGAACTACCGTGCCCCCCGTGCTCAACCACCACGCTGATGGCCACTTCCGGGGCGTCGGCCGGCGCAAACCCGGTGAACAGAGCATGGTCACGGAATCGATAATTGATCTCCTCCAGCGAAAGGTCTTTTTCCTTCTCCTCCTTGAGCTTGACAACCTGGGCGGTGCCGGTTTTTCCGGCCATCGTCACCCCGGCGAGTCGGCTGGCATACCCCGTTCCGTGGATTTCGTTCACGGCCGCCGTGAGCGCCCGGCGGATCAGGCCCAGGTTCCTCGGGTCGAATCCGGCCGCGTGGAGAATCTTCGGGGCACCGGAATAAACCGTTTCCCCCTTCCAGTTCTCGACCTTTTCCACCAGGCGGGGTTGCAGAACCTGGCCACCGTTGGCAATAGCTGCGGACATTACCGCCAATTGCAGGGGAGTGACCAGAACGAACCCCTGGCCGATCCCGGCAATGACCGTCTCCCCATCATACCAGGGCTGCCGGAAACGGGCCCGCTTCCACTCGCGGTCGGGGATCAGGCCGGTCTTTTCTCCTTCCAGGGGGAATCCGAGCCGTGAGCCGAGGCCCAGGTCCCGCGCCGCCGCAGCAATCGCTTCGATGCCGGTTTCCAGAGCGACCTGGTAAAACCAGACATCGCAACTTTCCTTCAACGCCCGGTGCAGATTGGTGGGCCCGTGGCCTTCCTCTTTCCAACAGCGGAATTCGCGATTGCCGACCTGAATGCTCCCCTGGCAGTCGAAGGTTGTTCCCGGTCCGGCCGCGCCACTGCGCAGAGCGGCCAGGGCCACAGCCATTTTAAAGGTCGATCCGGGGGGATATTGTCCCTGAATCGCTTTATTTTCCAATGGGTGGCGGGGATTATTGGTGAGTTTGCGCCATTCGTCGTCGGAAATGCCCCGAGCAAAAAGCGCCGGATCAAAACTCGGTTTGCTGACCATGGCCAGCACTTCCCCGGTTTTCACCGACAAAACCACCACCGACCCGGCCTGTTCCCCCAAGGCCTGGTCTGCCGCTTCCTGCAGGTCCTGGCGCAAGGTCAGGAAGACTTTGTTGCCGGGCAGGGCCTCCTGGGTCCGGAGCTGCCGCAACTCCCGCCCCTGAACGTCGACTTCCACCCGTCGCTCCCCCTCAACTCCGCGAAGATAGGGCTCAAGCGTTTTTTCCAACCCGCTCTTTCCCACCAGGTCGCCGCCGCGATAAGCAGAAAAATCCGGGTTACGGAGTTCCGACAGGTCGATTTCTCCGAGATAACCCAGGATGTGGGCGGCTGCATTGCCCTTGGGGTAAGCTCGGACCGGCCGGACCTCGACCAGAACCCCCGGAAGTTGCAGGGAGTTTTCCTGGACCATCTCCATCGCGTTCCGGCCCACATCTTCGGCAAGGGGAATTGGCCTGAAGCGGGGCAAACTGCGGCCGGCTTGCCATTTTTTTTCCAGAGCGGGCAACTCCTGGTGGAGCAGGGTCGCAAGTTTCGCCAGGAGCTCTTCAGGGTCCGGTACTTCCGGACGAAGAACCGATACGGTAAAAGAGGGCCGATTGTCCACCAGCAGAATACCGTTGCGATCGTAAACCGGTCCGCGCGGGGCAGCGATGGGAATATATCGGATGCGGTTTTTTTCCGACAGATGAAGGTAGCGTTCGTGATTGATGACCTGCAGATGCCAGAGCCGCAGCATCAGCAGCAAAAAAACGCCCGCAGCGGCGAGGCAAAAGACCACAAATCTCTTTTTCAACAGCGGATGGCTGCCGCCAGCCGATTCCAGCATCATAGAAGCCTTTTTCGCGGCCAGAGGCCCAGTCGAACGAGATCCGGCCGCAGCCTTCGCTCAATCCAGCGGCCGGCCCCCAGAAGGATAAGGGCCGTGCCCATATTCATCCCAACCTGGGCCGGCAGCCCGCGAATGACCATGGTCCAAAGCCCTTCCTGGCCGGCGAAATAGCCCAGCAAGAAGGCCTGAACCAGTCCGGCGAACAAGGTGCCCACCCCCGCCATCAACACCATCAGCATGGGGCTTTCGGTATTGACCCGGTCCGCGGTGGTTCTGACCGCCAGAAACAGGATAAGCATGACCAAACCATTCAACCCGAGAGTAACAGCGGCAAAAACATCCATCAGATAACCCAGCAAGAGGGCCAGAACGGCGCCGCGCACCGGGCTCTCCCTCAGTCCGAGAAAAACCACCAGCAGAAGGAGAAGGTCGGGTTTCAAACCGTCGGGTAAAGAGCGCGCGACCGGCCCGGCCTGCAGGAAAAGAAAAAACCAGCCGATCAGTAAAAACCCGGCGACCCTGGTCATGGAATGCCCTCCAGAAGAACCATAACCTCTTCCAGCCGGGAAAAATCGACCAGCGGTTCAATCTCCACGCTTTGAAACAGGCCGAAATCTCCCTTCTCGACCCGTTTGACCGTCCCCGCCGGCAACCCCTTTGGAAAGACCCCGCCCGTCCCCGAGGTGACCACTCTGTCCCCCACCGCAACATCCTCCAACCGAAGAGCGAATTCCATAATCATGGCTTCCCCCTGGCCCCGTACTATCCCCCGGGTCCGCGTGCGCTGGATGAGCGCCGAAACGGCGGAGGAGGCATCGGTGACAAGCAGCACCCTGGCCTGATGCTCGCCGATTTTAATGATCCGGCCCACCACCCCCTGGGCCGCCACCACCGGCATTCCTTCTTGAATGCCATCCGCCGCGCCTTTGTCGATCATCACCGTCCGGAACCAGGAGGTGACGTCTTCGGCGATAACCTGGGCGGGAACGGCCGGGAGATCCATGCGTTCCTTGAAATCGAGAAGGTCGCGCAGCCGGCGGTTGCTGAGGCGAATTTCCTCGACTTCCTCGAGAGCCGATTGCAACCGGCGATTTTCGATCCGCAGCCGCTCGTCTTCCTTCTCGGTTTCCATCAGCCACACATACCGGTGCCAGCCGCGGGCAAACGACGTCAAAACCCAATCGAGCCCCTCGTGCAAGGGCGCCGTGACTTGGAGGACGATTTTCTCAAACAGGGTGGTTTTGGGGTGATAACGCAGATTGGCCGAATACAGCAGCATGGCGGTCAAGAGCAGGCAGCCCAGCAGAAGGGGCACCCGATTTCGCTTGAACCAGTCCAGCATGGTCTTCTCTCCGACCGAACAAAAAAGAGGGCCACAGGCCCTCTCGGAAGTCATCGGGACGTCAACAGTTCCAGAAGGATCGCCCGCCTGCGTTCGGCCGGTCAGGAAGTGACGGTCACTCGTTTCAACAAGTCGAGTTCGTCCAGAACCTTACCGGACCCGAGCACGACACAGCTTAAAGGGTCTTCGGCGATCACCACCGGGAGACCGGTTTCTTCTCTGATCAGAACATCGAGATTCCGCAGGCAGGCGCCGCCGCCGGCCAAGATAATACCCTTGTCGACGATATCCGCGGCCAGTTCCGGGGGAGTCCGCTCCAGTGCGATGCGCACCGCCTCGACGATGGCGTTAACCTGCTCGGTCAACGCTTCCCGGATTTCGTTGGAATCGATTTCCATGGTTTTGGGAATACCGGTCACCAGGTCGCGGCCTTTGACCGGCATGCTGCGCACCTCATCATCGGGATAAGCGCTGCCGATTTCAATCTTGATCTGTTCGGCGGTTCTTTCTCCTACCAGCAAATTGTATTTGCGCTTCATGTATTGAACCAGCGCTTCGTCCAACTTGTCTCCGCCGACCCTTACGCTTTTGGCGTAGACGATGCCGGCGAGGGAGATGACAGCCACCTCCGTGGTTCCGCCACCGATGTCGACGATCATGTTCCCCGAAGCTTCGGTGATCGGCAGACCGGCGCCAATGGCGGCGGCCATCGGCTCCTCGATGAGGTAAACCTCCCGGGCGCCAGCCGATTCGGCCGATTCCTTGACTGCCCGTTTTTCCACCTGGGTGATCCCCGACGGAACGCAAATCACGATCCGGGGACGGACCAGGGCTTTCCGATTGTGAACCTTCTGAATAAAATACCGGAGCATTTCCTGGGTAATGTCGAAGTCGGCAATCACCCCGTCCTTCATCGGTCGTATGGCGACGATACTTCCGGGCGTCCGACCGAGCATCTTTTTGGCTTCCATCCCGACAGCCAATACTTTCTTCTGTCCCAGCGCATCCTTCTGCACGGCGACCACCGAAGGTTCGCTGACCACAATCCCCTTGCCCTTGAGATAGACCAGCGTGTTGGCCGTTCCCAGGTCGATCGCAAGGTCATTGGAGAACATTCCGAGGATGGCGTCAAAAAGGTTGAACATGCGCGGGGAGGCTCCTTGTCGGCAGAAAACAGAAAGGTTTGTACCATGACCGAAAAATGTCGTTCACACTACCAAAACAGGGGCATCTTTGCAACAAAATAAAGGAAAAAGTTATTGCATTTCCACCCTTGATTGACTAACATGCCTCCCTGCTCTTCGCCAGAAAAAATGCTGTTCAGAGGGAGATCGCCGGCAATGCTCGATCTGATTCGCAAGAAACAAAAGTCGTTTATCGTCAAGTTTGTGTTCTGGGCTATTATCGCCGCCTTCGTCGGGACCATCTTCCTGGTCTGGGGAAAAGGTCGAGACGCCAACCGGGAAAATACGAAAATCGCCTTCACCGTCAACGGAACCGAGGTCGGTTTCGAAGAGTACCAGCGGACCTACGGGAACCTGTACCGCCTCTACCAGAATGTCTACCAGGACAAGTTTAACCCCGCCCTGGAGAAACAGTTGAACCTGCGGCAGAAAGCCCTGGACAATCTGGTGGAAGAGGAACTCCTCCTCCAGGAAGCCGACCGCCTCGGCCTGGATGTGCCTCGCACCGAGCTAGTCGATTCGATTGCCCAGGTGCCCGCTTTCCAGGATGGAGGCGTGTTCAGTAAAGACCGCTATTTGCAGGTCCTGGCCTACCAGCGCCTGACCCCCGACCAGTTCGAGGCCGGACAGCGCCGGAGCCTGTTGGCCGCAAAGGTCCGCGACCGGCTGGAGCAGGACGTGTCCGTTGAGGAAGGTGCCGTCGAGGAAGAGTATCGACGCCGCAACGAAAAGATCAACCTGGCATTCGTCAAACTGGTGCCCGCTCTTTTCGAGGGCAAAGTCCCGACCAGTGAAGCCGACTTGGCTGCCTACTTCGCCGAAAACCAGGAGAAGTTCCGCATTCCGGAGAAGGTCTCCTTGCGCTACCTTCAGTTCGACCCCGCCCGTTTCGAGGGGGAAGTCACTTTCGATGAAGGGGAACTTGACAAATATTACCGCCGGCATCTCGATCTTTTTGAAATCCCCGAGCAGGTCAAAGCATCCCATATCCTGGTCAAGGTGGTGAAAGACGCCGGTGAGGAAATGCGCGCCCAAAAACAAGCCATTGCCGAGGACATTCTCAAAAGAGTCAAGGCCGGGAAAAGTTTCGAGGAATTGGCCCGCAAATATTCCGACGACCAGAGCACTGCCGCCAAAGGCGGCGACCTGGGATTTTTCACCCGCGGCATCATGGTGGGCCCCTTCGAAACCGCGGCCTTTTCGCTTAAGCCCGGCGAAGTGAGTGAGGTCGTGGAAACTCCCTTTGGCTTTCATATCATTCGTTGTGACGCTTATGTCGAGGCCGGAGTCAAACCTCTGGCCGACGTCATTGAAGACGTCAAGTCGGGCCTGGCAAAAGAAAAAGCCGTCAAGCTGGCCTTCGAAAAGGCCCGGGACGCCTATAACATCAACCGGAAAAATGGAAGCCTGGAGGCCGCCGCAACCGAAAACAATCTCGGCATCAAGGAAACCGGCCTCTTCGAAAGGAACGGGAGCATCGACGGCATCGGCAGAGCCCCGGAGATTTCTTCAGCCGCTCTCGACCTGCAGCCCGGCGAACTGGCGGCTCCGGTCAGACTGGATCAGGGAATTTTCCTTTTCACGGTCAAGGAACGGCAGCCGAGCCGTCTGCCGGAACTGGCCGAAGTGCGGGCCCAGGTCGAGCAGGCCTATCGAGGGGAAAAGGCGGTCGACCTTGCCCGTCAGGCCGCGGAAGATATCCTGGCCAAACTTCAAAAAGGCGAAAAGCTTTCGATTTTGGTCAAGCCCTTGGGGTTGGATGTCAAAGAGACCGACTTCTTCAGCCGGACCTACGGCACCTTTGTCCCCAAAATCGGCTCGGACCCCGAACTGGCCACTGCCGCTTTTGAGCTCACCGGTGACAATCCGGTCCCCGGCAGGGTTTTTAAAATTCAGGACCGCTTTGTGGTCATTCGCCTGAAAGAACGTCAAGAACCGGATCCATCAGCTTTGGATGAGGCGCAGCGGCAGCAGCTGAATGAATTCCTGCTGACCCAGAAGAAGCAGGACACTATCGACGAATGGATCGCCGAGAAACGCAAGACCTCGGAAATCACCATTTCACCGGTTATTCTTTCCGCCCTCAAGGACGCTGCCAAGCAATGACCATCCCTCTCCTGAAGACCGAATTCCCGGATCTCAAACTGGCCAATCGAGGCAAGGTCCGGGACATCTACGATATGGGTGAACATCTGTTGATCGTGGCCACGGACCGGATCTCTGCCTTCGACGTCATCATGAGCGAAGGGATCCCCCACAAGGGCCACGTCCTGACCCAGATCTCCCGGTTCTGGTTCGACCGCATGGCCGATATCATCCCCCATCATGTGGTGGCCTGGGATGTGGAAGACTTCCCCGCGGCAACCCTCCCCTATCGGGACCAGTTGCGGAACCGGAGCATGCTGGTCAAAAAAGCCCGCCCGCTGCCGGTGGAATGCATTGCCCGGGGTTACATTTCCGGATCAGGCTGGAAGGAATATCGTCAGCTCGGCAGTATCTCCGGGATATCCCTGCCGGCTGGGCTGGTGGAAAGCCAGCAGTTGCCTGAGCCGATCTTCACGCCTTCCACCAAGGCGGAACTGGGTACGCATGATGAAAACATCAGCTTTGACCAGGCTGCAAAACTGGCCGATCGAGAATTGCTGGAAAAGGTGCGAAATGTGACCCTGGCCATCTATTCCCGTGCCAGGGATTACGCTGAAACCCAGGGGATCATCATTGCCGACACTAAATTCGAATTCGGTCTCTACCGGGATCAGTTGATCTGGATCGATGAGGCCCTGACACCCGACTCTTCCCGCTTCTGGCCCCAGGACAGCTATCGCCCAGGCGGACCGCAGCCGAGTTTCGACAAACAGTTTCTTCGCGATTACCTGGAAACACTCGACTGGCCCAAACAGCCGCCCCCTCCCACCCTGCCGGAAGAGATTGTCCGCCAGACCTCGGAAAAGTATCTCGAGGCCCTGGAGCGGTTGACCGGAATGTCGGTCTGAAACAATCGAAAAGTTCAAAGAGGCCGAAACGTGATGTTTCGGCCTCCTTATTGTTGTAAACTTGGGGCAGAAGTCAGAAAAAATACAAAAAATCAAATGTTTCGGGAATAAGGCATACCTGAATGGTACGTCATTGACCGGGAATGTGGGCAACGCGGCAGATGGACATTCTTCATCAACCCCCTGAAGGTTTTCATCCAGGGCCATCGGGTGAAAACCACGGAGGATCACATGTCTGAAACCAAACCCAAAGTCAACGTCGACGGCGCCGTCGCCATGAATCTCTCGGCAATGACCCAGTACCAGGATGGAGCCGTGGTGAGCCGGACTCTTCTCCAGGACGAATCGGGGACCTTGACCGTGTTCAGTTTCGATGAAGGTCAGGCGCTTTCCGAACACACCGTCCCCTTCAACGCCTTTATCCAAGTCCTGGATGGACAGGCGGAAATCACCATCGGCGGCAAACCGGTCCAGGTTAATACCGGTGAGATCGTCCTGATGCCCGGCGGGATCAGTCACCGAGTCAAGGCGGTCAAGCGGTTCAAAATGCTTTTGACCATGTTTAAAGCCCCGGTGAGTGCCTAGGAGGGCCGGACGACAAATGCGTGCGTGAATTCCCTGGAGTCCTCCTCCAGGACCCAATTCTCTGCTCCATGCATGTGCACTTCTTCTCTCACCAATTCCCAGTGTTTTCATGATTAAAGGATTCTTTCAGCTCCGCCGCCACGGTACTGATCCGCGGACCGAAGTCATGGCGGGGATTACGACCTTTTTGACCAGTTCCTACATCGTCCTGGTACACCCGGCCATGCTGGCCCAGACCGGCATGGATCGGGGCGCGCTGACGACCGTCACCTGTCTGGCTGCGGGCCTGGCCACTCTGCTGGTCGCCCTTTGGGCCAATGTCCCGCTGGTCATGGCGCCGGGCATGGGCCTCAACGCCTTTTTTACCTTTACCCTGGTGCTCGGCAAAGGCATCCCCTGGCAAACAGCCCTGGGCGTGGTTTTCCTTTCCGGCGTTTTCTTCCTGTTTCTGACCCTGGCCGGATTTCGCGCCCGCCTGGCGCGGGCCATTCCAGAGAGCCTGCGTCTCGCCGCCTCGGTGGGAATCGGTCTGTTCATCGCCTTTATCGGCCTGCAGCATCTCGGCGTGATCGTCGCCGACCAGGCGGTGCTGGTAAGGTTGGGGAGCTTTTCCGCCGCGTCCCTCCTGGGGCTTCTCGGCCTGCTTCTGGCTGTTCAGTTGGAACTTCGTCGGGTGCCGGGCGGCCTGTTGTGGGCAATCCTTGCGACGGCCGGAAGCGGTATGCTGTTCGGCATCTCTCCTCTTCCCGAAGGGCTACTGGCCTTTCCCCCGTCACCGGGGCCGATCGCCGGAAAACTCGACATTCTCGGCGCCCTCAGATTCTCGCTCTGGGCCAACATCTTTTCCTTCATGTTCGTCGACCTTTTCGACAGCCTCGGGACGCTCCTGGCAGTTTGCCGGGAGGCCGGTATGGCAGACGAAAAAGGAGAGATTGCCGGACTGTCCCGGATGCTTACGGCCGACGCCCTTGCGACAGTGGGCGGCGCGCTGATGGGGACCAGTACCACCACCGCATATATCGAATCGGCCAGCGGCATTGCCGAGGGAGGGCGAACCGGGCTGACCGGCGTGGTGACGGCCGTCCTTTTTCTGCTCGCCTCCTTCTTCACCCCCCTGATCGCGGCCGTTCCCCCCTATGCCACCGCTCCGGCCCTGATTCTGGTGGGCATGCTCATGATGCGCGGCATCGCCCACATCGATTTTTCCGATTTTGAAAATGCCGCTCCGGCCTTCCTGACCTTCCTCCTTATGCCTCTGACCTTTTCCATCGCCACCGGCCTGGCATTCGGGTTTCTGTCCCATGTCCTGATCAAGGCCGGACGGGGCAAATTGCGGGAGTGTGATCCGGTCCTGCTGGCCGCGGCGGGATTTTCCCTGGTCAGCCTGTGCATTTAAGGCCGGACTTTTGGTCGAAAAACCGTTTCGGCCCTCGACGAATTGAGATTGAAGCGGTCTCCATCTGAGGAAAAATTCTGTTGACACTCAAGGAACCCTTTTGTTATAAAGTGTCTCCGTCCAAACGGGGCTATAGCTCAGCTGGGAGAGCGCTTGAATGGCATTCAAGAGGTCGGCGGTTCGAT
>Ga0055479_10000217_pt1 | contig 10753 bp, 8 predicted proteins | sample Muzzi_PWC_D1_FD_57941 | JGI IMG/M metagenome (GOLD analysis project Ga0055479, IMG submission 57941) | Wetland microbial communities from San Francisco Bay, California, USA, that impact long-term carbon sequestration - Muzzi_PWC_D1 | ecosystem: Environmental > Aquatic > Marine > Wetlands ...
TCCTCGGCGTCGACCTCGTCGAGCAGCGCGTACATTCCGCGTCGCAGGGTTGCGGCGAACCAGACCAGGCTGCCGATCCCGAACGACCACGTGTACGCAAACGACAGCCCCGCCGCGTACCCGGTGCTGAGACCTTCCTGGCGGACGTGCTCCAGCAACTCGCGCGGATCTCCTTCGACCAGGTAGAAGCAGACCAGAAAGGCCGCGATCGCCTTGAGCTGCGTATCGCTGTAGCGGAGCAGTTCCCGTGTTTCGGGAACCTTCGTGAGGATCAGCTCGAGCGCAGTCATCCCTGCCAGAATCAACAGGGTGGTGTCGTCGGTCATCCACGCCGGCAGATCGGTAAGCAGGCGGATCCCCGCGACGTCCGCCAACGCCGCCCATTCGGCACCGAAGCGCGCGACCAATGCGGTGGCCAGCAACGGACCGAACGCCCGGAACGCGAACAGCGGAACCACACCGAGTGAAACGAGGTAGAAGGAGACGTCCATCGAGTGGCCAGCGTCGCCCATTCGCGCGGCTCGATCCATGCAGCGAATTCGCTGCGCACCGCCGCAGCCCGAGCGCGGCACGCCACCGAGAGTCGCGCGCCCGATGCTGCGTTATGCTGGCTTTCGGCGACGATGGCGAACTCGAAACACGACCCCGAGTGCAGCGCGAAGCCCGACAACGTCGGCCTGCTTCACCCCGGCGCGATGGGAGCCACCGTTGGAGCAGCCGCGCGCGTAAATGTCGGCCACGTGTTCTGGGCTTCGGCCGGTCGAAGCGCGGCTACGCACGAGCGCGCCGCAGCGGCGGGGCTCGAAGACGCCGGAACGCTGGAGAAACTGGTCGGGTGCTGTGATCTGCTGCTGTGCATCTGTCCACCAGCCGCCGCACTCGAAGTCGCCCGACGGGTCGCCTCGACCGATTTCCGCGGGACCTACCTGGATGCGAACGCCATCTCTCCCGACACGATGCGAAGCATCGCGAAATGCTTCGACCCCGATCGCGTGCGCGTCGTCGATGGCGGGTTGATCGGGCCGCCGGCCCGACGCGAGGGGACGACCGTGCTTCATCTTTCGGGCGACGCCGCAGCGGGGGTGGCCGCCTGCTTCGAAGCCGGTCCGTTGGAGGCGCACTGCCTCGACGGCCCGGTGGGAGCGGCGTCGGCTCTGAAGATGGCATTCGCCGCCTACACGAAAGGGAGTACTGCGCTGCTGGCGTCGATCTATGCACTGGCCCGTGCGGAGGGAGTCAGTGAGCCGTTACTCGCAGAATGGGCCCAACGCGTACCCGAACTGACCGGTCGGCTGAGCGGTGGAGTGCCGGCGGCAGCCGTGAAGGCCTGGCGCTTTTCAGCGGAGATGCACGAGATCGCCGACACCTTCGAAGCCGTCGGGCTGCCCGCGGGGTTTCACCGGGCTGCGGCCGAACTCTACGATCGATTGGCAGACTTCAAGGACGCGCAGGAAGAACCGGCACTCGACGCGGTGGCCGATCGCTTGATCGACACCCGTCGCTGAGCCCGGAACCGGAAACGCGGCGGAAGGCCTGAGCCTTCCGCCGCGTCCGGTTTTGTGATGGGCTGTAATGGATCGAAAGAGATCGCCGAGGCGCTAGCGACCCTTCGTCAAACGACCCACGTCGATGAAGCGTCGGATCTTGCCCTTGCTCTTGAAGGCCGTTCCGTTTCGATCCCAGAACTCGATCCGGTTGCCGGTACCCGTCTGGACGTTCACGATGATGTCGCTGACGATCAGGTTGTCGTTCGGCTTCTCGACACCTTCCCATCCCTCGTAGAACACGCCCGTCAGGCTGTGGTCTTCGCTCCAGCGCTTGTTGTGCCAGATGATCTTCCAGAGTTCTTCTTTCTGGTCGTAGGCGAACGAGTACAGCGCGTTCATCGTCTGCTTGTCGATGTAGATGTCCTTGTGGTGATACGGATGATCCGGGTTCTTCGGAATCATCCGGACGACCACCGCATCGCGCAGTTCCCAGCGGTCGTCGGCATACGACAGTCCGTACGGTCCGAAGTTGTGCTCCTTCTCGTACGGATAGGCCTTCACCATCGTGTTGGTGGGTCCGATGATCTTGCGCTCGCCCAGGCACTCCCACTCGTACTGCGGAACGATGCCGTTGAAGCTGAACAGGTCGTCGAACGTGAAGTCGGTGCCGGCGACGGCGTCGGTCCGCTGCGCGGTCGAAATCCGACGCACACGGCGCAGCGTGGGAACGTAGACCCAGGTGTCGTCGTTCTTCGCGTCGGCCTGCGGGCCGTCCGAACTCTTGTAGCGATAGCTCAGCAGCATGATGCCGCGGGCATCGAACGGCGCTTCGACGACCGGGCCCGAAGCCTCCTTGCGCTTCTCGCCGCGGAAGATGTCTCCACCCTCTTCGATGTACTGCGGTTCCGGACGGTGCGACAGGCGCACACCCTTGGCCCAGCCTTCGTAGTACAGCGGCAGCTGTTCGCCGCGGTCCCAGTAGGAATAGAAGAACTTCGCACCACCGGCCGCTCCGACCCAGCGGTAGCTGAAATCCCACATGATCTTGACACCGGCTTGCGGGTCACCGAGGCAATCGATGTCTTCGATCGGGAACGGCTGACCGGTCGTGTAGTTTTCGAGGCTGTTGTCGGGGCCGATGCGGGCTTCGCCCTTGTGCGTCTTGGTCGCCGTGTCGTACGCCTCGGCGTTGGGATAGTCGTACTGGGTGGGCCCGATCACCAGCTTCATGCCTTCGTAAAAGAAGAAGTCGCGATTGTCCCAGAACTCTTCCGGCAGGAAGGGCTTCAGCTTCTTGACGCCCTCGAAATCGATGACATCACCCTCGGCGAAAGAAGGCGTCAGCGAGCCGGCGTCTTCGGCCTGCGCGAATGCAGGCGCAGCGGCCAGCATCAACCCGGCGGCTGCAAGAACTGTGATGGTGAATCTTTGAAGCATTGAGTTTCTCCTCATCCCTCGCGCAACCGCGAAGTGGTCGTACCTCGTGTTCTCTTCACATCCTGTCGAGGCCGCGCGGATGGCTCCGATGAACGTGGTTCAGTGGGTTGGAACAACGAGCCTGGCTCGACGAGCAGTACCCGTTGAGCAATGGATGGCCAGGGTCGTTGATTTGGTCGGATCCGCTTTGGCTGACCAGAGTCCCCTCCAGCCAAAGCTGGCACGGGGGCCAATCTTCACCGATCCATGGGTCGATTGTCCACCCAATCGTTGCATACATACTCGAATTGGACTCCGGCGGGGGTGGAAGCGTTTCGCCCCCTCGGGGTACGATGTCGTGCCCGTGCCCACGACAAGCTGGCTCTGCCGCTGGAGTGGGTACAATGCCGCCAGCTCGAACGGAGAAGATCATGGCTTCTGTACTGAACCCCGATCTCGGCCCGGCGATCGCCGAAAGCGGGATCAACCTCGTGGATCCCGCTGACTACGCGCAGCACGGCTATCCCCACGACATCTGGACCTGGCTGCGCCACAACAAACCGGTCTATCGCTGGAAGCAGGACGGAGATGCCATCGATTACTGGGTGATCAGCAAACACGCCGACATTCAGGCGATTTCCACCCATCCCAGGCAATGGTTGAGCGCTCCGCGGCTGACGATCAGCCACCAGCCGGAGGTGGACCAGTCCGGCTTTCCACCGACGTTGATCCAGCTCGATCCACCGAAGCACGGCGTGTTCCGCAAGCTCGTCGCGCACCGGTTCAAGCCCAAGGCATTGTCGCGTCTACACCACGACATCGAAGTCATCGGCAAGGAAATCGTCGACAAGCTGATCGAAGAAACCGACACCGGCGAGTGCGACTTCGTCAAAGAGGTGTCGGCCCCGCTTCCGATCGCGGTCATCGGCTGGATCCTGGGCCTGCCCAAAGAGGACTGGCCGCTGCTGTTCGAATGGACGAACAAGATCATCGGCGCCGGCGACCCCGAGTTCCAGGAACCCGGAACCGATCCACAGCAAGCCGCGCAGGCGACCATGGTGGAACTGTTCACCTATTTCACGAAGCTCGTCGAAGAAAAGAAGAAGAACCCCGACGACGCACTCGTGTCGCTGTTCACGCAGCTGCAGGTCGACGGGAAGCCGCTCGATCCGATGGACGTGATGGCCTGGTGCCTGATCATCGTCATCGCCGGAAACGAGACGACGCGCAATGGAACCAGCGGCGGCATGCTCGCGTTCATCGAGCACCAGGACCAGCTGCGCAAGCTGCAGGCCGATCCGTCGCTGTTGCCCAGCGCGGTGGAAGAGGTCGTCCGCTGGTCGAGCCCGATCATCCACTTCGCCCGCACCGCGGCCGAGGACAGCGAAATCCGTGGGCAGAAGATCGCGAAGGGCGATGCCGTGGCGTTGTTCTATCCGTCGGCGAACCGCGACGAGGACGTCTTCCCGGATCCGTTCGAGTTCCGCATCGATCGAAATCCCAACCGTCATCTCGGCTTCGGAATCGGCGAACACTTCTGCATGGGCGTCCACCTCGCCCGGCTCGAACTGACGGTGGCCTACAAGCACCTTCTGCCCCGCATCGAGGAGATCGAACTCGCGGGTCCCGTGGAGCGCTTGCAATCCAGCCTGGTCGGCGGCGTCAAGCGCCTGCCGATCCGGTATCGAATCAAACCCGCCGCTTGAACCCGAGGTCGCGATGAGCCAGCGCGCAGTGCGAACGTTCTGTCGGGTCTGCGAGCCGGCCTGTGGCCTCATCGCCGAGGTCGTCGACGGCGAACTCGCCGCGCTGAAGCCGGACCGCGATCACCCGATCACGAAGGGATTCGCCTGTCACAAGGGGCTCGCCGGCACCCGGATCCACCACGACCCCGATCGCGTCGACCAACCGCTGCGGCGCACCGATTCGGGTGGGTTCGAACCCGTCAGCTGGGACACGGCGATTTCCGAGATCGGCCAGAAGCTGCGGGCGATCGTCGATCGGCACGGGCCGGACTCGGTTGCCCCCTACATCGGAAACCCGACCGCGTTCAACACGCTCGTCGGTCCCGCGTTCGGCGCCTTCTTCGCGCAGCTCGGGACGCGCCGGGTGTTCAGCTCGGGCACGCAGGACTGCGCGAACAAGTTCGGGGGCAGCGAAGCGGTGTTCGGCTCGTCGACGATCAATCCGATCCCCGACATCGAACACACCGACCTGTTGCTGATCTTCGGCGCGAATCCGCGGATCAGCCACTGGAGTTTCATCGCGATCGCCGACCCGATGCGGGCGTTGAAAGACGCGCGCAAGCGCGGCGCGAAGATCGTGTTCGTCAATCCGCGCAAGATCGAATCCGCACCCGGCGTCGGCGAAGTGCTGCAGATCCGACCCGATACCGACGTCTACCTGCTCGCCGCGCTGCTGAACGAGATCGACGCGATGGGCGGTTTCGACGAGTCGGTGATCCGCAACCACGGCAAGCACGTCCACGAGTTGCGGGCGTTCATCGCCCGCTACCCGGCCGAGCGCGCGGCCCGCGTCACCGGCATCCCGGCGGCTTCGATCCGCGAACTGGCCGGCGACATCGTCCGTTCGAAACGCGCGTCGTTCCAGATGTCGACCGGCGTCAACATGGGGCGCCAGGGAACGATCGCGTACTGGCTGCTCCACATGCTGAGCTTCACGACCGGCAATCTGGATCGCCGCGGCGGCAACCTGTTGTCGCTGGGTTTCTACCCGAACGCCAAGGCCGGCCGACGTGCCTACGAGGACGGGTTCGTCGACACCCCGTTCGGCCGGCTCCGCAAGGGCACGCTGCCGGGAAACCTGATGGCCGACTACATCACCGGAGCCAAAACCACCGGAGCCAAAACCAAAGCCGAATCGCCGGTCCGAGCGATGATCGTCGTCGCAGGAAACCCGGTGCTGTCGATCGGTGGCGGCGAAAGGCTGCGTGCAGCCCTCGAGAGCCTCGAGTTGCTGGTCACGATCGACCTGTATCGCAACGCCACCGGCGAACTCGCGCACTACGTGTTGCCGTCGGCGGACATGTACGAACGGCAGGACGTCAACATCACCGGGCTCGGGTTGCAGCACCGCCCGTACATCCAGTTCACCGACCGCGTCGTGCCACCGAAGTTCGACCGCCGCGAAGAGTGGTGGATCTTCGCCAGGCTCAGCCAGGCGATGGGGCTTCGGTCGCCGCTCGATCAGGGCGACACACCGGACCTGTGGGGACGAACCGATCACATGCTGCGCAGCCGTGGACACTCGCTCGAGGAGGTCCGCTCGACCGAACATGGGCTCGTGCTGCCCGCGCTCGACGAAACCGACTTCTACGCGCAGCACCTGCAGACCTCGGACAAGCGTGTCGATTGCTGCCCAGCCGGCTTTTCCGAAGCGATCGAGCGCGTCGAATCGCAGTTCCGCGAACTCGAGGCCGAGGGCACCGGCCGTCTGAAGCTGATCACGCTGCGCGACAACTACATGCACAACTCCTGGTACCAGAACCTCGAAGGCATGAAGCGCGGCGCGAAGGACCGCAACTACCTTTTCATGCACCCCGCCGACGCCGCCGATCGCGATCTGGAAGACGGCGCGAAGGTCCGGGTCTGGAACGACTTCGGCAGTCTGCAGATCGAACTTCGGACCGACGACGGGCTGATGCGCGGCGTCGTCGCCATGACACACGGGTGGGGCAACGCCCGGACGCCCGGCATGACCGTCGCCAATCGCACCCCCGGCGTGAACTCGAACGCGCTGCTCCCGGCCGGCCCCGACAGCTTCGATGCGTTGTCGAACCAGGCGTTCATGACGGGCGTTCCGGTGGAACTCGCGGCCATCTGAACCGGCCGAAACCGAGGCACGGGTGATCAAACTCATCTGTTTCATCAAGAAGAAGCCCGAACTGACGCGAGCCGAGTTTCGCGATCACTGGCTGAACCAGCACGGTCCGCTGATCGACAGCCTGCCGGATTTCCGCCGCCACATCGTGCGCTACGAGCAGAACTGCAGGCTCGACGCCGACTACGACCGCGATCGGCGGGATGGGACCGTGGGCTTCGACGGCGTGACCGTGCAGTGGTTCCAGTCGCGCCGGGATTTCTACGCCTTCGTGATGGAACCCAGCTACAAAGACACCATCTTCATCGACGAGAACAAGTTCCTCGACCGCAGCGGCATCTCGTTTCTGCTCACCGAAGAGCCGGACGTCGTGATCGACGGCGCCGAGCGGCGCCGAGCGGCGGAGGTGAAGCTGATCGCGATGCTGCAGCGGAGGGGCGACCTCGACCGCGACGCTTTCCGAAAGCACTGGACGACCCGGCACGCGTCGATCTTCCGCGATACACCCGAACTCGCGCGTCACATCGTCGGCTACGACCAGAACCGACGCCTCGACGCCGACTACGATCGCGACCAGGGCGGTGGCTTCGACGGCGTCACCGAGCAGTGGTACGCCCGCTACGATGACTTCCTGCAGTTCGTCGCCGAGCCCGCGTTCGCTTCCACCGTGTTTCCCGACGAGCGGGAATTCCTCGTTCCCGAGCGCACGCAATGGATCGTCACACGCCAACCCGACGTCATCATCGGCGACTGAAAAATGCCCGGGCTGCCGGCGTGCAGCGCGATCATCGCGACGCAGCCGCGATGTCGGGCCTCTGGCGGCCGACGGGATGGGCGGTTTCGAAGGCCGCCGCCAGCTGCAACACACCCCAGTCGTCCCGGTGTCGGCCGACGATCTGGACCCCCACCGGCAACCCCTCGTTCGTGAAACCGCACGGTACCGAGATCGCCGGGTGGCCGGTCAGCGTGATGAAGTAACACGACTTCATCCAGTCGATGTAGGTTTCCATCGGCTGGCCTGCGATCGTCCGCACCCAGTCCACTTCGACATCGAACGGCGGTACCTGGCTGACCGGCAACGCCATGAATTCGTAGCGCTCCATGAAGCGACGCACCCGGTGATACAGCCGGGTGCGCTGGATCTGTGCGCGACCGACGTCGGCCGCACTGAGCCGCTGCCCCTGTTCGATGTTCCACAGGATCGTGTCCTTGAGCAGCTGCTTTTCCTGCGCTGCGAGCGCTGCGAAACGGAGCGAAAAACTCCAGGCGCGCAGCGTCCCGAAAATCTCGTCGGCATCGCTGAAGTCGGGTTCGGCGTCGACCAGCTCGCAACCGAGCGCTTCGAACACCCCGCGTTGTGCCTCCAGCACCGCCGTCACGCGCGGATCGATCGGGAGCCCACCGAGATCGCGGCTCCACGCGATCCGAACCCCGCGAAAATCGCGTTCGAGTGAATCCGCGAAGCGTTCACCCGGTTCCGAGATCGCGATCGGTGACCGCGGATCCGGACCGGCAATCACCGACAGCAACAGCGCCGCGTCGCCGACATTCCGGGCCATCGGACCGAGTACAGACAGGTCCTGCCACGCCTGATCGGTCGGATGGTCGGGCACGCGTCCCGGCGACGGCCGCAGGCCCACGACGTTGCAGAAGCTGGCCGGGTTGCGCAGCGAGCCCCCCATGTCGCTGCCGTCGGCAATCGGCAGCATTCCACACGCCAGCGCGACGGCTGCGCCTCCACTGCTACCGCCACAGGTCTTGTCGGTGTCGTAGGGGTTGCGGGTGGCGCCGAACACTTCGTTGAACGTCTGCGAACCGGCTCCGAACTCGGGGGTGTTGGTCTTGCCGATCGAGATCGCACCCGCATGCTGGATCCGATCGACGATCAGATCGTTGCGCTGCGGAACATGGGTTTCGAACAACTTCGAGCCGAACGTGGTCCGCATGCCGGCGGTCGACACGAGATCCTTGTGCGCGACCGGCAAGCCGTGGAGTGGCCCGAGGTCTTCGCCCGCAGCAATCCGTGCGTCGGCCGCGCGAGCACCGGCGAGCGCGCGCTCTGCGTCGAGCGTGACGATCGCGTTGACGCCCGGATTCACCCGATCGATCTGGTCGAGATGTGCGGTCATCACCTCGACACAGGAGACCTGCTTGCTGCGAATCCGCGCTGCCAGCTCGCGCGCAGACCCGAAACACAGCTCGACCGATTCCGCCGCGGAGGTCACCGCGCGAAGATACCGCGCACGGCCGTGCCTGCCGGCCCGTATCGTTTATGATGCGGCTAGCATCAGCGAGCGCGGCCGATCGGCGCTCGCGCACGACTCGATCCGATGAGGAGCTTCGCAACGTGCAAGACCGACCCACAGCCCGGGAACTGCTCGACACGATCGGAGACCTGTTGCAGGGCGAGGTGCTCGACGCGACCACGGGCCCGCTGAAGCACCAGGTGCGGGTCGCCGGAAACCTCTGCCGGATCCTCGAGCGCGAACTCGCGTTGCAACCGGACGCCGACCGGCGGGCCGCAAGGCGATTGGCCGAAGTTCTCGAGAGCGACGAAGGCGACCTCGAGCAACTCAACCGCGAGTTGGTCAGGCGGCTGCGGCAGGCGGCGCCGATCGAAGGCGGGGAGGAAGACGGAGAGAAAGGCGAAGGGATCGAACTCGAGCGTCGGGCCTGGCCGGCACTGCTCGAGATCGTGCGCGCGAAACTCGCGGTCAACAAGCCCGATCACGATTCCTACGACTTCGCCGCGGAGACGGGCGAGATCGACCGATGAGTTGGAAGGATCGAATCGAAAAAGGCCTGGCGGAGTTCCTGTCGCAGCACTTCGACGAGCCGGTCGCGGTCGAGAACCTGCAGCCCGCGTCGGCTGGCGCCAGGCGGCAGAATCTCTTCTTCGATGCGCTGCGTTCCGGCGGCGAAGATCGCGTGCCGCTGGTCGCCACCATCACGCCGAACCCCGCGATGCAGGTGATGGACGTGGAGGTCGAAGCCGACACGCTGCGGCTCGCCGAGGCCGCCGGCATGCCGGTCGCGCACGTCGTCGCGTCGTCGGTCGACAAATCGTTCGTGGGCGGACCGTTCTTCATCACCGGGCGCGTGGAGGGCGAAACCATCCCGCGGCGCGTGCTCCGGCTGGTCGAATCGAAACCGGGGCTGGGCTCTCGCCTGGCACAGCAGTGTGGTGAAGCGCTGGCAAAACTCCATTCGATCGATGCGTCGAAGGGGCGCGCGGAACTGGCGCGGCCCGCAGCGGTCTCTCCGGCCGAACACGCGATCACGATGACCGAGGCACTGATGGATGCACTGCTGCAGCCCTCGCCGGCCTACGCACTCGGCCTCCGCTGGCTGCACCGACACCTGCCCGACGCGCCCGATCGAACCGCTATCTGTCACGGAGACTTTCGCAACGGCAACATCATCGTCGACGAGACCGGACTGCGGGCGGCGCTCGATTGGGAGGTCGCCCGAATCGGCGATCCGATGGAAGACCTCGGATGGCTGTGCCTGCGCATGTGGCGGTTCCGGAACGACACGCTCGAAGTCGGCGGGTTCGGCACCGCGGCCGAACTGCGCAAGGGCTACGAAGCCGCGGGGGGTCGCTGGCGGCAGGAGGCCTTTCACTGGTGGAAGGTCCTGGGCACACTGCGCTGGGGTCTCGGGCTCGCAGGGCAGGCGGCGGCGCATCTCGACGGTTCCGTCCCGTCGATCGTGATGGCTGCGAGCGGACGTCGGGTCGCAGAACTCGAGTACGACACGCTGATGCTGATCCGTCGCAGCTACGACGACGGCGAAAGCAGCGCTTGAGTTCGAAACCGCGTTCGTCCATCGAGCGAACTCGGGTCGTCGGACCGGACAGAAACTGGAAGCCACCGCCTGACAACAGCACATCGCGTGGCCTCAACCGTTCCGGCCAGGAGGGCAGCAATGGGAATCAACAGGTTCTGGATCAGCGCACTGGCCGCGATCAGCTTCGGCTGTTCGCCCGCCGCCGAGGGCGCCCCTAAGCA
>Ga0055479_10000218_pt1 | contig 10743 bp, 7 predicted proteins | sample Muzzi_PWC_D1_FD_57941 | JGI IMG/M metagenome (GOLD analysis project Ga0055479, IMG submission 57941) | Wetland microbial communities from San Francisco Bay, California, USA, that impact long-term carbon sequestration - Muzzi_PWC_D1 | ecosystem: Environmental > Aquatic > Marine > Wetlands ...
GTCTTCGGTGGTGACGGCGAGGCAGGCCTCGATGACGTTCTGCAACTGGCGGATATTCCCCGGCCAGGGAAAAGAGCAGGCGGCGCTCATCGCCTCCGCAGAGAGGCCCAGCACCTGGGTGCCGAATTTCCGGTTCAGCTTCTGGATCAGGAAATTGATCAGCAGGGGAATGTCCTCCCGGCGCTGGCGCAGAGGCGGCAGGTGTAGGTTGACGACATTAAGCCGGTAATAGAGGTCCTCGCGAAAGATTTCTTCGTTCACGGCGTTCTTCAGGTCCGAATTGGTGGCCGAAATCAGGCGCACGTCGACCCGGGTCGGGACGGTGTCGCCGACGCGATTGAATTCCCGCTCCTGCACGAATCGAAGCAATGTCTTCTGCACGTTCATTGGCAGGTTGCCCACCTCGTCGAGGAAGAGGGTGCCCCCGTCGGCCGCTTCCAGCAGTCCCTGGCGGTCTTCGGCTGCGCCGGTGAAGGCCCCCTTGCGATAGCCGAAGAGTTCGCTCTCCAGCAGATTTTCCGGCAGGGCGCCGCAGTTGATGGCGACGAACCGCTTCTCTTTCCGCGGCGAGTGATAATGGATGGCCTGGGCGATCAGCTCCTTGCCGGTCCCCGATTCTCCCGTGATCAGGATCGAAATGTCCCGTCCGGCGACTTTCTCGGCGGTCTGCAGCACCTTCTGAAGGGCCGCTGATTCGCCGATGATCTGTTCAAAGCGGAATTTCCCGGCCAGCTCCCGGCGCAGTTCCCGGTTTTCAACCACCAGCTCGGTGTGCTTCAGGGCGTTCTTGACCCGGTAGAGCAGCTCCTCCGGTTCGAACGGTTTGGTCAACATGTCGTAGGCCCCCTTGCGCAGGGCCTGAATCGACATCTCCACCGTGGCGAAGGCGGTGATCATGATCACCGGCACCGAGGGAGCCTTGGCCTTGATCCGCTCCAGCACTTCAAGGCCGTCGAGACCCGGCATCTTGATGTCGCTCACCACCAGATCCCAGTCCCCGGGCTGAAAGTCGGCGACCGCTTCCGGCGAATAGGTATAGCTGCGAACGGAGTAGTCGTGATCGGCCAGGACCGCCTCCATCATCCGGCAGAGGCCTTCCTCGTTGTCAATCAGCATGATGCGCTTGCGATCCATTCAGATATCCTCCCCGGGAAGGGGCAGGCGGACGGTGATGGTGGTGCCCTCCCCCATCCGGCTGTCGATGGCGATGCGCCCGTGGTGCTGCTCCACGATCTGCCGGGTGATGGCCAGTCCCAGTCCGGTGCCGCGTGTTTTGGTGGTAAAGAACGGCTCGAAGATTTTTTCCAGGTTTTCCTCGGGAATGCCGTTGCCGTTGTCCCCAAAGACCAGATGCAGTTCCCGGTCCAGGATGAAGGTACGGATGACCAGTTTGCCGCCGTTCGGCATCGCCGCGCCGGCGTTGAGGATCAGGTTGATGGCCACCTGCCGGATCTGGTCCCCGTCGATGGGGACGAGCGGCAGGTCGGGGGCGAAATCCTTGTTCACGGTGACGTCGTGCATGTCGGTGTGGTTGGCGGCGAAATCGACGATTTGCCCGAGCAGTTCATTGATGTCGGTTTCTTCCAGGGTCGGCTGGGGAGTCCTGGCGTAACTCAGCAGATCCTGGACGATCTTCTTGCAGCGCTTGCTCTCCCGCTTGATTTCATGGATGAAACGGAAATTGGGGTCGTCTTCGGCGATTTTTCGTTCGAGGTACCCGGCATATCCGAGGATCACCCCAAGAGGATTGTTGATCTCGTGCGCCACCCCCGAGGAGAGGACCCCGAGGGAGGCCATCTTTCCCTGCTGGGCCAGGGCCGCCTCCATCTCCTGGTTGCGTTTGATGATGCCGGTCATGCGATTGAAGGCGGTAGCCAACTCCCCGAGTTCATCCTTGCCGGCGACGGTCATCTGTCGGTCCAGCCGGCCCCGCTTGACCTGGCGGATGACCTCGATCATGTGGCCGATCGGATCGGTCAGGACCTTGGCGGCGAAAAAAACCAGGACCACCGCTACCGCGCAGGCGACGGACGTCAGTCCGAGCATGCTGGCAAAGGTGCGGCCGGTGATCTTATTGGCGTCTTCGTAGAACTCGTCTTCGTAGGAGCCGACCGCGACGATCCAGTCCCAGGGGGGGAAATAATCGTAGCGGACGATCTTCATGCGGGCTTGCGGATTGCCGGCGTTCCGCCAGGGGTAGCGGATCCAGCCGCTTTTCCGGGCGCACATTTCCTGGATGAACGGGTGCCCGTCCGAATCCCGGGCATCGAGAAAGTTCTGTCCCTCCCCGTCGGGATGAATGGTGAAATTGCCCCGGCTGTCCATGCAGTAGATATAGCCGGTGCGTCCCACTTTCTTGCTTTTGATCTTTTCTTTCAGGGCGGCGAAGGCTTCCCTCTCGAAGGCGGCCTGGCCGAAAGTCTCGTCCAGGTAGCCGCTGGCGGCGATGATCCAGTCCCATTCCGGGAAATAACGATAGGCGGCGATCTTCTGGCGCGGCGCGCGGTCGCCGAGCACCGCGTTGCGCCAGGGATAGGTAATGAATTGAACCTCCGAAGAGTCGGCCGCGACCGCCTTACGGCACATTTCACGGATGAAATAACGCCCCGACTCGTCCCTTTCGTCGTAGATGTTCTCCCCTTCGCGAGCGATGTGCAGGATCAGGTCGCCGGAACTGGTCATGATGTAGATGTAGCCGGTTTCCCCTACGTTGACCCGCCGCAGGGCTTTTTTCGCTTCTTCCTGGGCATCGGCCAGAGCCATTTTTCCGGTGCTGTTCTGGCGGCTTTCGGTTTCGACCAGATTGTAGGCGAGATCGGTCAGCGCGGCGAGATCCCGGGTAAAGGTCCGTCGCTTGTCCTGCTGGTAGACTCGGAACTGCTGGTGGTGGGAATCGAGCAGGTCCAGGGTGAACCGGGCCATGTGCTCGAGATCGTCCTTGCTGGTCTTGGTGATGCCGGAATAGGCCTGGCGGGCGGCGATGTAGCCGACCACGCTGCCGACGATGACGGTGGGAATAATCACCAGCGGCAGGACCACCACCAGCATTTTCCAGCGCAGCTTCAGGTTATTGACGAAACGAAGAAAATTGCGACTCAAACCGATCGCCCCGAGGAAGCAGGATTAAAAATCGTTAAATTATCGGGCAGGGGCAATGACAATGTCAAGACTGGAGGATTCAGACTGGAAAGTTTGTTGAAATTACGGGATTCCCCCGGCGGAGCAATAAGGTCCGGACGTATTGGCAACATGGCAGGCGGACTTTTTTCATCAGCTTGTCAGTGAGGGCGTTCGGGCTCCAGTCCCGATTCGGGCAAGGCGAAGTTCCGGCGGTACTGGCGCACTTCCAGGATGGCGATCTTGATGATGCTGGCCACCGGCACGCCGATGATCATGCCGAGCACTCCGTAGAGCTTGCCCCCCATGATGATGGCCAGGATGACCCAGAGGGGATGCAGGTTGGAAACCCGGGAGATCAGGATGGGGATGAGGATGAAGCTATCGACCAGCACCTGGGCAATGAGAAAATAGACAATCACGATCCACCAGAACTGTCCCCCCATCCCCAGGTCCACCAGGGCGATGAGAATGCCGGGCACCAAGCCGATCAGCGGCCCGACATAGGGAATCAGGTTGGTCACGCCGGCGAAAAGGGCCAGGAACGGCACATAGCGCAGGTCGGTCAGGGAGAGTCCGATGCCGACCACCAGCGCGACGATGGCGGCCTCAAAAATCCGCCCGCGGATGAATTGAGCCAGTTGCCGGGTGACCAGGTAAGAAAGGTCGTGGGCCATCTCGAAATGCCGGTTGGGAACCAGGGAGAGAGCTGCACGGAGGATTCGGCGCCCATCCCGGAGGAAGAAAAAGGAGAAGAGGGGAACAAGGATGAGCAGGCTGCCGATCCGCAGCGCCGAGCGGTGCAGCTGCGGGACTGTTCCGGCGACCAAGTGTTCGCCGAAAGTTTTTGCCTTGGACGGCAGGTCGTAGGTTTCAAGGATAGGGAACCGGCTCTGCAGACTGGCCTGAAGATCTTTCAAAAACCCCACGAAGCGGCTCAGGTAGCGGGGGATATCGGCTTCCAGGGAGGTCCACATGGAGTGCCATTGGGGAGCGATCCAGTTGGCGGCGAGAAACATCGCCAGCGTCACCAGCAGAAACACCAGAAAGATGCTGGCGGTGCGACTGATCCCATAACGTTCGATGATGCGCACCGGCGGCTCGAGGAGAAAGGTGACGATCAGGGCCAGGAGCAGGGGGAGAAAAAGTCCCTCGGTGGAGGATCGAATCAGGTTGAGAATGGTCGAGGCGGAGGTGAACAGGGCCAGGCCGGTGGCAATGGCTCCGGTGAAGACCAGGTAAGTGAGAAAGAGCTGGGCACGGGTATGGGGTTTGGAGTAAGGCATGCCCTCGTTCCTATTTGGGTTCTTCGATTTTGGCGACGAGCTGTTCGTTCACCTGGTGCAGGCGGCGAATCTCGTACCCGGCAGCCTGCAGCCGCTCGCTGACCACCCGGGTCAGGCCGAGCAGGATCTTGTTGGCGACCGCCGGATATTTTTGCGCCGTCTCGAGCAGGTCGGCCCGGAAGAGGCCGACCAGTTCGGTCGGTTCCAGGGTCCGGGCGGCGGCGGTGCGGTTGGACGGCGCGGTCAGGGTGGTCTCGCCGAAAAAATCGCCTGGCCCCAACCGGGTCAGATCTTCCTCGGAGTGACTTTCCCGGTGCCGAAGGTAGATGCGGATCTGCCCGGAGCGGAGGAGGTACATTCCCGAACCGGGATCGCCTTCCTCGAAGATCGTTTCGTTGGCCCGGTAGTGCCGGCAATGGACCAGCCTCTCCAGCAGGACCAGGTCCCGCTTGCCCAGTTCCGAGAAGACCGGCACGGTGCCCAGAAAATGGGCGAGGGAGTCTTCCTCCGGATTCTTGCGAAAAATATTGCTCCAGAGAGGATTCATCTGCACCTCCGCCAAATTGGGAAATTATAGCGCATCGATATCAAGGCACAAAGAAAAACCGGCCGGACCCTTTCGTTGACAGGGCCAGGTCCCCTTGTTATCCTCATTTTCGCGACAGGCCGGCCTTGATTCGGCCACCCTCCCTGCCTCCTTTGCCGGGTACGCTGGTGAATCCCCGGAAGCTTTTTCCCCGCCGGGAAACCGGTCTGGAGCTTCCCATTCTGGTTGTCTCGTTCCGCCCCGGGTGGAGCCGATGAAAAAGATCGATCTGCGCCGTTTCCCGACCTCGGCAGGCGTCTATCTGATGAAAGGATCGGATGGGCAGATCCTGTACGTCGGCAAGGCGAAAAATCTCCGCAATCGCCTGCGGTCCTATTTTTCCGGGACGGGGGACGGCCGCGCCCATATCCAGTTTCTGCTCAAGCGGCTGGAGACGGTGGAAACCATCGTCACCGACACCGAAAAAGAAGCACTTATCCTCGAAAACACTCTTATCAAGAAACACCACCCCCGGTACAATCTCTCCCTGCGCGACGATAAAACTTATGTCTCTGTTCGCCTGGATCTGCGGGAAGAGTTTCCTTCCCTGCAGGTGGTGCGTAAGGTCAAACAGGACGGCGCCCTCTATTTCGGCCCTTACTCCTCGGCGGCGGCCGTGCGGGCGACGTTGAAACAGATCTACCGAATGTTTCCCTTGCGCCATTACCCGTTGGCCACCTGCCGCCGGCGGGGCCGGCCCTGCCTCTTTTTCCAGATCGGGCAGTGCAGCGGGCCCTGTCACGGGAAAATCACCCCAGAGGCGTACGGCCGGCTGGTTCAGGGGGTCATCGCCCTGCTCTCCGGACGGGAGAATGAGGTGCTCGGAGACCTGCGTCGACAGATGAACGTTGCCGCCGCCACCTTCCGCTACGAAGAGGCGGCACACCTGCGGGATCAGCTTCGGGCCATCGAGGCGACGGTGGAGCGGCAGAAAGTGGTCGAGGCCGGGGGGGGCGACCAGGACGTTCTCGGCCTGCACCGGGAAGGGGGTGAGGTGGAGATCGCCCTGCTGTTCATCCGCCGGGGGAAGCTGACCGCCCGGCGTACTTTTTCCATCGAATGGCGCATGGACGAAGAGGAGCTACTCTGCGGATTTCTCCAGCAGTATTACGGCAAGGAGGTTCTTATACCCGAGCGGGTTCTGGTTCCCTTCCTGCCGGAATCGGCGCCGTTGCTGGAAGAGTGGCTCGGCGAACGGAAGGGGAGCCGGGTCCGCCTGCAGCGACCGGTGCGGGGGGAGCGGGCACGGCTGGTCGAATTGGCCGCGCGCAATGCCGCCGAGGCCTTCCGCGAGCGGGGGAGCCGGCAGGAGGCCCGGGAGCTGGTGCTAAATGAGGTGAAAGAGCGGCTGCAGCTCGATCGGCTGCCGCGGCGCATGGAATGTTTCGACATCTCCAACATCCAGGGAGCGCAGAGCGTCGGCAGTATGGCGGTGATGATCGACGGCGAACCGGCCCGGCAGGATTACCGCAGCTACAATATCCGCACTGTTGCGGGGGCGGATGATTACGCCTCATTGGCCGAGGTCCTCGGCCGGCGGCTGCGGCGGGCGGTGGAGGAGGGAAACCTTCCTGATCTGATCCTGATCGACGGGGGGAAGGGGCAACTCGGGGTGCTGACGGCGGTTCTGGAAGAGACGGGCCTTGCCGGTCGGATCGAGGCCGCCGCCATCGCCAAGAGCCGGGTGCTGGCCAATGTCCGGGGAAAAGCGGTGGAAAAGACCGAGGAGCGCTTCTTCCGCCCCGGCCGCAAGAACCCGATGATTCTGCGCGGCGGCTCGGCCGCGCTGTTCCTGCTGGAGCGGTTGCGAAACGAGGCCCACCGCTTCGCCATCACCCACCATCGAAAACGGCGCGGGAAGAAGGTGCTCGCGTCCGCGCTGGAGGAGATCCCCGGCGTCGGTCCCACCCGCCGGCGGGTCCTGCTCAAGCATTTTGGCAGCCTGAAGAAGATCAAAGAAGCGAGCTTTGAGGAACTGCGGGCCGCGCCGGGGATTCCCGAGGCGGTGGCTCGAGGGGTATACGAGTCATTTCGGCAGGGGGAGTAGGGACAATCGGAAGAGGGCCCAAATCATCCACCAGAGGATGTGGAATTTGACTTCTTGGGGCCTGACTTCTCAAGGCTGTTCAAGGGCATGGCAGAATGTCTGATAAATCCCAGGATAATCCAAGAACGGAATCTGAGATAAAATTATGTTCTTTATTTGTCAAAAGAGGTCAAGGTGAGTAGCTGTCGTATAAACTCAGGGTCTCGTTTAATGTTATCCAGGTAATAGGCAACCCATGCCTCTTCGTAATTATCCTTCAGATATTGACGATGGCGCTCCGGCATTGTGTCGGCTGAATATCCAACTTCCTGAAGAATGGGTATGAGCATACCCGGTGGTACGTACATGCCACTCCATTTCCTCGAATGGCGGTTATCTTTTACATCAATCATACAGTTTTTTTCCGTGTATTTGCTGCCATTTGCCCATGGGCGCTTGGCTTCAACAACTTCACTACAGAGTTCCGCACGCCCAGTATTCTGAGCAATAAAATAAAAACATGTAGAGCGTAAATAGCTGACCTCGGAATCCTCTCCTCCCCAAGAGGCTGTTAAGTAAGCCGTTGGTGAAATCTTGTAACAAAGCCGAGGGTCGTCATTGTCGACAGCTATTTGCTGATACAATAATTCATACGAATTGGGTTTTCTTTCGCCACTATTCTTTGAGGAACAAGAAACATTACCCACTAGGACCAGAAATAACAAAGGCATAAGTCTGACCGTCATCAAAATTCTCAATGAATTATTCCCTATCAAATTATGAAAGCCACCCGCAGTTATGCAGATGGCTTGTTGTCATCGTTCAATATCTCCCCTGATTACCATTCGCCAGGCAATGGAGACGCTCGATAATTTACAGCCATCAGCAGATCAAGTCAAAACGGCAGGTGTCCTATAAGTTATCCAGAGGCTCATGAGAGCCAAATTCGGCCAATCAGGCTGAATCCTGGAAACCCTGCAATAACGAATACTATAATTCATCAGAACCTGTGGAACAGTTGGCGGAAATATGGGGTGCTGGATTTCTCCAAGATATTCATAGGGCTTGGGAATCTGATTTTTTCGGCCCGTCAAACCGCTCACCGTAATCCGTGTGTTCCCTCAAAGCTTCTTCTTCCAATCGAATCCGCTGCCGCAGGAGCCCCAGGTTGGCCAGGGAAAAAACCAATAGCGTAAAGGGTGCCCGCATCAGCAGGGGGAGGAAAAAGATCTCCAGGGTCACCGCCATATAGTTGGGATGGCGCAGCCAGCGGTAGGGGCCGGTTCGCCGGACCGTGGCGCCGGGAAGCACGATAATCCGGGTGTTCCAGAATTCTCTCAGGGAGACGATGCACCAGTAGCGCAGGAACTGCATCAGAACCAGGGCGGCGAGGCAGAACCAGGTCAGGGCATCCAGCGGCACCCGCCAGGGATAGGTTTCCAGAATCAGCGCGGCAAAGAAGCCGAAGTGCATGGCGAGGAGGTTCCGGTACGATTCGGGATGGAACTCCCGCCCCCCGCGCGGCAGAATGCGCTGCCGGTTGCGCCGGGCGATGCCCACTTCCAGCAGCCTTTCCAGAAAATAAAATCCGAATATCCACCAGAGCGACACTTTCATCTCCTAGGAGGCTGATAAAAAACGCCCATCTGCGGCGTTATCTTCATCCCTCGTCAACAACGTACCATCCGAGTACGACTTTTTCCTCGGGATTTTGACGGCCTGGCATCTGGACATTTTTGATCAGTCTGGGGGAAAGGACTTTTTCAACACCTTCCTAGACTTCCAAAAGAACCAATTCAGCGGCAAAGCCGGGTCCGAAGGCGGAAAGGAGGCCGAGCCCGTGCTGGCCTGCTCGGGGAGAGGCCAGCCACCGCTCGAGGACCGCGAGGACCGAGACCGAGGAGATGTTGCCGAAAGCCCGCAGGAGTTCCTCCGTCAGGGCCAGGTCGTCGCGGCTGAGATGCAGGGCCTGCCGATAGGCGTCGATCACCTTGGCGCCGCCGGGATGAGTGATGAAATGAACCAGTTCGCTCCGGGAGTGCCCGTGGTCCCGGAGAAAATCGTCGACCAGGCCCGGCAGCTGCTGGCGGATCAGGGCCGGCAGGCGGGGGGAGAGGACCAGTTCCATGCCGCCGCCGGTAATGTCCCACCCCATGATCCGTTCGGTGTCGGGAAACAGCTGGGATCGGGTCGCCAGGATGCGCGGCCCGGTCACGGGGAGGTCATCCCCGGCGACCAGGACGGCCGCCGCGCCGTCGCCGAAAATGGCGGTGGCGACCAGGTTCTTTTTGCTGATGTCGTCCGGGAACAGGGTCAGGCTGCAGGTTTCCAGCCCGGCGACCAGCACCCGGGCGCCGGGGACGGCGCGGCAGAAGTCGAAAGCCCGGGCCAGTCCGGCGGCCCCGCCCGCGCAGCCGAGGCCCCACAGGGGCATGCGCGCGACGGTCGATCGGAGCCCGAGGGCTCCGACCAGGCGGGCATCGAGGCTGGGGGTCGACAGCCCGGTGGTGGTCACGGCAATAACCATGTCCACCGCCTGCGCAGAGCAGCCCGCCGCATCGAGACAGCGTTGCGCGGCCTCGGCAAGGAGGGCTCCCCCTTCCTGCACGAAAATCCGGTTGATCTCTTCCGCCGGGTGCCTTTCAAAATACCAGGGAAGGGGGCGCATCAGGCGGCGGGACTCCACACGGGCGTGATCGAAGACCGGTAGCAGTCTATTCAGCCCGGGAAAATTCCCGGCAAAAAATCGGCCGGCGGCATCACGGGCCTCTACCTGCGGCACCCGGTGCGATGGAAAGGCGGAAGCGGCGGCAACGATCCTGGGCATGAAGTCCTCAGCCGATGAATAAAGAAACCGAAGAAAGTCTGACCCGTGGGAACTTATTCCAACGCCTTTTTCATGGCTTCCTCTGTCGGGAGCATGGAAGGCGATCGGGTTTTCAGGGAATTTCCTGCCGTTCACAATACCATAAAAAAAGCCCCCGGCGGAGATTGCCGGAGGCTTTTGCAAGATAACTTCAGGAGGGGCTATTCAGTTTTAACTTCGGCATCCTCGAGAATGACATCGTATTTATAGCCGTAGCCGAAATCCTTGTCGGTGGTCACCATGCCGCTGACCAGAACCGTGTCGCCGACCGCCGCCGTCTTGTCCGTCGTGACGGTCAGATCGTTGGCGCCGGGCTCGCCGGTGCCGTCCTGGATGTGAATCCAGTTTTTCCCCATGATTTTGGGGCTGAACTTGACGACCTTGCCGCGGACGGAGACCTTCTTGCCGGTCAGGTCCGCTTTTCCGGCAAAGACTTCCGCCACGGTATTGCCCCCTTCGGCCTTGGCGATGCCGCTCAGATCGACCCCGCTCTCCTGGGCCGCGGTCTGCAGATCCAGGGGCGGGTGCCCGGCGGGCATTTGTCCAGTGGCCTGCCCGGCGCCCATGGCGGCCTCGCCGCCGACCATGACGCTGTCGACGAAATAGACCACTTCAAAATCACGATCCAGGGTCTTGCTGTGGTAATTGGGCATGGACATCCCTGCGGGGACCACGACCGGATCACCCACCTTGACGGCGAACTCCGGGGCGGCGGCCCAGAATTTTTCGCTGCCGGTGTCGACCTGAACATAGGTATACCCGCCTGAATTCATGGTTTCAATGACCTGGCCGGAACGGGGCGCGGCCTGCTCGGGAGCCATGGCCGGCTGGGCCTGGGGAGCAGGGGCCGCTTCCGCTTTCG
>Ga0055479_10000221_pt1 | contig 10702 bp, 9 predicted proteins | sample Muzzi_PWC_D1_FD_57941 | JGI IMG/M metagenome (GOLD analysis project Ga0055479, IMG submission 57941) | Wetland microbial communities from San Francisco Bay, California, USA, that impact long-term carbon sequestration - Muzzi_PWC_D1 | ecosystem: Environmental > Aquatic > Marine > Wetlands ...
TGACAAAAAGCTGCCATCCGGGATCGGTTGACACAAGAAAATAAATCTGTCCCCTTTTTCTTTTATCGGCCAAAGGCGACACCAGGCCTCACTCCACCGTCACACTCTTGGCGAGATTTCTTGGTTGATCGACATCCGTCCCCTTGAGGACGGCGATGTGGTAGGCCAGAAGTTGGAGGGGAACGACGGCCAGGATCGGGCGGAGTTCGTCAGCGATTTCGGGCAGGGTCAGAACAGCGTCGGCTTTCTGAAGCAGGCCACCGTCCATGTGATCGGTCACGACGATGATCTTGCCGGAGCGGGCGTGGACCTCTTCGAGGTTGGAGAGAACCTTTTCGAAGGTGTCGTTGCCGGGGGCCAGGATGACCACCGGCAGGTCCTCGTCGATGAGGGCGATGGGACCGTGCTTCATTTCCCCGGCGGGGTAGCCTTCGGCATGGACGTAGGAGATTTCCTTGAGCTTGAGGGCTCCCTCCAGGGCAATGGGATACTGGTTGCCCCGGCCGAGATAGAGAAAATCGGTGGCATGCATGAAGGCCTGGGCGATCTGCTCGATCTCCGGCTCGAGGGTTAAAGCCTCTTCGACCTTGCGTGGCAGGGTCAGCATTTCGTCCAGCAGCCTGCGGGAGGCTTCTTCCATCAGGGTGCCCCGGGCACGACCGAGCCGGATCGCAAGCAGGAGCAGGGCGACCAGCTGGGTGATAAAGGCCTTGGTGGAGGCGACTCCGATTTCGGGTCCGGCATGGGTGTAGATCACCGCGTCGCTGGCGCGGGGGATGGAGGATTCCACGACATTGCAGATCGCCAGGGTAGCCGCGCCTTGGGTCTTGGCCTCGCGTAGCGCGGCCAGGGTGTCGGCCGTCTCGCCGCTCTGGCTGATGAAAACGGCCAGGGTGCCGGACGGAACGATGGGGCTGCGGTAGCGGAATTCGCTAGCGATATCGACCTCCACCGGCAGCCGCGCCAACTTTTCGATCAGGTACTTGCCGACCAGGGCGGCGTGCCAGGAGGTGCCGCAGGCGATGATGAAAATTTTCTGGAGATCCACCAGCTTTTCATTGCTCGGGTTGAACCCCTCCAGGAAAACATCCCCCTCCTCCTCCAGAAGCCGTCCCGCCAGGGTGTCGGCTATGGCCCGGGGCTGTTCGCAGATCTCCTTGAGCATGAAGTGGCGATACCCCCCCTTTTCGGCCATCAGGGGACTCCAGGTGATGGTTTTGACCTCTTTGACCACCGGCCGTCCGGCAAGATCGCCGACCTGCATGCCGGCGGGTGTAAAGACCGCCATCTCCCCGTCCTCGAGAAAGATCATGTCGCGGGTATGGCTGAGCATGGCGGGGATACCGGAGGCGACGAAGAATTCCCCCGCTCCCTGGCCGATCACCAGGGGCGAACCGAGGCGGGCAGCGATAAGCTTGTCGGGTTCATCGGCGCAGAGAACCGCCACGGCATAGGCGCCCCGGACCTCCCGTAGCGCCGCGCTTACCGCCATCTCGAAATCAACCGTCGTCTTGAAATGCTCCTCGATAAGATGGGAAATGATCTCGGTGTCGGTTTCGGAACGGAAGGTATGCCCCAGGTCGGTCAGTCTTTCCTTGAGGGCCAGATAGTTTTCGATGATGCCGTTGTGCACCACCACCATGTCGCCGGCCTGGTGGGGGTGTGCGTTGGTCTCGGAGGGGCGCCCATGAGTAGCCCAGCGGGTGTGGCCTATTCCCCGAGTCCCCTGTAAAGGTTTTGCCTGGATGACCTGCTCAAGCCGGATTAGTTTCCCCTCGGCACGGCGGATGTCTACCCCGCCGCTGTTGAGAACGGCGATTCCGGCCGAATCGTATCCCCGGTATTCGAGGCGGCGCAGTCCCTCGAGGATGATGGGGACAGCGTCATGATTGCCGATATAGCCGACGATTCCGCACATGGTATTTCGTGATCCGTGAACGGTGATTCGAGAACGGTAAGATACTCAACACATATAGGGTGAACATTAATTGGTAAATCGCAAACCCGAAATACAGCTTTCGATTCACGGATTACGGTTCACGGTTTCCCGGTTTTTTCCCGCCGCCGTTTCGCCCAACCTTCAACGTTCTTCTGTTCGGGCCGAGAGATGGCGAGGGAATCGGGAGGAACGTCCCGGGTGATGGTCGCCCCGGAGCCGATGTAACTCCCCTTGCCGACGCGAACCGGCGCCACCAGCTGCACGTCGCTGCCGACAAAAGCGCTGTCCTCGATGACCGTCCGGTGTTTCCGCTCACCGTCGTAGTTGCAGGTGATGACCCCGCAGCCGATATTGACTCCGGCACCGATGTCCGCGTCACCGAGATAGGTCAGGTGGCTGGCCTTGCTGCCGAGCCCGATGACCGCCTTCTTGGTTTCAACGAAATTGCCGATTTTATTCTTCCCCGCCAGTTCCGTGCCGGGCCGCAGATGGGCCATGGGGCCGATGTCGGTATGGCTGCCGACCTTCGACTCCTCCAGCACCGATCCGGCCTTGACATGGACCTGATCGGCCAGTTCACAGTCGACAATGACCACCCCCGGCTCGATGACACATTGGGTTCCCACCCGGGTCTGGCCCCGCAGATGAACTCCGGGATGGATGACCGTATCGGGACCGACTTGGACATTGGGATCGATGTAGGTTGTTTCGGGATCGATCATGGAGACCCCGCCCAGCATCAGCCCCCGGTTGATGCGGCGACGTAGAAGAGCAGTGCAGTGGGCAAGCTGCTCGCGGTCGTTGATTCCCAGAATTTCGTCGGCCGTCGAGGCCTGAACCGCGCCGATCGACATTTCATGCCGTAAGGCGATTTCCACCACGTCGGTCAGATAATATTCACCCTGATCATTGTTGCTGCCGACCTGCCGCAGCAGTTCGAAAACATCCGGCGCGGAAAAAGCGTAAATTCCGGCATTCACTTCTCGTATCTTTTTCTCTTCCGGAGCCGCGTCGCGGTCTTCCACGATCCGGCGAACACTTTGTCCGTCCCTAACGATGCGGCCGTAGCCGCGAGGATCGGCAAGTTCGGCGGTCAGCACGGTAATGGCATTCCCCTGCCGTTGGTGAGTTTTCAGCAGCGACTGGATAGTCCCCTCTTCCAGGAGGGGAACGTCGCCGCAGAGCAATAAAATTGTCCCCGCGAATCCAGCCAGAACCGGTTCGGCGCAGAGCAGCGCATGGCCGGTCCCCAGTTGCTCCGGCTGATCGGAAAACACCACATCGTTATTCGCCAGCGCGGCACGGACCCGATCCCCGCCGGCTCCGACCACCAGGACGGTTCGGGAACTGCCGATCTGTTCGGCCAGACGGACCGGCCAGCGAACCATCGGAAGGCCGGCGACCTGATGCAGGACCTTGGGCAGGTCGGACATCATGCGCGTCCCCTTGCCGGCCGCCAGCACCACTGTCGCCAAATCGATGCGATACATTTAAAAGACTCCAAAGCAGATTTTCTAGCGTTTTATTATTGCGGAGAGGGACCGGCCTAGTCAAGAAAGATGCCCGGTTTTCCCTTCCCAACCCCTAATTTCTTCAGTATAGTCAAGAACAGCGGACGGGGACTATGAACGAACGAACTTTCGTCGAACGGGAACTCGAACAGATTGACCGGAAGCTGCGGGAGCTAGTGACCGGCTACGAGCAGTATTTTGCCGGGGTCGAAAAACGCGAGCCGATGCTGGACCGGGAAAAATTGGCCAAACGGTTACGAAAGCTGGTGACCCGCCGCATCACCCAGACTGAATTGCGCTTTCGGACTCAGAATCTTTCGGCCCGCTATAACAGCTATTCGGGCTATTGGGATCGGATTCTCCGTCTCATCGACGAAGGGCGCTATTTTCGCCAGACCCAGGGCATCACTCCGCCGAAACTTCCACCGGAGCCCGTCAGTAGTCCCATCGACAAGCTCTACCGGCAAATTCTCGAAGCCCACAACGCCGGCCAAATTACCGGTTCTCCCCCGGATCGTCAGCAAGTGGCCCGGTTTCTGGAGCGGCAACAGGAAAAGATTCGGGAAAAATACGGCACGGATGAAGTCGATTTTCGGGTAGACGTTGAAGACGGCAAGCCCAAAATCAAAGTCCGTCCCCACCGGCAGGAATAATCTCCATGCCTCCCGAACGAAGCAGGACAGCATTGGTTCTCGCCGGTGGCGGGATCATGGGAGCCGCCTACGAAATCGGCAGCCTGACGGCCCTGGACCGGTTTTTCACCGGCGGCTTTTCCAGCCGTCGATTTGACATCTATGTCGGTGTCAGTGCCGGGTCGGTCATTGCCACCCTCATTGCCAACCGGATCCCCCCCTCAGGACTCTTTCGAGCCATCGTCAATAACGAAACCAGCGCCTTCAACTGGCGCCGCAGAGATATCTATCGGTTTAATTATAAAGCGGTTCTTTCTTCCTGTTGGGGCCTTGGGAAAAACCTGGTGCAAATCTTCCGCCACTACCGCCAGCGAGGATGGCCCTTCTCTTTCAACGACCTTTTCTACGTCCTTCAGGAACAGTTTCCGGCCGGCATCTTCTCACTGGACCCGCTGCAGCAGTACCTGTGCCAGGCTTTCCGCCAGGAAGGAATCCTGGACGATTTTCATCAGATTCAACCGGAACTCTATATTCCCTCGTACGATCTCGATCTGGGGCGGCGGGTGGTCTTCGGCGCACCCGGCTATCGGGATCTCCATATCTGCGAGGCGATTACCGCCTCTTGCGCCATTCCCTACTTTTTTCAGCCCTATAAAATTGGCCGCAGCCATTATCTCGACGGATCCATCGGCCGGGTCAGTCACCTCGATATCGCCGTTGAAAGGGGCGCAAAACTGATCCTGGTGATCAACCCGCGCGTGCCTATGAACAATGACCCGGAACGCTTCTGCCTTCCTTCCCTTTCGTCAGGGCAATGTTCGAGTATCGCCGACCTGGGGATCACCTTTTCCTGGGAGCAGAGCCAGCGGATCGAGAACAAGGAAAAACTCGATATGGCCCTGGCGACTCACCGGCGGGAACATCCGGATGTGGATATCGTCCTGTTCGAGCCGGGCCGGGAAGAATCCCTCCTTTTTTTCCAAAGCCCCATGAGTCAGACGGCCCGCAACCAGATTATGGAATACGGCTACCACCTGACTGTCTTGAATTTACAGGAGAATTGCGAAAGCCTGAGAAAAACCTTTGCCAAACACGGCATAAAAACCCGTACCGACCGTATGCAGGAGGACCCGCCAAACGCCTCGGAACCTGAAAAATGGGACAAGCTGCAATCGGAGGAGTTGAAAACCTGATCTGGACGGTGAATTGATAAAGGGATTAATCCGCTTGATGCCCCCCAGGTATAAAAAAAACAGCCTTGAAAAGGCTGTTTTTTATCCATTTTTCCCCATTCCGGCCACAACCCTCACGCGACCTGCTGCATCCGCTTGCGGTACCGTGGCCGCTCAACAATCATGCCGATGATTTCACTGACCTCGGGAACCCGGCCCGCAATTCGAACCGCATCGTCGATCAACAGCGCCGGCCCGACGTAAACCCGATTGTCGATCATTTTGCGGCGGTCCCTGAACAGATGGACTTCGGCATTCACGCCGACCTGATCCAAGGCCTCGCGGACATTGGCCAGGGCCAACTCACATCGCTTTCGGCTTTCCGGTTTGCACAGAATGTCGATTCGCATCTTTTCCTCCCCGGTCGTCTCGGGCATTGCCTGGAATGATAACTTTAATGGTAATATTATACACCACAGTTCGAAACAAACAAATCCCGGAATGCAATTTCCAGAAAAAATCTGCCGAGACCCGAAAACCGCTCTTGTCGTTCCTAATCCCGTTTGATGCGGGTTCTTCCTTGGCACCAGAAGGCTTTATGAAGAATCCGAGAACAAAAAAAGGCCTCCCCGGCAGCGACCTCATTGAAAATGAATGGGGGCAGGTCAGGGAGCGGCTTTTTTCATCAGCCGGTCAGACCTCGTAAACCAGCTTGAGAGCACGGCGGATTCTGGCCAGCAACCGCACCGGGTTGATCGGCTTGGGAATAAAATCGAAGAATCCCATGTCGAGAAGTTTTGCTTCCTCTTCGGCGGAAGACCGGGAAGAGAGGGCAATGACAGGGATTATGCGAGTATTGTCCTTGTCCTGCAGCATTCGAAAAAGTTGATAGCCGTCCATGCGCGGCATGACCGTATCGGTGATAACCAGATGCGGAGGGTGGTGGTGAATGGCATTCAACGCCTCGGCGCCGTTAGCTGCCTGGACCAGAGAATATCCCTCTTTCTGCAGTGCGGCGGCCACGGCGGCCCGGGCCAGTTCCTGGTTGTCCGCGACGACGATCCTCCACCAATCGCTCGGCTCCACCTCGGCCCTTTTCAGGTAGTGGGCGGAAACCGCTTCGTGAATTTCGCTCGGCGTGGTCACACAGGGGGTTATGCGGGTCCCGGTTCGGAAGGCCAGGCTGTCGATGGTTTCCATGTCGAGAGGGTTGACCATGGCCAGAAAAAGATTGTTGCCTTCTCTCTTAAGCGGAAAAATAAATTTGTGCAGAGCCTCTTCGCTGTTGGTCAGGGCCAGGATTTCTTCCGAAAAGGCGTGACGGGAGATTCCCCGGACGGTCTTAAAACCAAATTGTCGGGCCAGAACCGCGGCTATATCCTTTTCCGAGATCACCTTCATCTCTTCCAGGACCTGCCCCAATCGTTTTCCGGTCCTTTTATGTCTGTCCAGGGCATGGGCGAGGACCCCCGGCTCGACCGCTCCCGCCTCGACCAGAATTTCTCCGAACCGCTTCCGCTTACTCATTCCTGGAAAAACCCTTCCCATTTGAAGATGGTCCTGCCTGTCCGCTTCATTAAACAGTTATTATCCACAAAATTCAACCGTTAACTGCCCTGGCGGCCCATTCCAGAGAAGGAAAACCAGCACCTGCGTCGGCAACCAGGCAGATCAGGTGCCTCCTTTTTTATCTTCCGCCGTGTCGTCCGGAGGATTGGCCACTGAGATTTTCAAATCGCCACCGGATGCATCCACCGTCAGGACAGCTCCCTCAGCAATCTCTCCGGCGATCATTTCACGCCCAAGACGGGTTTCGAGGTGGTGCTGCAGGTAACGCTTCAACGGCCGGGCGCCAAAGACGGGGTCGTAGGCCGCTTCGGCGATAAACCGGCGGGCGGCATCGGTCATCTCGATAGTGATGCGGCGGGCCTGAAGCCGGCGACGGATTTCCTCCATCTGCAGATCGACGATTCGTTCTAGCTCTTCCCGGGAAAGGGGTTTGAACAGCACGATATCATCGACTCGGTTGATAAACTCCGGACGGAAGCCGACCCGCAGTTCCCGCATGACTTGCTCCCGCGCTTCTTCTTTGATCTGGCCGTCCGCAGTCACTCCCTCCAGCAGGTACTGGGAACCGATATTGCTGGTCATGATGATGACCGTATTTTTGAAATCGACGGTGCGTCCCTGCGCATCGGTGACCCGACCATCATCAAGAATCTGCAGCAGGACGTTGAAAACGTCCTGGTGGGCTTTTTCGATTTCATCGAACAGGATAACCGAATAGGGTTTACGCCGAACCGCCTCAGTGAGTTGCCCGCCTTCCTCGTAGCCGACGTAGCCGGGAGGGGCGCCGATCAAGCGGCTGACGGCGTGCTTTTCCATGTACTCAGACATGTCGATCCGCACCATGTTCTCTTCCGAATCGAACAGCGCCTCGGCGAGGGTACGAGCCAGTTCGGTCTTGCCGACCCCGGTGGGGCCGAGGAAAATGAAGGACCCAATAGGCCGGCGGGGATCCTTGATCCCGGCCCGGGCGCGGATGACGGCATCGGCGACCAGCTGCACGGCTTCGTCCTGGCCGATCACCCGGCGGTGCAGCACCTGGTCAAGTTTGAGCAGTTTTTCCCGTTCTTCTTCCACCAGCCGGGTCACCGGAATGCCGGTCCAACGGGAAACGATGTCGGCAATCTCCTCTTCGGTCACTTCCTCGCGCAGCAGCCGCGGCCCGATTTCTTCTTCGCCGGCTTTGGTTTCCTGTTCCTGGAGTTCCTTCTCCAGTTGCGGCAATCGACCGTGCTTGAGTTCGGCGGCCTGGTTCAGATCGTAATTGCGCTCGGCGACCTCAATTTGCTGACGGACCTTTTCAATCTCTTCGCGCAGGGTCTGAAGTGATTTGATACCTTCCTTTTCCGCGTCCCATTGGGCCCTGAGTATGTCGGCCAGATGTTTCTGTTCGGCCAGCTCCTTGCGAAGACCCTCAAGCCTTGCCTTGCTGGCGGCATCCTTCTCCTTCTTCAGGGCCGCTTCTTCAATCTCCAACTGCATGACCCGCCGGGTGGCCGCATCAAGTTCCTGAGGCATTGAATCGATCTCGGTCCGGATCATGGCGCAGGCCTCATCGACCAGGTCGATGGCCTTGTCGGGCAGGAAACGGTCGGAAATATACCGGTGGCTCAGGGTTGCCGCCGCGACCAGAGCGTTGTCCTGAATGCGAACACCGTGGTGAACTTCGAAGCGCTCTTTCAAGCCACGCAGAATCGAGACGGTATCCTCCACCGTCGGCTGCTCGACCAGGACTGGCTGGAAACGCCGCTCGAGGGCGGCATCCTTTTCGATATACTTGCGATATTCATCCAGGGTGGTAGCGCCGATGCAGTGCAGTTCGCCCCGGGCCAGCATCGGCTTGAGCATGTTGCCGGCGTCGATGGATCCTTCCGCCTTGCCGGCACCGACGATGGTATGCAGTTCGTCGATGAAAAGGAGAATGCGCCCCTCACTCTCGCGGATTTCGTTGAGGACGGCTTTCAAGCGCTCCTCGAATTCCCCCCGGTATTTGGCCCCGGCGACCAGCGCCCCCATATCGAGGGCATAGACGGTCTTATCTTTCAACCCTTCCGGGACATCGCCCCGGACGATGCGGTGGGCCAGTCCCTCGACGATGGCCGTCTTGCCGACCCCGGGCTCGCCGATCAGCACCGGGTTGTTCTTGGTCTTGCGCGATAGGATACGAATCACTCGGCGGATTTCTCCGTCCCTGCCGATGACCGGATCGAGCTTGCCCTTTTTGACCTCCTTGACCAGATCTCGACCGTATTTTTCCAGGGCTTCATAGGTCGATTCCGGATCGGCGCTGGTGACCCGCTGGTGGCCGCGAATTCCCGTCAGGGCCTGCAGCAGGCGATCGCGGGAAATGTTGAACTGTTTAAACAGTTGCCCCGCGGGAAATCGGCCGCCTTCATCGGCCACGGCCAGCAGCAGGTGTTCGACGGAAACATATTCGTCTTTGAGCCGCTTGGCTTCCTCCTCGGCCCGGATCAGGAGTTTTTGGAAACGTTGGGTGACATAGATCTTCCCCGCCTCCATGCCGGAGCCAGAAACCGAAGGGTGTCTTTCCAACTCCCCCCGAAGGGCGGCCTTGAATTCTTCGACCGGCACATCGATGCGCTGCAAGAGGCGGGGCACGAGGCCCCCTTCCTGCTCGAGAAGAGCCAGCAGCAGATGCTCGCCGTCAACCTCCACATGGCCGAACTTCAGAGCCCGGTTTTGAGCATCCTGCAACGCTTCCTGAGTTTTCTGGGTCATGCGGTTGACGTCCATGGTGGATCCTTTCCTCCCTTTCTGGTTGCAATCCGCTCTAGTATACCAGGCGAGGCAGCCATCTTTTCGCCAGGGCAAGTCGCTTTACTGGGGGAAATTCACCTTGGCGGCCTGACCCGGCAATGCTCCCCGTCTCTTTCCCCGGCGGCCTCCCGGGCAAAAAAGGGCCGGGAGGGAAACCCGCCCGGCCCTGGAGTCGCCTCTTTTCTCTTCCTTAATGAACTGTGACTTCAATGCGGCGGGGGCGGGCGGCAGCCGTCTTGGGCAGACGAAGGTTCAGTACGCCGTCTTTCATGTTCGCTTCGACCTTGTCGAATTCGAGGCTGTCCGGCAACTGGAATCGGCGATAATAGCCGGAGTTTCCGAACTCACGAAAGAGCGGATTGCCTTCCTCGCCGGCTTTCCCAATCGCCTCTATGGTCAGGACACCCTTTTCAATACCGAGATGCAGTCCATCCTTTGCCACACCGGGCAGGTCGGTGATCAAGGTGATGCTCTCCTCATCTTCAAAAATGTCGACGGCCGGAGTCAGCCAGTTCGCCACGTTGCGTTCCTCGGTTACGGCAGGATCGCTCCCCTTGTTGATGGTCAGTTCCTTGTCGGCCATGATTTTTCTCCTTTTTTCGTTCTTAGATGTATGCGGTCCATTGCGACCGGTTGTTCGGTCAGCCGGAATTGATTTCGATCCGCTTCGGTTTGGCGGCCGGAATTTTTGGCAGGGTCAATTTGAGCACCCCGTCCCGATAGTCGGCCTTTACCTTATCGGCCTCGACATCGGCCGGAAGATCGATGGTTCTCAGGAAACGGCCGGTACCACGCTCCCGCCGATGCCAGGTCACATTTTCCTTCTCCCCGTTCCCGCGCTCTCCAGCAAGGGTCAGGGTGTTCTCGAGAACCGTGATTTCCAAGGCTTTGGCGTCTATTCCGGGCAGTTGAGCTTCAATATGGATATTGCCGGCGTCTTCCCGCATGTTGACGCGGGGATAATGCCGGCCGCCCAAAGCCGTGGCAAAGGACGGTTCCAGCGCCCGGCTGAGGCCGAAGCCGCGAAACAGATCGTCCAAATCCCGTCGCATGCCTTCCATTTCTCTGAACAGATCCCAACTCGCCATGATGTCATCCTCCTTA
>Ga0055479_10000222_pt1 | contig 10693 bp, 11 predicted proteins | sample Muzzi_PWC_D1_FD_57941 | JGI IMG/M metagenome (GOLD analysis project Ga0055479, IMG submission 57941) | Wetland microbial communities from San Francisco Bay, California, USA, that impact long-term carbon sequestration - Muzzi_PWC_D1 | ecosystem: Environmental > Aquatic > Marine > Wetlands ...
TCCGGTCGGCAAGTCGGCCGGCGAAAAGCTGGGCGGGGCCTTGCAGATTATCCGTCATGAACTGGAAATTCTCTGCCTTCCCACCGAGATCCCCAGCGCGATCGAGGTCGATGTCACTCCCTTGATGATCGGCGATGTCCTTCATGTCAACGATTTGGCCCTGCCTCCGGGAGCACAAATCCCGCACGACGTGAACTTCACGGTTATCACCGTGGTCGGCATCAAGGAAGAAGTCGAAGAAGTTGAAGAAGTTGTTGAAGGAGAAGAGGCTGAGGGCGAAGAGGCTGAAGCCGAAGCGGAAGAAGAAGAATAGCCGGAGGTTTTTTGATCCTTGTCGCTGGTCTGGGCAACCCGGGACCGCGTTACGCCCGCACCCGCCACAACGCGGGGTTCCTTGTCGCCGAACAACTTGCCGCACGGCAGAATATACGGCTGAAAGTCAAAAGCCATCAAGGGCTTTTCGGTGTTGGCAGAATCTCCGGCCGGGAAGTCGCCCTGCTGCTACCGCAAACTTTTATGAATCTCAGCGGTGCCTGTGTCGGCTCCGCCTATCGATCCCTCGGTATTGATCCGGGGGATTTGATTGTGATTCATGATGATATCGATCTTCCCTTCGGGACGCTGCGACTCAAATCGGGAGGGGGCCACGGCGGGCACAACGGACTTCGCCACATTATACAGGTTCTTGGACATGGCGATTTCGTCAGGCTTCGCATCGGAGTGGACCGGCCCCATCCCGGGGAGGATGCCGCCCATTACGTGCTGCGGGATTTTTCGGCTGCGGAACGGGCTCAATTGGAAAAAGTTTGGGATCGGGCCATCGAAGCTGTCCTGGCAGTCATCGAAAAAGGCCTCCAGCAGGCCATGAACGAATTCAACAATCGCACCATTGACATTCGCTGTTAAATCGATACCAGCCAAAGAAAGAGAGGGAAGGAAACTATCATGGAACTGCAGATGCTAGCCCCGGTTCTGGGGGCCGTAGGCTTCGTGATCGCTATTGTGATCTACAACGTGATCAAGGTCCAGCCGGTCGGCAACGACAAGATGAAGGAAATCTCCGAGGCAATTCACGCCGGTGCCATGACCTTTCTCAAGCGAGAGTACACCGTTCTCGCGGTCTTCATTGTGGCGGTTTTCTTTCTCATCGTACTGGGGATGGGTTTCCAAACCGCACTTGCCTTCGTCGGCGGCGCGCTCTGTTCGATGCTCTGCGGTTTCATCGGCATGAAAGCGGCCACCCGCGCCAATGTCCGCACCGCCGAGGCGGCCCGGGCCTCCGGCCAGGGTTCGGCACTGATGGTCGCTTTTAACGGCGGCGCGGTCATGGGTCTGTCGGTGGCCTCCATGGGCCTGATCGGTGTCGGCATCGCCTACATCCTCTTCGGAGGTGACCCGGAGACGGCCAGATACATCAACGGTTTCGCCATGGGCGCCTCTTCCATCGCGCTCTTTGCCCGCGTCGGCGGCGGTATCTATACCAAGGCGGCGGATGTCGGCGCTGACCTGGTCGGCAAGGTAGAAGCGGGTATTCCCGAGGACGATCCCCGGAACCCCGGAGTTATTGCCGACAACGTCGGTGACTGCGTCGGCGACACGGCCGGCATGGGTGCCGATATTTTCGAGTCCTACGTCGGTTCCATTATCGCTACCATCGCCATTGCCGCTACGGCCGGTGCTAGCCAGATGGGAATACTCGGTGGTGCTGCAGTGCGCGCCAATGCCATGCTGCTGCCTCTGGTGTTGGCCATGGCCGGGCTGGTTTTCTCTCTGATCGGCGTCGGTTCCATGAAATTCCTGAAAGGCATCGATCCGGCTGCGGCCCTGCGCTACACAACCTTCGTTGCCGCCGGCCTGTTCCTGGTGGCCACTTTTTTCATCACCCGCTCCATGCATATCGAAAACGGAGTCTTCTGGGCGGTCCTCGCCGGGACCCTTGCCGGGATCGCCATCGGCCTGGTGACGGAGTACTACACCGCTTCCACCCCGGTGGCGCGCATTGCCGAGGCAAGCAAGACCGGACCGGCAACCAACATTATCCATGGTCTGGCCGTCGGCCTCGAAAGTACCGCCGCACCGATCCTGATCATCTGTGTCGGCATCTTCGTGGCCAACTATTTTGCCGGCCTTTACGGTATCGGTATCGCCGCGGTCGGCATGTTGGCCACCGTCGGCGTGACCATGACCGTCGATGCCTACGGCCCTATTGCCGACAACGCCGGCGGTATCTCGGAGATGGCCGGCCTGGGTCCCGATGTTCGCAAGATTACTGATGGCCTCGATGCCATCGGCAATACCACCGCCGCGGTTGGCAAAGGTTTTGCCATTGGCTCCGCAGCCCTGACGGCCCTGGCGCTCTTCTCCGCCTACGCCACCGCAGTTAAACTCGACACCATCAACCTTATCAATCCCCGTGTCGTCATCGGTCTCCTCATTGGGGGTGCGCTGCCTTTCTTCATCGGCGCCCTGACCATGACCAGCGTCGGTCGCGCTGCCGGCAAGATGGTTGACGAGATCCGCCGCCAGTTTCGCGAAATACCCGGCCTTCTCGAAGGCAAGCCGGGCGCCAAACCGGAGCCTGAGAAATGCGTCGATATCTCGGCCCGCGCGGCCCTGCATGAAATGATTCTCCCCGGTGTGGTGGCGGTCGTCGCCCCGGTGCTGGTCGGACTGCTGCTGAAAAAGGAAGCCCTGGGCGGAATGCTTGCCGGGGCCACACTGGCCGGTGTTCTGCTGGCGCTGATGATGTCCAACGGCGGTGGTGCCTGGGACAACGCCAAAAAGTACATTGAAAAAGGAGAGCTGGATGGCGAGAAGAAGGGGGGCGATGCCCATAAGGCAGCCGTTGTCGGAGACACAGTCGGCGACCCCTTCAAAGACACTTCAGGCCCCGCGATGAACATTCTTATCAAGCTGATGAGCGTCGTATCGTTGGTTATCGCGCCGCTGTTGGTCTGATCCCCTGGATCAAATCGTTAGGATATCGATAGCCGGGGCCAGCCCCGGCTATCGTTTTGTCGCCGCCGATCACTTGGGCGAACTTGCTCGGTCGGCAGTCGGTTTCAAACGAATGATCCGCTGGAGTCATTGGCTCCCCGGCCAGGCACTTTTTGATGGCAGTGCTCAGGACATTCGGGCCGGGACCGTTAACAATCAACAATCGATGGATGCCCTGGCCTCCGGAGGTTGGGTTCGGGTTTAAAGAAAGCGGTTTCCGTATTACCGGGAAGACGTTGCCAGGCCTTTTCAGTTCCGGACCTGACATGGAAACCTGTTGCATTCCAAGACCCCTTGTGGTAATTAAAAAAGTTCTGTAACGACGGGGACCTGATGTCCCCACTCCTTGTTCCGGGGTGGTCCCGGGGCTATAAAACCGTGAGGAGGCATTGCAAATGCGCACCTATGAAACAATGTTCATCGTCAACCCCGAGATTGTCGGGGACGACCACGCGGCCCTGCTGGAAAAATTTCAGAATGTCCTGAAACAGCAGGGGGCGGAAATTCTTAAGGTGGAGGATTGGGGGACCCGTAAAATGGCCTATCCGATCCGCAAGCTTTCCCGGGGGAACTACATTTTGTTCTTTTTCCGGGCCGGCTCCGAAGTCATTGCCGAATTCGAACGGCGGATGCGGCTCGACGACGCCATTCTTCGCTTCCAGACCATCGTCCATGAAAAGGAGCCCGAAGGGCTGGTAGCCGCTGAGGAGAAAGAGGTTCCGGCTGCCGCCGACACGCCAACGGCCGAGGAGACGGATGAAGAGAGTGCCGCCGATACGGTGGACGCTGAATGACCTGAGCCCCCTAATAGCTTACTGACTGAATCCAGGAAGGATTAAAGATATGAGTATGGGAAAGCCATCCGGACCGCCCCGCCGCCGTTTCAGCCGTCGCAAAGGCTGCCGTTTTTGCGGCGATAAATCGATCAAAATAGACTACAAAGAGATTCGCACGCTCCGAAACTTTATTTCCGAACGGGGAAAGATTGTTCCCCGCCGTATTTCCGGAAACTGTGCCATCCACCAGCGCAAACTGACCGAGTCCATCAAGCGGGCCCGGCATATGGCGCTTGTACCGTACACATCCGGACATGCCCAGGATTAATTGAACTCGCCCGAAGGAACATCATCCAAGCCTGGCCTGATCGGTCGCTTTGTCCTTCTGGTGGGAGGAACCCTGGCAACCCTGGGATTGCAGCTGGCCCCCGCGGTTCTGGGACCTACGGGGGTCATGTTAAACCTCCTGATACCTCTCCCTGCGGCTTTTGCCATTCTCCACGCCGGCGCATGGGTGGGGATCGGAATTGTGTTTCTGACTGCAGGGGGGATTTGCCTCCTCGGGACGATCGGCGGCGCCGGGCTCTATTTGCTCCAATTCGGCTCGGTTTCCCTGCTTCTGGCGTTGCTTCTGCGCCGGGGCTGGCGTTGGGATCGGGCGGTGGCGGCAACTCTGGCGGGCACCGTGTTCCTTGCCGCCGGAACGGTCGGGGGATTGGCGGTTCATCAAGGGGCTTCTCCAGGAGACCTGGTGAACCGGTACGTGGCCGCCGAGGTTGATTCGCTCCGGCAGGTTTATCAGGAAGCCCAGGTTCCCGCTGACCGGGCAGCGGAAATCCGCGATCTGGTCGAGCGAACCGGGGAATTTCTTAAGCAGGCCTGGGCCGGTTTGGCAATCGCTGTAACCGGGGCCCTGTTGCTGCTGCAGGTGCTTTTGCTGAATGCGCTCAAATCCGGTCGTTACGAAGTGCCCGGGCCGCCTTTTCGCAACTGGAAGGTACCCGAACCGCTGGTCTGGATCTTAATTGCCGCTGGTTTCGGCGCCTTTTTCGGGGACGGAGTGATTCGGCAAATTGCTCTGAACTGTCTGGCGGTGCTTCTGCCGGTCTATTTTCTGCAGGGGCTGGCCGTGGTCAGTTACTTTTTTTGGAAAAAAAAGATATCACCACTCCTGCGAACACTGGGTTATTTTTTAATTGCCGTGATTAACCCCCAGTTACCAATGCTGTTGGCCGGAGTCGGGATTTTCGATCTCTGGATTGATTTTCGCAAACCAAAAATAAAAAATGCATAATTTCGGTGGAGGACGTTTATGAAAGTCATCTTGACGGAAAAGGTTGAAGGGCTCGGCCAGATTGGCGATCTGGTCAAGGTTAAGCCCGGCTATGCCAGGAATTTCCTGGTTCCCCGCAAACTGGCGGTTGAAGCCAATACCCGCAACATCAAGGAACTCGATCATCAAAAACGCCAGGCTGAGCGGAAACTGCAACGCCTTACCCAGGCCGCTGAAGTCCTCAAGGGCAGAATCGAGGGTGTTATCTGCAGCGTTTCCCATCGTGCCGGAGAAGGAGGTAAACTTTTCGGTTCGGTGACCACCATGGAAATCGCCGAGAAACTCGCTGCGGCCGGCGTTGAAATTGATCGTCGCCGAATCGACCTTCCTGAGCCGATCAGAACCCTCGGCGATCACGACGTGCCAGTCAAGCTTGACGCGGGTGTGGTTGCCACCGTTAAGGTGACCGTGCTGCCTTTGGCCGCGGACGAAAGTCAAGCTGCCACCGACACGGAGTAACACCGGGTACAACCCTCGGTCTGTACTGCAAAGACAATTAACGGGCTGTACCTTCGCCCGGGGATTCTGTCATGGTTGATGCCCCATCTCACCGTCTGCCGCCCCAGAGCCTGGAAAGCGAAATGTCGGTTCTGGGCGGGGTTCTGCTGGAAAACGAAGCCCTCAATAAGGCCCTGGAAATCCTCCGGCCGGAAGATTTCTACCGGGAAAGTCATCAGAAAATCTTTCAGGCTTTGATTGACCTGTCCGACAAGGGGGAACCCGCCGATTTGGTCACCCTGTCGGCTGCGCTTGAGCAAAAGGGTGATCTGGGTGCGGTAGGGGGAAGCAGTTATCTGGCCACGTTGGTGGATTACGTCCCCACCGCCGCCAACATTGTCTACTACTGTAGACTGGTCAAGGAGAAATCCCTTGGCCGCCATCTGATACGGGTGGCCACCGAGATCGCTACCCGTGGTTATGATGGCGGGGAAGTGGAAGATGTTCTCGACTGGGCCGAAAAATCGATTTTCGAAATCACCAGCCGCAAGACCCGCCCGTCTTTTTTTTCCACCCGGGAAATCGTCAAAGACGCCTTCAAAGCCATTGAAAAACTCTATGATCGCAAGGAACTGATTACCGGCGTCCCCAGCGGATTTGTCGATCTCGATACGATGACCGCTGGCCTGCAGAGAGGGGATCTGGTGATCATCGCCGGCCGACCCTCCATGGGCAAGACCGCCCTGGTGGTCAACATGGTTGAGCACGCGGCCGTGCTTGCCGAAGAAAAGGTGCCGACGCTGATCTTTTCGCTCGAGATGAGCAAGGAACAGTTGGTTCAGCGGATGCTTTGCTCCGTGGCCAAGGTCGATGCCAGCCGGTTACGAACAGGCCATCTGGCCGATTCCGACTGGCCGAAACTGACCAACGCGGCCGGCCTCCTTTCCGAAGCGCCTGTTTACATCGATGATACTCCGGCCATTTCTGTGCTGGAATTGCGGGCCAAGGCCCGCCGGTTAAAGGCGGAAAAAGGAATCGGTCTGCTGATCGTCGATTATTTGCAGCTGATGCAGGGATCGAGCGGCTCGGAAAGTCGTCAGCAGGAGATATCGGAAATTTCCCGCTCCCTGAAAGCCCTGGCCAAGGAATTGAGCATTCCGGTAGTGGCCCTTTCCCAGCTCAATCGCTCCCTGGAAAACCGGACCGATAAACGACCCATCATGGCCGACTTGAGGGAATCGGGCGCCATCGAACAGGACGCCGACGTGATCATGTTCGTCTATCGGGAATCGGTTTACTGCGAGGCCTGCCGCAGCCGGGAAAAAACCTGCGAAAAGGGGCATGATAAGGATGCTGAGATCATCATTGGCAAACAACGGAACGGTCCAATCGGCACCGTTCACCTGACCTTCCGGGGTGAGTATACCCGCTTTGAATCCCAAAGCCGGCGGGGTGAGAAATATGCTTCCGCGCCCGCGGTCTAGGCTAGCCTCACCTGTCCCCCAAAGAGCGCACACGAACGGTTCCGACTGACGGATCGATGGAGAATCGATCCGTCAGTCTTTTTTGACGTCGATGTCGAGAATCTGAATTTTCTTGCGGAGAGTGTTGCGGTTGATGCCAAGGATTTCCGCAGCCTTAACCTGATTGCCGCGGGTTTTTTCGAGGATGATGTCGATAAGTGGCCGTTCCATCTGGTGGAGGACCATTTCGTAAAGGCTGTCCATTTCCTGAAGGTTCATCTGACTCAGGGAATTGCGGAGCTTGCGACTGATCATGGCTTCCAGGGAGTCGCTGTTTTCTCCACCTTCCGTCGGTTCTCCGGCCAGGTTTGGAAAGTCCGCTGGGGTGAGCAACTGGTCCGGGGAGAGCAGCGCTGCCCGCTTCAGGGTGTTTTCCAGCTCCCGGACATTGCCTGGCCACCGGTTTTTTTTCAGCAGTGCCAAGGTTTCCTCGGTGCAGCCGCGGGCGGTCACTCCCAATTCCTCCTGGGCGCGCTGGATGAAAAAGTCCACCAGGAGGGGAATGTCATCCTGCCTGTCCCGCAAGGCCGGTATGCCAATCGGAACCACATTCAGGCGGTAATAAAGATCTTCGCGGAACTCCTTGTTTCGAACCTTCTCCTTCAGGTCCTGATTGGTGGCGGCGATGATCCGCACGTTGACCGGAATGGCGGCTGCCCCGCCGGTTCGGGTGATTTCCTTCTCCTGCAGGACACGCAGCAACTTGGCCTGCAGTTCCAGGGGCATGTCGCCTATTTCATCCAGAAAGAGAGTGCCGCCGCTGGCCTGCTCGAACTTGCCGATCTTGCGTTCCGTTGCCCCCGTGAAAGCGCCTTTTTCGAAGCCGAAGAGTTCGCTCTCCAGAAGTTCGCGGGGAATGGCCGCGCAGTTGATGGCGAGGAAGGGTTTTCCCAGGCGGGGGCTGTTGAAATGGAGAGCCCGGGCGACCAGCTCCTTGCCGGTCCCCGATTCGCCGGTGATCAGGACGGTGATGTCTGAGGGCGCGACTTTCCCCATGACCTTGTAAACCTCCTGCATCGGCTGGCTGGTGCCGATCAGGGTCCGATCCAATTGATAATGTTCTTTGACCTCGTCCTTAAGCCGTTGCACTTCTTCAGAGACATCCGAAGCCTTGCGCGCTTTGAGGAGAATGGCGTCCAGTGCCTCAAGGTCGAAGGGCTTGGTGATGTAGTCGTAGGCGCCCCGCTTCATCGCTTCGACGGCATTTTTCATGGTCGACTCGGCGGTCATGATCACGACCAGGGTTTCTGGACGTTCCTCCAGAAACTGCGGGAGAAGTTCCAATCCGGAGATTCCCGGCATCTTGATATCGAGTACGGCCAAATCGTAGCTCTGCTGCCGAAAAAATTTCAAGGCTTCAATGCCGTTTACAGCCACATCCACAATAAAGCCCTGTTTAGCAAGAGCTTTGGACAGGACCCAGCGGATGCTTTCTTCATCATCGGCAACCAAAATGCGGCGAATCGGCATAGCAGTTTCCTTGGCTTAGATATCGGTAGTGCGGAACATGGGGAGAAAGACCGAAAAAGTCGTCCCCTCCCCCGGATTGCTGTCGACCTTCATGAATCCCCGGTGCTCGCCGACGATTTTCTGGCAGGTAGCCAGGCCCAACCCGCTGCCTCGCGATTTGGTGGTAAAAAAGGGGGTAAAAATCTGGTCCATGCTGTCACCGGGAATTCCCTTGCCATTGTCGCGGATGGTGACGGTCACCAGAGGGACGGGTCGATTCCCAGGATTATGTAAATGATAGTCAGCCGCAACCTTGGTTGAAATTTCCACTCGACCATCCTTTTCGATCGCTTCGGCAGCATTTTTGATCAGATTAAGAAATAATCGGGTCAAAAGGTTCTCGTCTCCCTTCAAGGGGGGAATGCTTGGGTCCAGGTTGAGGTGAAATTCGAGATTTTTCCCGCGGTGGGCTTCTTTCTGAAAGAGTATAATGTCTCCGAGAATTTTTGCCAGGTTCACTTCGGAAATTTCCGGTGAACGGGGGCGGGCCAGATCCATCAGTTCTTCGATGATGGTGTTGACTCGTTCCACCTCCTTGATCATGACTCGGGTATATTCGCGCTGAGGGCTCCCGTCGGGCAGTTCCATGTCCAGGAGTTGCGCGGCTCCTTTGATTCCGCCGAGGGGATTCTTGATTTCATGGGCCAGACCCGCCGCCAGGGTGCCGAGGGCCAAAAGGCGATCCGCGTGGCGAACCGCTTCTTCCAGTTCCTGGAGTCGGGACAGGTCGCGGATAATAATGACACACCCATCCTGTTCGCCCGCGGTATTGTAAAGGGGAGAAACCGATACGCTGACCGGCAGAGGTGAGGCAGGCGGCCGCTGCAGGCGGACGTTTTCGTGGTCCGAAACCGTACGGCCGTCGGCGAGGGCGGAGCGCACCAGGTAAAGAAGCCCCTCCTGGCCATTAAAAAGATCCTGGTACGGCCGGGAAAGGGCCTGCCGTTCGGAAATCCCGGTGATGGCCTGAGCAGCCGGATTGAAGAGAGAAATTCTTCCCGTGCGGTCCGTGGCGATAACCGCCCGATCCAGGTTTTCCAAAACCTGGATATAGAGTTGAGGGTCTGGATTAGGCTGATTCCGGGTCATGAGGCAAGGGCCGGCGACGACTCAATGGAAAGAAAAAACTTCTCTGTGGCGCCCCGAAGCCCCGCGACGGAAGTCATTCCATTGATGTTGGCACGAAACGCGGCGGCATCGGGCAACCCACGACTGTACCAGGCCAGATGTTTGCGCATGCTGAGGACGGTCTTCGCCTGGCCGAACATTTCCGAATGCAACTTCAGGTGGGCCAGGGCGACCGCCAGGCGATCCTCCGGCAGCGGCTCGCAGCCAGGTCGGCCCTGCAGACGGTTGGTCAACTGGCGCAGCAGCCATGGGTTGCCGAACCCGCCGCGGCCGATCATGATGCCGTCGCAGCCGGTCTCGGCCAGCATGCGCAGACCATCATCGGCGGAAAAAATGTCGCCGCTTCCGAAGACCGGCATTTGGACCGTTTCTTTGAGGCGCCTGATCTGTTCCCAATCGGCGCGGCCGGCGAATCCCTGGCTCCGGGTTCGTGGATGAAGGGTGATGGCATCCACACCGGCATCTTCAGCGATGCGGCCGATCTCCAAAAAGACCGGTTTCTCCAGATCCCATCCCGAGCGGATTTTGATGGTGAAGGGCACCGTGATTACCTTGCGCATCGCCTGAAGGATGCGGGCGGTCCTTGGCAAATCGCAGAGCAGGGCGCTTCCGGCGCCGGAACGGATGACCTTTTTGACCGGACAGCCCAGATTCAGATCGATCAAGTCGGCACTTGCGGCCACGCGGGCGGCGGCCTCCGTCAGTACCTGTGGATCATCGCCGAACAGTTGGACTCCCAGGGGACGTTCCTCGGGTGAGGATCTGAGGAGAGACACGGTTCCCTTGCCGTTCCGCACCAGTCCGTTGGCGCTGATCATCTCGGAAAAGACCAGTCCAGCGCCAAACCGCTTCATGATCAACCGGTACGGCAGGTCAGTGATGCCAGCCATAGGTGCCAGCAGCAGATTATTGGTTAGTTGCAGGGATCCGATTTGCATGGGTTCTTTTCAGGGTGATGACCAGTGCACATCTGCGGCGTTGTCCTTGGC
>Ga0055479_10000224_pt1 | contig 10628 bp, 8 predicted proteins | sample Muzzi_PWC_D1_FD_57941 | JGI IMG/M metagenome (GOLD analysis project Ga0055479, IMG submission 57941) | Wetland microbial communities from San Francisco Bay, California, USA, that impact long-term carbon sequestration - Muzzi_PWC_D1 | ecosystem: Environmental > Aquatic > Marine > Wetlands ...
TGCGTTGTTCGGGCGTCAGCTTCGTGTCCAGGAACGCCGCGACCCGGTCGACTTCGCTCCCGAGGTCGGAGAGCATGTTCTCGTAGTGCACGAACAGCACGTTGGGACGTTCGATCGACCAGTCCCACCAGCCGGCGACGTGGACCGGCCACGATTGCCACCACATGTCGTCGCTGCAGTACTTGTCGAGAAATGCGGCCGTGCTCGGCGACATCGGGCCCGCCACCAACCGGATGAAGTCGATGCAACTGGCGAAGCACGAGACCGGGTGGCGCGCGACGTAGACGTAGCGGGCTTGTTCGCTGTAGGGACACAGGGCCGCGGAAAAATGTGTCTTGACGATGCGCGTCGCGTGGGGTCCGACTCGCGGTGCATCTTCCATCGAAACCGATCCGTTGGATTCGATCCACGGCGACAGCGCGTACATGTGGCGATGGCCGGCGTCGCTGAGATCGCCGTGTCCCTGGCACAGCACCTCGTAGACCACCTGCTGCATCCAGGTCGTCCCGCATTTCATCTGGGTGGCCACGAAGACGTCGCCCGAATCCGGCACGTAGCGCACGGCCGCTTCGAGCTTGTCGCGCGGGCAGGCCATCGAGTTGAACGCGACCCCGCGGAACTTCCGTTCCAACTTCGGCCGTGGCACCACGCGGCTCAGGACGCTGACGATCGGGACGACCCATCGCCCGCGCCGCGCGATCTCGTCCTTGAGTTCGCGGCGCGCGGCGATCGGCCGCGCGAAGTAGCGGTCGCCATCGGTCTGGCGCCTCAGCCAGCGAAGGTTGCGCCACAGGTAGATCCCGAAACCGGCCAGGATCACGAGCAGCACTGCGATGGTGAATAGCACGGTGGCACCTCCTGGACTGCACCGCGTCGGAGCGCGAATCGAGAGCCGAGACTGTACTGCGATGCGATCGGGCGACCCACCTGGGAATACGGGCCGGAGTCCCGAGGTGTATCCGCATCCGCGCTTGGGATATAGTCGGCGCGCGCGCTGCAGACGAGCTGGACGAAACCGATCCCGCGACCGGGGAGGAGACGTGCGAGACGCGCGAAAGCGGCGAATTGGGCGAAAGCTGTGGCTGTGGGCTGTATGCGCCGTCAGTGTCGCGCTCGCTCTCCCGTCCGCTGCCGATTCCATCGATCCATCGGATTCGCTCGATCGACTCGAACCCGCACCGCCCGATGTCGATCCCCGGGACGTCGCGATCCGCGCCGAAAACTCGCTGCGCAGCGACCGGACCTACATGGCCGCCAAGATGACGATCCGCTCCCCGCGGCTTTCGGAACCCCGTGTGGTCGAGTTCCGGTCCTGGGACGATCGCCCGGAGAAGCGGTCGTTCATCCGCATCGACGCTCCGGCCAAAGACCGCGGCGCCGCATTCCTGAAGCTCCATCCGAACCTGTGGAGCTACGTGCCGCGCGTGGAGCGGACGCTGCGCATTCCACCATCGATGATGTTGCAGCCCTGGATGGGCTCCGATTTCACCAACGACGACCTCGTGAACGAATCGAGTTCCATCGACGACTACGACCACAGGATGTTGGGGGTCGATCCGGGCGACGGTGTCGCCGTGGACGAACGAGCCTACGTGATCGAGTTCATTCCACACGAGGATGCGCCGGTCGTCTGGGGCAAGATCGTCGCCTGGATCGGGGTCGAGCACGGTACGCAGCTGCTGCAGAAGTTCTACGACGAGGATGGCGAGAAGATGCGGACGATCGGGTTCGCGGAGATTCGCGAAGTGAACGGTCGCTGGGTGCCTCATCACTGGGAGGTGACGCCCCACAACAAGGAGGGTCACAGCACGACGATCGAGATCAGCGAGTTCCGGTTCGACGAGACGTTCGACGAGAAGATCTTCACCACCCGCAACCTGAAGCAGCGCAACTGATGTGCCGGCAATAGCGTGTTGGAATTCCGACTGGCGTGGCGCAATGTCTGGCGCAACCCGAGACGCACCAGCCTGACGGTCGCTGCGACGGTATTCGCCGTCGTGCTGGTCGTGATGTCGGTCGGCATGGCCGCCGGCGTTCACGAGAAGATGATCGAAGATGCGGTGCGATACGGGTCGGGCCACCTGTCGGTGACGGGGGAGGGCTACCTCGAAAACCGCACGCTGGAGCAGTTCGTCCACTTCGACGACGAGATCGAGCAGCAGTTGCGCGACACCGACGGCGTGCGTGGCTATGCGCCCCGTGTGCAGAGTTTCGCGTTGCTGGCCAGGGGGAATTCGACCAGCGGTGTCGCCGTGTTCGGGGTCGATCCGTCGCTCGAGAATTCCGTGTCGCGCTTCTCCGAGCGGGTCCGCACGGGATCGTTCATCACCCCCGGAGGCCGGCGACAGATCGTGCTCGGCCAGCGACTCGCCGCGAAGCTTTCGGCGGAAGTCGGCGACAGCCTTTTGCTGTACTCGGTCGCCTATTCCCTCGAGACCGCGTACGAGCTGTTCGACGTGGCAGGTGTGATGCGACTGCCCGATCCGAACCTCGACGCGAATCTGGCGGTCATCTCGCTGGCGGATGCGCAGGATTTCTTCGTCTACGGTGACCGCGTCAGCGAGATCGCGATTCTGACGGACGAAGCCGATAGCGCCGCCGACGTCGCCCGCACGCTGAAGGCGACGTTGCGGATGGAAGGGCCCTTTGAGATCAACACCTGGGACCAGATCATGCCCGAGCTGGTCCAGTTCATTCTGCTCGACGACGCGGGCATGTACATCACGGTGTTCATCGTCGTGGTGGTCGTCGGTTTCGGCATCCTGAACACGGTCTTGATGGCCGTGCTCGAGCGCCGCAAGGAGTTCGGCGTGGTTCTCGCGCTGGGTCTGCGGCCCGCCGCCGTGTTTCGAACCGTCTACTTCGAGTCGGTGATGCTCGCGGGTGTCGGCCTGGTGATCGGGCTCGCGGTCGGGCTGCCGATGCTGCTGTATTTCCAGGCCCATCCGATCGAGTTGACCGGCGGCATGACCGAGGTGATGGAGCTGTTCGGCTCCGAACCGGTGATGACCTTCAAGCTCAAGCCGCTCAACCCGATCGGCTCGACGATCACGATCTTCGCGTTGGCGATCGTCGCTGCGTTCTATCCGGCCGTGAAGGCGAGCCGTGGTCGTCCGGTGGACGTGTTGCGGAGCCTGTGAAGTGACGAGTCTGCGAATCGCCTGGCGCAACGTGTGGCGCAATCCGCGTCGCTCCGCGGTGGTGGTGACCGCGGTCGCGGTGGGGATCGCGGGTGCGCTGATCGCGATGTCGTTCAACTACGGCATGGTCGTTCAGATGATCGAGACCGCGATCGGGACCGAACTGGGGCACATCCAGATCCACGCGGCCGGCTACGACGCCAACCCGGAGCTGCGGGTCCGGATGCCCGACGGCGGAGAGCGCCCGGAGGAGGTGCTGACGCGCAACGAAGGCGTCGTCGCGTTCGCGCGCCGGGTGCGTGGAGAGGGACTCGTGGTCTCACCCGATGCGAGCGTCGGCGTCCGCGTGGTGGGCGTCGAGCCGAAGAGCGAGGCGGCGATCTCGATCGTCGCCGACTCGATGACGTCCGGCCACTACCTCGATGGCAACCGGAAGCGGGTCATCATCGGCGAGCGGCTCGCAAAGCGGCTCCACGTCGATGTCGGCGACAAGATCGTACTGTCGGTCACCGACATGCGCGGAGACATCACCGGCGCGGGCTTGCGGGTCGGCGGCATCTTCCACACGCCCTCGGCGGCCCTCGATTCGGGAACCCTGTTTCTGCCATTGGTGGAGAGCCAGCACTTGCTGGCACTCGACGATGCGATCTCGGAGATCGTGGTCGTCGGCAGCGACCGGGCCCGTGTCGACGACCTGGAAGGTTCGCTGGCGTCGAGCCTGTCCGGGCTCGAGGTGAAGAGTTGGAAGCAGCTGCAACCCGTGCTCGACTACATGGTCACGGTGTTCGACCAGATGGGTTACATCATCTACGGCGCCGTGTTCGTCGCGATGTTGTTCGGGATCGCAAACGTGCTGCTGATGACGATCTACGAACGCGTGCGCGAGATCGGGATCCTGATGGCCATCGGAATGCCGCGATCGCGGCTGGCGATTTCGATCGTGCTCGAATCCCTGATCGTCACACTGGTGGGGTTGGCGGTCGGGTTCGCGGTGACGCTGGCCGTACTGGCGGCCCTGCGCGACGGAATCGACCTCAGTTCGTTCGCTGCGGGCCTGGAATCGTTCGGCGTGGGCCAACGCATCAAACCCGTGTTGCGATACAGCGATTTCGTGGTTCCCACCGTGGTCGCGTTCCTGACGGCAGCCGTGGCGAGCGGGTGGCCCGCCTACCGGGCCACGCGGTTCCGCCCGGCCGAGGCGGTGCGTCACGTGTAGGACCTGACCATCGGCGCCACCCGTCGCAATGCGAGAGGGAGAGCAGACGAGATGTCGATCCTGGAAGCGCAGGGCGTCTACAAGACCTACGTCACACGCGGAGTCGAAACGCCCGCCCTGGCCGGTATCGACCTGAGCATCGGTGAAGGCGAGTTCTCGGCATTGGCCGGGCCGAGTGGATCGGGCAAGACCACGCTGCTGAATCTGTTCGGCGCGCTCGACGAACCCACCCGCGGCGAGGTGCTGCTCGACGGCGAGCGGCTCTCGGAACTGGGGCCCGCGCAGCTGTCCGAGTTGCGCCTGCGAAAGCTGGGCTTCGTGTTCCAGGCCTACAACCTGATTCCGGTGCTGAGCGCGCGCGAGAACATCGAATTCGTGATGGAACTCCAAGCGGTGGGAAAGCGCGAACGTCGCCAGCGGGCGAACGAACTGCTCGAGGAGGTCGGCCTCCCCGGCCTGGGAGACAAGCGCCCGCTCGAAATGAGTGGCGGCCAGCAGCAGCGGGTCGCGGTTGCGCGCGCGATCGCGAGCCGGCCGCGGATCGTACTCGCGGACGAGCCGACCGCGAACCTGGATTCGACCACGGCCGGTAAATTGCTCGACCTGATGCTTCGCCTGAACACCGATCGCGGCGTCACGTTCCTGTTCTCGACGCACGATCCGCTGGTGATCGAACATGCTCGCCGAACGATCCGACTGTCGGATGGAAAGGTCGTCGGGGACGAGCGGTCCGAGTGAAACACGCGACGGCGGTCTGGGCGTGTGCGGCCGGGTGCGGGATCGCTGTCTGGCTGGGATGGGCCGGATCCGTCCACGCGCGTGAGCTGTGGCGCCGCGGCGAGGCGTCGATCGACCTCAGCGGCTCGATGCTCGAGCAACTCGTGTTCACGCAGGGTACCAACGCGGACGACTTCGAAGCGGCGGCGATGAGCGATCCGAACTGCCTGCTGGCCGCGACGTTCGCGGATTGTCGCGGGTTCGACGAGGTCGGAGACTGGTTCGTGCCGATCTCTCTGACCCGACTGCGAACCAAACTCGAAGTGGCGGTCGACGAACACTGGTCGGCCGTCGTCGAATACGATCACGAGTTGCTGACCGGGCGGCTGACGGGTCTGGGCGCCGAAACCGGCGGCGACACCACGCGATCCACGTTCCTGGGCGCCGAGCAGGTGATCGTGGACGGACGTCACGCCAACTGGCGCCACGTGCTGTATCGGGGGTTCATCGAGTTCGATTCGGATCACGTCGCGGCAACGGTCGGACGCCAGCGGATTCCGTGGGGTGTCGGACGGTTGTGGAACCCGATCGACCGCTTCAACGCGATCCCCCCGCTCGCGCTGCAGTCGACGCAGAGCCCCGGTGTCGACGCGGTCGACCTGCGCTGGCTGTTGTCGGGGTTCACCACGGTCGAGGGGGTGTTCGCGCCCGGCCACATTGCGAAGGATCGGTCCTATGCGCTGCGGTTGCACGGTGTCGCGGCGGACATCGACTACTCGGTCGTTGCCGGTGTGTTCGAGCAGGCGTGGACCGCGGGCTTCGATCTCGCCGGAAACGTGGGCGATTCGGCCGCGCGACTCGAGTTCGTGTACACGGATCCGGAGCGCGACGTCTGGCCGATCGGGCGTGACCGGCCGAGGGAACTCGGCCACTTCGTGCAGGTGGTGGCCTCGATCGACTACCTGTTCGACATCGGCACCGGTCTCTACGGCCTGGTCGAGTACCTCTACAACGGCAATGCGCTCGGTTTCGGCCGGGGCCGTGCGGGCCCGCTGCTGCCGTTGTTCGAGGCCACGGCCGCCGGACCGCCGGGACTGGTCGGCCCGTTCGTGACGCCGACATCTCCCGATGCGTTCGGCGGCAGCCGGGTCATCACGCGCTCCGAGCACCTGAGCGGTGTGCAGCTCGGCTACGACGTCACGCCGGAAATCCGGTTCGATTGGCTGACGTTGATCGACTGGCAGGGCCGGAGTGTGAACTTCTTTCCCGCGGTGCGATTCACCCCGCGCGATTGGCTGGAGATCGTGGTGGGGGCGCAGGTGCCGGCCGGGCGTCGCAAGAGTGAGTACGGATCGCTCGAGCCGCTGGGCTTCATCCAGATCCAGGCGTTCTACTAGCCTCGATGTGAATTCGCCAGTCGGTCGACGACGCGGAGGCGGCCAGGGAGGGCCTCCGCTGCATGGCTCGCTGGCCTGGTAGCGAAAGAGGAATGAAGCCCGAACGCGATGTGGGTAGAGGGGAGCAGATCCTGCCAGTAGCGCTGTGCTTGATTTTCGCGGAGGCCCTCCCTGGCCGCCTCCGCTTTCCGAGGACTCGGGGTTGGGCGTGGCCCTTGTGGTGGGGGATGCGAAGGGCGAAATTTCGGTTGGACGTTGCGCGATTGCGAGGGGGGTCGTGATGAACCGTTATCTGGATGTCGGTACGTCGGTTGCGAGTACGTTGGCCCGATTGGGATCGGGTGTGTCGGTCGGGCGTCTCGGCCAGCGGCCGGTCCAGCTGCTCGAAGTCTACGAGTTCGAGAACTGTCCGTACTGCCGGAAGGTTCGCGAGGCGCTGTCGATTCTCGACCTGGAAGCGATGATCTACCCGTGTCCCAAAGGCGGGCCGCATTTCCGCGAGGATCTGATCGCTCGGGGTGGCAAGGCGCAGTTCCCGTACCTGATCGATCCCAACACCGGCAAGGAAATGTACGAGTCGAACGACATCGTGAACTACCTGTTTTCGACCTACGGAGACGGTCCGGTTCCGATGCTGCTGTCGGCCGGCCCTCTCAACGACGCGACGACGATGCTGTCGTCACTCGCGCGACCCTTCGCGTCGGGTCGAACCTACCGGGCCGCGCGCCGCCCGGATCAGCCGCTCGAGTTGTACAGCTTCGAGGCGTCCCCGTTCTGTCGGATCGTTCGCGAAGCGTTGACCAGCCTGGAGCTTCCCTATCGGCTGCGGAACGTCGCCAAGGGCAGCGCGCGGCGCGCCGAGTTGCAGCAGCGGGCCGGCAAGGTGATGGTGCCGTATCTGGTCGATCCGAATACCGACACGGAAATGTTCGAGTCGGCGGACATCGTCGAATACCTCGAGTCGACCTACGCGCTGCGGCTGTAACGGGGGTCAGCCCGGAGTCTGCGTCCGATTCCCGCCCGGTCGGGAGAGTTCGAGCAGCGACAGCACGAACAATCCGACCACTCCGAGCGCGCCGCTGATCGCGAGCGCGAGTGGCCCGGCTTCGGGCCAGGCGACGCGCAACGGCGTGATCGCACACGCGCACAGCGCGCCGCTCGCCACGGCCTTCCGCGTCCAACCCGATTGGCCCGGCCGCAACGACATCACCAGCGCCGGCGCTGCGAGCAGGTAGTAGTGGTCCCAGGCGATCTGGGATGCGATCAACACCACCAGCAACGCGATCGCGAGCGTCGCGACGTCCCGCTCGAACGGCCGCGCGCCCGTTCGTCCCCGCCACGCGCACACCGCTACACCCACCAGCGACGCGATGGCCAGCGCCACCGAGACGTCCGTTCCGGTCCATTCGAAGATCAGGCGCGCCGCACTCCAGTTGCTGCGGGCGATCGGGGCCGGGTGCTGCTGATACACGGCCAGTGCCGAAACCCACTGGCCCCACGATTCCCACGAGTAGGCGAGGCTGCCGATCGCGATCGCCACGGCGGCACCGCTGATCCAGCCGAGTGCGGCGAAGCGCAGCTCGGCAACGCGCCGGTCGATCGTCCACACCCCCGCCAACAGCAGCGGGACGGCCGCGAAGTTCGGCTTCAGCACGATCAGGAGCCCGAGCAGCGCGCCAGCGGCGAACCGATTCGTCGGACGGAGGCTGCGGTGGTGCAGTGCCACGGCTCCGGCGAGCCAGGCGAGCTGCAACCGATTGGTGTTCGCCGTTTCGATGTCCGCGTGCAGCGGGCCGAACATCAGCATCAGCACCGTCAGCGCCAGTCCGGCGGCGATCGGTGTGTAGCCGAGCCGGCGAAACAGCAACCACGCAGCCCACAACAGCGCTGTGGTCGAGACGAACTGAAACACGAGCAGGTCCGTGTCGTAGTCGCCGCTGGGCAGCGCTGAAAACGCCCAGTAGTAGGCCGGTGTCGAAATCGGTTCGATACCGGACGCGTAGAGCTGGCGGTTGATCGCCGCGGCCCGGCGTCCGCGCCGCGAACCGTCGGGGCCGGAGACGGTTTCCAAGGCCTTCTCGGCGGCGGCTCGGGATGTCGCAGGTGCGTAGAGTCCGTCCTGGCTGGACGACTGGCCGATCGACCAGAACTGGTAGAAGTCGTGACCGACGCTCGACAGCGTCAGCCGGGCCAGGCTGACCAACGCAAACAGGGCCAGCACGCCGAGCCAGAACGCAGCGGCGACCCGGACATCGTTCTGCGATTCCGCGCTCAACGGCGGGTTCCCTTCTTCATCACGACCCTGCGCTACGGATCTTCACTCCGTCTGTTCATAGTGACTGTTCACTACGAGCGGGGCCTATCAATAGCAGCTTGCGCTTCCAAGTGGCCCGCCCTGGCAGCTCTCGGGGCGGGGTCCTACGCTGCGCCGGCGTGTCCTGGCTATCGGGTGTGCGGAGGGGCTTGGAACGGGATCATCCGGTGTGGGTCTGCCTGATTCCGGCGCTCGCGCTGCTGCCGTGGCTCGACAAGGCCTTTCACATCGACGACACGCAGTTCCTGATCTATGCGCGATTGATTTCCCAGCACCCACTCGACCCGTTCGCCCAGGTCTTCGAGTGGGATTCGATGCGCGTCGCGATCATCGACTTTCCCCATCCGCTGCTGTGGCAGTACCTGCTGGCCGGCGTGCGCGCGGTCTGCGGCGAATCCGAAGTGGCGATGCATCTGCTGACGTTCGCGTTCGGTCTGTTGGCGCTGGCGGGCATGCGCGGCCTCGCCGTTCGCATGCGTGTTCCGCCGCTCGCTGCGAGCGTGTTGCTCGCCGGCAGTTGCGGCTTCCTGGTGATGGGTTCGACGATCATGCCGGACCTCGCGGCGATGGCGCTGAGCGTCGCGGCGCTCGACCGGTTGGTGATCACGGTCGAGCAGCAGCACCGGCGCGCGGCGTGGCTTGCCGGTGTGCTGGCGGGCTGTGCGTTCCTGACGCGGTTCACCACGCTGTTCGCGGTCGGGTCGTTGCTGCTGTATCCGCTGCTGCGCCGCGAACGGCGCGCGCGTTCGTATCTGCCGTTCGCGATCGCGCTCGCAATCGTGGTGGGGTACGAACTCGTGAGCTTCGCGAGCGTCGGACGCCCGCATTTCGTCAGTTCGCTGCTGCGTTGGACGGACAACCCGAGTTGGCTCCGCGACGCCGTGTTCGCGTTCAACGAGTTGACGTTCCTCGGCGCACAATTTCCCGTCACCGGCCTGGTGTTGTTCGCGATCGCGGCGCGTGGTGGCCGTTCGATCGCCGTCGTAGTCGGTTCCGGCGCGTTGGTGGTGGCTGCGGCGATATTCGAAGCGGGCGTCGGCCACAGCCTGACGATCGCGGCGCTGCTGTTCGCCTGGCCCGGACTCGCGTTGTGGGCCGATTCGCTGCTGCGGCTGGTATCGGGCCTGTCGATTCGATTCGACGCGCCCGACGCCGAAACCGCGCTGCGCTGGATCTTCGCGTTGATCGTGATCGGAACCACGTTGGCGACGGTGCGCTACGAGCACGTCGCGGTGAAGTATCTGCTGCTTCCACTCCCCGCGGCAATCCTGCTGCTGCTCGACGGCCTGAACGAACTGAGCGGACGCTGGAAAACGGCCGGAGCCGTCGTGCTGTGGCTTTCCTGTGCGATCGGCACGGCGACCGGGATCGGTGTCGCGCTGAGCGACTACCGCTGGGCCAACACCTACCGCGAGTTCATCGACGGCGAGTTCCACGAGCGCGCCCCCGCTGCAGGCCGGACGTTCTACAACGCGCAGTGGGGGCTGCGGTACTACGCCGAGCGGGCGGGACTGCTGCGGTACCGGGGTGAAGAGCTGGGCGTCGACGACCGACTGCTGGTGAGCAGCGTCGTGCCGCCCGACTTCGAAACCGACCGGGTGCCGCAGGGTATCGCGCAGAGTTGGGAGCTGAGCTACCCGGGCCCGTTCGCGATCCTGTCGTTCGAACATCGAGCCGGGTTCTACAGCAACCACTGGGGACCGTACGCGTTCGTGCCGAGCCGTCGCGTCACCGACAGGATCTACCTGCTGCGGGTGCCGCGCACCGGGTCCGCCGGCCGCGACTAGCCCGGACTATTCATGTTCCCTCGTCGCGAGGGCACGGAGTGTGCCCCAGATTCGCGG
>Ga0055479_10000225_pt1 | contig 10598 bp, 7 predicted proteins | sample Muzzi_PWC_D1_FD_57941 | JGI IMG/M metagenome (GOLD analysis project Ga0055479, IMG submission 57941) | Wetland microbial communities from San Francisco Bay, California, USA, that impact long-term carbon sequestration - Muzzi_PWC_D1 | ecosystem: Environmental > Aquatic > Marine > Wetlands ...
GGCCGAGCACAGACATGATTTACTGATCATTGGCAGCGGCGCCGCAGGCCTCAGCCTGGCACTACGCCTGGCCGATCAGGCGCTGAAAATCGCCCTGGTCAGCAAGGGTCAACTGCATGAAAGTGCGACATTCTACGCCCAGGGCGGTATCGCCGTGGTGCGCGACCAGCTGGATTCGCTGGAATCCCATATCGATGACACCCTGATCTCCGGCGCCGGCCTGTGTGACCGTAAAATCGTTGAATATACCGTCAACCATGCCAGGGACTGCATCCAGTGGCTCATCGATCAGGGCGTCCATTTCACCCGCGAGGACGGCCCCGATGGCGGCTCTGACTACCACCTGACCCGTGAGGGTGGCCACAGCCATCGTCGCATTATCCATGCCGCGGATGCCACCGGCCAGATGGTGGAAAAGACCCTGGAGCAGCAGGCCCGCGAGCATCCGCACATCGATGTCTTTGAACATCATATTGCCATCGACCTGATCATGGCGAGCAAACTAGGTCGTCAGGACCATCGCTGTCTGGGGGCCTATATCCTCGATTGCCGGCAGGGTGTGGTCCAGTCCTTCAGTGCCCGCAAAACGATACTGGCCACCGGTGGCGCCGGCAAGGTCTACCTCTATACCAGCAACCCGGATATTGCCAGCGGTGACGGTATCGCCATGGCCTGGCGGGCCGGCTGTCGCGTCGCCAACATGGAATTCATCCAGTTTCACCCGACCTGCCTCTACCACCCCCAGGCCAAGTCGTTTCTGGTCAGTGAGACCGTACGTGGCGAAGGCGGGCGTTTATTGCTTCCCGATGGCACCCCGTTCATGCAGGAATTCGACCCGCGCGGCGAACTGGCCCCTCGCGATATTGTTGCCAGGGCGATTGATCATGAAATGAAGCGACTCGGGGCCGAGTGTGTCTATCTGGATATCAGCCACCGTTCTGCCTCTTTCATCAACACACATTTTCCCACCATCCAGCAACGCTGCCTGGAACTCGGCTATGATATGAGCCGGGAACCGATCCCGGTCGTACCCGCAGCCCACTATCTCTGCGGCGGGGTCATGACAGATTATCGCGGACGCACCGATATCGACAACCTGTACGCGATCGGCGAAATGGCTTACACCGGTCTGCATGGCGCCAACCGCATGGCCAGCAACTCACTACTGGAATGCATCGTCTTTGCTGCCGCGGCCGGCAAGGACATCATCAACTGCATTACCACTACCCCTGCAGCGGAGACATTACCGGCCTGGGATGAAAGCCGTGTCACCGATTCCGACGAAGAGGTTGTGGTCTCGCACAACTGGGATGAATTGCGCCGCTTTATGTGGGACTACGTCGGCATAGTACGCACCGATAAACGATTGCAGCGCGCACTGCGTCGCACAGCCCTGCTGCAACAGGAGATCAGTGAATATTACGGTAATTTCCGCATCACCAGCGATCTGATCGAGCTGCGCAATTTAACCCTGGTCGCCGGGTTGATTATACGCTCGGCGATATTACGCAAGGAAAGCCGGGGACTGCACTACACACTGGATTATCCGCACACGGATGAACAACAACCGCCCCGGCCAACCATCCTGATCCCCGATAACCTGGCCGAAGGAGCCGCAAAAAAGACAACAGGACTAAACGCGAGTGAGGAGTGCTGAGTACTTAGTGATGGTTTATGAGTGAGGGGTGTAGGAGCGGCTTCGCCGCGACCGGTCAGGGTTACGCTGTACCCATCGCGGCGAAGCCGCTCCTATAAACCCCGATTTCTGGTTCCCACGTTGGAGCGTTGGAACCAGAACAATAGAACCGTCATTCCCGCGGATGCGGGAATCCAGTTAGATATCTCACACTCCGGCCTTGTTCTACAAGGCCTGCGGTTCGAGATGACAATGAATGTAGTGATCCCTCGCTCCTCACTCAGCACCTAGTCCCTGGTCCTTAGTCCTTAGTCCTGCTTTCATCTGCCCGTTGTTCAGAATCTGGCGCTGCGATAGACGGCTCGGACTCCGCGGCGTCCGCTCCACTGTCCCCGGCCTTTTCTGCACGCACGCGACGTAAAAAAAACAGTGTCAGTACAGGACCGGACAGCGCATAGATCAATGCCAGTGAAAACAGTACCAGTGGCGGATCGATTGAAATAAATACAAACACCAGCACGATCAGCAACAGCGCTACAAAAGGGATCTTGCCTCTCAGGTCCAGTTCCTTGAAACTGTGATAACGGATATTACTGACCATCAGTAACCCGGCCGCCACGGTCAGGCCCAGCACCGGCCAGACCCATTGATGTGGATTGAGGCTGTAATCGCTACCCACCCAGACCAGACCGGCTATCATAGCCGCTGCCGCCGGTGACGCCAGCCCCTGAAAATAACGTTTGTGGACGGTCTCGACCTGGGTATTAAAGCGCGCCAGGCGAAGCGCCGCACCGGCCGTATAGATAAACGCCGCCAGCCAGCCCACTTTACCCAGCGATGACAAAGACCAGACATAGATCACCAGGGCCGGCGCCAGGCCGAAGGCGATCATATCCGAGAGACTGTCATATTCAACACCGAAATCGCTCTGGGTATGGGTCATGCGGGCGATACGCCCGTCCATACTATCGGTAATCATGGCGATAAAGATCGCCACCGCGGCGGCCTCGAACCGCCCTCCCATGGAGGCAACAATGGCATAAAAACCGGCAAACAGACCCGCCGTGGTAAACAGATTGGGCAGCAGATAAATACCCCGTGTACGCATAACTCCAGTTTTTTTCATCCGACTACCGCCCTGAAATCATTTAGTGAACCATCGTTGCCAGCACACTGGCACCGGCCAGAACATCATCATCATGCCCGACCTCCATACGCACATTGTCCGCCATAAAGATATCGACATAGGTACCTGATCGGGTGCGCCCGCATCGTTGCCCCTGTCCGATACGTTCACCCGGCTTGATATAACAACGCGGGGTTTGCCAGCGACCGGCAACCTCAAGGATCAGCACGATATCATCCTGCTCATCACTCTGGATCCAGAGGACATAATAACCGGCAGGCTCCGGCCGACGCTGCGACAGGTGCGGCACCTCTATCTCCTGTCCGGCCTTATACAACCATTGTTTCGTCAGTTTACCCTCAATCGGACTGCGCAGCCCGAATATCCCCAGCCGTTTCATCTTCAGGCGGATATGGATCGCCTGCCGGTCGAGATACGGATCGTGATCCTTTTTAACATACACTACCCGCGCATCAACGGGGCTGACCACCGCCAACGGCAAAGCCGGCACCCGGCGATTCGGATCACGATACAGATAGGCGAATAGTACCGCCGCCAGCCAGGCAACCAGTGCTGCATAGGGCGCCACCAGTCTGTGCAATAACACCCCGGCCGCCAATAACAGCAGTACGATCGGCCACCCTTCAGCGGCGATCATGGTATGAAATCTCTGCATACTCATAGTCAGAGGTTAAAAAAGAAATCCGTAGCTGGCAAGCTAAACCGGACACCACTAACCGGGCGCGACACCTTAAAACGGATCCGGGTTAGCGCCGCATCACAGGCAAAAAAACGGGGTGGTAGATAGCTACCACCCCGGATTATCTGCGACAGCGGAACCGAAATCCTAGTTCCTGGACTTATCGACTATCTTGTTGTCCTTGATCCAGGACATCATAGCGCGCAGCTTTTCGCCCACCTCTTCTATCTGGTGTTCGCGGCCCAGACGGCGCTTGGCCTTCAGGGTAGCGGCACCGGCCTGATTCTCAAGGATAAACTCGCGGGCAAACTCCCCGTTCTGGATCTCTGTCAGAATCTGTTTCATCTCACGCTTGGTCTTGTCGGTAATGATACGCGGGCCACGGGTTAAATCGCCGTATTCAGCCGTATTCGAGATCGAATAACGCATATTGGCTATTCCGCCCTCATACATCAGATCGACTATCAACTTGAGCTCATGCAGACATTCAAAATAGGCCATCTCCGGGGCATAACCGGCCTCGACCAGGGTTTCGAAACCGGCCTGGACCAGTGCCGTTGCACCGCCACACAGCACGGCCTGTTCACCGAACAGATCGGTTTCGGTCTCTTCACGGAAATTGGTTTCAATGACGCCGGCACGGCCACCGCCATTGGCACTGGCATAGGACAACGCAACCTTCTTGGCCTGGCCACTGGCATCCTGGTGCACCGCTATCAGACTCGGCACCCCGGCACCCTGGGTATAGGTCGAACGTACCAGATGGCCAGGCCCCTTGGGCGCCACCATAATCACATCGAGATCGGCACGCGGTATGATCTGCTCAAAATGAACATTGAAACCATGTGCAAACGCCAGCACCGCGCCCTGCTTGATATTCGCGGCAATGGTATCCCGGTACAGACGGGCCTGGTGCTCATCCGGTACCAAAACCATGACCAGGTCGGCGCCGGCAACGGCCTCAGCCACGTCGGCAACCGCCAGCCCGGCAGCCGCAGCCTTCTGCGCCGATGCCGAACCCGTGCGCAGACCGACGACCACATCAACACCGGAGTCTTTCAGATTATTGGCATGGGCATGACCCTGCGAACCATAACCCAGGATAGCGACCCGCATCCCTTTGATGATTGAAATATCTGCATCTTTATCATAATAAATATTCATTACGTATATTCCTGGTTTAAATTCAAGGTTGTTATATGTGGTTTAGCTTACTACAGGTGTCAGTCATACGTCACAGCACCAGGCTCTTGTCACCGTGCGAGATGCCTGTAACCCCTGAACGCACCGTCTCGATGATGGCCTTTTTATCGATGGTGGCGATAAATGCCTCGATACGCTCACTGGTATCGGCCAGCTCGATGGTATAGATGGCATCGGTGACATCGACGATCCGGCCGGAAAAAATCTCGGCCAGACGTTTGAATTCCTCGCGCGCCTCGCTGCTGGTGGCTCGTATCTTGATCAGCATCAATTCGCGCTCGATGTGCCGGCCCTCGCACAGATCCAGCAACTTGACGACGTCGACCAGTTTATTGAGCTGCTTCAGGATCTGCTCGATGATATCCTCCGAACCGCGCGTGACGATGGTCATCCGCGACAATGTAGGATCTTCGGTCGGGCCAACGGTCAACGATTCAATATTGTAGCCCCGCGCCGAAAACAGGCCGGCGACGCGTGACAGCGCACCCGACTCGTTTTCCATCAATATCGATATGATATGCCGCATGCCTACACCAGAATCATTTCGTTCAGACCGGCCCCTGCGGGGATCATCGGGTAAACATTCTCTTCACGGTCGGTGATGAAGTCCATAAATACCAACCTGTCTTTCATCTTTATCGCCTCTTCCAGCGCCGGCACTACATCAGCCGGTTTTTCAATGCGCATGCCGACATGACCGAAGCTCTCACTGAGCTTGACGAAGTCCGGTAAAGATTCCATATAGGACATGGCGTAGCGCCCCTGGTAGAAAAATTCCTGCCACTGACGCACCATACCCAGGTAACCGTTATTCAGACAGATGATCTTGACCGGCAGTCCGTACTGACGGCAGGTCGCCAACTCCTGGATACACATCTGGATACTGCCTTCACCTGTAATACAGGCCACGGTGTCCCGGGGATGGGCCATCTGCGCCCCCATCGCCGCCGGCAGACCGAAACCCATCGTCCCCAGACCGCCGGAATTGAGCCAGCGATAAGGCTTGTCGAATTTGTAAAACTGTGCCGCCCACATCTGATGCTGGCCGACATCCGAGGTGATAATGGCATCGCCCCCGGTGACCTGATACAGGCTCTCAACCACATACTGCGGCTTGATCGCCTTACCGCTGATATCATACTTCAGACATTCGGCCGCCCGCCATTCCTCAATCTGCCGCCACCAGTCGTCCAGCGCCGCCTGATCGGACTTTGTCCGGCTCGCCTTCAGCAGTTTCAACATCGATTGCAGCACGTTATCAACCGGGCCGACAATCGGTATATCCACCTTGACGTTTTTCGAGATTGACGACGGATCAATATCAACATGAATAATCCGGGCATGGGGACAGAATTTCTCGATATTCCCGGTGACACGGTCATCAAAGCGGGCACCGATGGCAATCAGCACATCACAGTGATGCATGGCCATATTGGCCTCATAGGTGCCATGCATACCCAGCATGCCGAGGAACTGTCTATCGGTCGCCGGATAGGCGCCGAGCCCCATGAGGGTATTGGTGATCGGGTAATTCAGCAATCGCGTCATCTCGGTCAACGATTCAGCGCCGCGACCGAGGATGACTCCACCGCCGGTATAGATCATCGGTCGTTTGGCGGACTGCATCAGCTCCACCGCTTTCTTGATCTGCCCCGGATGCCCCTTGACCACGGGATTATAGGAGCGCATAGACACCGTTTGTGGATAGCTGTAGTCGGTCTTCTCGGCCGTGACGTCCTTGGGGATATCAACAACCACCGGCCCGGGACGACCGGTGGTGGCGATGTAAAAGGCCTTTTTCAGGGTTTCAGCCAGACAGGTGACATCCTTGACGAGGAAGTTATGCTTGACGCAGGGACGTGTGATGCCGACCGAGTCAACCTCCTGGAAGGCATCATTGCCGATCAGGTCCTTATTGACCTGGCCGGTAATGACGACCAGTGGAATCGAGTCCATATAGGCCGTGGCGATACCGGTAACCGCATTCGTCGCTCCGGGACCGGAGGTCACCAGTACCACCCCGGGCTTGCCGGTCGAACGGGCATAACCGTCCGCGGCATGGGTTGCGCCCTGTTCATGGCGTACCAGGATATGCTCCACGTCATCCTGCTTGAACAGTGCGTCATAGATATGCAGCACAGCGCCACCGGGGTAGCCAAACACATGTTTAACCCCCTCATCCTTCAGATACTGAATGACGATTTCAGCCCCGGATAATTCCACGGATGTTACCCCTTAAACAAACTGCCAGACCCGTCGCACGGTTGCGCGACAAAAAATAAAGATTATCATTGTACTCTGAAATTTACCGGCTGAACAGCTCCCTCAGACAAAAACCCGAGTAAATACAGGCCATTCCGTCTGCATACCGGCATCGGTTCCGGCACCAGGCCAGTAGCGGTCACTATTGCGTACGGGGTTATAATCCTCTCTGACTCGTAAACACAGGAACATCAGCAATGCCTTTACTAAAAATCCAGACCAATAATGATATTGATCAGGCACAGCAAGACAGCCTGCTCGGCAACCTGTCGGCATTAACCGCCCGCGAACTCGGCAAACCCGAACGGTATGTCATGGTCATCCTCGAAACCGGTACGCCGATGGTGTTTGCCGGTAACGACGCCCCGGCGATGTATCTGGAACTGAAAAGCATCGGTTTGCCTGAACAGCAGACCGCCGCGTTATCGCGGAACCTGAGCCAGGCTATAGTTGACGAGACGGGTATCCCTGCCGAGCGTATCTATATCGAATTCACTAACGCCCCGCGCCATCTGTGGGGATGGAACGGCGCCACCTTCTGAGCACGAACCACAACCTGGCGGTGATGAGACAGCAAGAGCGCGGCATACCAATACAGATCAGAGGAAAAATGAACGGGTCAGCCGATAAGCGGTCATAGCGAAAGATCAACAGGTAGTTCAGGCTCTGATACACTCATTAAATTAATCAGACTGGAGTAAACCGTCGCGCACCCGCAGGGTTGCGCGACGGCCATTAATAACTAATTATAATTCGATGTCATTTCATATATAGATTGTTAACGTGATCAACATTAGAATCATAGACATGATGAATCGCCTGATATCCGCCTCCCTGCTGGTTGCCTGCCTGCTAAGCCCGACCATTTTTTCACCGGCCCATGCCGCCGGCGACATCTGGGAATGGAACAACCCGTTACCGCAGGGCAACCCGCTCCACAGTATTACCGCATCACCGGGCGGGTTCATCGCCACCGGCGCCAGAGGTACTATTATTCGCAGCCGCGATGGCAAGCAGTGGCAGGTCCAGTCAACTTCAACCCGGCAGCATTTATATGCCAGCAGCTGGAATGGCAAGCGATTTGTCGTCGTCGGAGAATCAGGCACCATCCTGACCAGCCTTGACGGTAAAAAATGGTACAGGCAGAACTCCGGCACTGACAAGACTTTAGTACAGGTCCTGTGGAATGGACGGAAATATATCACCATAGGTGCTGGCGGAACGATCCTCACCAGCCTTGACGGCAAACAATGGTACCATCAGGCATCCGGCAGCACCGCCCTGCTCTATGATGTCACCTGGAATGGCGAGTTGTTCGTCGTTGTCGGCCAGGCAGGCACGGTGTTATACAGTAACAATGGCCGTAACTGGCAAATAGCGGTCAAGCGCACCACGCATAACCTGTATAGCATCACTACCGATGGCCAGCGATTTATCGCCGTAGGCGAGGCAGGCACCCTCATCGGCAGTGGTAACGGCCACCTGTGGGGCCCTCTGACCGCCGATGTCAAAACCAACCTGAACAGCATCCGCTGGTACGCCGGGGAATTTATCGCTGTCGGCGATGATGGTACGGTGGTCAGCAGTACGGATGGCCGCACCTGGGACAGGCACAAGACCGCCGCCACCGTCAATCTCAATGATATCTGTATCACGCCCTCTCAAATCATTGCCGTCGGTAATTCCGGCGTCATCATTTCCAGCCCTGACGGTCTGCAATGGCAGGGGCTGACGATCGGCCCGACCCTGTGGCTGAATTCGGTGACCTGGAACGGCAAGGATTTTGTTGCTATTGGCGACCATCAACTAATATTAACCAGCCCGGACGGTCAGCACTGGACACAACGCCATGGCGATCAGGACAACTGGCTGGGGAAAATCATCTGGAATGGACAGCAATTGGTCGTCGTCGGTGGCAGTGGTTCGATCCTCACCAGTAATGACGGTTATAAGTGGCAAATTCAGGATTCCGGTATCCAGGATTCCCTGATCGCCAGCGCCTGGAATGGTGAGCGATTCGTCGTCGTTGGCGATGGATATACGATACTCAGCAGCGAGGATGGCAGGAACTGGTCCCAGAACCCGTCCGGAAGTATTGAAAACCTTTATGGCGTTACCTGGGGAAACGGCCAATTCATCGCCGTGGGCCGTAATGGCACGATCCTGTCCGGTAACCCGCAGGGGCAGGGCTGGCAGCGGCAGCCGTCCGGCAGCCAAAAATTATTATATAGCGTGGTCTGGAACGGCTCCATCTTCGTTGCCGTCGGTGAAGCCGGCACCGTATTGACTAGCCCGGATGGCAGCAACTGGCAACAGCAGGCCACCGGTACTGAAAGCTGGCTCAGTGAGATCCTCTGGGATGGGCACACCTTCACCGCGGTGGGTGAGAACGGTACCATTATCAGCAGCGCTGACGGTAAGCAATGGCGGCATAAACACTCGGTGACCAGTAATTCACTGTACGGTATCAGCTGGAACGGGCGACAGTATATCAGCGTCGGCAAGTCAGGGACCATCCTCAGCAGCGGCGATCCTGACCTCAGTATTAAAGGACAAATAAAGCCAGGACAGTACAATGGACAGCGGACCCTGGTACAACGCTACACCGTCAGCAATATCGGTACCGGGCGTGCCGAGGCGGTCATGGTCAACTACCCACTGGCGAACAAACAGACGTTAATCTCCGCCCGCAGCAGCCAGGGAAAATGCCGGAAATATGACGGACGGCTAAATTGCCGCCTGGGGACGCTGCTGCGCGGCGGTGAGGCGAGTATTACCCTGCTGACACAGCCAACGAACCAGCCACAGAGTCTGGTTGCCACAAGCCTGAAACAGCATGATCTTGATCCGGCCAACAACAGCCTCAGCATATCCCGGGCCGACGACCAGGCCTCATGGAACATGGATAAGAGCACCTGGATTATGCTGGGTATCCTGGCCCTGTTATTATCGATCTAGCGAGCCGATGGTCCACATACAACCACATCTAAAGGAGTACCTTACTTAACCCGATAACATGGCTGATACTCAGAAAGCTACTGAGAGGCATATTATCAACTGTAAGGTACACTGGCAGAATCCACAGCAATGATGAAATCAACAAGCGACATATCTAATGACACTGCTCTGAATCCTCTGATCCTGGTCGTCGATGACAACGAGATGAACCGCGACCTGCTGCAGCGACGTCTCAGGCAGTTGCATATCGATGTTGAGGTGGCCGCCGATGGCCAGCAGGCGATTGACATGATCGATCGCGGAGCCTTCGATATGATCTTGCTCGATATCATGATGCCCGGCGTCAACGGTTATCAGGTACTGGAGCATTTGAAAGGCAAGAAGCACCTGCGCCATATACCCGTCGTCATGATCTCCGCCCTCGATGATATCGACAGCATCGTCAAGTGTATAGAAATGGGGGCCGATGATTATCTGACCAAGCCGTTTAATCCGGTACTGCTCAAGGCCCGTGTCAATTCCGGACTGGAGAAGAAACGCTGGCATGACCAGGAACAGGAATACCGCAAGGAGTTACAATATTACAATCAAAGCCTGGAAGAACGTGTCAATGAGCAGGTCGAACAGATCTCCGCAGCCCAGCTGGCAACGATCTTTGCCATGTCGAAGTTATCCGAATCAAAGGATCCGGATACCGGCGCCCATCTCGAACG
>Ga0055479_10000230_pt1 | contig 10560 bp, 9 predicted proteins | sample Muzzi_PWC_D1_FD_57941 | JGI IMG/M metagenome (GOLD analysis project Ga0055479, IMG submission 57941) | Wetland microbial communities from San Francisco Bay, California, USA, that impact long-term carbon sequestration - Muzzi_PWC_D1 | ecosystem: Environmental > Aquatic > Marine > Wetlands ...
CGCCATCGGCGCCAGCATGACATCCGGCGGCACCGGGAAAAAAGAGGATTCCGCAAAACTGAGGCCTGCCAGATACCAGCTTGCATGACGGTGTCCGGCCCATTGCAGGACCTTGTCATAGAGACGGGAAAACAGTTTCATTGTCAACACGCACAGTTGTCATTAACTGCTACCTGGCAACATGGGCACAAAGCTGACGTCTTCAAGCACCTGCTGTTCGTAGCCCTCTTCATTCCGGGTTATCAGCGTTAATTGTTGATACAAGCCCTGCTGACCTATCGGGATTATCAGTCGGCCGCCGGGCTTCAATTGTTCCAGCAAGGCCTGGGGAACCTGCTCCGGTGCGGCCGTTGCAATAATGCCGTCAAACGGCGCCTGATCCTGCCAGCCGATGGTTCCATCGGCGTAATGGGTGCGGATATTGCGCAACTTTAACTCCTGGAATCGCTGCCGGGCCTGGAGCAGCAATGGCTTGATCCTTTCCAGGGTATAGACATGTGTAGCTACAGCCGCGAGGATTGCCGCCTGATAACCGGATCCGGTGCCGATCTCCAGGACCTTTTCCAGCGGACCACTGTCGAGCAAGGCCTCGGTCATACGAGCGACAATATACGGCTGGGAAATGGTTTGCCCATGCCCTATCGGCAGGGCCGTATCTTCGTAAGCGCGCGTCGCCAGTGCCTCATCGACAAAGATATGTCGCGGGACAGAACGTATGGCATCCAGCACCCGAACATTCTTGATACCCTCGTCCTGCAGGCGCTTGACCAGTCGCTCCCGGGTACGCATCGAGGTCATGCCGATGCCCTGATGCCGCTGAGTATTCACAGCCTTATCCCGGCGGCCCAGTCTTTCAACAGGGGCAGTTCGCTATGGCGGGTCAGATCAACCTGCAGCGGAGTGACTGACACTTGATTGTTTTTCAGCGCATGGAAGTCGGTACCCGGACCGGCATCCTGTTCGCCGCCGACGGGTCCGACCCAGTAAACAGACTGACCGCGCGGGTCCATCATTTCGATCACCGGTTCCGACTTGTGCCGGTGGCCGAGACGGGTCACGGTAAAACATTGCACATCCCGGCAGGGAATATCCGGAACATTTACATTAAGGATAATGTCAGCCGGTAACGGTTTTACACGTAAACGCTCGAGTATCTGCATCACAACCGCGGCTGCCGTATCATAGTGTTCCAGTTGCTGGCCGGCCAGGGACACCGCCATCGCGGGGAAGCCCAGAAAACGGCCTTCCATCGCCGCCGCCACGGTGCCGGAATACAATACATCATCACCCATATTGGCCCCGGCATTGATACCCGATATCACCATATCCGGCTCCTGCGCCAGCAGGCCGGTGATCGCCAGGTGGACACAATCTGTCGGCGTTCCGTTGACGCGCACATAACCATTATCACCGCGAATGGCGCGCAGGGGCCGGTCCAGCGTCAGTGAATTACTGGCACCGCTGCGGTCACGATCAGGAACGACTACATGGATTTCCGCATGCGTCCGCAGTTTCTCAACGAGGCAGCCCAGGCCCGGCGCCAGATAACCATCATCGTTACTGACCAGTATGTTCATGGGTAACGGCGACGGCAGTCTCTGGCCACTGACAAGAACATCAGGTCATAACCGTCGTACACAGGGCCATCAGTGCACTCGGGTAGATACCCAGGGCCAGCACGGCCAGGCCATTGACGGACATGACAGCGTTCATATCGAACGGGCTGCACAGGGGTGTATCATCCTCGGCACGATCGAAATACATCAGCTTGATGATACGCAGATAATAAAAGGCACCGATTACAGAAAAAATGATCGCTACCACGGCCAGCCACACCATGCCCACATCAATGACGGCACGTAATACCGACAGCTTGGCGTAGAAGCCGACGGTGGGCGGCACCCCGGCCATCGAAAACATCAGGATCAGCATGATGAAGGCAAACCATGGACTGCGCTCATTGAGACCGCGAAAATCTTCCAGCTGGTCCGCCTCGAAGCCGTTACGACTGAGCAGGATAATCATACCGAAGCCGCCCAGTGACATCAGTGTATACACCAGGACATAAAACATCGAGGCCGAATTACCTTCCGTCGTTCCGGCAAGGATGCCCAGTAACAAAAAGCCGATGTGGGAAATTGTCGAATAGGCCAGCATCCGCTTGATGTTTTTCTGCGCAATGGCGATCACGTTACCGATACTGATGGAAAGCACGGCCAGTATAATCAACATATCCTGCCACTCGACGTGCAGGCCGGCCAGACCGTCGACCAGTAACCTGATAACCATGGCGAAAGCCGCGATCTTCGGTGCCGTACCTATGAACAGGGTTACCGCCGTGGGTGCACCATGATAAACATCCGGCAACCACATATGAAACGGTACAGCGCCGAGCTTGAAGGCCAGACCGATAATGATAAAGGTCAGCCCGAACACCAGCACCGTATCATCCATCCGGCTCTGCTGCACATACAGTGCGATTGACTCCAAATCCAGACTGCCGGTGGCGCCATAGATCATCGACATACCATAGAGCAACATACCCGAAGCTATGGCACCGAGGATGAAATACTTCATCGCCGCTTCGGAGGCATATTCAGAATCACGGTTCAGGGCCACCATTGCATATAACGACAACGATAGTGTTTCCAGTCCGAGGTAGATCAACAGCATCGAACCGGCCGAAACCATAATCATCATGCCCAGCACGGCAAACAGGCCGAGGACGAAAAACTCGCCACGGAATAGCAGACGTTCGCGCAGATATTCACGTGAATAGAGAAACACAACGGCGCTGACCAGGTAGATAAAGACCTTCAAAACATCACTCATGCTGTCACTGATAAACATATTGCTGAATGCAGTCTGGGCGCCGGGGCTGTGCAGGCTGACCGTCAGCATGGCTGCGCCCAGCAGTGTTGCCTGCGCCAGAAGGTAACTGATGATACGATTGTCATCTGACAAAAACAGATCGATCACCAGCACCAGACAGGCCATCGTCAGGACGAAGGTCTCCGGTAATACCGGTATCAGGTCAGTTATTTCAAAAATCATGTTTCAGTCTCTTGTCTCGTCGTTGACAATCTATAAGATTACAGTTTGGAAAGCGTTACCTGTTCCAGCAGGTGATCCACGGAACTGTGCATAACCTCGACCAACGGTCCGGGCCATACGCCCAGCGATATAACGCACACGGCCAGCACACCGAGTATCAGGGCCTCACGCGAATTCAGGTCATGCAGTTTAGCCACATTGTCATTGACAACATCGCCGAAGACAACGCGCTTGACCATCCACAGGGTATACGCGGCCCCGAGTATTAGCGTCGATGCGGCCAGGAAGGCATACCAGAAATTGGCCTTGAATGCAGCCAGTATAACCATGAATTCACCGACGAACCCCGAAGTCCCCGGCAGGCCGACATTACCCATGGCAAACAGCACAAATAAGGCCGCGAACCACGGCATGGTATTGACGACGCCACCATAATCACTGATGTTGCGGGAATGCATACGGTCGTACATGACGCCGACACACAGGAACAATGCCCCGGAGACAAAGCCATGTGAAACCATTTGCACCAGGCCGCCTTCAATTCCCATGGCCGCCCCGGTGATATTTCCATTGCGCTCGACGATCGTGAAAACGATAAAGAAGCCGAGCGTGACAAAACCCATATGCGAGATCGACGAATAGGCGATCAGTTTCTTCATATCCTCCTGTACCAGCGCCACCAGGCCAATGTAGACCACCGCGATCAGTGACATGGTGATAATCAACCAGTCCAGTTCAGCGCAGGCATCAGGCGTTATCGGCAGCATAAAGCGTACAAATCCGTAGGCGCCCATCTTTAACATGATTGCGGCCAGGATAACCGAACCGCCCGTCGGTGCCTCGACATGGGCATCCGGCAACCAGGTATGTACCGGCCACATCGGTACCTTGACGGCAAAGGCGATGAGGAAGGCCAGAAACAACAGTATTTGCGCCGACAGTCCAAGCTTGACGGCATGGAAATCGAGCAGGCTGAAGCTGTCTGCCTGGAAATACAGGTAAATCACCGCTACCAGCAGGAATACCGAACCCAGAAACGTATACAGGAAAAACTTGACGGCGGCATAGACACGATTGGCGCCACCCCAGATGCCGATGACCAGGAACATCGGGATCAGCATGCCTTCCCAGAACACATAGAAAAGAATGGCATCCAGTGAGCTGAAGACACCGACCATCATACCTTCCATGATCAGGAAGCTGGCCATGTACTGCGCGACTTTATACTGGATGACCTCCCACGCCGATATCACTACCAGAACCGTAGCGAAGGTGGTCAGCAGGATCAGTGGCATCGACAAGCCATCGACACCGAGGTGGTAATTGATGTTAAAGGCCGGTATCCAGGTCAGCTTCTCGACAAACTGCATATGGAAGGTGGTGGTATCGAAACCGCTGAACAGCGGGATCGACAGCAGGAAGGTCACCACGGACACCAATAATGATAGCCAGCGGACGATGTTCAGGTTATTGCTTCTGGCAACAGCCAGAACCGCCAGGCCACCCAGTATGGGAAGCCAGATAACAAGGCTGAGCAGAGGTAATCCAGAAGCCATTACTAATCCCTAATCACTGTCACTACAGAAACACAAAAAATGTCAACATGCCAAGCAGACCCAGGATCATGGCAAAGGCATAGTGATATAAAAATCCGCTTTGTATATGTCTAAGTACTGATGCGAACCAGCCGATTGTCCGCGCCGTGCCATTGACCATAATGCCGTCAATAGCCAACTGGTCCCCGCCCTTCCAAAGTGAGCGGCCCACTCGACGGCCGCCGAAAGCGAAAACCTTTTCATTAAAATCGTCGCAACCATATTTGTTCACCAGGATGTTATATACGGGTGAAAATGCATTGCGTATCTGCCCGGCCAGTTGCGGTTTTTGCAGATAGATTAACCAGGCCGAACCCAGGCCGGCCATGGCCAGCCAGAATGGTGGCGCCAGCATGCCATGCAGGATAAAAGTGGCCACGCCGTGAAATTCTTCCCCGACCTCGGCAAGCGTGTCGTGTGCGGCATCCACGAGGATGGCACTACCGAAATAATTATCGAACAACATCGGTTCTATCGTCATGGCGCCGATTATCAGTGATGGAATGGCCAGGAAAATCAAGGGTACCGTCACCACCAGCGGCGATTCATGCACATGCGCACGGGTATGTTCATCCATGCGTTCCTGGCCGTGGAATACCAGGAAAAACATCCGAAAGGTATAGAAGGCGGTGATGAATACGCCCAGCAATACCGCCGCATAGGCGAATCCCGACCCGGGGATATGGGCCGCGTGCACCGCCTCGATAATACTGTCCTTGGAGAAAAACCCGGAGGTACCGGGAAACCCGATCAGGGCCAGTGAGCCGATCAATGCCGTCCAGTAGGTAATCGGCATGTATTTTTTCAGCCCGCCCATCTCGCGGATATCCTGCTTGTGGTGCATGGCGATAATGACCGAACCGGCGGCCAGGAACAGCAGGGCCTTGAAAAAGGCATGGGTCATCAGATGGAATATCGCCGCACTGTATGCCGAGGCGCCCAGGGCCACCGTCATATACCCCAGTTGTGACAGGGTCGAATAGGCCACCACCCGCTTGATGTCGTTCTGGACGATACCCAGCAGGCCCATGAACAACGCGGTAATGGCGCCTATCACCATGACAAAGCTGAGCGCCGTCTGTGACAGTTCATACAGTGGTGACATGCGTGCCACCATGAAGATACCGGCGGTGACCATGGTCGCCGCATGGATCAGTGCCGATATCGGCGTCGGGCCTTCCATCGAGTCGGGCAGCCATACATGCAACGGCACCTGTGCCGATTTGCCCATGGCACCGATGAACAACAGGATACAGATCACCGTCATGACCGACCATTCGACACCGGGTATCACTTCGATATGCATGTCTTTCATCAGCGGTGCCGCGGTAAACACGTCGGCATAATCCATGCTGTTGAAATACATCAACACCGCCGCGATGCCAAGCAGAAAGCCGAAATCACCGACACGGTTGACGAGGAAGGCCTTGAGGTTTGCATATATCGCCGTTTCCTTCTTGAACCAGAATCCGATCAGAAGATAGGAGACCAACCCCACCGCTTCCCAGCCGAAAAACAGCTGCATAAAATTATTGGACATCACCAGCATCAGCATGGAAAAAGTAAACAGGGATATATAACTGAAAAAACGCTGATAGCCGGGATCATCATGCATATAGCCGACGGTATAGATATGCACCATCAGGGAAACAAAGGTCACTACCATCATCATCACGGCCGTGAGCCTGTCGATCAGGAATCCGACTTCAAACTGTACGCCGTCACTGACGAGCCAGGTGTAGACGGTATTGTTAAATACAGGGCCGGTATCAAAGACGATATCCTTGAATACGATCAGTGAAAGCAAAAAGGATATCGCGACACCGACTATGGTCACCCAATGGGAGCCACTACGGCCGATCTGCCTGCCGAAGAGACCGGCGATCAGTGAACCGATGAGCGGCGCCAGGACGATTGCAAGATAAATACTCTTCATCGTTATCCCTTCAGTGAATCCAGGTTGGTGACATTAATGGTGCGTTTGTTACGGAACAATACGATGAGGATTGCCAGACCGATGGCCGCTTCCGCCGCGGCCACGGTGAGTATGAAAAACACAAAAATCTGCCCGGCACTGTCCTGCATATAGTGGGAAAAAGCAATAAAATTGATATTGACGGCCAGCAGCATCAATTCGATCGACATCAACAGAATAATGATGTTCTTTCTGTTCAGAAATATTCCCGCCAGGCTGATACAAAACAGTATCGCACCCAGCATCAGATAATCGGATAATGAAATCATTGCTCAAACATCTCTGTTATTATTCAGCCGTGTTATTAGAATTATCAGTCGAGCTTGTATTTTCCATATTGGCAAAACGTACACGATCCTGCCGCCTTACCCTGACCTGGGCGGATGGATTCTGGTATTTGCTGTCTGGACGCCGCCGCATCGTCAGCGTTATCGCGGCAACGATAGCGATCAATAATATGGTCGCGGCGATCTCGAAGGGATAGGCATAAACCGTATACAGGACTTCGCCCAGCGCTTCGGTATTACTATAGGCGGCATCATGACGCACCGGCGCGGCGACCTGTTGCAGGCCGAATATCCGCGGACCGACCACCAGCGCCATCTCGACCAGCATGATGACGGCCACCAGGATGCCCACCGGCAGATAGCGAATAAACCCTTCACGCAGAGGTTCGATATTGATATCGAGCATCATGACGACAAACAGGAACAGCACCATCACCGCGCCGACGTATACCAGCACCAGGACGATGGCCAGGAATTCCGCCTCCAGCATCAGCCAGATGGCGGCGCTGGTGAAAAAGGTCAGCACCAGAAACAATACCGCATGCACCGGATTGCGCACGGTAATGACCGCACAGGCCGCCATTATCAGGATGGCGGAGAAAGCATAAAAAAGCAGTAACTCAATATTCATCAGGTCATTCTATCCGGCATCATTCGGTTATCGATACAGCGCATCCTGGGCGCGGTCCGCAGCAATCTGTTGTTCGCTTTTATCGCCATGCTGGAGCAACATCTCCTTGGTCATGACATTCTGGCCGCGCTGGTCAAAGATGTATTCAAACTCGCGGGTTTCAACGATGGCATCAACCGGGCACGCCTCTTCACAAAATCCGCAGTAGATGCATTTGAACAGGTCGATATCATAGCGTGTGGTTCGACGTGAGCCATCTTCACGCGGTTCGGCCTCGATAGTAATCGCCAGCGCCGGACATATGGCCTCGCATAATTTACAGGCGATGCAGCGTTCTTCGCCATTGGCGTAGCGACGCAAGGCGTGTTTACCGCGAAAACGGTTGGACTGTGGCGTCTTTTCTTCCGGATACTGCACCGTAATCTTGCGGGCAAAAAAGTATTTACCGGTGAGGCGCAAACCGCCCAGCAGCTCCCACAACATGAAACTCTTCAGATAAAATTGTAGTGCCTTCATAACATCCGCCTTAATCGAACCAGGGTCCCAGCTGCACCATGACCGCAGCCGCAACAACCAGCAACCAGACTATCGTGACCGGAATAAAGACCTTCCAGCCCAGACGCATAATCTGGTCATAGCGATAACGGGGAAAGGTGGCCCGGAACCACAGAAACAGGAACAAAAAGAATGACATCTTCGCCAGCAACCAGACGATGCCCGGGACCCAGGCAAACAGGCCTTCCAGTACCGGTATACCGGCGAACGGTGACAGCCAGCCGCCTGCGAACATGATCGACGACAAGGCCGCGATCAATATCATGTTGGCATATTCCGCCAGGAAGAACAGCGCAAAGGCCATGCCGGAATATTCGACATGGAAGCCGGCGACGATTTCCGATTCACCCTCCGAGACATCGAAGGGCGCGCGGTTGGTCTCGGCGACACCGGAAATGAAATACACCAGGAATAACGGCAACAACGGCAACCAGAACCAGTGCAGAACCGTGCCTTCCTGGGCGCGCACGATATCGCCCAGATTCAGGCTGCCGGCGGCCAGTAATACACCGACCAGGGCAAAGCCCATCGCGATCTCATAGGCCACCACCTGCGCCGCCGAACGTATCGCACCCAGGTAGGCATATTTGGAGTTGGAGGCCCAGCCGGCGATGATGATGCCGTAGACACTCAACGAGGTCAGCGCCAGTACATACAGCAGGCCGGCATTGATATCGGCCAGCGCCATACCGTCATCAAAGGGAATGACCGCCCAGGCCGCCAGCGCTGGCGCCAGCGCCAGCAACGGTGCCGCCACAAACAGGAAATGATTGGCCTTGCTCGGAATGATGATCTCTTTCAGCGCCAGTTTCAGGCCGTCGGCGATCGGCTGCAGCAAACCACGGGGACCGACACGGTTCGGGCCGATACGCACTTGCATATAGGCGATCACCTTGCGCTCGGCCAGCGTCAGATAGGCCACCGACAACATGATCGGCACCACGATGACGACAATCTTGATGACAATGACCAGCAGCACCTGTAATGACTCAGGTACCAGATTCCACATTGCCAATATCGATTCCATAAATCAGCCCTTTGTCTCAGCCGGTGCACGCCGCTATGTGCACGGCGCTACCATAACATCCCAGTTCAGAACTGCCGGGAACACCGGCCGCTATCATCACACAACCATCCGGAATCCTCTCATCGATGACCAGTGGCAGGCGTTGCGGTTCGCCCTGCTGCTGAACGTTGACCTCTTCCACATTCATCAGTGAACGGCGCTTCACCTCTTCACTGTTGATCAGAGCCGCCAGCGGCGCGGCATCGGCGGTCATCTGCAGCGAACTGGCGCGACGGGTAATCGAATCGACCGCATAGATCGGCACATCGGCAATACGCTCGAGGCCGTCAATGGCGGGAACCGGACCTGTCAACGGTGCCGCAGCCCTTGTTTCCGGCGTAACCCCGGCACAGGCCAGTTCCAGTTCGGCCCTGATCTCATCTGATGAAACATAATCAAAACCGTCGACATCAAAGAGGTTGCCGAGCACGCGCAGTACCTTCCACGCAGGCCGCGCCTCACCGAGCGGAGCCACCGCCGCGGCAAAACTCTGCCATTGCCCTTCAACATTGACGAAGGTGCCGGAGGTTTCCGTGAACGGCGTGACCGGCAGAATGACGTCGGCGTATTTTTCCATCGCCTTGCTCCTGAACGGTGACAATGAAACGACAAACCGGGCTTCCATCAGTGCATTGCTGGTCTGGTGCGCATCCGCGCAATCGCTTTCCGCCTCGACATTTAACAACACATAGGCCTGCAGCGGTTGCTGAATCATGGCACCAGCATCAAGGCCTGGCTGATCGACTGCCTTGCCGGCCACGCCGCGATGGGGCAGACAACCGGCCAGACAGGCGCCGGCACTGTTGGCCCCTGAGGTCAGGCTACCCAGCGGGGCGTTCAGTGACTCGGCGATCAACGCCGCCAGTGCCTGCAACTGGGCATAGGATGGATGCATCTGCGCCTCGCTACCCAGCACGATACTGCGTTTTGCCGCAGCGCTTAACTGCTCGGCGATGGCGCGGTGACGGCTATCCACGACTGAACCATTCAGTAACGCCTGCAAACCGCTTGTGGCCTTGGTGCCCTGTTTTTCCTGAATGGCGATAGCGATTGCGGCCAGATCACTGACCATCCGCGCCGGCGTGGAGATGCATTTATATTGCAGCGGGAAGTTGAATTGATAATCCACCGCATTGACCGCCATGATCACACCACCCCTGAGACTGGCCTTGCGGATACGATGACCGAGGATCGGCTGGTCTTTTTGTATATTCGCACCGATCAACAGGATGGCATCCTGTTCTTCCAGTTCGGCCACGCTCTGTCCCAGCCAGGGATAGACAGCATCCTGCTGTTGACCGCTGAAATCCTGTTGCCGCAGGCGATGATCGATGTTGTTGCTGCCCAGGCCGCGCATCAGCTTGGCTAGCAGAGCCTGTTCCTCAAGCGTGGCGCTG
>Ga0055479_10000231_pt1 | contig 10529 bp, 12 predicted proteins | sample Muzzi_PWC_D1_FD_57941 | JGI IMG/M metagenome (GOLD analysis project Ga0055479, IMG submission 57941) | Wetland microbial communities from San Francisco Bay, California, USA, that impact long-term carbon sequestration - Muzzi_PWC_D1 | ecosystem: Environmental > Aquatic > Marine > Wetlands ...
GTACCTCAGGCTTGCCAGCCGACGACTGTCAGGAATTCAGAATCAGGCCTGAGCCGGATTCCTGAAGAGGGCCGCTGACTTCATTCTGCACAACGCCGAGACTGACGGCTTCCCCTCCGTATGCGGCGCTCGAAACAATGGTACCCACGGTTCGACCCTGTTCATCTAGGATAGCTGCTCCCGGGTTTGCGGTGCTTGCAGTGACGTGAGTCAGCAGCCGCAATGTGCGTTTCACCGCTCCCCGGTGTTGTGCCCGCGCCACCACTTCCTGGCCCAGATAACAGCCTTTATCGAAGCTGATCGCGCCAAGGCCAACCAGATCGAGCATCTGCGGCAGAAACTGTGCTGTGGTGGGCGTCGACAGCCAGGGGATACGTGCCCGGATCAACCTGACATCGAACGCTTCGCGGATGCCTGGACCATGGGCCTGCCACTGCTGTTCGAGTTCCGCTGTAGAGCGCACCAGCTGCAGGTGAATGCCTTCAGCGATGGCGTTGTTGCCGGCCGGACCGGCGCTGCCGATGACAAGATGATCTTCCTGCAGTGGCTCGGCGTGGGTTTTCGAGAATCGCAGATAGGGTTTGAGGAAGTGCAGCAGTCCGGCGCAGAGCTCCGCAGGCACCAGCCAGAGAATCTGATCCGTCAGCTGAGCCAGCGTCAGAGCCCAGCCATAAGCCATGACACGGCCTTTCAGGTTGCACAATGCGGCCGGTTGCAGCTTATCCGGGACGAGACTGGTGGTATCACAGGTGAGGTAACCCTGCAGAAACGTTGCCACGTCATTGCCGGTGAAACTCAGTGCGCAAAGATCATCCAGGCGCACCAGGCCCGCATCATTGGGTGAGCGGCTTACGTCTGTTGCAGCCAGCGACTGCCAGCGATCATCAAGCATCAGAGTGTCCACCGTGGGCGCATCCGTGCATAGTAACGCGTTTGCAGCTACAGTCGACCGATGACCGGGACGCAACAATATTCCAATACCGACTTTGAGTACCTGCAGCTGCTGCGCTGGCGCAGCCGACGCGGTCTACTGGAGCTGGAACTGCTGCTGCTGCCGTTTGCGGCTGAGCGCCTGGAACAGCTCGGATCTGATGATTTACGAAGTTACGAACGCCTGCTCGGGTGCGAAGACCTGGACATCTACGACTGGCTGCAGCAGCGTTGCACTCCACAGGATCCTGACCTAGTTGAAATCGTTGCCGCCATTCGACAGCACCACGCCTCAAGGGCTGGCTGAAGGAAACCTTCGTCTGCCGGTGTTTCCGGCTCGCGTCCGAATCGTTTACTGGGTAGTGATCTGCAGTGTCTGTATCTGTGCGGGCTGGGCTTGGCTGGGAAACAGCGGCGCCGGACTGATCACACTCTGGTGCAGTGCGCTGCGTCCCTGGCATCGAGAACCGTTCGAGCTGACGCTGGATGTGGCAGAAGTCAGCGGATGCATCGTGACTCCGTGGCACATCGTGGTGAATTCTGAGGGTAGAAACACGGAAGTCTTTCGCGATGAGCTGAGTCGCCACGACTGGGCGCTGCTGCGATCGACTCTGCGTCTGGCTGTGACCAGCTCCTGACGGCGGCATTCTTAGTGCCGGGGTTCAGCCCGCCGCAGGTCGCAGCACATCCAGCGGGTCCGCGTAACCCGGGAAGATGATGGTGTCGACGGTCCGCTCCGAAGTTTCAGGGTGATCGAGATTGAAATTCAGGCCGCGGCTTTCCCGGCGTGCCAGCGCCGAGCGCACGATCAGCTCAGCCACGTGGATCAGGTTGCGCAGTTCGATCAGATCATTGGTTACCCGGTAGTGACTGTAGTATTCGTGAACTTCCTGCTTCAGCAGATCGATACGGCGCAGTGCCCGCTGCAGGCGCTTATCTGTGCGGACGATGCCCACGTAGTCCCACATCGAGCGTCGCAGCTCTTCCCAGTTGTGGGCGATGATGACGTCTTCGTCAGAGTCGGTAACCTGACTTTCATCCCAGTGCGGTATGGTTGCCTGTTCTCTTGGCTCTGTGAGCCGGGCGCGAATGTGATCCGCAGCCGCCCGCCCGAACACCAGGCACTCCAGCAGTGAGTTGCTGGCCAGCCGGTTTGCGCCATGCAAGCCTGTACAGGCGACCTCGCCAACGGCATACAGGCCCGGAACATCGGTGGCTCCGTCGGTATCGACCAACACTCCACCGCAGGTGTAGTGCGCGGCCGGCACGACGGGTATCGGCTGACGGGCGATATCGATGCCGAGTTCCAGGCAGCGTCGGCTGATGTTGGGAAAATGACCGGCGATGAAGGCCGGGTCGCGGTGACTGATGTCCAGGTGCACACAGTCCAGTCCCAGGCGTTTCATCTCGTGGTCGATGGCCCGCGCGACAATGTCGCGGGGCGCGAGTTCGAGCCGCGAATCGAAATGCTGCATGAAGCGACTGCCGTCCGGGAGTTTCAGCAATCCACCTTCGCCCCGCACTGCTTCTGAAATCAGGAATGATTTGGCGTGAGGGTGGAACAGACAGGTCGGATGGAACTGATTGAATTCCATGTTGGCAATACGGCAACCGGCGCGCCAAGCCATCGCAATGCCATCACCCGTCGAGCTGTCGGGATTGCTGGTGTAGAGATAGACCTTGCTGGCGCCACCCGTGGCGAGCACGACAAATTTGGCCTGAAAAACCTCGACATGCCCGGTACTGCGATTCAGCACATAGGCGCCAGCGGCCCGATTGGAAAAGCGTCCGAGCTTGTTCAGATTGATCAGATCGATGGCGACCCGGTCATTGATCAGGTCGATGCGGGGGTGATCCAGTACCCTGGCTGTCAGCGTTTCGATGATGGCCCTGCCGGTTGCGTCTGCAACGTGCAGAATGCGGCGGAATGAGTGGCCGCCCTCCCGGGTCAGGTGGAATTCGTTGTCTGCCTGATCGAAGTCCACACCCCACTGAGCCAGTTGCGCGATGGCTGCGCGGGCGTGCTCCACGGTGAACCTGACGACGTCGACATCGCAGAGTCCGGCACCGGCATCGAGAGTGTCCTGGACGTGAGCTTCGACGCTGTCGTCGGGATCAGTGACTGCGGCGACCCCCCCCTGTGCCCAATTGGACGAAGCACTGTCGATATCGCCTTTGCACAGCACTGTAACCCGGGCATGATCCGCCAGGTTCAGAGCGGTAGTCAGTCCGGCTGCGCCACCGCCGATAATCAGCACATCAGTTTCGAATCGCTGGGTCATAGCCGCCACGGAATTAAACTGAGGTTCCCTAGTATAAACCTGGATATGCCGGCAGAATAACGCGCTTTGCGTATCATGGAATGGCAGACGCCACCAGGTCGCGTCCGGGCACGACGCCGTGGCCGATGTTCTGTGCAGTGGGAGGCAGGCAGTCGTACCCTGACCGCTAGCTGTGCCAATCACAGGAAATTGCAATGTGGCAGTAAACGTCTGTAGTAAAAAGAGGCAGTGTGGCCAAGGAGACTGACAAAGAACTTGTCCGAAGAGTTAAGAAGGGAGACAAACAGGCGTTTGATCTTCTTTTCAGTCGCTACCAGCACAAGATCATCAATCTGGTAGGGCGCTACCTTCGCGAACCGGAGGACGTCCAGGATGTGGCGCAGGAAGCCTTCATCAAGGCGTTTCGAGCCCTGCCGCGTTTTCGCGGTGAAAGTGCCTTTTACACCTGGCTTTACCGCATTGCGATCAACACTGCGAAAAATCACATTGTTGCTCGTTCGCGGCGACCGCCAGGGACAGATGTCGAGCTTGAAGATGCCGAATTCATGGATGGCACCGATGCGCTGCGTGATGCTGAATCACCGGAAGCTGCGCTGGCAAGGGACGAACTCGCGGCGGCAATTGATACTGCCATCGCCGATTTACCCGAAGATCTGCGCAGTGCTATCACGTTGCGGGAGTTTGACGGTCTGAGTTACGAACAGATCGCTCAGATCATGGATTGGCCGGTAGGAACCGTCAGATCACGCATTTTCAGGGCTCGTGAGGCTATCGATCGCTCCATCGAACCTCTGCTGAGCAGTCTGGGAAGGAATTAGATGCAGCAAGCGTACGCGGTCGGGAAACAAATGCTGCAGTTGGCGGTCATAAACCCCGTCGGCGTAAGGATTGCGGATTCAGGACAGCAATCCGGTCAGGCAGTGTTGTCGAACAGAGCCTGCCGTTCGGCGGATCTGCTGAGCTGAGAGAGTTCAGAGGGCACAACGACGGGATAAAACAGTCGTACAGACAGAAAATTGAGAGAGTCGACATGTCGGAGAAACTGAAAGAGGCGGTATCCGCTGCCATTGATGATGAGGCGGATGAATTCGAGCTCAGGCGCGTGCTGGACGAAGTCCATAAAGACAAAACGCTGAAAGCAGCCTGGGACCGATATCTGCTTGTTGGAGCGATGCTGCGGAAAGAACATTCCGCGGTAGCGGATGGCCTGCGTGATGCCGTCTGGGCGGAACTGGAGATGGTCGCAGCCGAAACCGAACCGGCTGCGGTTGCCCAGGAACTGGCGAACCCCGAGCCGCATCGTGGTGGCTCCAGACTGAACAGAGTCACCGGATTTGCGGTTGCCGCCAGCGTTGCTCTCGCGGTGGCGCTAATTGGTGTGAATCTGCTCGATGACACGGCCGCTCCCGACGCGGTCCGCGTTGCTGACACCAGTGCGCCGCAAACGCTGCCTGTAAGCTCCCAGGCCAGACTCAGTCGGCCGGTTACGGACCAGGACCAGGCCCGTACCGCAGCACTGATGCTGCACCATACTCAACAGCTTGGTATGAACCAGCCGGGACCCGCCGCATTCACTAAACTCGTCACCTACCAGAGTCGATGATCCGGCCGTACCTGCAACCGTTGCTGGTCGCGCTGGCATCGATCAGCCTGAGCCTTGCCTCGATGGTGCATGCGGCTACAGAGGCAATCACCGACCCAACTCAGTCTGACATCGACAGTCCCCGCCAGTGGCTGGCGGATATGAACTCGGCTTTCATGGAACTCAGCTACGACGGGATCTTCAGTTTTTATGGCGGATCGGATCTTGCCAGCCTGCGCATAGTGCATATGGTGATTGATGGCGAACAGCGCGAGCGCCTGATGCATCTGAACGGCGCTCCACGCGAAATTGTCCGCAAGGGTGAAGATGTGGCGTGTATTCTGATGCCCGGGGATGAACTGCTGGAACTGGAAGCAAGCATCCCTTCCGGACCATTCGCCCGGGCATTCATCCGCCGCTACGATCAGATTTCGGAAAACTACGGCTTCGACTTCTTCGGGGAAGACAGAATTGCGGGCCGCGAGGCAGTTCGGCTTGCGGTTTCACCGCTGGATGAAGATCGTTTCGGATATCGACTCTGGCTGGACAAACAGACCCGCCTGCTGCTGCGATCCGAACTGGTGGACACCACCGGTGAGCGGCTGGAAATTTTTCAGTTCAATACTCTCAAACTCGGTGATCAGGTTTCTGCAGATGCACTGGAGCCGGTTGGTCATCAGGGCGAAATCCGTTCCCATCTGGAACTGGCAGCAAAGCCTGCGGTTGCAGTGTCGCAGCCGGAGATTCGCTGGCACGCCGGCTGGATTCCGGCCGGATTTGTCATGGCTGCGGCCGACGTCCGTCGGCGGCCGGACAATCTGGCGTCGATCAATACCATGATGTACTCGGATGGCCTCGCAGCATTTTCGGTTTTCATTGAAAACATGCCGCAAGCCGGGGCTGCCAGTATGGTCTCCCGCGAAGGTGCAACGGTGGCGGTCACCCGCCTGACGAGTGGTCCCCAGGACAACCCGTATCTGGTGACGATCGTTGGTGAACTGCCGACAGTCACCGCGGAACGCATTGCCGAGTCGGTGGAATTCCGGAACCAGCCGTGACAAGCAGAATCAGCCGGAGCGGGAAGCTGATCACAGCAAGCCCGGACGGATACCTGGTTGACGTCGCGACGCCGTGCAGCGGCTGCCGCGCCAGCGGCTGCATTGGGGCGAGGACGACACACTCCGTCATCGCACCGCCGGCTGCGCTCGAAACTGCGGATCCGTGGCGATCTGCCATGATCAGCATCGCTGCAGAGTCTGAAAATTCTGGCAGAATAGCGCGCGACGTGGACATTTCGGTGTCCGGTCCTGGCCTGACGCTGGCGACTGCGACGGTATTCGGACCGGCGTTGATCGTGATTGCTGCTGCAGGTTATCTCAACGGACAGGGCTACAGCGGTGGTTCTTTTGCCGTCACTGGTCTGGTTGCGCTGCTGATTGCACTGTTGCTGGGTGCGACCTGCGGTAGAAAGCTTGCAGCCGGACTGCTGGATCTTAAACTCGAAGCTGCCAACAAGAAAACCTGTTTGACAGCGGTTAACGCTGTAGCCACAGGCAATCCCAGAGACAGAAACAGAGACAGACTGGAGTAGTGAATTGCACCGTGCGTATTCAATGAGATCAGGCCAACGACTCAGCGCCACAGCGCTGGTGTTTATGCTGGCCTGGCTGCTGGGAGGCCCGGCAGTCGCCGGCGAGTTGCCTGACTTCACCAAGCTGGTAGAAGATAATGCTGCCGCGGTTGTCAACATCAGCACGGTTCGCCATCGTCCGGAAGCATCCGGCCCCAGATCACGCGATGAGCAACTCGATGAATTCTTTCGGCGTATCTTTCCACCGGAAGGTGGGGGACGTTCGCCGTATCTGCGGCCGCGCAGTCTCGGCTCCGGTTTCGTGCTGGATTCGGACGGCTATATCCTGACTAATAATCACGTCGTCGAAGACGCCGACGAAATTGTCGTCCGCTTTATTGATCGCCGTGAATTGAGTGCGGAACTCATCGGCTCGGATCCCCGCTCCGATCTCGCCCTGATCAAGGTCAACGCGGATGATCTGCCGTTTGTCCGACTCGGCGATTCCGACTCACTGAAAGTCGGGGAGTGGGTGCTGGCAATTGGTGCGCCGTTCGGATTCGACTATTCCGTAACCGCGGGTATCGTCAGCGCCAAAGGGCGCAGCCTGCCGACGGAACTGAACGAGAACTACGTGCCCTTCATTCAGACCGACGTGGCAATCAATCCGGGGAATTCCGGTGGACCGCTGTTCAATCTCAACGGCAAGGTTATCGGCATCAACTCGCAGATCTACAGCAACTCGGGCGGTTTCATGGGAGTCTCTTTTGCGATCCCGATCAACATCGCCATGGAAGTGGCGGCTCAGCTTAAGTCCACGGGTCATGTCAGTCGCGGCTGGCTGGGTGTCGTCATTCAGGAGGTTAACAAAGATCTTGCAGAGAGCTTCGGCCTCGACAGACCGCATGGAGCGCTTGTGTCACGTGTACTTGAAGACAGCCCAGCAGAACAGGGCGGGGTCTTCGAAGGTGACATCATCACTTCGTTCAATGGTCATACCATCGATCTTTCTTCGGAGTTGCCGCACTTTGTCGGCCGGGCAGCCGCAGGATCGACCGCTACGCTGGAAATCGTACGTGAAGGTAAACAGATTCAACTCCAGCTGAAGGTCGGCGAACTGCCGGATCGTGAAGACGCTCAGATTGCCGATGGCGCGCCGACGACTGAAGATTCAACACGGCTCGGTCTGTCCGTGGAAAATCTCAACGCAGCAGAACTGGAACGACTCGGAATCGATGCCGGAGTACGGGTCATCGATGCGGTTGGTGCAGCCGCCGAGGCGGGTATCCGGGAAGGTGACGTGATCACGAAACTCGACAACAGAGATGTGGCAAGCGTCGAGGTGTTTACGGGCATTGCCAACGATCTCGAGCCCGGTCGTTCTGTTGCGGTTCTGGTGATCAGGGGGCAGAGTCCTTTGTTCCTGCCGCTGCGTGTGCCGGAATGACCGCCTCGCCTATGTCCAGGCGATGAGATAAACTCCGGCGCCGTTTAACCAGGCCTGATTTCGTTGCCAGACATTCAGCGTATACGCAACTTTTCTATCATTGCCCACATCGATCACGGCAAGTCGACCCTGGCTGATCGTCTGATACAGCTCTGTGGCGGACTGGCAGATCGCGAAATGGCGGAACAGGTGCTCGACTCCATGGATCTCGAGCGCGAACGGGGGATCACCATCAAAGCCCAGAGCGTGCGGTTGAACTACAAAGCCGCTGATGGCGAGACCTATCAGCTCAATTTCATCGATACCCCGGGGCACGTGGATTTCAGTTATGAGGTATCGCGTTCGCTGGCAGCCTGTGAGGGTGCGCTGCTTGTGGTTGATGCCGCTCAGGGTGTAGAGGCACAGTCGGTTGCCAACTGCTACACGGCGATCGAGCAGGGACTTGAAGTTCTACCGGTGCTTAACAAGCTTGATCTGCCGCAGGCTGAACCGGAAAAGGTCGCAGCTGAAATTGAAGACATTATAGGGATCGACACGACGGATGCCATTCGCGTCAGCGCCAAAACCGGGGAGGGAGTACCGGCGCTGCTGGAGCAGCTGATAGAGCGTATCCCGCCACCGTCAGGTAAACGTGACGCTCCGCTGCAGGCGCTGATCATAGATTCCTGGTTCGACAACTATCTCGGCGTGGTATCACTCGTCCGGGTCGTGCACGGCAGTATCCGACCCGGTGATCGGGTGCTTGCAAAATCGGTTGGCAAGGTTCACGTAGTTGATGAAGTCGGATGCTTCACTCCGAAGCGGGAATCTCAGAACAGCGTGGCTGCCGGCGAAGTGGGATACGTTGTCGCAGGCATCAAAGAAATCCAGGGCGCACCGGTTGGCGACACCATCGTGCATGCGTCGCACCAGGAAGTCGATCAGCTGCCTGGATTTGCGAAGATCAAACCGCAGGTTTTTGCCGGCCTGTTCCCGGTGAATTCCGAAGACTTCGAGGCGTTTCGAGAAGCCCTGGAGAAACTCACGCTGAATGACGCGTCACTGTTCTATGAGCCGGAAACATCAGACGCGCTCGGCTTCGGTTTTCGCTGTGGTTTTCTGGGCATGCTGCATATGGAGATTGTGCAGGAACGTCTGGAACGCGAATACGGACTCGATCTGATTACATCAGCGCCCTCGGTCGTCTATGAGGTAGTCATGCCGGACGGAACGACGCAACAGATCGACAATCCTTCTCGACTTCCGGCGAACTTTCTTGAAATGCGTGAACCCATAGCAGAAGTAAATGTGCTTGCCCCGCAGGAATATGTTGGCAGCGTCATAAGCCTCTGCGTGGAGCGACGCGGAGTCCAGAAGAACATGCATTTTTCCGCCGGCCAGGTGTCAATGTCGTGGGAACTGCCCTTGAGTGAAGTGGTGATGGACTTTTTTGATCGATTAAAGTCCGTCAGCCGGGGATTCGCCTCGCTTGAGTATGCGTTTACCCGTTTCGAAACCACAAATCTGGTTAAGCTCGACATACTGATCAATGGTGACAGAGTGGATGCTCTGGCGATGATCGTGCACAGGGATCATGCGCAGGCACGGGGGCGTGCGCTGGTGGAAAAAATGAAGGAGCTGATACCGCGGCAGATGTTTGATGTTGCGATTCAGGCTGCAATCGGAGGGCAGATCATAGCGCGCCAGACTGTGAAGGCGTTGCGTAAAAATGTCACTGCTAAATGTTACGGTGGCGACATCACGCGCAAGAAAAAGCTTCTGGAGAAGCAGAAGGCCGGTAAAAAACGTATGAAACAGCTGGGGAGCGTCGAAATACCGCAGGAAGCTTTTCTGGCAGCCCTGAAGGTGGATCGCTAGTGGATATCGACATGCCGCTGGTACTCAGCTGGGCCGTGCTCATCACGGGACTTGTCTGGCTGGCCGACGTTGTGCTGCTCAAACCTCGACGGTTGGAAGCAGCGTCCAACCTTGAACGGACGGGTGCCGCGCGAGACTCAGAGGAGGTGCTGAAGGAGCCGCTGCTGGTTGAGTACGCGCGTTCGTTCTTTCCGGTACTGCTGCTGGTTCTGATTCTGCGCAGTTTTCTTGGTGAGCCCTATCAGATTCCGTCGGAGTCGATGGTGCCGACTCTCCAGGTTGGCGACTTCGTGCTGGTCAATAAATATGCTTACGGTATCAGGTTGCCCGTGTTCGGCACCAAAGTCATTGATGTCGGAGAACCTCAGCGTGGTGATGTGATGGTGTTCATTCCGCCGCATGACTCGCGTTATTTCATCAAACGGGTCATTGGTTTACCAGGAGACGTCATCCGCTATGAAAACAAAGCGCTCTACATCAATGGTGAACGTGTCCGATACGAGTTTGTTCGGGAGTTCGAAGAACGACTGCCGTATTCCACCGGATTCATACCGATCCGCGAATACATCGAGGATTTCGGCAACGATCCGCATACAATCTACCGGTATTCGTTTGCAGAAGCGCCACGCGAATGGACCGTACCCGCGGATTCCTATTTCATGATGGGTGATAATCGCGGAAAGAGCGAAGACAGCCGGGTCTGGGGTTATGCCTCGGAGAAGAACATCGTCGGTAAAGCGGTGGCGATCTGGGTGCACAAAGATCCCGGATTCCGTCTTCCGACCTTTTCCCGCAACAGGTGGCTTGATTGATCGATCCAGTCAGGCATTTCGAGGATTCATATATGAAGCGTCTATCGAA
>Ga0055479_10000232_pt1 | contig 10525 bp, 12 predicted proteins | sample Muzzi_PWC_D1_FD_57941 | JGI IMG/M metagenome (GOLD analysis project Ga0055479, IMG submission 57941) | Wetland microbial communities from San Francisco Bay, California, USA, that impact long-term carbon sequestration - Muzzi_PWC_D1 | ecosystem: Environmental > Aquatic > Marine > Wetlands ...
CAGAGCTTGCACTTCTTCTTCAGGGGGCCGGCGGTATCGCCCTGGGCAACCGTGTATTCATGGCAGCCGGTGCAGCGGGTGTGAAACGCGGTCTTTGCGGCGGGGGCATCCGCGTCCTTCTTGTCGTGGCACGCATGGCAGGGCTTCACCGTCTCACCGGCCTCTCCCTTGAACGTGTGGTGACAGGTGGCGCACTGGGTAAAACTCAGGTCGGCATGTTTCTGGTGGTTGAACGTCACCACACCGAGCCTGGTATCGAACTGTATAACCGCCTTGTCGGGTGGAATTTGCGGGTCTTCAGCCATGGCCGGGGCAGTGACCACAGCGAAAACAGCCAGTATCAGCAGAAATGCGCGCATTGTCCTCTCCTTTGGATTGTCGCCGGACATGGTATTTGTAACACCCGGCGCCGGTTTTGTAATTGATGGGCATCAAAAGCGACTGGCATTACCATCATGCTGCGCTGCCAGTACCCGGCGAAAACCGCCACCTGCAGGGACAGGTACGTTAAACTAGTTCTATGGTCAAGAAACCGGAACGCAGCTACTGCACCGACACCACCTGGCAGGGGCGCACCGACTGTCAGCGCTGCAATATCCGCCACCTGGTGAACTCATCCGGACTGCCGGAGCAGGCATTCACGGAGGTGCTGAGCCCCATAGACAATATCCACTTCCCGAGCGCGACCGTGCTGTTCGAGCAGGGCCAGCGCGACCGGGGTATCTTCAGCATTCGCAGCGGCGTGATCAAGCTGCTGGCGCTGACAACTGACGGAACCCGGCGCATCGTGCGCCTGCTCGGTAGCGGCAGCGCCATCGGCCTGGAACTGCTGGACGCGGAAGAAACCTACCGGCACACGGCAATTGCGCTCACCCCGGTGGATGTCTGCCGGATTCCGCTGGGAACCCTGCTGCACCTGGACGCCAGCTACTCCCAGCTCTGCCTGGAAATACGGGCGCGGCTGCAGGAAGATCTCAGCCGGGCCGACCAGTGGATCACCACCCTGGGCAGCGGCCCCGCCCGCAAGCGGGTCGCCTATCTGCTGCTGCTCATGATCGAATACGGGAACGAGCCGAACCACGAGATTGAACTGCCCGGTCGCGAGGACATGGCTGCCATCATCGGTACAACCGTGGAAACCGCCAGCCGCATCATCGCCGACCTGAAACGGCGCGATATCCTGCACAAGTCCGGCCCGCACCACTACCTGTGTGACGTCGCGGCCCTCGAAGCGATTACCCTGGAAACCAGTTAACCCGAACGTGCAACCCGCGTCTCGCAAGGCGTTTGTCCCGGTCGCTGTTTTTGTCCTGCTGCTGTGGCTGATCGTGGCGCTCGGCCTTGGCCTGCACCTGCCGCTGATACGACTGGGTATCTATCCGCGCACCGCTGCCGGCCTCGCCGGCGTGCTGTTCGCCCCGCTTATCCACGGCTCCTGGGGCCACCTGCTGTCCAACAGCTTCGCACTGCTGATCCTCGGCACGGCACTGCGCTATGGCTATCCGCGCGCCGCCGGACCCGTGATCGTCTTGGTCTACCTGCTGTCGGGGCTCGGTGTCTGGTGCCTGGGACGCGAAAGCTACCATATCGGCGCGAGTGGCCTGACCCACGGCATGATGTTTTATATCTTCACCACCGGCATCCTGCGTCGCGACCGGCTCTCCATCGCCCTGGCGCTGATCGCCTTTTTCCTCTTCGGCGGCATGGTCTGGAGCATCTTCCCGCAGCAACCGGACATTTCCTACGAAAGCCATTTCTTCGGGGCAGCCAGCGGCGTGCTGGCCGCCTTCCTGTTCCGGCGACTTGACCCGCCACAGCCGGAAAAACACTACGACTGGGAAGACGAAACGGAAGTTGACACCGAAACCGAACAAGAAGAAAGTCCGCCGGAGCCCTGACGCGCACCAGTCGCTGTTGCACGGGGCTGCATACATGAGGGATTTAATGGCCACGGAATCCACGGAAAGACACGGAAGGAAATACTCCCCACCTACCCCCTTTCCCAGCGGGGAAAAGGAGCGCTCTGAGTAGTACGTCATTACGAGGAACGCAGTAACGAAGCAACCCCCCAACTGACTGATTCCATAGGGGTGAGATTGCTTCGCTTCGCTCGAAATGACGGAAATTATCTAATTAATCAGGTTCCATAATCAACAAGTTGTAATATTTCAAGGTATAAACAGGACAGCAATGTTGCCCGTTAGAAGTTTTTCCGTGTCCTTCCGTGGATTCCGTGGCCATAGAGACATGGGCACACAGACTAGAGGCTGAACTCCTGGTGCAGCTGCGGCATCTCCACCCGGGTGTTGCGCAGCAGGCTGCCGAAGGCCGCCATGCTGTCCCGTTCGCCGTGCACCAGGAAAGTCACCGCGGGATTGCCGGTGTGACCATGCCACGCCAGCAGTTCCGCCTGGCCGGCATGTGCCGAGAAGCCGCCGATGGTATGGATCTGCGCACGCACCGCGTATTCCTCGCCGAAGATGTCCACACTTCTGGCGCCATCGACGATGCGCCGTGCCAGCGTGCCCTGTGCGGCATAACCGACGAAGATCACGCTGCTGTGCTCCCGGCCCAGGTTATGCTTCAGGTGGTGGCGTACCCGCCCGCCCGTGCACATGCCGGACCCCGCCATGATCACCGCCCCGCCGGCCACCTGGTTGATGGCCATGGACTCGGCCGTCTCGCGGGTGAAGTGCAGCCCCCGGAACTGGAACGGGTCCTGCCCGGCACGAAACAGGTCTGCTGTCTCCGCGTCATAGCATTCGGGGTGGCGCTTGAAGATCTCTGTGGCGGAAATGGCCATGGGCGAGTCCAGGAAGACCTGCAGGAACCCGGGCAGTATCCCCTGCTCCTTGCCTGCGTGCAGGTAGAACAGGATTTCCTGGGCGCGCTCCAGTGCAAAGGTCGGGATCACCACGTTGCCGCCTCTTTTTACCGTGGCATTGATGGCATCGTAGAGTTCCTCCACGGAAGGCTGCAGTTCCTTGTGCGCCCGGTCCCCGTAGGTCGTCTCCATGACCACCACGTCGGCCGGCGGCGGCATGACCGGATCGCGCAGGATGGGGCGGCCGCCCAGGCCGAGATCCCCGGAAAACACCACGCGCCGCGTCTCGCCGTCCTCCTCGAGTTCCAGCAGGATACTGGCCGAACCGAGAATATGGCCGGCATCAATAAAGGTGGCGCGGATGCCGGGGGCCAGCTGCAGCGGCTCGCCGTGGCGCGCCTTGCGGCCGAAATTCTCCATGGCATTGAAGGTATCCAGCGTGGTGTACAGGGGCTGGTGGTCCTCCGCCTTGCCACGCCGCCGGGCACGGCGGTTGCGGTAGCGCGCCTCCTCCTCCTGCAGTCCTGCAGAATCCATCATCACCAGCCGGGCCAGCTCGCGACTGGCTGCGGTGGTGATAATCTCTCCGCGGAAGCCGCGGTTTGCCAGCAGCGGGATACGCCCGCAGTGGTCCAGGTGCGCATGTGTCAGCAGCAGATAGTCGATACCTGCCGGGTCGAAACCGAAGTCGTTGGCATTGTCCTCGACCAGCTCCCGGCTGCCCTGGTACATGCCGCAGTCGACCAGGATCCGCTTGCCGGCGCAGCTGAGCAGGTGGCAGGAGCCCGTCACCCCCTGCGCGGCACCGTGAAATGCAATCTTCATAACCCGTCCTCCTCTGAAAAAATCGGCTCACCGCTCTGCCGGTACCAGTCGACGATGCCCTGCCAGGCGTCCTCCGCGGTCTCTGCGTACCAGAAAATATCCCGGTCCTCGATATCGATGGCGCCCTCTTCCATGAGGTAGGCAAAATCAATCAGCCGTTCCCAGTAGACCCGGCCGACAAGCACCACCGGCAGCGGCCTGATGGTACGGGTCTGGATCAGTGTCAGCGCCTCGAACAGTTCGTCCAGCGTGCCGAAGCCGCCGGGAAACGCCACCAGCGCCTTGGCGTGCTGCATGAAATGCATCTTGCGCAGCGCGAAGTAACGGAAGCGGAAACACAACTCGGGAGAGATATACGGATTCGGAAACTGCTCGTGCGGCAGATCGATATTCAGGCCGATGGTCTTGGCACCCTGCTCAAAGGCGCCCCGGTTGGCCGCCTCCATGATGCCGGGCCCGCCGCCGGTCATGACCACCAGGTCGCAATCCAGGGGGCCTTCGCCGGACTCGGCAACCAGCCGCCCGAATTCACGTGCAACCGTGTAGTAACGGCTGTTCTCGAGGACCCGCAGGGCCACCCCCAGGCGGCGCTGCAGCTCGACATCCTCGGGATCCTCCCGCAGTGCCACCTCCAGTTTCTGCACCCGGCGCTGCGCGGCCGCCGGCTCGCTGAAGCGGGTGCTGCCGAAGACGACGACCGTGTTGCGCACGGCATGCTCTCTCAGCAGCAGGTCCGGCTTCATGTACTCCAGGTTGAGGCGCAGGCCGCGCGCCTCGTCCCGTTCGAGAAAGCCCACATCCTGGTCGGCACGCCGGTAGCTGGGCGAGTCCAGCAGCAGCTGGATGCGGGCCGGCGCCCCGGGATCCTCCTCGCCCGCCTTGGGCTGGCACTCGGGCAGCGGTTCCCGCCGGTGTTGCGGGTGCGGCGGCTGCGGAATGCTCGGTCGGGACGGTTTGTCGGCAGCGCTCATGGGTGCGGCTGGTCCTGTTCCCCGGCAGCGATCTCCTCGACCAGTTCCGCCCGCTTGTCCTGCAGTTTCTCGTGCCAGGAGACTGCGTCGCCGTAGGGGAAAAACATTGGATAACGCTTGTGGGCATCCGGGACATGCCGCGCATGGCGAATGGGGCACCAGTGCTGCTCGGTCCGCGAGATGATTTCCCTGGCATAGGCCATGACCCCGTTGGCGTAGCCGCAATAGGTGCAGTTCACCTTTTCGATGACGTTCAGGTAAGCCAGCTTGTGGCGGTCGTTCACCATGTAGCGACGCCGCACCACAACCGGCACGCCGTACGCACGCAGGCAGGTATGCTGGAACAGGCTGAAGCCCAGATCGACGAGCAGGATCGGCAGCAGCATACTGTAGATAACGGGTGCGGTCAGCACGCTGCTCAGGTTGGCATGAAACAGGTAGCGCAGCGAGCTGACCCGGTAGCGCCGCTGCAGTTCCTGCACCTCCCGGGATATCAGGACACGACCGTTTTCCACTCTGTAGCGAAAGGTGTCACGCGCACTGTCAAGGCGACGCTCCAGCTGTTCCTGGAGACCGCGCATCTCGTCCAGCAAGCTGTTGATATCCGTGTTCATGAGCAGAACTCCCACCTGCGTGAAAAATTCACGTCCAGGAAGGCACTATATCGCAATCAGTGGCCATAGCCATGGTCCGGGCGAACCGGGAAAACAGCCTGACTGGATTTGTCCCGGCATTTTGTGTATCTAATAGGATACGCGTTGCCGTTTCGGCGCGGCCTTGTCCTCCAAGACAATAACAACCGCAACCGCGGTAATCAGGAGCGAGATTATGAAGATACTGACCACGCTGTTAATCAGCCTGCCCCTCGTCTGCGCCCCGTTGGCAGCAGTTGCCGACAAGGGTGGCAACAAGGGCCCGAATGAGCAGGCATGGGAGCACGCCAACGACAATGCCAGCTTCAAGCGTGGCTATGACGGCTACAAACGCGATCATCGCGACCGGGATGGCCGCTACGGGGACTCGGATTACCGCCACCGGGATGACCGCTACAGGGATTGGGATCGCGGCAGCCGTGACCCGAACCGGGATCGGGACTACCGCTACGGGGATGGCCGTTACGGGGACCGGGATTACCGCCACCGGGATGGTCGCTACGGGGAGCGGGATAGCGACAGCCGCGACCCGGGCCGGGATCGGGACTACCGCTACGGGGACCGGGACGGAAACAACCGCTACCAGGATGACTCAGACCGGGGAAGCCGCGACTCGAACCGGTAACGGGACAGAAACCGTGACGCTACCGATGCCGGCGGGAGCGCGGGCGGCGGCGATTCGCTGTGATGACCGCCTGAGGCGAATACGGCCATGTCAGAAAGACGTGGCCGTACTGCCCATGGCCGGGCGGATGCCGCTAGAGATACTGCATCAGGCCACGCAGCACCAGCACGTGGTAACTCACCATGCCCAGTACCTCGCCGTTCTCCACGACCGGCGCCCGCTCCAGTCCAAAGCGCTCGAACAGTCTGGCGCAATAGCGGATATCCATATTCGGTGAAACCTTGATTACCGGTTTGGACATGATTTCATAAACATTCACCCGGTCCGGCGACTTGTCCGCGGCGAGCACCAGCTTGGCGATATCGGCGAGGACGACGATACCCAGCTCATCGTTTTCGTCGCGCTTGTTAACGATCAGGGCGCGGGCATTGGAATCGGCCATCAGGACAAGGGCCGTTCTCACCGTTTCCGTACGGTCGATGCGGCCGAAACTCGTCCGCATAATATCCTTGACCAGGATTGTCTTCTTTTCCATCAGAGTTCCTCCTCAACCTTTTCTGTCAGTTCCGCCACCTGATGCAGGACCCCGACCGCGTCCTCGACATCGATCTGGAAGGCAATGCCGGTTCCGGGAGCGGTTTCGAACTCGCCTACCGCGCTGATGGTTTCCAGAATCTGCCGGCACAGGTGTTTTTCAACCAGCAGCAACAGCATATCCCGCTGCGTCTCCAGCGTCAGGCCGAAGAAGGTGCGGCTCTTTTCCAGGCCTTCACCGCGGGCGTTGTTGATTACCGTGGTGCCGGTGGCGCCCGCCTCCCTGGCAGCGGTGATCACCTGGTCCGTCTTGTTGTCCTTGACCAGTGCAATAATCAATTTAAAGTGCATATCAGTATTCCTCGATTTGCAGGCGGTTACCCTTTTCTCCGGGTGTCGAGTTTTGCCCGGTATTCCGAAATTTGCGCGTAGGCCATCACCGACATGATCGGAAACAGGCTGGCAAAGGCGATCAGCCCGAAGCCGTCCAGCAGCGGGCTGCGGCCCGGCACCGATTCTGCCAGCCCCAGACCCAGTGCCGCTACCAGCGGCACGGTCACCGTCGAGGTGGTCACCCCACCCGAATCATAGGCCAGCGGGACGATCAGCCTGGGTGCATAGTACGTCTGCAAGATGACCAGGACGTAGCCGGTGATGATGAAATATTGCAGCGGGTAGCCGGTCACGATGCGCCAGGTACCCAGCGAGATACCGACCGCCACCCCGATCGCCACCGCAATGCGCAGCCCCCAGACGCCGATCGCCCCGGCCGATACCTGGTGGGCCTTGATGGCGACCGCGATCAGGGAAGGCTCCGCCACCGTGGTGCTGAAACCGATGGCAAAGGCGAAGATATAGACCCAGTAATAGTCAGTCCAGTTCAGGACATGCTGCAGCCCGGCGCTGCCGTTCGGCATGAAATCCGGGTGCGTCAACTGCTCGGCCATCAACCGCCCCAGCGGAAACAGCGCCTGTTCCAGGCCCTGCAAAAACAGGGACAGCCCCAGCAGTGTATAGAAGAAGCCGAACAGGACACGCCGCAGGTTGGGAACCGGGCGGCGCAGGATAAGCAGCTGGAATCCGAATATCACCGCGGTAATCGGCAGCACGTCCCGCATGGTGGCAAGCAGGCTGTGCAGGAGGCCGGCAAGCCACTCCATCAGATGATCATCCCGTAACCCATGACGAAGATCATCGGTGTCAGCGAGGCGAACGCAATCAGGCCAAAGCCGTCGACCATGGGATTGCGCCCCCTGATGCTGGATGCCAGCCCGACACCCAGCGCGGTGACCAGGGGAACGGTGATCGTCGATGTCGTGACGCCGCCGGAGTCATAGGCGATCCCGATAATCGCGGGAGGGGCAAACGCTGTCATAACGACAATGCCGGCATAGCCCCCGATGATCAGGAAATGAATGGGCCAGCCCCTGAGGATACGCAGTACGCCGATAACGATCGCAAGCCCCACGGAAATCGCCACCGTCAGGCGCAGTCCCGTTGCGTAACTTTCCATTGCCTTTTCGGTGGACACGATCATGCCGCCGTTCGCCGCGACCTTGGCGGCCTCCGCAGCCACCGCGATCAATGCAGGTTCGGCAACGGTGGTGCTGAAGCCCAGTGTGAAGGCGAACAGCAGCAGCCAGAAGACACTGCCCTTTTGCGAAAAGGCCTGTGCCATGGACTCGCCGATCGGGAACAGGCCCATCTCGAGGCCATAGATGAAGAAGGTCAGTCCCAGCGTCACCAGCACGGTGCCGCCCAGCAGGCCGGCCAGGTTGGGAATCGGCTGCTGCAGAACCACGAGCTGGAAAAACGTGATGACGAGGATGATGGGCGCAAGGTCCCGCAGGCTGTCGAGCAGGGATTTACCAAGAGCCAGGATTGAGCGCCACATCAGGGGAGGGCATGCCTTTCGTCTTGTTCGCGGAGACGGGACTATAACATGTTAGCAATACCGGTCTATACCGGGGCGCAGCCGGCAAGCTGCTGATTGTCAGGCAACATTTCCGGCCTGGCCGGGCAGCCCGTCAACGCGCGGCTGCCACAGCATCGGCGGGAAACTCACCAGGAACATGCCGAAGGGGAGCACCCGGAAGATCCCTGCAAGCGCAATCCAGGATTGATAATGCAGCGGGTCTGGCAAGGGCGGCAGTACCCGCAGCAGCGTGCCGCCAGCCGGGCAGCCACACGCCCAGCCATGCGGCAATCGCCAGGATCGACAAACCGCGGCAACGGCAAAGAACGGCCGGAAACCGGGTTCCGGCACGGCAGTGTTTTTCCAGCTCACCAGGTCACCTCCGGCAGAAACGCCCCTGCCAGTATCCCTGAACAGGCCGGCGCAGGCTGGGCGGCACCGGGATGACACAGAGTCCGTCCGGCCGGAGGCAGCAGTCTGCCGGGGCCATACCCGCCAGAGCCTGGTTTGTCCGGTTGTCGCTTGCAGCGCAGCGCCCTGCGAGACACCGGTTTGCGCTGGCAGGGCGGGAATCATCCGTACCGGTAGCCCCGGAGCAGGCTGCACGGCAATGACCCGGCTGTGCCGGGCCGGCCCGCAGGAAATATCAGGTGATTTTGTTCAGAATCAAGGCAGAAAACACGAGCTAGTGATACATATATAATATAAAGATGTAATACGGCAGGCGTTACAGCGGTCAGCACAGCTGAAGGAGGCAAGACATGGCTAGCATGCACAAGGTTGAGATTGTGGTTCATGTTGACGACATGCTGAGTGAGGAGCAGCAGGTTGGTCTTGTTAATGATCTGCGCAAACAGGGCGGCGTGGATGCTGCGCATTTCACACCGGGTCATGCCCATTTGCTGGTCATTGACTACGATCGCGACAAGCTCAGTGCGCAAGATGTCCTGGAGCGTGTAAAGCGGGATCACCTTCGTGCCGAACTGGTCGGCCCGATCTGATAGCGCGGCACTCGCCAGCGGGTCAGGGTGGCACCGGGATACGCGTTGGGGTTCTGCAATCCCGCGTTTCCCGCCGCCCCATCGCCAGCAGGCCGTGTTGATGCTGGCAACAGCCGGGGCGCCGGCAGGTGCCCGACAGGTGGCCGGAACAGGGAAAATCCCGCAGTCCTGATCAGCGGGGGACCATCCCTGCATGGCCAAAGCCCGGATACCGCTGCTTCCTTTTCCCGGCCCCGGGTAGCTACCGCTGCCCATCCCGATGCCGCCGGTGGCGGTCGCAACAGCGCCGGATCTGGTGGGCGAATCCGGCGTCAGGTGTGAGGCCCATCCACTGAGCGCTGGTTTTGACAACGCCTTGCCTGTGGACGACACTGGCGGCGTCCAGTCAGTGCTCGCCGGAGAGATTGCCCTGGCGGACGGAGAGTGTGCTCCCCGCAGCAACGCTTGACCCGGCAACAGACACGGCGCCGGGTTTCAGCAGCGGCGGTCGCTCTGCCAGCGCCGGGAACAGCCAGCAACCCGTTTTTCCGCCCGGACTATTCCCCGTGCATCCCAGGCCCTAACAGGAACGTAACAATAGACCGCTATGCTCTGCTACCGCGCCGCCTGTTCCTGCGAATCAACCGCGTTCTGCCGCGCACCGGCACCGCCTGCCGCCGCGGACGCGACCACCGGCAATGCCGGTCCGCCCGTGACAATACAGTCAACACCAGAGACCTCACATGACCAAACATATTGGAATACTTACGGCGGGAGGTGACAGCCCCGGGCTGAATGCGGCCATTCGCGGTGTGGGCAAGGCAGCCCAGAACTTCTATGGCATGCATATCATCGGCTTCCGCGACGGGTTTCGGGGCCTCGTGGAAAACCGCGTCATACGGCTGGACGGCGAATTTCTCTCCGGCATCCTGACCACCGGGGGCACGGTGCTTGGCACCAGTCGCGACAAGCCCCACAAAATGCAGGTCGGCGAGAAGGTCCTGGACATGACCGATGTCATCGTGAAGAACTATGCTGACAACCATCTCGATGTACTGGTTTGTCTGGGCGGCGGCGGCACCCAGAAAAATTCACTGCGCCTGAAGGAAAAGGGGCTGAATATCATCACGCTCCCGAAAACCATCGATAACGATATCGCCCTCACCGACACGTCCATCGGCTTCGACACCGCGCTGGG
>Ga0055479_10000237_pt1 | contig 10422 bp, 5 predicted proteins | sample Muzzi_PWC_D1_FD_57941 | JGI IMG/M metagenome (GOLD analysis project Ga0055479, IMG submission 57941) | Wetland microbial communities from San Francisco Bay, California, USA, that impact long-term carbon sequestration - Muzzi_PWC_D1 | ecosystem: Environmental > Aquatic > Marine > Wetlands ...
GGACTGCGTCTCGGGTACATGGTGGCTCCCAAACCCCTGATCAAGGAAGCGCGTGCCTTGCGCCGACTGATGGTGCGCCATCCGCCGGCCAACAACCAGCGCATTGTTGCGTTGTTCCTGTCGATGGGCCATCACGATTCGCTGATTCACAGACTCAGCAAGACCTACAAGGAGCGCTGGCAGCTAATGGGTGAGGCGCTGAATCGCCACCTGCCCGAATCGACGCGGATCCCGTCCTTCGGCGGTACCTCCTACTGGGTCGAAGGCCCCGCGGCACTCGATACCCGCGAGCTCAAGGAACGCGCGCGCGAGGCAGGCATATTAATCGAAGCCGGCGACGTCTGCTTCATGCAGGAGCGCCCGCCGCAGAATTTCATCCGCCTGGGATATTCGTCGATCTCGGCAAAAAAAATCGAGCCCGGCATAGAAAAACTCGCCACCCTAATCCACGAAATGATCTAGCCGCTTAATTTGGGTCAGATCTAAATTAAGGCTGGACCTTTAATTTAGATCTGACCCAAATTATAAAGAGCGAAGTTAATTTAGATCTGACCCGAATTTCTAGAGAGAGTGGGCGGCCTCGCACATGTTTTTGAGCTTGGCCATCGCGAGTTTGCGGCCGAGCAGGCCGAGCCCGCAATCGGGCGCGACGATCAGGCGCTCGGCATCGATATGCTCGAGTGCCTGCAGCAGGCGTTCGCGGATGGCTTCCACGCTTTCGATCTCGCTACGGGCGATCGCCACCACGCCGAAAATTACCCGGGTGGTCGGCAGGCGCTCCAGCAATGACAGGTCGTTGTGGCGGTGCGCATCCTCGAAGGATATCGCGTAGATACTCGAGTACTCGATCGCATCGGCGATCTGCAGGTAGGAATCGGGGTCTGCCTTGGGGTAGTCCTCACGGTCGATGCGATCCGGGTAACCGCAACACATATGCACGGTGCGATGCACGCTTTTCGGACATCCGTGAAACGCGCGTTCGAGATTTTCGAAGCCGTAATCGAGCGCGGCGGCGGGCTTGCGCGCGAACAGCGGCTCGTCGATCTGGATATGCACGCAGCCGGCGTCGGCCAGCGCGCGCACCTCGACGTTGAGCGCATCGGCGATATCCCGGCCGAGCTTTTTCGGGTCGTCATAGTAATCGTCGTGGTTGGTATCGGTGATCGTCATCGGGCCCGGCATGGTCATCTTCACCGCGCGACGGCAATTGGCCTGCGCGCGCTTCCAGTCGTCGACCAGGAAGCGGTCGCGTACCGAAACCGGCCCGGTTATCGTCGGCAGCGCGGCCTCGTAAGTGCCGCCCCGGACCGACTTGCGCGTCAGCCGCGCGAAATCGAACCCTTGCAGATGGCGGCAATGATAATGAATGTAATTTTCGCGGGATATTTCACCGTCGGTCGGAATATCGATGCCGCATTCGATCTGGTCGGCAATCGCCTCGGCAATGCCGCGGGAGATAATCTCCGGCGCCTCGGGACCGAGATCGGCCATCGCCTTTTCCCACAGCGCCGTCGGGTCCGCGGTATCGGGACCTTCGGGGTGACTGAACCAGTCCGGCAGCCTGACATAGTCGGGCTTGGGATAAGCGCCGATACAAGTGGTGGTTAGCGACATGGCATTCTATCGATAGAGAAGATCGGTTCCCGTCAGGCCGCATTCGGCATCGCGGATTCGGAATTTCGCGAATACTAGCAACTCGGGGCCGAATTGCAAAAGCCGGGGCTTTCGCCGACCTGGCGGTGGAAACCATATATGCCATCGATTTTAAATTATTTTTAACCCGGTGTATTTAAGGTAGAGTAGCGAACTACGAGTGCGCCTGGGCACCCGATTTCGCATATGACAGGCCTGCCCGTTTAATAAGATCAAATAAATAATGTTGTGTGTTTGCAACCCTGCCCAACCATGAGGAAATCGTGATGACAATAAAATCAACTACCAAAAGCCTATTGCTCGCCTGCGTTGCGGCGCTTTGGGCTACCGGCCAGGCGGCACAGGCAGCCACCGAGCTGACCGTATATACCGCGGTCGAGGCGGAAGACCTGGCTCGCTACGCCGAAACCTTCAACAAGGACCACCCCGACATAACCGTCAAGTGGGTACGCGATTCCACCGGTATCGTTACCGCCAAGCTTCTGGCCGAGAAAAACAACCCGCAGGCGGACGTCATCTGGGGACTTGCCGCGACTTCGCTGCTGTTGCTGAAGAGCGAGGGCATGCTCGAGCCGTACAAGCCGAAAGGCGTGGAGAAACTGGACAAGAAATTCGTCGACAAGGGCGCGGTGCCGACCTGGGTCGGCATGGACGCCTGGGTCGCCTCCGTTTGCTACAACACCGTCGAGGCGGCCAAATATAATCTCAGGCCGCCGAAGGCCTGGAAGGACCTGCTCGATCCCATGTACGAGGGTCACCTCATCATGCCGAACCCGAACTCCTCGGGCACCGGCTTCCTCGACGTATCGAGCTGGCTGCAGATGTTCGGCAAGGATAAGGGCGGCTGGGAATTCATGGACGGCCTGCACAAGAATATCGCGCGCTACACCCATTCCGGCTCCAAGCCCTGCAAGCTGGCGGCTGCCGGCGAAATCCCGATCGGTATCTCCTTCGCCTTCCGCGGCGCCAAATCCAAGGCCCAGGGGGCGCCGATCGATATCATCGTGCCCGACGAGGGCGTCGGCTGGGACATGGAGGCAACCGCGATCGTCGCCGGCACCTCCAAGCTCGAAGCAGCAAAGACGCTGGTCGACTGGTCGATTACGCGTAAGGCCAACGAAATGTACAACACCGGCTATGCCGTGGTGGCCATGCCAGGCGTCGCCAAACCGGTCGAGTACTTTCCGGACAACCTGCTGGAGAAAATGATCGACAACGACTTCGAGTGGGCGGCGAACAACCGCAAGGCGATTCTCGCGGAGTGGATCAAGCGCTACGACTCGAAATCCGAGGCCAAGTAGGCGCGCGGCTGTTAACACCGGCCTGATCCCCGGATCAGGCCGGATTTAGCTTTCGCTGTTCGAGACCCGCGTGTCCGGGCAGCCAGACAATCATGACAGACAACTCACCGACCAGCGACCTACCCCGATCGGTCTACCTGCAGGTAGACCGGCTGAGCAAGCTGTTCGGAAATTTCACTGCCTTAAACGAGGTTTCGCTAGAGGTATACGAGGGCGAGTTCGTCTGCTTTCTCGGACCCTCGGGCTGCGGCAAGACGACCTTTCTGCGGGCCATTGCCGGACTGGATATCCAGACCTCGGGGGTCGTCCGCCAGGCCGGGCGGGACATTTCGGCGCTGCCGCCGGCGCAGCGTGACTTCGGAATCGTGTTTCAATCCTATGCGCTGTTCCCCAACCTGACCGCGGCCAGGAACATCGCTTTCGGCCTCGAAAACCAGAAGCTCGGCAGGCCCGCAATCGAGGCCCGCGTCGCCGAACTGCTACAACTGGTCGGCCTACCCGAACAGGGCTCCAAGTATCCCGCGCAGCTGTCGGGCGGCCAGCAGCAGCGCATAGCCCTGGCTCGCGCGCTGGCCACCTCCCCCGGCCTGCTGCTGCTCGACGAGCCGCTGTCGGCGCTGGACGCCAAGGTACGCGCCCGCCTGCGGCAGGAAATGAAAAGCCTGCAGCGGCGTCTCGGCGTAACTACCATCATGGTCACGCACGACCAGGAAGAAGCCCTGACGATGGCCGATCGCATCGTGGTCATGAATCACGGCGTCATCGAGCAGGTCGGAACCCCGACCGAAATCTACCGCGAGCCGGACACCTTATTCGTCGCCGATTTCATCGGCGCGATGAACCAGGTTCCAGCGCGCAGCAACGGCAACGGCAGCCTGACGATCGGCAGCCTGACCCTGCAATCGCGCGCCAGCGATATCGCCGCCGGCAGCGATATCATCGCCGCCATCAGACCCGAGGATATCGTTCCGCACGGCGAAGAAGACGAGGGCAACGGCGGCGAGGCCGGCATCAACCGCCTCGAGGCCGAGGTCGAAGACATGGAGTTTCTCGGTTCTTTCTGGCGCGTGACCCTGAAACACGAGGCACTCGGCGAATCGCGGCTGGTCGCCGACCTGTCGGTCAATGCGCTGCGCAGCGCGGCGATCGAGGTCGGTTCGAAAATCGAGGTGGAATTGCCGCCCGCAAGATTGTGGGTATTTCCGTCCGGTCGCGGTTCCTGACCGTGCGCGCCTCGACCCTTGCCGAGTCTCCGGCGCCGCTGATAAAACCCAGGACCAGTCGGGACGATCGCATCATGATCGGGTTTATCCTGGTCATCTGCCTGTACCTGCTGATCACGCTGGCGTTGCCGCTCTACGCGATGTTGTCGAAATCCTTCTCGACCTTTTCCTTCGACCTCGCCAATTTCGAATTCCAGGTCGACACCGGTAGCGGCTGGGGCGACCCCGTGAGCGCCGCGGCGCTGAACGAGCGGCTGCAAAAGTTCACCGCGGCGGATCTCGCCACCAGTTCCGACGGTCGACTGTCGGTGGTCGATTTGTTTCCCGACTTCAGTTTTCGCAGCCCGACGAACTACCGCATACGCCGGATCGGCAGCCAGGCTTCGTTCCTCTACGGCAGCGAGCGTATCGCCGACAACGAATGGCACGAGTACGGCTCCAACGAGTTCAGGCGAATAGTGCTGCGCCCGTCGTCGGCTATCGGCATCGAAAATTACCGCACCTATTTCTCGACCCCGGCGTTGTTTCGCTCGATCGAGAATTCGCTTTTTATCGCCACCATCAGTACCTTGATCACCGTCAGCCTGGCTTTCGGATTCGCCTATGCGTTGAACCGCAGCACGATGCGCTTCAAGGGTGTTTTCAAACTGGTGGCGATGATCCCGATTCTGGTGCCGTCGCTGCTGCCCGGCATCGCGCTGGTCTACCTGTTCGGCAACCAGGGCATGATCAGGGAACTGCTGTTCGGCGAATCGATCTACGGCCCGATCGGCATCGTACTGGGCTCGGTTTTTTTTACCTTTCCGCATGCGATGATCATTATCACCACGGCGCTGGGGATTTCCGATGCGCGCCTCTACGAGGCGGCCGTCGCGTTGCGTGCGAGCCGCTGGAAAACTTTCTGGACCGTGACGCTACCGGGCGCTCGCTACGGCCTGATCTCGGCCGCCTTCGTGGTCTTCAACCTGGTGATTACCGACTTCGGGCTGCCCAAGGTGATCGGCGGGGGCTACAACATGCTCGCGGTGGACATCTACAAGCAGGTCATCGGCCAGCAGAATTTTGAAATGGGGGCGGTAGTTTCGGTGGTCTTGCTGATCCCGGCGCTGTTCGCCTTCTCCATCGACCGCGTGGTGCAGAAAAAGCAGGTCGCGCAGCTGTCGGCGAGCTCGGTACCCTACGAGCCCAAACCGCATCGACGCTTCGACGGGATTTGCCTGGCTTATTGCACGCTGGTCGCGATCTTCATCGTCGGCCTGATCGCGGTCTGCCAGTACGCGGCGCTGATCAAGTTCTGGCCCTATAACCTCTCGCTCAGCCTCGACAATTACAATTTCGAGGTCATGGACGGCGGTGGCTGGGATTCCTATTACAACTCCATTCGACTCGGGCTGCTGACCGCGCTCACCGGCACCGTGATCGTTTTCATCGGCGCCTACATGGTCGAAAAGATAAACGGTTTCGCGGCCTCGCGCTCGGCATTTCAGTTCCTGGCGATGATGCCGATGGCGATCCCGGGCATGGTCCTCGGGCTCGCCTACATCTTCTTTTTCAACGACCCGGCCAACCCGCTGAACACGATTTACGGCAGCATGGCGATACTCGTCATCTGCACGGTGACCCACTTTTACACGGTGTCGCATCTCACCGCGACGACCGCGCTGAAGCAAATGGACCGCGAATTCGAAGCGGTGTCGGCCTCGCTCAAGCAGCCGTTTTATCGCCTGTTCGCAAAGGTTACGGTGCCGGTGTGCCTGCCGGCGATCCTGGATATCTCGATTTACCTGTTCGTCAACGCGATGACCACCGTTTCGGCAGTCATCTTCCTGTATTCACCCGATACCGCGCTGGCCTCGGTGGCGGTACTCAACATGGACGACGCCGGAGACATTGCGCCGGCCGCGGCCATGGGCATGATGATCTTTTACACCAACGTCACCGCGCGCCTGCTGCATTCCTTCGTTACCCGCAAACTGGTGCGCCGGACCCAGGCCTGGCGCAGACTTTAGCTAGCACCCTCGCAACCCATTCAGTCCGACGATATCAGCGATATCAGCCGTAACGGTCATGCCGGACTCGACCCGCAGGCCGCAATAACAGATTCAGCCGCGCATGCGCTCGGCTTTCGGGTCGTAGAGTGCGGAGAGGCTCGCCGTAGCCGGTATCCGTTCGCCGCCGACATCGATTTCGAACTTGCCCTCGGCGATGTAGTCGGCGCTGATTTCCTCGTCGGCTTCCACGTAGCCGAGTCCCACTGCGCCGCCGAGTGCGTGGCCGTAATCGCCCGAAGTCAGATGACCGACGATCGCGCCGTCGCGCAGAATGGGTTCGTGATGATAAAGCAGAACTTCAGGGTCCTGCAGCAGGAATTGCACCAGGCGTTTGCGCATGAAGCCGCGCGATTCGCGCTGCGCGAGAATCGCGTCGCGGCCGATGAACGGAACCGCCTTGTCAATTGCGCAGACGAATCCCAGGCCGCATTCCAACGGAGTATCGTGATCGGCGATATCGTGGCCGTAGTGGACGAATTTTTTCTCCAGACGACAGGAATTAAGCGCGTGCATGCCGGCCAGGCGCAAGCCGTGATCGCGGCCCTTTTCCCACAGGAAGTCGAAGCCGTGACGAGCCTGATCGACCGGCAGGTAGATTTCCCAGCCGAGTTCACCGACATAGGAAACCCGCGCGGCCCAGGCGCGGCACATGCCGAGCTCGATCGCCTGCACGCTACCGAACGGGAATGCCGCGCTAGTCATATCATGATCGAGCGCATCGGAGAGCAGCGCCCGGCTGTCCGGACCCATCACTCCGAGCATCGCCCAGGCATTGGTGATATCGCTGACGCAGCAGAATTCGTCGTCGCCGATATGCGACTTCAGCCAGTGCAGGTCCTTGACCGTCTGCGTCGCCCCGCTGATCACCCAGAACTCGTCCTCGGCGATGCGCGTCACGGTCAGATCGGCTTCGATACCGCCGCGCTGGTTGAGCCAGTGGGTGTACACCATGCGCCCGGGCTCGACATCGACGTCGGCGCTCGACACCCGTTGCAGCACCGCGACCGCGTCGCGCCCTTGCACCTGGTACTTGGAAAACGAACTTTGATCGAAGAGGACGACCTTTTCGCGCGCCGCGCGGTGTTCGGCGGCGCTGTACTCGAACCAGTTCTGCTTGCCGAAGCTGTAGTCGTATTCCGGCGCAACGCCCTCGGGAGCGAACCAGTTGGGGCGCTCCCAGCCGGCGGCCTCGCCGAAGCAGGCGTTGTGCCCGGCCAGCTGCTCGTGTAGCGGCGAATGACGCAGGTTGCGCGCGGATCGCATCTGCTTGTAGGGATAATGATTCTCGTACAGCAGTCCCAGGGTTTCGCTGACACGGCTCTCGATGTAAAGCTGGGTCGACTGGAACGGGAACATGCGGCGGATGTCGTTGCCCCACAAGTCCATCGGCGCATGGCCCTTGTCCATCCAGTCGGCGAGCGCGCGCCCGAGACCGCCCGAGGTCTGGATGCCGACCGAGTTGAGGCCGCAGGCGACATAGAAATTCTTCAGTTCCGGCGCCTCACCCATGTGGAACTGGTCGTCCGGGGTGAAGCTTTCGGGGCCGCAAAAGAAACTCCGCCAGCCGCACTCCGCGAGCATCGGCACGCGCTCCATCGCCTTTTCCAGCACCGGCATGAATTGTTCGTCGAGATGGCCTTCCAGTTGGCCGAATGCGAAATCGTCGGGAACGCCGTTCTGCCCCCAGGGCACGGCATTGGGTTCGAAGGCACCGACCAGCAAACTGCCGGCGTCTTCTCGATAATATGCGCAATTGTCGTGATCGCGCAGTACCGGCAGGTTGGCCGGCAGGCCGTCGAGTTTCTCGGTATGTGCGTAATAGTGCTCGCAAGCGTGCAGCGGCACGCTGACCCCGGCCATGCGGCCGATCTCGCGCCCCCAAAGGCCGCCACAATTGACCACGAAATCGGCCCGGATCTCGCCCTGGTCCGTGACCACCCCGGTCACCCGGCCGTCCGCCCGACCGATGCCGGTCACCGTGACGCCCTCGAGACACAGCGCGCCGCGCGCGCGGGCTCCCTTGACGAAAGCCTGGGTCACGTCCACCGGGCTCGCGGTACCATCCTGCGCGACCCAGCTGCCGCCGAGCAAATCGCCGGTTTCGACAAACGGGTATAGCGCTTTGATCTCATCGGGCGTGATGATATCGACCTGCGTCACGCCGAAGGCGTTGTTCATCGCGGCAACGCGTTTCAATTCCTCGAAGCGCGCCTCGCTATGCGCGATCGACAGCGATCCGACCTGCCTGAAGCCCGTCGACTGCCCGGTCTCGGCCTCGAGCTCCCTGAGCACCGCCATAGAATACTCGCACAGCCGCGCATGCGATTCGTTGGCGCGCATGGTGCCGATCAAGCCGGCCGCGTGCCAGGTCGTGCCGCAGCTGAACTGGTTGCGCTCGAGCAGAACCACGTCGCTCCAGCCGAGTTTGGCGAGATGATAGGCGACGCTGGAACCGATCACACCGCCACCGATGACGACCGCCGATGCACGCTCTGGAATTGCCTGCGACATGATACCGACCCCTGCAAATTACCTGGACTGAGCGGTATTCTGCATTAAACGATTTATCGATGGCAAACAGATTCGGCCTTGCGGGGAATCAGGATCCTCGACTGCAATCCGCAGCCAGCCGCAGTACCACGAACCCTAGAGCGCCTTGCGTTTCTTTTTCGGCTTGTTTTCGTCGAAAGACCAGTCGGTCTGTTCGCAATAGGTTACCAGCTGCTCCAGCTTCACCGGGCGGCAATAAAAATAGCCCTGCTGCAGGTGACAACCGAGGTCGATCAGCAGGCGCGATTGTTCGCGCTGCTCGATGCCCTCGGCGACGACGTTGATATTCAGATTTTGCGCGATATCGATGATATTGAGCACCATCAACCGGTCCTCGTTGTTAGAGGCGATATTTTCGATGAAGCTCTTGTCGATCTTCATTTCGTCGATCGGCAGCTGCTTGAGCAGGCTCAATGACGAATAGCCGGTACCGAAGTCGTCGAGCGAAAGGCGAACCCCGAGGCGCCTGATGTCGTAGAGGATCGGAATCATGTACTGCAGATCGTCGATAAAGATGCCTTCGGTAATTTCGAGGGTCAGGTTCTTCGGCGGGAATCCGCTGGTCGACAACGACTCTGCCAGCCGCACGGCAAAACCGCTTTCCTGCAATTGCCTTATCGAAACATTGATCGACAGTTTCAACTCCCTGCCCTTGCCCGTATCGGCCAGCCGCGCCATATCCTGAAGCGCCTGGTCGATGACGAAATGGCCGATCTCGATAATCATCCCGTTGCCTTCCGACACCGGAATGAAGCGATTCGGCGGGATCTGCCCCTTGCTTTCGTGGTCCCACCGGATCAGCGCTTCGACACCTATCGGCGACCTGGCATCGACGACCTGCGGCTGGTAGACCAGCGAAAATTCCCGATCCAGGATCGCCCGCGGCAGAGCCTGCTGGATGAAGGTGGTTTCCACCAGCTGCTCGCGCAGCTCGCGGGAAAAAATCACGTAGCTGTTCTTGACGTTCTTCGCCTGGTACATCGCGGTATCGGCGGCACTGAACAGGGCCTCGAAGGATTCGCCGTCCTCGGGATAGCGTGCGACGCCGATGCTCGCGCCGATCACGAAATTGTAATTCTCGACGTAGTAGGTTGCCGCGATCGTGCGCAGCACTTCCTCGGTAAGCGCCTTGATCGACGGCTCGTCATGACGCCGGCAAAGAACGATGAACTCGTCCCCTCCCTGCCGGCAAACCAGGTCCTGGTCGTCGAAAATCGTACCCAGCCGTTCGGCGACCTGCCCGAGCAGGTTGTCGCCGTAGGAGTGACCGTGGCTGTCGTTGATATTCTTGAAGTTGTCGAGATCGATGAAAAACACCGAGAAGGTTTCCGCACCCTCGAATATCCACTGCGGCTCGGCCTGGCCCAGATACTGTCGGTTCTTGAGCCCGGTGAGGAAATCCTGGCCGGCCTGTTTGATCAGCTCGCCGCGGCTGCGCTGTTCGGACGCGTCGATGCGGCGAAACAGCAGGAATGCCAGCCCGAAGACGACCGCGAAGGTAAACACGTAAAACGCGATCGAACCATAGAGCTGACCCAGCAAATAATCCAGGGGCAACATCGAACAGGTCCATAACTGATACTTGGGCAGGTAAGAAATGGATTGCAGCCGGGTCTGGCCGTCGACGCCGGTAGACGAAAAAAC
>Ga0055479_10000240_pt1 | contig 10381 bp, 10 predicted proteins | sample Muzzi_PWC_D1_FD_57941 | JGI IMG/M metagenome (GOLD analysis project Ga0055479, IMG submission 57941) | Wetland microbial communities from San Francisco Bay, California, USA, that impact long-term carbon sequestration - Muzzi_PWC_D1 | ecosystem: Environmental > Aquatic > Marine > Wetlands ...
CGCGGTGGCGATCGGCTTCACGCTGGCGGTCACCAATCCGTCGAATGCCTCGCTCGGCGGCGGCGGTTTCGCGATGGTCAGCATGGGGGATGGCGTGCAGGTGCTCGATTTTCGCGAAATGGCGCCCGCCGCCACGTCACCCGATTTCTACGTCAAGCGCGGCAAGGGTGCGTCGTGGAATGGCGGCACCGCGGTCGGCGTGCCGGGTGTTCCGGCCGGCCTGTGGGCGCTGCACGAACGCTACGGCAAGCTCGGCTGGTCGCGTCTGCTGGCGCGCGCGATTAAACTGGCCGAGAACGGCATCGAGTTTTCGGGCACCGAGTCGCGTTACTCGGCCACCCAGCAGGACCGCTTCAATGCCGCCGGCGTGCGGCATTTTTACCATGCACCGGGCGAGCCTTACCGGCCGGGCGAAATCCTGCGCCAGCCGGCGCTCGCCAGGGCTCTCAAACAGTTGCGCAACAGTGGTCCGGCGGGCTTTTACAGCGGCGACGTGGCGCGTGACATCGCCGCATCGGTGCAGGCCGCCGGCGGCGTGCTCAGCGTCGACGACCTGGCCCGCTACGAGGTCCGCTGGCTGAAACCGCTGGTCACCGATTTCCGCGGCCACCGGATCTACATGATGCCGCCGCCAAGCAGCGGCGGTGTGGTGATCAAGACCGCGCTCGAATTGATCGATCGGGTCGGCGTCGGCGATTACGCGCCGCTCAGCGTCGATGAAATTCACCTGCTGGCCGAAGTGCTGAACCGCGCGTTTCGCGGCCGCGCGCTGCTCGGCGACCCGGACTATCACGCCAACCCGTTCGAGCGCATTCTCTCCGAGGACTATATTGCCGAAATGGCGCGCAGCATCGACGTCGAGCGCGCGGTGCAACTCGAGCCGCTGGTCGAAAAACGGCCCGACGATTCCAACCAGACCACGCAATTCTCGATTCTCGACGCCGACGGCAATGCGATCTCGCTGACCGTCACGCTGAACGGCAGCTACGGCTCCGGCGTGGTCTCGGAAAAGTACGGCATTTCGCTGAACAACGAGATGGACGATTTCACCACCCGCCCGGGCGAACCCAACGCCTTCGGGCTGGTGCAGGGCCTCGGCAACGTCGTCGAGCCCGGCAAGCGGCCGCTCAGCTCGATGAGCCCGACGCTGGTTGAAAAAGACGGCCGTATCGTCATGACGCTGGGCGCGGCCGGCGGCCCGCGCATCATCAGCAGCGTGCTGCAAACCATTTACCGCGTGCTGGTGACCGGGCTGGACCTCGATCGCGCGGTACAGTTTCCGCGCGTCCACGACCAGTTCCTGCCGGACAAGCTGTATATGGACGAGTTCAAGTTTTCGCCCGAGGTGATCGAAGCGCTGCAGAAAAAGGGGCACGAAACCGTCGAACAGAAACCGGGGTACCTGGGACGTGTCAAGGCGGTGCGCCTGAACGACGAGAATTACCTCGAGGCTGCCTATGACAACCGCAGCGAGGGCGCGGCCGGCGGCTATTGAAGGCCGCGCACTATCCGCTCAATCGGTTCCGGTCAGGCGCTTGTACTTTTCCATCAGTTGTTCCCGGGTTTCGACGTAATCCGGGTTCAGCGGAATGCAGTCCACGGGACAGACCTCGACGCATTGCGAAGTCTCGAAATGGCCGACGCACTCGGTGCACAGCAGCGGGTCGATCTCGTAAAACTCCTCGCCGGGCGAAATCGCGTCGTTCGGGCACTCCGGCTCGCAAACATCGCAATTGATGCATTCGTCGGTGATCATCAATGCCACGGCTTCGGACCTCCGGCAACCAGTTACTTCTGCGACCGCAGCTTGTCGGTCAGGCGCTGCAGGATCACGGGATGCAGGAATTCCGACACGTCGCCGTTGAGCCGTGCGATTTCGCGCACCAGGCTCGACGAGACGAAGGCGTAGCGCTGCGCCGCGGTCAGGAACACGGTTTCGATTTCCGGCGCCAGCGAGCGGTTCATGCCGGCCAGCTGCACCTCGTACTCGAAATCCGAGATCGCCCGCAGACCGCGCAGTATGACCTCGGCATCGCACTCGCGCGCGAAATCGATCAATAGCCCGGAAAACCGCCGCACCGAAATCTGGTCATTGTCGGCGAACACGGTTTCGAGCATCTCGAAACGCTCGTCGATGCCGAAAAACGGTTGCTTGGCGGGACTGTCGGCGACGCCGATGACGACGTGGTCGAACATCTTCAGCGCCCGCTGGCAAATATCGATGTGGCCGCGCGTAACGGGATCGAAGGTGCCGGGATAGATCGCCGTGGTAGACATCGAATACCTCAGGTTACCGGCAATATCGGCCGGGGACTAAAGCCTTGATTTTAACGGCTCGACCGCCATTCGGCTACCGCGTAGTTGACTTCTCCGGCCTGCTTGCATTTCAGCCAGTCGAGACCCGGCGACGGCAGTTCGAAGTCCTCGCCGCGCGGCCATTCGAAGTAGATGCGCGCGCCCGGCCGCAGCAGGTCGGCGTTTTCCAGCGCCTCGAACGCCCGGCGACGCAATTCGCCCTGCGCGTAGGGCGGATCGATGAATACCAGGTCGAAGCGGTCTGCCAGCCCGGCGATCGTCGCCAGCGCGTCGCCCTCGTGAACCTCCACCGCGTCGGTTTGCAATTGCAGGGCGAGCTCGCGCAGCCTGGCCGTAGCGGCCGGCGAGCGTTCCAGCGCCACCAGCCGGCGGGCCCCGCGCGACAGGGCCTCGAATCCGAGTACCCCGCTGCCGGCGAAACAGTCGAGCACCACTGCCCCGCGGCAGTCGGCCGCCAGCCAGTTGAACAGCGTCTCGCGAATCCGGTCCGGCGTCGGGCGCAGACCTTCGGCGTCGACTACCGCGAGCTTGCGGCCGCGCCAGCGGCCGCCGATGATCCTGACACCTGGTTTCATTGAAATCGATTATTCGAAAGTCGGTTTTTTGGCCCAAAGCGGCCCATCGAGTGCACGCGCGGAATCGCTTTTCTGTTAGCATATTGTGCCTGAATTGATTGCCCGGAAAAACGATGTTCGGATTCAAGTCCGCGAGCCCGAAAGACGCGCCCGAGGCCAGCGGCCTGTTCGCGTCGCTGCGCCAGCGTCTCGCGAAAACCCGTGAAAACCTGTCCTCGGGGCTGTCCGGACTGCTGCGCGGCAAACAGCGCATCGACGACGACCTGCTCGAGCAGCTCGAGGATCGCCTGCTGATGGCCGATGTCGGCATGCAGGCCACGCAAAAGATCACCACCCGCCTGACCGAATCCCTCGCCCGCGGTCAGGTGAGCGACAGCGGCAGCGTGCTCGATGCACTGAAGCGGATCATGGCCGAGGTCTTGCAACCCTGCGCCGCACCGCTGGTCGTCGATAGCGCGCACAAGCCCTTCGTGATCCTGATGGTCGGCGTCAACGGCGCCGGCAAGACCACCACGGTCGGCAAGCTCGCACAGCAGTTCAAGCAGCAGGGGCTCAAGGTCATGCTGGCGGCCGGCGATACCTTTCGCGCCGCGGCAGTGGAGCAATTACAGACCTGGGGCGAAAGGCTGGAGATTCCGGTCGTCAAGCAGGGCCAGGGCGCCGACGCCGCGTCGGTGATCTTCGACGCGCTGCAATCCGCACAGGCGCGTGGCATCGACGTGCTGATCGCCGATACCGCGGGCAGGCTGCACACCCAGGCGGGCCTGATGGACGAACTGGCCAAGATCAAGCGCGTGATGGTCAAGCTCGACCCCACGGCGCCGCACGAAACACTGCTGGTGCTCGATGCCGGCACCGGCCAGAATGCCCTCGCCCAGGCGAGCAATTTTCGCGATACCATCGGGGTGTCCGGCATCATCCTGACCAAGCTCGACGGTACCGCCCGCGGCGGCATGATCTTCAATGTCGCCGAGCAATTGCACACCCCGATCCGCTTCATCGGCGTCGGCGAGGCGGTGGAGGACTTGCGGCCGTTCGATCACGAAGAATTCGTCGATGCCCTGCTGGCCGACGCCTGAAGCTCACCGCCGACAATGATCGAGTTCCACAATGTCACCAAGCGCTTCGAGAGCGGCTACGAGGCGCTCAGCAACGTCTCGCTGCAGCTGGATGCGGGCCAGATGACCTTTCTGACCGGCCATTCCGGGGCCGGTAAGAGCACGCTGCTGAAAATCATCGCACTGATCGAAAAGCCGACCCGCGGCCAGGCGCTGCTCAACCGCGTCAACCTGAGAACGGTCCCGCGCCGGCGCATACCCTATATTCGTCGCAATATCGGCATCATTTTCCAGGACCACCAGCTGCTGTTCGACCGCCCGGTGTTCGACAATGTCGCCCTGCCCCTGCAAATCCAGGGTTACCGGCCCCAGGAAATCGCCAAGCGCACGCGCGCCGCGCTCGACAAGGTCGGACTGCTGAACAAGGAAAAATCGATGCCGATCACGCTTTCCGGCGGCGAGCAACAGCGCGTCGGTATCGCCCGCGCGGTGGTACACAAGCCGACGCTGCTGCTCGCCGACGAGCCGACCGGTAACCTCGATCCGATCCTGTCGCGCGAAATCATGCAAATCTTCGTCGATTTCAACCGGGTCGGCGTGACGGTGATGGTGGCCAGCCACGACCTGCCGCTGATCGAAGAGCTGGATATGCCGCGCATGACGCTGAACCGCGGCCGCCTGATCCTCAACGACCTGGCCGAAATCGAGCCTGAATCGCGCGATGGCCTGCACTAGTCCGGTACCGCCGGGGAGCCCGCGACATGCGAGCTAACGTTCGGCGCCAGCGGCCCGCGGCCGTCAACCGGGTATCGGCGTGGCTGTTGCACCACCTGCAGTCGATGATTTTCAGTCTCGGCAAGATTTACCAGGCACCGGCGACGACGATCATGACCGTCTCGGTAATCGGTATCACCCTGTCATTGCCGGGCGGTTTTTACCTGTTCCTGAAAAATATCGACGCGATCTCCGGGGATTTTCGCTCGACCACGCAGATCAGCCTGTTTCTGAAGCTCGATGTCAGCGAAAAACAGGCCCGGGCGCTGGAGAAGAAAATTGCCGATATGCCCGATGTCGAGTCGACGCGTTTCATTTCTCGCGAGGATGCGCTCGACGAATTTCGCCGCGACTCCGGTTTCGGCAAGAGCATCGACACGCTCTCCAGCAACCCGCTGCCGCACACCATTCTCGTCGAGCCCGGAGAGGTCGATACCTTCACCGCGCGCAACCTGCAGAATCGCCTGCAGGCGATGCCCGGGGTGAAAATCGCCAAGCTCGATACCGAGTGGCTCGAACGCCTCTACACGATCATCGAAATCGCGCGCCGCTCGGTCACCATCATCACCATCCTGTTCTCGTTCGCGGTATTGCTAATCATCGGCAACACGATTCGCCTCGACATTCAAAACCGCTACCAGGAAATCGTCGTCGCCAAGCTGATCGGCGCCACCGACGCGTTCATTCGGCGCCCGTTCCTGTACGGCGGAGTCTGGTACGGATTCCTCGGCGGGATGATTTCCTGGCTGATCGTCGAACTCGGTTACCTGGCGATTGCCGGTCCGCTGGAACGCCTCAACCTGCTGTACCAGTCGCAAATGTCGTTGATTACATTTTCGCTGCACGACTTCCTGATTCTGATATCATCTAGTACCTTGCTGGGGCTGGCCGGTTCGTGGATCGCCGTCGCCCGGCACCTGAGCCGAATCGAACCGACCTAGCGAACCGACCGGTATCGAGTCCCGAGAATGACTGCGAACCGCAAGACAGAGCCGACGAACTTGAGACAGGTAACGATGGATTCGTTGATCAATGCGCCGCCAGCGACCATGCCCTCGTAACCGAATTGCGACTTTAGCCCATGCCGCGTAAACGCAGATTGCTGATCATCGACTCGTCGGAGGCCGCGCGCAGCATCCTGTCCCGGGAACTGCACCAGCGCGCTCCCGATCTCGAAATCATCGTCTGCGGCAGCGGCAGCGACGCCCTGGCCGCGGTGGAACGTTACCAGTTCGAAATCATCACCACCGGTATCACGCTGCCGGACAAAGACGGCTACCGGCTGATCGAGGAAATTCGCCAGACGGAAAAGAACCGCGATACCGCGATCTTCGTGGTTTCCAGCGACATGAACAGCCGCCAAATCAGCGCGGATCTCGCTGCCTCGGACGCGGTTACGGCCTATTTCGACAAGTCCGAGGGACACCGCACGCTGATCAACTTCATACTCAATTATCTCGGCGACGACCAGGATTTGCCGATCAAGGTACTGTACGTGGACAAGAGCGCCACTTCGACCGCGATCACGACCGGCATTCTCGACAGGCACGAAATCGATTACCTGCATTTTCGCGACGCCACCGAGGCCATCGAATGCCTGCGCGAGGACCTCGACGCCGATTCGGCCTGCAGCTTCGATATCCTGATTGCCGACCTGATGCTGACCAGCCGGGTCAACGGCTTCGAGTTGATCAAGACCGTGCGCAGCGATCTCGGGCTGGATCAGCTGGCGCTGCCGATACTATTGATGACGATCGAACCGGGCGAGGACGAGCGCACCGATTTCACCGCTATCTTCGGCGCCGGCACCAACGATTTCATCACCAAGCCGGTCGACGAGGACGACCTGTTACAGCGCCTGCATACCCTGGTCGCGATCAAGCGCCAGAACGCAGCGCTGAATCCTTGAGCTCATTCGTGCTGGTGGCCGCCCGCCCCGTGCACGTGGCCATGCTCGATTTCTTCCTCGCTGGCGTCGCGCACTTCCTCGACCGTCACGTTGAATTTCAGCGACTTGCCCGCCAGCGGATGGTTGGCGTCGACAGTGACGACCTCGTCTTCGACCGCGGTCACCACCAGGTCGATCTGGCCCTGCCCGGTTTGCGCGGTAACCGCCATGCCGGGCTCCACCTTGTCCATGCCCTGAAAGGCCTGCAGCGGAACCTGCTGGATGCGTTCGTCGCTGCGTTCGCCGTAGGCCTCGGCAGGCGGAATCGTCACTTCGAGTTCGTCGCCCTGCGACTTGCCCTCGAGCGCCTGCTCGAGGCCCGGTATGATGTTGCGGGCGCCGTGCAGGTAAGTCATCGGCTCGCCGTTTTCCGAAGAATCGATCAATTCGTCGCTCTCCGAATCCGAAACCTTGTAATGAATGGTGACAACCTTGTGTTGGGCAATGGTCATTTGTTTTCCTGGAGTCAGGCCTCATCACCGAGACCAGTGTATTGAATTTCGAGCGGCCCGCGGTGTTAGGGCGGGACGGCCCGAAGGCGATATACGCAAAGGCGGAATGGCGTGGTGCTCGAAGACCCGACCCTACGAACCGGCAGTATAACAATACCCCGCCGCAAATTTCAGCCGTTTCCCGGGAAACCGCCGGCGACGGGAAAACCGGATGCGGCCCGAATATTGATCCGAAGTGCCGTATCGGCCGTATTCCATTCTGATTTTTCTTTAATAACCATATATTTAGCGGGTATATTAATAGTTGCTAATATCTTGAACTTTTGAGGTCATTTGTGTTCTAATTGTTGGCACTCGAAAGGCTTGAGTGCTAAAAAGGTACACTAATCGAGGTCATTAAATGAGCACAGAACTGGTCACAACTCGCAACGCGCTGCCCATGTTACTGGGTAGTTCCAACCTGGATGCCTACATCCAGGCGGCTCGCAGCGTACCGATTTTGACCCCCGAGGAAGAGTATTCCCTGGCCCGGGACCTGCAGGACAACGGCAATATCGAATCGGCCCATAAACTGGTCCTGCCGCACCTGCGCTTCGTGATCAAGATCGCCAATAACTATGCCGGCTACGGACTGCCGATCGCCGACCTGATCCAGGAAGGCACGATCGGCCTGATGAAAGCGGTCAAACGCTTCAACCCCGATGTCGGCGTTCGCCTGGTATCCTTCGCGGTACACTGGATCAAGGCCGAAATTCACGAGTACATCTTAAAGAACTGGCGTATCGTCAAGGTGGCCACGACCAAGGCACAGCGCAAGCTGTTCTTCAAGCTGCGCAGCCAGAAAAAACGCCTCGGCTGGTTCAAGTCCGAGGAAATCGACCATGTCGCCGAAACTCTCGGCGTGAGCCGCGAAAACGTCATCGAGATGGAGAACCGGCTGAATAACTACGACGTCGGTTTCGACATGTCGTCCGACGAAGACGACGACAACGCCTACCTGGCACCGGTCAATTCGCTGGCCTCGAGCACGCCGTCACCCGAACTGCTGCTGGAAGCCCAGGATACCGAGGAAAACAATATGCAGGTGCTCGGCGAGGCACTGGAAGAACTCGACGATCGCAGCAAGGATATCGTCACCCGCCGCTGGCTGGTGGAACCCAAGGCTACGCTGCATGAACTGGCCGACGAGTACGGCGTCTCCGCGGAGCGTATTCGGCAGATCGAAAGCAACGCCTTCAAGACCATAAAATCCTCGTTCGCCGCCTGACAGCGCTTCGAATATCATCGAAACCCGGCCACGTGCCGGGTTTTTTTTTGCGCCGGTGGCGGCCGGCATTCGTGACTATACTCGTGGGTGAGATCAACCGAATCGACCATCTATGCCGGATAGCGACGCTCCGCCGGAGCGAGACGACGAAACCGCCCTGCTGGAGAACAGAATCAGGGCGCTCGAGAACGACCTGCAGCAAAAGCGGGAAATCATTCTCGCGCAACATACCAAGCTCGAAGCATTTCTCGAGTCGTCCATCGATGCGCTGGTGCAAATGGATTTCGACGGCCATATCACCGGCTGGAACCGCCAGGCCGAGAAAATTTTCGGCTGGACCGCCGAGGAGATTCTCGACCTCAAGATCGAGGAAACGATCATTCCCGAACGCTACCGCGCGGCGCACGCCGCGGCCATGAAGCGCTACCTGGAAACGGGCAAGACCACGGTCATGGACTCGTTGATCGAGATCCACGCACTGCATCGTGACGGCCACGAGTTTCCGGTCGAACTGTCGGTTTCGGTGATCGACTCTCCCGACCTGCAGGAATTCAATGCCTACATTCGCGATATCTCGGAACGCAAGCGCGCCGAAAACGTGATCTGGAACCAGGCGAATTTCGACTCGCTGACCGGTTTGCCGAATCGCGACCTGTTCCTGCAAAAACTCGAGCATGAAATCCGCAGTTGCGACCGCAGCAAGCAGTCGCTGGCGCTGCTCTACCTCGACCTCGACCGCTTCAAGGATGTCAACGATACGCTGGGCCATGACATGGGCGACCTGTTGCTGGCCGAGATCGCCGGGCGGCTGAAGTCGGCGGTGCGCGAAATCGATACCGTCGCTCGCATAAGCGGTGACGAATTCACCATCATCCTCGGCGATATCGACAACCAGCTCGCCGTGCAGCCGATCTGCCAGTCGCTGCTCGACGAACTGGCCCGGCCCTATCAACTGGAAAATGAAAAGGTGTTCCTGACCGCCAGTATCGGCGTGAGTTTTTATCCCCAGGACTCGGTGGATTTAAAGATGCTGCAACGTTTTTCCGACCAGGCCATGTATGCGGCCAAAACCGAGGGCAGCAACCGTTACCATTTTTTCACGCCCGAATTACAGCGGCGGGCGTTGCGCAAGCACAAGATGATCAACGATCTGCGCGATGCCATCCAACGGCAGCAATTCGAAATTCTCTATCAACCGATAATCGCTCTCGACGACGGCGGCATCCACAGCGCCGAGGGCCTGATTCGCTGGCTGCACCGCGACAGGGATCCGGTCGATCCCGAAATCTTCATCCCGGTCGCCGAGGAGGCCGGCATGATCTCGCAAATCGGCAACTGGGTTTTCTACCAGGCGGTCGCCGAGGCGGCACGCTGGCGCAAGGAATTCGCCGACGATTTTCGAGTCAGCATCAATATTTCACCGGTTCAATGGATCGACGACGCCGCGGCGATGGACCAGTGGCGCTCCCACCTGCAGGACGCCGCTATCGCCGGCGACGCCCTGGTGATCGAGATCACCGAGCGCCTGTTGATCGAGGCCCGCGACCGCATCGCCGGTCGATTGATGGATTTTCGCGAATCCGGCATCCAGGTATCGGTCGACGATTTCGGCATCGGCTACGCATCGCTGGCTTATCTCCGGCAATACGACATCGACTACCTGAAAATCGATAACTCGTTCGTGCGCAACCTGCACCGCGATCGGCGCGACCTGGTGTTGTGCGAGGCGATCGTCGCGATGGCCCACAAGCTCGGCATTCGCGTCATCGCCGAGGGCGTCGAAAACGAGGAACAACAGCGCCTGTTGCGGGAATTCGGTTGCGATTACGCCCAGGGACACCTGTATTCCCCACCGGTCGCCGTCGCCGAGTTCGACCGCTTGCTCGAACACGGGATCGACCGGCGCTGACCCTGCCCGAGCGGAATTCACGGCTTTCCTTTCAGGCAATAAAAAGCCCGGCGATGCCGGGCTTTTTATTTACCGCTTTGGG
>Ga0055479_10000242_pt1 | contig 10343 bp, 10 predicted proteins | sample Muzzi_PWC_D1_FD_57941 | JGI IMG/M metagenome (GOLD analysis project Ga0055479, IMG submission 57941) | Wetland microbial communities from San Francisco Bay, California, USA, that impact long-term carbon sequestration - Muzzi_PWC_D1 | ecosystem: Environmental > Aquatic > Marine > Wetlands ...
CGCCGATGAACTCAGTCCAGGATGCCAGAAACCAGGACAGATCTGCCGGCAGTACATTGAACGGAAAGGGGAAAGAATCCAGTGCGTAGCTGAACCAGTTTTCGCCGTTGATTTTTTCCCAGCCGGCGGTTATCAGCACAGGTGCCAGAATCAGACGCAGCAGCACCGAGGCGAGGCCGTCGAAATGCTGAAAAAACCGGATCAGACGGTCGTACCCATCGCCCGCCACCTCTACTATATGATCCATGAAGCTGGTCTCTACTACTGCCGTGTCTGTTAGACACACTGAAGATTGATGGTTCACCTGTCGGCACCGCAGATTTTCCACACCCTTGCGGTCCCGCAACAGGATGCCGCGGTGCTGATGGCTGAACTGCCGGTAGATAACCCGGCGGACTGGCGCGGCCTGGCAGCGGGTCTGGCGCTGGCCTTCGCCCAGACGCCATGTCGGACATTCGGGATCTGTGGCGGTCAGGGTGCGGGCAAATCCACACTGTCCGCTCTGCTTGCCCAGGCACTGCAGCTGCAGAGTGTGAACGCGCTGGTACTGTCGCTCGATGACTTCTACCTGACCCGGGCTGAGCGGCAGCGGCTCGCCGAGAGGGAACATCCGCTGCTCGCCACTCGAGGAGTACCGGGGACCCACGATGTCGGGCGACTCGCCGAGGTCCTGCACGAAGTCCTGCTGCCGGGCCGACATCGGCTGCCGGTGTTCGACAAGGGCCGGGATGACCGGTCAGATGATCCGTTCTGGTTCGAAGGTCCCGCAGACACAGTGATCCTGGAGGGCTGGTGTGTGGGCGTTGCGCCGGAACCGGATGTCCGTCTGGTTGAGCCGGTCAATGCGCTGGAACGTGTCGAGGATCCGCAGGGTCGCTGGCGTGGCTATGTGAACATCTGTCTGCGCGAGTGTTATGCCCCCATCTGGCAGCAGCTCGACAAGCTGCTTTATCTCGCGGTACCGGATATCCGGGCTGTGCTGCGCTGGCGTGGTGAGCAGGAACTCGAGCGGCCGCCGGCCATGCGTATGTCGACTGCACAGATAGCGCGTTTTGTCGCCCATTATGAAAGGCTCACGTTGTGGATGCGGGAGACGCTCACGGAAAGCGCCCAGATCGTTGGCTATCTGGACCCGCAACATCGCCTGGAAGCGCTGAAAATTCGGGGCTGAGGCATTCAGACTCCGTTCAGTCAAAAGCGCCTAGGCTTGCTCCCACTCGATGTTAATGCAGTAGGAGTTTTCTCATGTCAGTTGCACGAATTCTGATTCCGATGGCGCTGATTCCGGCCCTGATGCTGGCGCCGCTGGCGGCCGGTGCTTCCACCAGCTACCAGCAGGCCAGAGTGATCAATGTTGAGCCCCGCTACGAGACTGTGACCTACCGGGTGCCCACGCAGCAATGCCGACTGGAAACCGTGCCGGTGCGCTACGAGTCAGGCCCCCGTCGTGGGGGACGCTCCTACACCGCCCCCATCGTCGGCGCTATCATCGGCGGTGTGGTAGGCAATGCGGTGGTGCACGGCAAGACCAGAAAACGTACTGCGACCGCTGTTGGCGCAGTGCTTGGTGCCAGTATTGGCGCCGACGTGTCCCGGCAGCAACGTAACCGCTATGCAGCAGCACCGGCGTCCTACATCTCCGAAGAAGTCTGCGAAACCGTGGATGAGATCCGCGAAGAACGCACGATTACCGGTTACCAGGTTGAATATCGATTTGCCGGTGAGACCTACGTCACGCTGATGGATCAGGATCCCGGACGATTTCTCCGCGTTCGGGTTGACGTGACGCCGGTTTGAAAGATTGGGGGTACAATGCAGCAGAACTCAACGACACTCAGGTGGTGAATCCGTTGCGACAGAAGCTGGTCAGTCTTCGAGCCAACTACCGTTCGTGGCTGTTTGTTCTGGTGTTTGTGCTCCCGTTTTCGTGCCTGCCGATGGAGGCTTACGCCCAGCAATCCAAGCAGTCTTACAACTACACCAAGCAGGGCGGTGTATCGGTGGAGCAGGCGGCAGCTATGGTCCGACGCGAGACCGGCGGTCGGGTGCTGTCCGCCAAACCGGTGAAAAACAACGGCGAGCGGGGTTACAACGTTCGCGTGTTGATCGACGGTAAACGTGTCAAACAGTACTACGTGGACTCGGACGGACGAATGTCGTCCAACTGACCGCGTAGTCGATACCCCCGGCGATAACCAGCCATCGATAGACAACCATCGGTAGATAGAGAGAACAACATGCGGATACTAGTTGTTGAAGATGAACCCAATCTGCGTGAGCAGCTGAAATCGCGTCTGAATGAAACCGGCTACGTGGTGGACGTAGCTGATGACGGTGAAGAAGGGCTGTACTTCGGCAGAGAGTACGAATACGACGCTGCCATCATTGATCTCGGTCTGCCGAAACTGGACGGTATGGCGCTGATCGCGCAGCTGCGCTCGGAAGACCGCAGTTTTCCCGTGCTGGTACTGACAGCCCGCGGTAACTGGCAGGATAAGGTCGAAGGCCTGGAGGCAGGTGCAGATGATTATCTCACCAAACCCTTTCAGCCTGAGGAACTGCTGGCTCGCCTGAACGCACTGCTGCGCCGGGCTGGTGGCTACGCCTCGCCCGTGCTGGAACAGGGTGCCCTGAAACTCGATACCGCGCGCAAGGAAGTGAGGGTTGAGGAAAATGTTGTCGAGCTGACGGCCTACGAGTACAAGGTGCTCGAATATCTGATGTTGAACCCGAGCCGGGTGGTATCGAAAACCGAGCTCACGGACCATCTCTATGAACAGGATTTTGACCGCGACAGCAACGTAATCGAGGTCTTTGTCGGCAGACTGCGGAAGAAGCTGGATCCGGTGAATCCGATCCGCACGGTGCGGGGTCAGGGTTATCGTCTGGCGCTGGACGTAACTGCTTGAAAGCAGGGATTCAGACCCGCCTGCTCATCCTCACGACGGTTGTCCTCGGTACCTTTCTGACGCTGGCCGGCATTGTTCTGGATCGCTCCTTCAAAGCCAGCGTGTTGACCGGCGCGGAAGAACAGCTGCGCATTGTCGTTTACTCGCTCATGGGCGCGATAGAGGACGACCACAACACCCTGCGCTTACCTGGCGCGCTGCCGGAACCAAGGTTGAATCAGCCCGAGAGCGGTCTTTATGCGGAGGTGGTTGCGCGCAACGGCCTGCGTCCGTGGCGTTCACCATCTGCACTGACGACGGGTGTCGAATTCGATCAGGCAAGCGCGGATCTGGCTCCTGGTGAGTTTCTGTTTACCGACTCAACGGCTGGCGAGCCGCGCTTTCTGTTGAGTTACGCGGTGATCTGGGGCAACGCGGAAGATGCTGTGCTGACCTTTACCGTGGCGACCGATCAGCAGCCGTTTCTGGCTGAAATTCAGGGTTTCCGGCGCAATCTGTATGTCGGTCTCGGTACGGTAACCGTTTTTTTCATACTGGCACAGTGGCTGGCGGTACGCTTCGGTCTGCGTCCTCTGCGCACGATGGCCAGTGAGGTGCGTGCACTGGAGGAAGGTGCCAGAGAATCTTTGTCGGCAGACTATCCGAAAGAACTCGAAGGTCTGGCTGAAAACCTTGATCGTTTTGTTGCCCACGAACAGCGTAGCCGGACCCGCTACCGTCGCGCGATGGAAGATCTGGCGCACAGTCTGAAAACGCCGCTGGCGGTGATCCGCAATGCTCTGAGTGAAGGAGCTGCCGCCCAGCAGGACCTGGTTTTTGAACAACTGGATCGAATGGAAACCACGGTCACGCACCAGCTTTCCAGAGCGGCTGTATCGGGCCCGGTCATTGTCGGCAGATCGGTGAACGTGTGTGAACTTGTGCAGCGACTGCTGCGGGCGCTCGATAAAGCCTATGCAGGGCGCGGCATCAGTACCGAAAATCTATTGCCACCGGATCTGAACGTACGCCTCGATGAGCGTGATCTGATGGAGATGCTCGGCAACCTGCTGGAAAACGCATTTAAATACACACGCTCGAAGATCATCGTACGGGCAGTGAGTGCGGAACCACTGAACATCGAGATCGCAGATGATGGTCCGGGTATTGAACTTCAGCTGAGAAGCCAGGTTCTGAACCGTGGCACCCGGGCGGATGTACTGCAACCGGGGCAGGGCATTGGTCTGGCCATGGTGCAGGATCTGATAGCCGCCTATGAAGGCCAGCTGGAAATCGGCGACAGCGAACTCGGCGGTGCCAGCATCAGGCTGATTTTCTCCTGATCAGACGGTTGTCGCCCCAGCGGCCCCGGGCCGCTGACTATCTGATGGTGATTGTGCTAGAGCCGGCGGGCGAACAGATCGTGTTCGTCGCTGGCTTCCACCCGGACGCGGATCAGTTCGCCTGGCTGGCTGTCGTCGCGGCCGGCAATGATGACCTGGCCATCTATTTCCGGAGCGTCCGCCTGGCTGCGGGCCAGTATCTGATTGTCTTCGACGTCGTCCACCAGCACTTCGAGCTCCCGGCCGACAAAGCGCGCAAGTCGCCTGGCGCTCACGGCGGCCTGGACTTCCATGAAGGTTTCTTCCCGGTCCCGGGCGATGTCGGCGGGCACATGGTCCGGCAGATCGTTTGCCGCCGCACCGGCTACGGGGGAATAGATGAAACAGCCGGCACGATCGATTTCGGCTTCCTCGAGAAAATCCAGCAATTCCACAAATTCTTCGTTGGTTTCCCCGGGAAACCCGACGATGAAGGTACTGCGAAGAGTCAGATCCGGGCACTGTTCACGCCAGGACCGGATCCGGGCCAGTACCTTCTCCCTGGCTGCCGGTCGTCGCATGAGTTTCAGAATGCGCGGACTGGCGTGTTGGAATGGTATGTCGAGATACGGCAGGATCAGGCCGTCAGCCATCAGCGGAATGATCTCGTCGACATGCGGATACGGATAGACATAGTGCAGGCGGACCCAGGCACCCAGCGAACCCAGTGCCCGTGCCAGTTCCAGCATGCTGGCTTTTACCGGCCGCCCACCCCAGAAGCCGGTACGGTACTTGAGATCGACTCCGTAGGCGCTGGTATCCTGTGAAATCACCAGCAGTTCTTTTACCCCGCTGTCGACGAGACGCTCGGCTTCACCGAGCACGTCACCTACGTCCCGGCTGCGCAGTTTGCCGCGCATACTCGGGATGATGCAGAAGCTGCAGTTGTGATTGCAGCCTTCGGAGATTTTCAGATAGGCATAATGTTTCGGCGTGAGTTTCACGCCCTGCGCAGGCACCAGGTCGATGAAGGGGTCGTGTCGCTGCATCTGTGGCGCCGGGACGTACTGATGAACCGCCTGCATGACCTCTTCGTACGCCTGGGGACCGGTCACGGCGAGCACCGACGGGTGTGCCTGCTCGATGATTTCCCGGCGCGCACCGAGACAGCCGGTCACCACAACCTTACCGTGTTCCTGCAGTGCCTCGCCGATCGCATCGAGAGATTCTTCAATGGCGCTGTCGATGAAACCGCAGGTGTTCACCACCACCAGTTCGGCAGACTGATAGTCGCCAACCACCTCGTAACCTTCGAGCCGCATCTGGGTGATGATCCGCTCCGAATCGACCAGCGCTTTGGGACAGCCGAGACTGACGAAGCCGATTTTAGCCAATGTCTGCTTCCTTCCTGGCGCTGTTCAGCGCTTGCTCAGCGCTGCCACTGCAGCTGAAAAGCGTGTCTGCAGCGCTTCACAGCCCGCTGGTTTGCGGCCGCTGGCCAGCCAGTCGTCTACCAGCTGCCGGGGATCCGTGACCAGCGCCTGACGACCGCCCTGATTCATCAGTTCGACCTGGATGGCCATCCGCAGATCCCGATCCTCAGGTGCAGACTCCAGTTCGGCGGCAATCTCAGCAAGTACTACCAGTCGTCGCAGATCCGCATCCGTCGCCTCGTTCGCGGCATCGCTACCTGCAGCGTCCTGGGTCAGCAGGGTCTGCAGCGTTGCTGTTTTTTCTGCTCTGGCAGCCGCCTGGCGCCGGGCCTGATGTGCCCGTTCGAGTTCTTCGAAGCGCCGCTCGAAATGCTGTCGCAGACGCGGTGGCAGCTGCGGCAGGTCCTGAAACTGTGTCTGGAATTCGCGTAACGTTTTTGTGCTGGATTCCGGCTGGGTAAGTGCCGCTTCGAATTCATCGAGCAGACCTGCTGCAGCCGCCTCGGCTGCAGCGATGGCGGCGCTGGCCTGCTCTTTCTGTGCATCCCGGCTGGCGAAGATTTCGTCGCAGACTGTGCGGAACTCCTGCCACAGCTGCTGATCGGGTCGTCGCGGTGTAGGTCCGACGTCCCGCCAGCGTCGCTGCAGCGTTTTTGCGGTTTCAACACACTCGTCTACCGGAGAGCCAGCATCGAGCAGCGCTTTCGCCTCGGTCACGATCTGCTGCTTTGCGGCCAGGTTCCTGTCCCACTGCGCTTTGATATGACCGTGCAGCGCCTGCTGCAATGATTCGAAACGCGCCTCTGCCGGTTTGCCCGGCTTGCGGTCGACCGGATGAAACTGCCGCCATTCACTGCGTGCGGTCCGCAGGATCTTCTCAGCGGCTTTGATGTCGGTGTGTTCCCAGTCGGTAGTCTCGAGGTATCGCTCGAGCTGCTCGCAGATCTGCTGACGCGCCGCAAGGTTGGCTGCACGCAGCTCCGCCTGCTCGGCGAAATATTCGCGGCAGGGTTCAAAGGCGCGATCGGCGCTCGAGTTGAACTCCTCAGCCAGCTCCCGGTCGGCAGCCTGAATAATGCCGCCCAACTGGTTCCACTGTTCCCGCAGTTCTTTGATTCTGGCCGCCTGGTCCGGAGGCGCCAGAGGGTGTGCAATCAGGCTTGCCATGGCGTCACACAGCGCCTGTCGCTTCGGCCGGGTCGCGAACGTCTGCCAGTCCTTCAGTTCACCCAACCGTGCCGCTGACTGATTGAGAGTTTTGGCGAATTTTTCGTTGCTGCCGTGTGGCAGGCATCGCAGCGAAGTCCTCGTTTCACCGAGCAGTCGCTGGGCGGCCTGAGTTTCACCGGCATCAATGTGTACCGCAAGCGTGGCCAGACTGTCCTGCAGCTGTTGTTCCTGCTCGCGGCAGAATTCATCGATTGCGGAAAGTCGCTCCTTGAGTTCCCTGGCCTGATTCTCGAAGTGTTCGAGCTGCGCAGGCGCTGGTGCCCAGTCCGGCCAGCTGAAGCTGGCGCGCAGATGCGACTGTGTCTTCAGCCATTTGCGCGCTGCTGCCACGGCCCGCCAGTAGTCATCTGCTGCCTCGGCTTCAGTGGTTGGGGTCGCTGCAAAATCGAGTGATCCGGGAATTTCGCCGAGCTGCTGCAGTTGCTGGTGAGCTTCGCTGATCGCCTGCAGATCAGCCTTGGTTGCGTCGAACAGTGCCTGCTGTGTGCGTGAGGGCGTCGCCGTTCCGCATGCCGCGGTCCAGCGCTCGCTAAGCGTAGCCCCAGCTTCGCGCAGCGCTTCCAGATCCGTGCTGTTGCGCAGCCGTTCCTTTAACAGCGTGACCTCGTCTGTCAGATCCGCAAACAGATCTGCCGCTTCGGGTTCGCTGGCGGCAGGCTGCGTAGGTTCGATATCAGGCAGAGCGGTGATGCTGGCGCGACGCTCCGCCAGTGGCACCGGTTCTTCGCCGTGAATGGCGAGCCTCGTCAGCGCAGATTCCAGCGCGGTGAAAGTCTGTCCCAGCCGTTGCCGCAGCTGGTCGTATTTGTCGTGAAAGCCCGGCGTTTCCGAATCACCGGCAAGGTGTTTTTCGAGTGCCGCCAGGAGTTCCTGCAGGCGCTGATCAAGCTGATCGCATTCAGCGCGCAGCTGTTTCAGGCCCTCAAGACGGTCGCGGGCGAAGCGATTCACATTCTTCACTTTATCCCTGGAGGCCCGCTCCAGCAGAGTCAGATTGTCCGCCTGCTGAAATGCAGCGTGTTCCAGCAGGCGTTGCTGTGCCTCGCCGCGACTGACAAGAACAAACTCCAGCAGCGTTTCCGGGTCACAGTCGGTCAGCCACGGGATGTCCGGCAGCCGGCCCGCGCCGAGCAGAGCCTTCAGCACCGCCGGGTGATTGCCGCCCAGCGCACCGTTTACAGTGCGCTCCGGATCGAGCGCAACCAGTCTGCCGGCAGCAGCCTCGGCGACGGCGTCGTCCTCGAGCAGTCGCAGCAGCAGGGACTGATCCTGGCAGAGTTCGATTGCCCGGCGGCGTACGCGGACATCCGGGTCTTCGCTGATCAGCTCATCGATCTGACGCTGTTCGGTATCCGTTGGCTTGCCGATTGCGGCCAGAGCGCCGAGTCGGCGTTCCGGGTCGGCGTCGCCAAGCTGATCCCGTCCCGGTCGTTGCTTGGTCCGTTGTGCTGAATGCTGGGGCCGATTGCGTTTTTTGCCCCTGAAAAGCCTCGAAAACATGCTTCTACTGCTGCCTGCTTGTATTCCCTAGAGCTTGTTGTGGCTGCCGTCGCAGAGTGGTGCGCCGTCCGTGTGTTTACAGCCGCAGAAATACAGCGTTTTGTCTTCCTGGGCTTCGTATTTCATCGGCGTGATGTCGGTACCCTCATGGGAGCCGTCACAGAAGGGCTGATTGGCGCTGCGGCCGCAGGCGCACCAGAAATACTTCTTACCGCTGGTGACGTCGATCGGATATGGGGCTTTCTGGGCAATTTCCGGAGTGGTCATGACTTTCCTTAAATTCGGGTTGCTGAACCGCCTGTTGCTGAATTTCTGCTGCAAGGACAGGCAGGCCTGTCCTGCCCGGCGTTCATGAAAATTTCCGCTCTTCCCACCAGGGATAGAAGCTTGGCAGATCGGTGGATACCTTGCCGGGAAAACTTGCCGGGCGCTTTTCCAGAAAAGATTCCACACCTTCTTTTGCGTCCGCCGAACGGCCCGTGTGATAGACCCCGCGGGAGTCGATCTTGTGGGCTTCCATCGGATGATCCGCGCCCAGCATACGCCACATCATCTGGCGGATCAGGGTCACCGACACTGCAGATGTTTCATCCGCGATCTCCCGGGCGATGGCACGTGCGGCATTGAGCAGTTCTTCGCGCGGATGCAGACTGCGAACCAGCCCGCCGTCGAGGGCTTCCGCGGCCGGAAAAACCCGACCGCTGTAGCACCACTCGAGTGCTTTGCTGATGCCGACAACGCGGGGCAGAAAATAGCTGGAACAGGCTTCCGGAACGATGCCGCGACGGGCAAAAACAAAACCGAACCTGGCTTCGTCCGCGGCAATGCGGATGTCCATCGGCAGCGTCATGGTGACACCGACTCCGACGGCGGGCCCGTTGACGGCGGCAATGATGGGTTTTTTCAGCTCATAAATACGCAGTGACAGGATGCCGCCACCGTCCGGCTGCAGACCGCTTTCCCGGTCGCCGCGACTGTCCGCATTGAACGTATCCCCGCCGGATTCCAGATCTGCACCGGCACAGAATCCGCGACCGGCTCCGGTCACGATGATAGCCCGGACATTGTCATCCGCATCCGCGGTGTCGAACGCGTCCACCATTTCGGCCAGCATTTCCCGGTTGAACGCGTTGAGGCGTTCCGGCCGGTTCAGCGTGATCGTCAGGATGCCATCCTCTAACTCGTAGATGATTGTGTTGTAATCCATGCTCGCTCCCTTGGCTGCGCAGACGCTTACGGCTGTGAATTTGAAAGCCGGCTATGTTGCCTCGAATGGATGGCCATTTCTATGCGCATGGCTGCTTGGGCTAATATTGCGATCTGGATTTGTTGAAGGCAGAGAGTCGATGCGGCCGGAACCGGCTCCGGATCAGAGCCACAGTCAGGTGCTGGATGATCTCCTCGCGCAGCTGGCGCAGATCGCCCGGGAACTGCCCGGTGAAGACGGCAGCCTGTGGCAGGATGCGGCCTTCCAGCGCCGTTATCAGACGCTGCGGGTAACACAGCTGGGCCTCACCGCCCTCGCAGTTCGGGCTGAGGGTGATGATTGCCTGAGCTGGGCGCTGTCGCATCGCCGCGATGTGCTGCGGCGTGATCTGGCAGAGCTCGCCTTCACCGCACTTGGCTACCAGGCACTGCCGGATCCGGATCCGCTGCTGATCGATAATGAAGGACCGATCGGGCATCATCTGGCGCTCAAGATCATGCGCGCACTGGCGGACTACTTCGAGCCCGTGTCGCAACAAGCGGAAGACATACCGGCAGTGTCGGCAGGATTACGTCAATCTTTTAAAAGCCGGATCGCCAGCAGGGTGTTTGGCACTGAGTAGGGGACCTTAATGGACTTTTCTTTCACCGAAGAACAGACGCTGCTGCAGGACAGTATCGAACGGTTCATCAACCACGACTATGGCTTTGAAGACCGGCAGAAGCGGATCCGTCAGGAGCCGGGGTACTCCGCTGCAGCCTGG
>Ga0055479_10000243_pt1 | contig 10324 bp, 7 predicted proteins | sample Muzzi_PWC_D1_FD_57941 | JGI IMG/M metagenome (GOLD analysis project Ga0055479, IMG submission 57941) | Wetland microbial communities from San Francisco Bay, California, USA, that impact long-term carbon sequestration - Muzzi_PWC_D1 | ecosystem: Environmental > Aquatic > Marine > Wetlands ...
GGCATTTTCAGCGGGCAAGTTAGTCATTGGCGCAAGGCGCCAGTCGGTCACTCGTTCAAGTATCGGGTCTTCATGATGTACCTTGATCTTGATGAGCTGGACCAGGTATTCGCAGGCCGCTGGCTGTGGTCGACACGCCGCCCGGCCCTCGCGCGTTTTCAGCGCAGCAATTATTTCGGCAATCCTGAAGTTTCGCTGGATACGTCCATTCGCGACTTTGTGTCGGAGCGTACGGGCGTTCATCCGCGCGGCCCGATTCGTCTTCTTACCAACCTGAGCTACTTTGGCTACTGCTTTAACCCACTCAGCGTCTACTACTGCTTTGACGAGAAGGATGAAAGCGTTGAGACCATCGTCGCGGAAGTCAGCAATACACCCTGGGGCGAGAGGTGTTGCTATGTGTTGTCGGCAGACAAGAATACCGGTGACGGAAAAATACATCGCTACAAAACTGACAAAGAACTACACGTTTCTCCCTTCATGAACATGAACATCACCTATGACTGGCTGGTAACGGAGCCCGGCAAGGACTTGGTCGTGCGAATTGACAACGAGTACGAGAACGATCGTCTCTTCGGTGCGTCGCTGAATCTCAGGAGAAGGGAAATCACAGGCGGATCACTTGCGCTGATTCTGACACGATTTCCGTTCATGACGTTGCAGGTCATTGGCGGAATCCACTGGCAAGCGTTGCGATTGTGGCTCAAGGGCTGCCCATTGGTCCCGCATCCTGAGAAAAATATGCCGATAGGAGCGAACCAATGAGTCGCGCGTCAACGACAAGTGCCCGACAGAATGTTGCTCGAAATATTTCCAGGCCCGGTTTGCTCGACAACCTGTCACGGCGGATCGTACTCGGTCGATTGAAGAACCTTAAGGTCGGATTCCTGAGAATATCCGACGAAGTTGGAAGCAGCACCTATGGTTCGCAAGGTGAGTTGGCTGCGGCAATCACTGTCTGTGATTCCCGTTTCTACCGGACACTGGCAATGGGTGGGGCCCTGGGTGCGGCAGAAGCCTATATGCTCGGTTACTGGCATTGCGATGATCTTACTGCCGTTGTAAGGATCCTTGTACGCAACAGGTCCGTACTCGAAAATCTGGAAAGCGGACTGGCCCGACTGACAGCACCCCTGGCCCGGTTCGTGCATTGGGTAAACCGCAATACCAAACGCGGGAGCAGGCGAAACATAGCGGCTCACTATGATTTGGGAAACGACTTTTTCAAACTTTGGCTTGACGAGTCGATGATGTACTCGGCGGCCGTTTTTGAAAGAGACGACATGACGCTTGAAGAGGCATCGGTCGCGAAGCTGGAAAGAATCTGCAGGAAGCTGGAGTTGTCGCCGCATGATCATGTTCTCGAGATAGGTACCGGTTGGGGCGGTTTTGCAGTGTATGCGGCTGCGAACTATGGTTGCCAGGTTACAACGACTACCATTTCCGCCGAGCAATTTGCTTACGCGACCGAACGGGTCAATGCGGCGGGACTGGAGGACAAAGTGACACTGCTGCTCGAGGACTATCGGGATCTTGACGGTGTCTATGACAAGATCGTCTCGATCGAGATGATCGAGGCTGTCGGTCACAAGTATCTGAATACGTACTTCTCCCAGTGCAGCAAATTGCTCAGGGAAGATGGCATGATGCTGTTGCAGGCGATTACGATCGCCGATCAGCGGTACCAGGCTGCACTCAAGTCCGTTGACTTTATTCAGCGGTACATTTTTCCTGGTGGATTTTTGCCCTCGGTTACGGCGATTTCCGAGTCGCTAACGAGCGCTACCGACATGCGCATATATCATCTGGAAGACATAGGTGCACACTATGCGGACACACTGCGTCACTGGAAAGAACGTTTCTTTTCAAAGCTGGACAAGATCTGGTCCATGCGTTACGGGGAAGAGTTCCTCCGTATGTGGCACTACTACTATTGTTACTGCGAAGGCGCATTCATAGAGCGCGCTATCGGCAATGTGCAGGTATTGCTGGTGAAACCTGACTGCCGGCGAAATCCGATTGTACCGCCCTTGTGTCAAGGCGGCGTTACGTCGATGAAGCGAGATATCCTGAGATCAGTGTAACTCTGCCGGACTCTCGTAACCGGCCTCGAGATAAAGGCGGGCAGCTTCCATCGTGCACGGCGCCTGAATGACTTCGCGGTCGGCCAGTTTGCGCCAGTAATGAGAAAATGTAACCGGCTCCGCCAGGTAAACCGGGTCAGTGACCGTGATCTCGGCCTGCAGATTCAAACCGCCGTTGGTCAGCGTAAATCGTTCGACCAGTTGTTTCTGATCACTGGAACTGATGCCTGTATGAATGCCCCAATCGTCGGCGATGAAATTGCCTGTTTCGACGACCAGCGTGTCACCGTCAAAATAACCGATTGAATGCCCCATTTTCGACGGCGGCCCGACAGGTGCATCGCGATTGAAGTGAACGATACGTAGTTCGTCCATCAACTCACGCTCTATGACGAGTGTATCTTTGTCCGGACGGGTGAAGGAGATCGGGTAGGGGAGAAGCATTGACTTCGGCGGACCGGGATTGCCGCAGGCAACCATCGGATTCTGGTCTTCATTGAAATTGTCGACCTGGGCCTGGCCGACTTTTGTCAACGGCCAGCCGACCGGTGGCTTGTAGTGTGGCTTGAAGCCACCGGGATCCGCACGCTTCCACAGACCGGTGAAATCGGTGGATGGAACGATCTCTGCCACGGCTTCTTCGGTATTTCCAATACGTGTACCGTCACCGGTTTCTGCCCATTCAAGGCCGGTGTAGTGACGGTTTAGATCTTTGTCATGGGCGCCCCGCCAGACGATTCTGTCTCCCGGCTTCCATGTCGTTTTGCTCCAGCCCTTGGCGACCATTGCGGGCGGATGTTCCATCTCGATCGTGTATTCGACTATTTTCCCATTCTCGTCAGGCCCTTCGACCTTCAAAAAGACGTGCGGCATCCTCCAGCCATACTTGGTTACGATGCCTTTGTAAGTGCGGACATCGTCCATATTGAGTGATGCATGTGAATGGTGAGCCAGGCCGGTAACGGGAAACGCCAGCGCGGCGAAGAGCATCAGGGCGAGTCTGTGTCCAGTCATTGTCTCAGTTCCCCATACCAGGCAGTGTCAGGTTATCCTCGGCCAGGCAATTAGCCTCCCTGACATCCCCTTGCAGCATGCGATCGCGGAACTTCGTGTGCCGCCACTCGCCGATCCAGTGTTCCGGGTCGGTCATGATGAAATCGATCTTCAGCGTATTACCATCGTTGATCATTGATATGCGCTCGGTGATCTTCAGTTGATTGCCGGTGAATATACCCTGTTGGATGAGATGATTTTCGTCCGTAAATCCTTCGGTTTCGACCACGAGCGTGTCACCTTCCCAATGACCCAGGGATTCGCCGTTCCAGTTGGCGTCTCTGAGGTTCGCCGGCTGGCGCTCACGCCCGTCCAGAAATATAACGCGATACTCATTGTTCAGTCGCGAGACCATGAAGATCGCCGTCGGATACTGCAGCATCATAAGTGAGCCGAATCGAGTCATGATTCGCGGCATACCTGCCGGGTAACAGAAGGCGGTCGGCTCCGCATAACGCTCGCCTTTTCTCGCGTAGCTCAAGTATTCCTCGTAAATCTTTTTCCCTTTCTCGGTGAACTCGGGATGTGGTTTGAACTCGTAACGACCGTAGTGAGGCTGCTCGGAGTCTTCGCCGCGAAATGCCCATGTGCCTGTCAGATCGAATGGTGGTTTCGGTCTTGGTTTCGCCAGGTTCTCGGCGTCGAGAGCGCCCAACACCTGGCTGGGGCCCTTCGATGGAATCGGCAATTGCGGTGGGCGGGTTCGCGCTTCACGCTTCTGCCACGTGTCGCCGGCAGGTGGTGGGACATACGGGGTCAACGACGGAATCTGTCGCGGCGTTTCTGCGACTGCGACAGGTGTTTCCGCGTATTCGATGCCGAATGACTTGCCATTTGGCAGTGTCATGCCCTGCAGGAGTCCGCCGGGTTTGCCGGTTTTCAGCGGATTGATCACCACCGTGATCTTGTCGCCTACGGATATGGAGTCACGCGTGAACCCATTCGTCACCATTTCCGTCGGGCTGCCACCTTCAATGAGCCATTGTTCCGTCCTGCCATCCTTTTCGACGTCGAGGCTGATACTCAGGTGAGGGTTTCGCCAGACCAGCCTGGTCACAGTGCCGGACACCGTTGTGGTCTCGCCGCGATCGAACGCGACGGCGGAATGGTGAGCCAGCGCGCATGGCGGCGAAACAAGGGCTAAAACAATCAGCGTGACGAGGAACTTGACACAAGCTTGCAGGTACATTTTTCCTTTCCCGGGCGGCAATCCGAACTCAATGATAGATCCAGTATGTCATACAGATACAGTTTTCCATGGCCGGCGGGCGTGCACTGTTGCACATGTTGAAAATGGCGGGCCTCTGCCGGCAGGCTGGTATTAGGGGAAATCCGCCGGAGACCAGGAATAGGGCAAAAATGCGCTATCCTCCGAATCTGCGCGAAATCCGCTCCCGGTCACACTTCCTGCAATGTCAGAACTCAAAGCAAACAACTCGAATATCGCTTCAGCAGAAATAGCACTGCCAGGAAAGCCGCTGACAGAGACGTTACCTTACTTCACCGATGAGCTCGGTTTTCGTGTGGACTCGATCTATCCTGCTGACGCGCCACGCGTGGCGGTCATTTCCGGCCATGGCGTTCGTCTCCGGCTCGACGCAGAGCTCGCTGGTGATCCGGGCGTTATCCGCCTGCATCATCACGCATCTCCGCCGAATACGAAGCAGGCGGTTGCGCCGAACGGCACGATTATCGAATTCGTCACACAGCATCAGGCGCTGACGTTACCGCCACTCAAACCGTCTCTGGTTGTTCGGAGCGCAGGCGATAGAGGAGGTTTTGGCGAAGGGCGGGCCGGAATGCAATATCGGGACCTTATCCCCGGTCGTTTCGGCGGACGTTTCATCGCGTCCCATATACGCATTGTCAACGGCGGGCCGGTCGCAGATTACGTTCATCATCACCATATACTTTTCCAGATGATCTTCTGCGTGCGCGGCTGGGTGAAGGTGGTCTATGAAGACCAGGGCGAACCGATGCTACTGGAGGCGGGTGACTGTTTCCCGCAACCACCTCATATCCGGCATCGCGTACTCGAATCTTCCGACAATATGGAAGTCGTTGAATTCGCATGTCCCGCCGAACACGAAACCTGTGTCGATCATGTCATGGAATTGCCGACGTCCGCAGTTCGCGAGGATCGTGACTTTTCCGGACAGCGATTCGTATTTCACAAAGCGAGTGAGGCAGCCTGGTCGCCGTGGCATGTCGATGGCTTCGAGTACCAGGATACGGGAATCAGGAATGCGACTGATGGTATCGCCTCGGTCATCGTTGCGAAGGTATCCGGCGTCACAGGGAATGTGCCACTCGGCCACGATGCCGAGATTCGATTCCTGTTCGTATTGCAGGGCAGCGCCACATTCTCAAGCGACGCGGAAACTCATCCGTTGCTGAAAAACAGTTCGTGTGCAATGCCGGCCGGCCTTGCGTGTGAACTCGCCGATTTATCCGATGATTTCAAAATGCTTGAAGTATCTGTTCCCAGCCGATGACCAGGTCGATCAGTACGATCACCAGTGCGGCAGGGGCAAGGTAGCGGTTCGCAATGCGCCAGTACGATTTCCACCTGCCGGTGTCGAATGCAAACTCTTCGTCAACAACCACCCTTCTGACGACCCACCCTGCGAATAGCGCAATCAACAGCGCATTGATCGGTGCGAGCACGTTGGCGACCGTGAAGTCAGCTATGCCGAAGAAACTCTTATCCACGCCGAGGAACGCCAGCGGTCGAATGTCCGACATGAAGCTGAACGAGAATACCGAACCGAGCCCGAGGATCCAGACAGCTATGCCGGCTACTACGGCCATCTTTCTGCGCTGTCCCGGTTTGCGTTCTTCCAGCCAGGCTACTACGGGTTCCAGCATGCCAAGCGCGGACGTGTAGGCGGCGAACAGCAGCAAAATGAAAAACAGGGTACCTATGATCTGACCACCCGGCATATTGCCAAAGGCGATCGGCAGCGTGACAAAAATCAGACCGGGTCCCTCGGCAGGGTCCAGGCCGCTCGCAAACACGATCGGGAAGATGGCAAACCCGGCAAGCAACGCGGCCAGCGTGTCACCGACACAGACGATCGTGGCCGATGCGCGAAGAGAGTAATCGCGCGGCATGTACGAGGCATACGTGATCATGAGTCCCACGCCGATACCCAGGGAGAACAGTGCCTGGCCCAATGCAACGAGGAAAGACTCGCCGGTGATGGCGCTGAAGTCGGTGCTGAAGAGAAAGCGCGCTGCCGCGCCGAAGTCGGCATTTACCATGCCATAGATGACCAGTATGACGAGAACGCCGAATAGTGCCGGCATCAGAATCCTGGACGCTTGTTCGATACCCTTATTGATACCACGGGACACGACCCACACCGTCATCGCGACGAAAAAACCATGCAACATTGCCTGGTACGCGGGCTCATCGATGCGTGTGCCGAAAGTGGTCTTCGACGTAATGCCGTCGAATCCACTAAAGGCATTGCCAACGGCGAGGCCGAGGTAGTCGATCGCCCAGGCGGCAACCACCGCGTAGTAACTCAGGCCGATGAATGGCACCAGGAGGCTTATCCAGCCAATCGAGCGCCAGAACGGGCTTGCATCCTCTGAGCGCACCAGCGCCGCGATCGAATTTACAGGGCTGCGATGGCCCCGGCGACCGAGCATCATTTCGCCAGCCATCAATGGCACACCCAGTAGAAAAACGAAACCCAGGTAGATGATTACGAAACCGCCACCGCCATATTCACCCGCGACATACGGGAAACGCCACAGATTTCCCAGGCCGACGGCGCCGCCAATCGTGGCCAGGAGAAACGCCGGCTTGCTCGACCAGGAATTGCTGGTTTCGTCTGTTATTGCCATAGCTACTCCGCCGCGGTCGTGACAATCAGTTTCGTAGTAACCGCCCGCGTTGTAAATGCGGGCACTCCATCGAATCGGGTCGTATCGTCGAGGATGGCGTGCTCAACACTCAGCTCGTAGGTGTGATTGCGCTCCAGGACCTGGCCGTCGATAGTGAACATGTTGTCCGCGTAGGTGAGGTATGGGCGCCCTTCGAATGGCCTGCCGCTGTGAGCGACGCGCACACCTTCTTCGTTCGTCAGAATCACGAACACCAGATCATCGAGAATGCCATGCGGGTCGGACCGGCCCTCGGTAAAAGCGCTCCAGCTAACGACGGCATCCACCCCGGGCTGCAGAACCCGTATTTCCTGGTCTGCCCCCTGCTGCAGTGATACCTGCGGCGGTGTCGGTAAATTCCGGTTTTCGAACTTGAGGACGCCGTCCTGCACTGAACCACTCGGCGTACTGAAAGTAACACGGTATTCGCCGTCAGGGTATCTTGCCTGCAACGCGGCGTAATCCGTAAATCGATCTTCACCTGCAAGCAGAAAGATGTTGTCGCGCTCACCGCCCGCAGCAGTCCGCATGTCCCTGAATGGCACTTTCTCGTCCGTCGGAAACGTCAGTGTCGCGTTGGCCGCTTCACCATCCGCCGTCAGGAATATTTCCGAGAAGAACGAATAGTCGACAGATTCTCGTTGTCCATCGGGGGACTGCATGAAGTTGCCGTGCTTGCCGATGACGAAGAAAGTGACATCGGCTTCCTGCGCATGTGCGAATGGCCCGATCAGCAGGGCCGGCACGATCACTGCCGTATGCAATTTCATGCGGCGCTCCGGTAAATGCGCTATCGTGAACCAGTCACGCGAAGAAAGCGACCCGAGCGGTTTATTGCTATCCTGCCATCGGCGACAGTCGCCACGCCGTTAATGATTGCATAGGCGAACACAAGCGTTTCCTGTGGCTGCCCCGTCGAGGAAACAGCCGCCAGGATTGTTCAGACGTCTATTCCCTGATCTGAATCTTTTTCACCACGACGTGATTACCGTCTTCGCTGCCGTCGATGAATGTTACTTCTTCGTTATTACCGGCAGAAATCAACACTGAGCGGATGCTTTCCCTGACCGACTCGTCCAGTGGCGTCCCTGAGATGATTGTCACACCTTCAGGATGGTGTGCCCGCATCACATGCGCGTCACCAGTTACCTGCACGTCGATGTCTTCCTGCATCGTGCCATCGCCGACGAAAGCCATGTGCGTTCCGTGCTCACCCATGTCCGGCACCATGACGGTTTTTCCATCAACGTCGAAGTTGAGACCCTCTTCCGCGCGCGTGATCGTGACGGTCTTGCCGGATTCATTCTCAATTGTGCGCGATTCACCCACGGCGAGGTCATCCACGTCATCGCTGACCCAGCGCACTGCGGAGGCCTCATCCGGGCCATCGCCGCTAACGACGACCTTTATTTCCATTTTCTTTTCGACTTCCTGGGCCATTGCGGTGCCAAAGGTCATCAGTGCGGCCAATGCCGCCAGTGTCAGTAGTTTCATCGCGTAGTACCCCGTTATTTTGCGTTGCATGTTAGCACTGATGCCTTGTCAGGCCATTTAGTCGCACAGGACAGGTATCCTATTGATTACATTCCAGATTCTGTCGATCGATCACTTCGCCCGGGAGTTCACCCGTCGGCTTGCCGTCCCTGATTGCGGGGACGCCATTGACGATGAGGTGCGCGACACCGGTTGACAGCCGTGTCGGATTGTCGAAGTCGGCAACGGGTCGATATTTCTCCAGATCGATGATTGCCACATCCGCCTTGCGGCCGTCAAGCAGGTAACCGCGGTCACAGAGGGAAAAGGAATCGGCAGCGAGGGCCGAGCTGCGGTGGACGAATTGCTCCATCGACATGAGCGAGCTGTCAGTGACGAAATCCCGGTAGGCCTTGGGAAAAGTCGCATACTTGCGCGGGTGCCCGGTGGATCCGTCGGAGCCCGTCATGACCCAATCCTGGATTGCGATCGCATTGATGTCCGGCGGACTCATGTTGAACGACGCGATGCCCGGGTTGCCTCCACGCACAACCTCGATAGCGGCATCGACCGGATTGGTATTCATTTTCTCCGCAATGTCCGCAAGCGTCATGCCGCGCCACTCGCTCTCACCGGTCACGAGCAGGGATTCCGCACCGCCACGGCGCCACAGGTTGCTCTCCATTTGCTCGCGGATCTGATCGTGCAGATCGGGATTGTCCAGCCGGCCGAACATCGACTCTGTCGAGTCAGCCCTGACCCATGCCGGTATCAGCGCTGCCGCGAATCGAGTGCCTGACGCGCGCCACGGATACTGATCGGCAGTCACTTCGACGCCACGTTCGCGCGCCGCATCGACCAGCGCAATGATGTCACCGCTCTGTCCCCAGACATCGCGGCCCAGCGCCTTGAGATGGGCCGCGTGAACAGGGACATCTGCTTTCTCACCTATTTCGATCAGTTCCCTTACGGAACCGAGGATGCCGATGTTGTACGAGCTTTCGTCCCGCATGTGCGAGTCATAGACTCCACCGAATGCTGCAGCGACTTTCGCCAGTTCGATGACCTCCGCCGTATCCGAGAAGCTGCCGGGCGTATAGAAAAGGCCGGTCGAAAGCCCGAGTGCACCGGCACGCATTTCGTCTCTGACCATTTCCCGCATGCGGTCGAGTTCATCGTCGGTTGGGGCGCGATTTTCAAGGCCCATTACAGCTTCGCGTATTGTTCCGTGGCCGGCATAGAAACCAACGTTCGTGCCGATTCCCTGCGACTTCATCAATTCGAGATTTTGCGGCCCTCCCGGAATGCTCCTGCCGTCATTACCGATGAAGACGGTGGTGACGCCCTGCGTCAGGTAATTCAGATTGGTGTTCCCCGGGACTTCGAACAGGTCATCTTCGGCATGTGTATGAGGATCGATGAATCCGGGCACGACGATGAGTCCGCTTGCGTCGATGAGGAGATCGGCGCTGGCATCTGCAGAAGCATCCATCGAATCGATTCTGTCCCCGACGATGCCGATGTCGATCGTTCGCGCCGGTGTGACCGAGCCGTCGTAGACCAAACCGTTGACGATCAGTATGTCGAAATGATCACTTTTCGCGGTGGAACCGCAGGCACCCAGGAACAACAGGGCGACTGATATCGACAGCACTTGCACTCGGAGCATGAGTCCTTCCTCGAATTGCTGACAGGGTTCGACGGGTGTCGCCGAGGCGCCTGGTGAATCGCCGCTACATGAGCATATTGGATACCGGGTCGCCTGCAACCGGTCTCCGCCAAAATCCATCAGCGACGTATCCTGATATGAGATACAACAA
>Ga0055479_10000245_pt1 | contig 10291 bp, 8 predicted proteins | sample Muzzi_PWC_D1_FD_57941 | JGI IMG/M metagenome (GOLD analysis project Ga0055479, IMG submission 57941) | Wetland microbial communities from San Francisco Bay, California, USA, that impact long-term carbon sequestration - Muzzi_PWC_D1 | ecosystem: Environmental > Aquatic > Marine > Wetlands ...
AGGAGCTGGTCGCCACGCTGACGAAGCCGGGAGGACCCTTCGAGCTGGTTCCCGAGTCGGTACGCGGGATTTCGATGCGGGTGTTCAAGAACCGCGAGAAGTCCCTGCGCGAGAAGGTCGCCGGCTGCGCGCTCCACGGGGATCGGGACTTCATGGTCCAGGGCGAGCGGCGCATCACCTACGGCGAGTTCGCCCGGCTCGTCTGGGGCGCCGCCCACGCCCTGCGCGACGACTTCGGCCTCGCCCGGGGTGACCGGCTCGCGATCCTCTCCTACAACTGCCCGGACTGGCTGATCGCGCTCTTCGGCGCCGCCTCGGCGGGCGGGATCGGGGTCGGCATCAACGGCTGGTGGGCGACCGAGGAGATCGAGTACGGCCTGAACGATTCGGGCAGCCGCATGCTGGTGGTCGACGAGCGCCTGTACCCGCGTGTCGAGCCGCTGCTGGGCAAGATCGACAGCCTCGAGAAGGTCTTCTACATCGGCGACGACCCGCCGCCCGGGACGTTGCCGGTCGCCGATCTGATCGAGCCGTACGAGCATCCGCCCACGGTGCCGATCGACGAAGACGACCCGTTCGTGATCCTGTACACGTCGGGCACGACGGGACGCTCGAAGGGTTGCATCACGACCCATCGCGGCACGATCTCGCAGGTGCTCGGCGTGGTGTTCAGCAGTGTCGCGGGTGCGGCGTCCGGGGGCGCGACGCCGCTGCCGGAAGGCGGGGGACCGCCGGCATCGCTGCTGAGTTCGCCACTGTTCCACGTCGGAGGGCTGCACTCCGGCGTGTGCGTCGGGATGACCGTGGGCGCAAAGCTCGTGTTCCTCGAGGGCAAGTTCGACCCCGAGCGGTGCATGCAACTGATCGAGCGCGAGAAGATCAGCCTGTGGGGCGCGATCCCGACGATGCTGCACCGGGTCGTGCACTCGCCCAACGTCGAGAAGTACGACCTGTCGAGCCTGCGGTCGGTGTCGTTCGGCGGCGCGCCGACTCCCCCCGAGACGATCGAGAAGGCGCGCGAGGTGCTGCCGATCGAACCGAGCTTCGCCAACGCCTACGGGTTGACCGAAACCCACGGGGTCGCGACCTTGAACGGTGGCAAGGACCTGCTGGCGCGCAAGACCTCGGTGGGCCGTCCGCTGCCGTTTCTCGACATGAAGATCCAGAACGAGGCCGGCGAAGAAGTGCCGCAGGGGCAACTCGGCGAGCTTCTGATCTACGGCCCGACCATCACACCCGGCTACTGGAACCGGCCCGACGCCACCGCCGAAACGGTCGTCGACGGCTGGCTGCTGTCGGGCGACCTCGGGTACGTCGACGCCGAAGGCTTCTACTTCGTGGTCGACCGCGCCAAGGACATGATCCTGCGGGGTGGCGAGAACGTCTACTGCACCGAGATCGAGAACTGTCTGGCCGACCACCCCGAGATCAGCGAAGCGGCGGTGGTCGGGGTGCCGGACCCCGAAATGGGCGAGCGCGTGAAGGCGATCGTGCATCGGGTCCCCGGGTCGCAGCTCAGCGAAGGGGCGGTGCAGGCCCATGTGGCGGAGCACATGGCGCGCTTCAAGGTGCCGGAGTTCGTCGAGTTCACCGATGACCCGCTGCCCCGCAACGCGGCCGGCAAACTGCTGAAGAACGCGCTGCGCGGCAAGGGCGCCGTGCCGTTCGACACCGGCAACCTCGGTTGATCGCGCCCGTGAAGCGAGCAGACGTGGCTGCTGCGATGGCGGGGCGCCAAGCGCACAGGATCGAGCGGTGAACGCGGCCGTGCTGGCGGCGATCGCGTTCGTCGCGTTCGCGCTCGGCTATCGCTTCTATTCCGCGTTCCTGACGCGCGCGGTGTTCCAGTTGACCGACGGCGAGGCGGTGCCGGCGCGCGAACTCGAAGACGGTGTCGACTACGTGCCGACTCCGAAACACGTGTTGTGGGGTCACCACTTCACGTCGATCGCCGGAGCCGCGCCGATCGTCGGGCCGGCGATCGCGGTGATCTGGGGCTGGCTGCCGGCGCTGATCTGGGTCGTGGTCGGAACGATCTTCATGGGCGCAGTGCACGATTTCTCGGCGCTGGTGATCAGCCTGCGACACCGCGGCGGCTCGATGGGACAGATCGCCGGCAGCGTGGTGAGCGCGCGCGCACGCACGGCGTTCCTGGTGATCATCTCGATCCTGATCTGGATCGTGCTGGCGGTATTCGCGTTCATCATCGGCACGCTGTTCGTCGGCAATCCCGGCGCGATCTTTCCGATCAACGTGCAGATCATCGTCGCGATCGCGTTGGGATGGCTCGTACAACGGCGCGGTGTCGGGATCCTGTGGCCATCTCTCGTCGGCTACGGGTTGCTCATCGCGGCGATCCTGTACGGCAACCAGTTCGCGGCGACGTTTCCGGCCATCGCGGAGATCTCCGTCACAGCCTGGGTCTGGATTCTGCTGTTGTATTCACTGGTGGCGTCGGTGCTGCCGGTCTGGCTGCTGCTGCAGCCGCGCGACTACCTGAATTCGCACCAGCTGATCACCGGTCTCGTGCTGCTGAGCCTCGGCTTGATCGTGCTCCACCCGACGATCCAGGCACCGGCCATCAACGCCAGCCCCGCAGGCGCTCCGCCGATGATTCCGTTCCTGTTCATCACCATCGCCTGCGGCGCCATCTCGGGCTTCCACGGGCTCGTGTCATCGGGGACCACGTCGAAGCAGGTCGCGTGCATGACCGATGCGCGCGCGATCGGCTACGGCGGCATGCTCGGCGAGGGATCGCTGGGACTGTTGGCGGTGCTGGCCGCGACGGCGGGTTTCGCGACCGCCGGCGAGTGGACGCATCACTACGCGAGCTGGGGTGCGGCCTCGGGGCTCGGCGCAAAACTCGACGCGTTCGTCACCGGCGGTGCCAACTTCGTCGCGGCACTCGGCATCCCGGTCGCATCGGCGAAGACGTTCATCGCGGTGATGGTGATTGCGTTCGCCGCGACCTCTCTCGATACCGGCGCGCGGATCCAGCGGCTGATCATCGCCGAACTCGCCGAGGGCTACGGCGTGCGGCCGCTGCAGAACCGGTACATCGCCGGCATCGCCGGCATCGCTGCGGCGCTGCTGCTGGCGGTCACGCAGGCGGGTGGCAAGGGCGGCCTGATTCTGTGGCCGCTGTTCGGCACCACCAACCAGCTGGTGGCTGCCGTCACGCTGCTGATCGTGTCGGTCTGGCTGCGCAAACTCGGCCGTCCGATCGTCTACACGCTCGTGCCGATGCTGTTCGTCGGCACGGCGACCGTGATCGCGATGCTGGGCGAACTCCAGGGCTACTTCGCGCACTTCGGAGACCAGTGGCTGCTCGCGGCGACCGGCAGCGTGATCCTGGCACTGGACATCTGGGTGATGTTCGCTGGGCTCCGGATGCTGGGGGGTGCGACCCAGAGCGAACCCGCCGTCGAGCCCTCGGCATAACCCACGGTTCGGACGCTGCCAGCGACGGTGCTGACACCGACAGCACTCGGAAAGGAAATTCCCATGGGTAGGATGGACGGAAAGGCGGCCGTGATCGTCGGCGGCTCGAGCGGCTTCGGCGAAGGCATCGCGCGGCGTTTCGTTGCCGAGGGCGCGCAGGTGCTGATCGCCGCCCGTGGCGAGGAGCGGTTGGAAGCGGTCGCATCGGAACTCGGAGTCGACAGCCGCGTGTGCGATGCGTCGGACTTCGACGAACTGAAGGCGCTGGCCGCGCACGCGGTCGAGCGGCTCGGGCACGTCGATGTCGCGGTCAATTCCGCCGGTTTCGAGGACAACTGCCCGATCGCGACCCTCGAGCCGGAGCGCGTCGAGAAGATGGTGGCCGTGCAATTCACCGGCGCGCTGTACTTCATCCAGCACATGGCGAATGCGATGAGCGGCGAACGCGGCGAACGCAGTAAGGGCGGGTCGATCGTGACGATCTCGTCGCTGACGGCCACGCTGGTCGCAGAAGGCTACGCGCCATACGCCGGAGCCAAGGCCGGGATCAACCACGCGTCGAAGATCGCCGCATCGGAGTACGCGGCCAGTGGCGTCCGGGTGAACGTCGTATCGCCCACCACAGTGGCCACGCCGATGATCGCGAAGCTGCTGGCGGTGCCGGGCGTCGAGGAAGCGCTCGTCGCAGAGACACCGCTGGGTGCGTTGCCCGGGATCGAGGACGTCGTCAACGCCGTGCTCTACCTGGCCAGTGACGAGTCGGCGTTCGTGACGGGCGAGAACATTCACGTCGACGGTGGTGGCGCGCTGCGCCGGCTGCCCCGAAACGATGACATCACCGCGAGCATCCAGCGGGCGATGGCCGACCACAGCGGCGAAGGGCGGACATGAGCGACGAAGAACGCGAACCGAGGGGTGTCCACAACCCGAACGTGATCGACCTGATCAGCCTCGATGCGGAGGCCAACCAGGTGGTGCTGCTGATGCTCGAGCAGCGTCCGTGGGGAAGCGTGCCCGACCAGCTCGAACAGCTCGACGAGAAGTACAACAGCTACGTGAGCTACGTGCTCGACGGTCACCTCGTCCGGCAGTACCCGCAGTACGCCGACAAGGCCGTGCGGATCCAGCTCGACTGCGCGAGCCCGCCCGGTGCCGCAGAGCGGGTTCGGTTCAACGCGATGCGAAACTTCGCCGTGTCGGAGCGGCTGGCGTTCGAAGTCAACGTGATGGTGTCCGAGACACCCCGCTAGCGATCAGCGACCGCAGCGCGCGCTTCGCGTGAGTTCGAGCGGGCGAGATAGACACAGTGACGACGCCCTCCCCGCCCGCCGGCGCGGCGCCGTTCGAACGCGAAACCCGCCCGGGTCAGACGGCGCTCGAATGCGGGATCGGGCTGTTCGCACCAACGCGCGAAGACTCCTCCCTCGCGCAGCGATCGGCGCAGCGACCGCAGCGCCTGTGGGCCGTAGTGCGGGTCGGGTTCACCGGGCCCGGGCAGGCGAACCCCTTCATAGAGATCGAGGGCGACCGCGTCGAAAGCCGCTTCGCTGGCCCGGATCCGCTCGGCGACGTCGACGACCTGCAGCTCGACGCGGGGGTCGGCCAGCGCTCGACCATTCAGATCCGCAATGGGTCCCCGGCACCAGGCGACCACGGCCGGTTCCACCTCGGCGACCTCTACCTGCGCGTCGCTCGGCAGCGCGTCGAGTGCGGCCCGCAACGTGAATCCCATGCCCAACCCGGCGATCAGCATCCGCGGTGCGGTCTCGCCGGCGATGGCTTCGGCGGCGATGCGGCCGAGTTCCTGCTCGGAGCGACTGGCGGCCGCGTTCATCAACACGCGCCCATCGAGTGCGATCAGGTAGTCGCGCTCGCCGCGACGACGCAGCTCGAGGCAGCCGTCGGGCCCATCCACCCGCTCGACCACGGCCCAGGCCCGCGTCACGTGGACACGCGCCGATCAGCACATCGACGTACAACGGCGTCGAGCGCTCGACCGAGAACTTCTGTACCCGCTCGATCAGGCGCTTCGAATCCCGCGGCGCATCGAGAGCGTCGGACATCGCGTCCGCCATGGCAGCCGGGTCATCGACCGGCACCAGCATGCCGACGCCGTCACCGAGGATCTCGTTGGGCCCGCTGGGGCAATCGGTGCTCACCACCGGGCAGCCGCAGGCCATGGCCTGAATCAACACACCCGGCAGGCCCTCGAAGCGCGACGACAGCACGAACAGCGCCGCCGACGCCATGTACGAAAACGGGTTGTCGACGAACCCGCAGAACGCCACATCGTCGGCCACCCGGGCATCGCGAGCCTGCTTTTCGAGGGCCACCTGCAGGTCGCCGGCGCCGAGAATCAGCAGCCGGGCGGAGCGTCGCGCGCGCAGTCTTGCAAACGCCGCAATCAGCGTGTCGAAGCCCTTCTGCTCGCGGAGCTTGCCCGCAGCGAGGATGACCGGAACCGAAGCATCGGCGAACCACGGGTGGTCGGCCGCTGCCCCCGCGCGATCGGCCAGATCGGGCGTCACGACCGGGTTGTAGGTGGTGCGGATCAGATCGCGCGGCAGTCCCGTCGTCGCGGCCAGGTCGTCGGCTACACCATCGGAAACCGCGGCGATGGCGTCCGCCCAGCGGTAGAACGTCGAAATCAAGCCCGGGAGCCTGCGGTTGCGCTGCGATGCCTGTGCCCGGTACGACAGCGTGTTCCGTTCGCTGACGACCAGGCGCGTGGGCACGTCGGCGAGCCGGTGCGCCCAGAGCGCCGCGAGGTTCGAGTAGTCCAGTGCCGACAGCAGCGCGTCGGGCCGTTCGCGGATCAGGTAGTCGCGCAGCGCGGGAATGCAACCGAGCACCCAGTGCGGGTGCGGGGGCATCAGCGCCGGGAGCATGCGCAATCCACTCACCGGTCGACGCATCAGCCACGGTAATGTGGCGTACGCGCTGCGTCGGCCCAGCTCTACCAGTCTCACCTGCGGATGGATCTCGCCCAGGAACGCACCTTTTCGCTCGCCGAGCACGAGGTCGACACGGTGTCCGAGGTCGATCAGCCCGCCGGCCAGGTTGACCATCGCGCGTTCGGCGCCGCCACCTCCGCTGAGCGAGCGGATGAAGATCGCGAAATGGCGCGGATTCGAATCCGTCATGAGCCGTTCGCCGGCAGCGATCGGCCCCCATCGAACATCGACGAAACATACACGGGCGCGAGTACCTCCTCGTCGAGCCGCTCGCTCGACGCCGCGCTGTAGCGCGCCTGCAACCGTGGATGACCGTGGGTGGGGAGTTCCATGCTTGCGTGTCCTCGATCGACAGGATCGTGTTGGCCGCCGGGAATCACAGACAGGAGTCGATGTCGACGTAGCGGGAGTATTGCGCGATTGGCCTGCGAACGTTCGGATCGGAGTCTACGGGCGATTCCAGTGGGCGGCGACCGAACCGCGATCGGTACGACGAAAGCAGGTATGATCGCCGCACTGTGCCAGCGCCCGCAGATGGCGCAAGTGGAGGGCCAGTGACCCAGCGCGCCGCCGCCAGCCAGAAGCAGAACGCCCTGCGCGTGCTCTCGATCATTCTCGTGCTCGTCGCCGGCGTCAGCTACCTGCGCGACCGGCTGCCCAAGCGCGTGCCGATTCCACTGCAGCCGTTGACCGCTGCGCCCGATCTCCAGAGCGCCGAATCGTTGGGTGTCGCGCCGGGAAGCTTGCGCGGCTTCGATGTCGTGTTGGTGACCCTCGATACCACCCGCCCGGACCGTCTGGGTTGCTACGGAAATCCCTCGAGCCCGAGCCCGAACCTGGACCGCCTGGCACGCGACGGCATCCTGTTCACCGGGGCGGTGGCGACGGGCTCGACCACGCTTCCGACACACACGTCGATTCTGACGGGGCTCTACTCGCAGCATCACGGCGTGCGAGCCAACTCGCACTACCGACTCGATCCCGAATACCGAACGCTGGCCGAGGTGCTCGGCGATGCGGGCTACACCAGCGCCGCGTTCGTTTCGAGCTTCGTCCTCGACCAACGCTTCGGACTCGCACAGGGGTTCGGCACGTACGACGCACCCGTGGTGTCGTCTTCCGGCGAGGTCGGGTTCGCCGAGCGGAAGGGAGCGCAGACCACGGATCGGGCGATACGATGGCTCCGCAGCCACACCGAGCAACCGATCTTCCTCTGGGTGCACTACTACGACCCGCACGCGCCGCACGATCCACCCAGCCCGTTCCGGGAGAGCCAGAAGTTGCCCTACGACGGCGAGATCGCGTCGGCCGATCACGAAGTCGGGCGACTGCTCGAGGCCATCGGGCCGAAGCGCCGCGAGCACACCTTGTGGATCGTCGTCGGCGACCACGGCGAAGCGTTCGGTGAACACGGCGAGTGGAGCCACGGCTACCTGTTGCAGGAGGCGACGCTCCGCATCCCGCTGATCGTCGACGCCGGCCGCGGGCTGCCGCGCGGCGTGCGGATCGACGCGCGCGTATCACAAGTCGACTTGATGCCGACGATCCTGTCACTGCTCGGGATCGATCCACCGAGTTCGCTCGACGGTGTGCCGCTGACGCAACGCCCTGCCCCGGGACGCCCGGTGCTGGCCGAGAACGTGGAGGGGTGGGCACAGTTCGGCTGGGCGCGGCTGGCGGCCGTCTACCAGCGTACGCTGAAATACGTCGAGGGACCGACCCCCGAGTTGTACGATTTCGGCGTCGAGCCGCTCGATACCGACAACGTCATTTCGGACCACGCGGCCGATGCCTCGATGCTGCGCAACGAGCTGCGCGAGCAGGAGGGTCCCGACGCTCGACGCCTTCTCCCTTCGAGCGTCGACCTGGGCGCTGCGGACTGGATGCGGCTGCAGGCGCTCGGCTATGTCAGCGGGGACGGCGTGGCGCGATCGGACGACTCGTCCGGTGCGGATCCCAACACGATGATGCCCACGATGATCGAGATGCAGGAATTGATCAACGACTACCAGCAACAACCCGGATTGAGCGACTGGACGCGGCTCAGCTACCTGGTGTCCGGCAAGACCCTGATCGACAGCCGCGCCGAACTGATCGACCAGTTGGAGCGACTCGCGGCCGAGCACCCCGATTTCGCTCCGGTGTACCCTTACCTCGCGACGTACTATGACGAGGAGAAGCGGCCGGCCGATGCCGAAAGCGCCCGTCAGAAATTCGAGTCGATTACCGGTCGAAACTGACTGCGGATTGCCGAGCGACCGAGAGCGTCGATTTCCGCACTTCGGGTGTGGGCCGTGATTCGCGAGACGGCTTCGTTGTCCTATGGTCCCGTTGCGTCAGATTCGTAGAGGCCGATTTCCATGCCGCGCTTTCCGCAACAGAGCCTGCACCCGCTCGGCCGCCGCGTTCGCAACCGGCTCGCGAGCTGGTTCGGCAACCGCCCCCCGAGAAATCAAGGCGTCTACGCGGTCGAGGTCGCTGGCCATCGCGTCAAGCGTGTGTGCATGGCCGATTCGTTCGAAGCCGCATCCGTCGCCGCCAATCTCCGGACGTTCGGCCCCGACGCGATCTACCCGGCGCTGCTGTTGCGCAAAGAAAACGAGTTGTGGGTCGAGTTCATCGACGGCCAGCCGCTCGACAACAATCGTCGCGACGAACTGTCCAGCCTCGCGCGCCTTTTCGGTGTACTCAACTCGAAGCAACCGGTGCGGGTCGAGACCGCACAGACCGACTACAACCACGCGCTGCACATCGACCTGCGGTTCCTCCACGCGGTCGGCGTGTTGACTGCAGCGCGCCATCGCGCTCTCGACGCGTTGGTCGACCGCATCACGCCGAGCGCGCTGTGGATCGGCTACGACTGCACCGACGCGATCCGGAAGAACTTCGTCGTCGCTACAGACGGGCGTGTTCGCGGCATCGATGTCGAGAGCCTGCGCAAGGGCGTCCCGGTCGGAATCGGAGCGGCGAAGGCGGCCGTCCGCTGGTTGGAAAACGACCGCGATTTCTTCCTGGACGCTCTCGCCGAGCAATCGACGCAGGACGTGCGGCCGTACATGGACTTCCTGGAACTGTCGTTCTGCGCGTTCTGGCAGAAGAACTGTGTACTGGAGCAGAAGCGGCACTTCGTGTCCGCGCAGATCTTCGACCGTTTCGACTGAACAGCGGCGCTGGTTCAGCCGTCTGTCAGCGGCAGTGTCGACGCGTTCGCCCAGCGCCATTCGGCGTTGGCCGGTTCACTCCCGGGAAACAACGCGCGCAGCGCGCCCAGGTGCGTGACGACCGCAACCGTCTGCGACGGGTGGTCGGCGGCAATCTTCGCGATCTCGCGACGAATCCGGTGGCGGATCTCGCGCCGGCTCTCGCCGCCACCCGGCCTCACGTCCGGGTGCTCTGCTTCGAACCGGGCCAACCGTTCGGACGCCTGGCTCTCGATCTCGCCGCGCGTCAGACCGGTCCAGTCGCCGATCTCGAGTTCTCGCAGGTTCGGATTCAGTCGCGGCTCGAGGCCCCAGCGCGCGCCGATCCGGATGGCCGTCTCGACGGCCCGGGTCAGATCGCTCGAGTACAACGCATCGACCTTCTCGTCGGCCAGCGCCTCGGCCGCGTCGGCGGCTTGTTGCCGGCCGCGTGCCGACAGCGGCGGATTGCCGTGGCCCTGCCAGCGATCGCTGGCGTTCCATTCGGATTCGGCGTGACGGATGATCAGGAACCGGGTCTCGCTCACCAGACAAACATACCCCGCGTGACACGATTTCCGCGCCCGGGCCACTCACAGGGCAAGCCATCGGAGCCCCCCGTGACCCGGCGCATGTTCGATCATCTGTTTGCTGAAATTTCCGTTGCTGCTGGAATTCGCCTGCCGCGCTACGCGTTGTGGCTCGAGATCCATTCGC
>Ga0055479_10000248_pt1 | contig 10259 bp, 7 predicted proteins | sample Muzzi_PWC_D1_FD_57941 | JGI IMG/M metagenome (GOLD analysis project Ga0055479, IMG submission 57941) | Wetland microbial communities from San Francisco Bay, California, USA, that impact long-term carbon sequestration - Muzzi_PWC_D1 | ecosystem: Environmental > Aquatic > Marine > Wetlands ...
CGAACGTCAAGGCAAAGAGGGCAGCCAGTGGCAGGTCCTTCATGACCTGCTGGGCAACGGCATCGGCGAAGAGTTCCCGATAGACATCGCCATTCTCCTTCTCGCCCAGCAGCTTGTCGCGGCGGATCTCCACCCCGTAGGGGGAATTATGGAACTGCTCCAGGTAGCGAAAATCAAGTGGATTGGCGATGAAGAACCGGAGCAGCGCCGTGCCGAGATGGAGAAAACGTTCCCGAATCGGCCTTTCAGGGTCATATCCCTGCAAAAGAACCGGATAAATCCTGTCTTCAAGTTCCCGGTAAAGTTCAACGATGAGCAGATCCTTGTTCTCGAAATACCGGTAAATCGTCCCCGCGCCCACCTTTGCCCGATCGGCGATCATCGCCATGGACGTGCCATGGTAGCCATGTTGGGCAATGAGCTCGAGGGCGGCGTGGGCCACTTCGGTTCGTTTTCCCGGTTTTGTCATGGTATTCCTCTTAAATTTGCGGAATGAACATTCATTCTGTAGTACTCGCAATGGAAATTCAAGAAATTTTTTCCTGATCATTTCGGGAAAAAAACGAAAACGATCAGAGTGATTGCCGGAGCACGGAAGATCTTTGAGAGAAGGACAAGAACCGGGAGGAGCAATATATGCTCCCTGGTGGATGGAGGGGAAGTCGATTGTTTGCCCTGTAGATAAAAACCGGTGCAGGCCCTTTCGGATTGGTGGTGGCGACGATTTCGAGCGGGCTTTCAAGCCCCCGAAGGAAAAAACATCATGGACGAAAATTTCCAGGAAGTCCCTTCAGCTCCAGCAACAGGGCCTCGGCAATGGAAAACCGTTCGGGAAAATCGGCTGCCGCGCCCCCCAGTTCCTCCAGGAACAGGAGGTTGATGGCGGCCAGACTCTGGTTGAGGATTTCCAGGTTGAGGATCAAATCCCCCGGCAACGATTCCAGCCCCTGGAAATTGAGAGGACAGTAATCGACCCGTTGCCGGCCGTTCTCCTCCAGGAGCAGTGGTAGCCCCTGGGTCCTGCAGATGACCGGCCGGGCCTCATAAAGGAGGCAGGAGTTCTCCTCAAGCAGAGGGCAGCCGCCGCCCAGCCTCATTCGCCAGGCCCGGGCCCTAACCTCTGCAGCCTCGGCCTCCGGGCGGGCGGCCACGGCCATAGCCAGGGCGAAACCCTCCACGGGCAGGACGCCGATATGGGTGCAGCAGGCGTCGCACCCCTGGTGGCATGTCACATGTTCGGGGAAGCGCGCAGTGACGGCCGCGCTGAAACGGTCCACGCGTTCCAGAAGTTGGCGATATTTTTCCAAACTTTCCATCTTTGCCTCCACCGCAATCCTAGCAATTCCTCGTCTTTCGGGTCAACGGGAGCGCCCGGTTCCGGGCATCCGGTTGCAGAGTCCGGTTCCTTTGGGTAAGAACTAAAAATGGAGAGGGAAATTCACCGCTGGAAAAATGGGGCAGGTTTTTATCTTGCCAGGCCGGCAATTCTCCGTAAAATGAGAACAAATTTAAAAGCACCAATATCCTCCCATGGTCTTGCAAGAAGAATATAGGCCGGCAGGGAAATTTACTCAAGAAAGGCATTCAACCATTGTCTTCCTCAAATGCCAAAACCACCGCTGAGAACAGCATCGATCCTTCTTCCGCTTCCTTGCGGGTTCTCTTCGCCTCCGGCGGTTTCTTCGCTTTCGCAGGCAGTTCGAACCGATATCGCCAGTATTTTCGCCGCTTTCCCGCCCACAATATTCATTCGATGGTTGCGACAACCCCCCCACTTGAACGTAAAAAGCTGGACGGCTCGGTGAGCCCTCCACCGATGCATGGCCTGGTTTGGCGGACGAAGGTCGATGATACGCCGGCTCTTTCAATCCGGGCCTTCGGAGAAGGAAAGCTGGTCCGCCGGCTAATGCTTTTTCTCCTGATTTTTCACATGCTGCTGACCGATCGGAACATCCGGGTGGTTCACATGCTGCAGCAGGTGAAACTCAAGACCTTTTTGGGGAGCCTGATCCTAAGGTTCTTCCGGGTGGTGAGAATCCTCTCCATCACAATGGATTACACCCCTACGCGCTGGCCCCACAAAAATTGGTTACAGCGAATGCAATTCAATTTTTACGACGCAATCATCTGCCAGTCGGAAGACCAGCGGAACCACCTCCTGGAACTGGGAGTGACTTCGGAAATCGTGATCGTTCCCAACGGAGTCGATACCGAACGATACCGGCCCGCGCCGACGGAAAAAGAGAGAGGCGACCTTCGGGACCGCCTCGGTTTTCCCAGGGATGAACTTGTCTTCCTCTACGTCGGCTCGGTACAGCCCCGCAAGGGGACCGATGTCCTGATCGAAGCGTGGCGGAAAGTTCTGGACACAGGGATCAGGGCCAGGCTTTATATTCTCGGCCCCCGTTTCGATCTGAAAAACCCGAAGTGGGCCGAATTCACCGCGACCATCGATCGCCTGATGGAGGCTCCCGGAATGCGGGAGTCTGTGGTCTTCAAGGGGTTTCAACCCCACGTCGGCGATTATCTGCAGGCCGTTGATGGATTCGTCTTCCCCTCGGAAAACGAGGGGGTGCCGAACGCGGTACTCGAGGCCATGGCCTGCGGTCTTCCCTGCCTATTGACTCCCTTCTTTCGGAATTCCACCATGCTCGGCCAGGCGGAACGGCACTTTATCCTGACAGAGAAGAATCCTGCAGCGCTGGCGGAAGGCCTGCTGCGGGTGGCTGAACACCCCGCGGAACTCCGTCGGGAAATCGGCGGCGAGGCCCGCCGTTTGATGGTCGACACAATGAGTATGGACCACTCCGTCCAGGTCCATTGCGATCTTTACCGGAAGCATGTCGCCCGTCGTTTCGGGGGCAGGGAGGCCCTCAGCCCTCATGGGTAGCGATCCCGGTTACCTGTCCCGGCATCGGCAGAAGCTGAAGCTCGGCCGCTGGCGGGCTCTGTACCTGCTGTTCATCGAACGGCTCGACTGCCGAAGCCTGGTGGAGGTCGGAGCGGGCAGCCCCGAGTCCCTGTCCCTGGCACCGGCGGCGGTGACGGAAAAACATGCCATCGACGCCGGTAACGAATTCCAGGCCGATTTTGAAAGGCGCGGGGCGGTCTTTCACCAGTGCGATCTCGACGCCGGCGCGGGTCCGGAACTGCGGAACATCGACGTCGCGGTCTGTTCCGACGTTTTCGAGCATCTGCGGACTCCCCTGCGGACCCTCGGCATGATTGCTGACATGCTGGGTCCGGAGGGCGTCCTGTTCAGTCATGTTCCCAACGAATTTCTGTGGCGTGACATCCTGCCGATCCTGCGGGGCCGCAAGGAGGCGGTGCTCTACCACGGCGGCTTCGAGGAGTGGGAAAACCCCCACCTGCGCCGCTTCAGCGATATCGGTTTCCGCCGGTTTCTGGAGACCCGGTTTACCTTCAATCTGAAAATCACGGAGTTTCATTATGAAAAATGGCCTAGGAGGCTGGTTAAATTCGGCATACCCGTCCCTTTCGGCATGGAGCCCGGTCCGACTTACGCCAGCACTAACAGCCCCCAGGTTTACCAGCGGTTGTGCGCTATTAAGGAAGAGCTTTTGAAGAATCGCAAGGCGACCAGGTCCCAGCTTCGCGAACTGTATCGAAAAGGGGAAGAGCTGGGTTTAAAATAGGGCCTGACGGTTGCGATCGACGTCAAACCCTGCCAAACCAGGTCGCAGGTCGGCGGGGTTTTTGTCAGGTGGCAGGACCAGGGGAAAATCTCCGTGAAATGTCGTTCTTCTTCCAATGGTTGACCGGGGATGACTGGTTTAGCATGTCGGGATTGCCTCGTCTGGAACGTGAATTTTTCCCCAATTTAATCAATCGAGAAATATGGTATTTTCGATTAGAAGGCCCGCCGGCGTGTCGCCGTCAGGGAAGGATAAATGGCTGTTCGGAATGATTCTTGAGGGATTTGAGGTGAGGTTATGGCATTCCGGTGGTTTGGGGTTTTGGGGTTGATTCTGTGTTTGACCGCCTGTGGTGACGGGGACAACGATTCGAGCGGCCAGCTCGATTCCCAGTTGGCAAAGGTTATTTCGACCCAGCATCTGACCGGGGACCCGACCGTTGGGGCGGTGATAGCCGATATCAAGACGCCCATGTGCCAACTGGGGATGAAGCTTTTCTTCACCAAGGCCCTGGGCGGGGACCAGGACTCGGCCTGCGTCACCTGTCATCATCCCGTTCTGGGTGCCGGCGATGCCCTTTCGTTGCCCGTGGGGGTCGGAGCGGTCGAGCCCGATCTGCTGGGGCCGGGCCGGGACCACTCCCCCGAAGCGGAAGGGTACGACGGCGGGCCCACGCACCCGCGGAATGTTCCCACCACATTCAACATACCCATGTACCATACGACTCTTTTCTGGGATGGGCGCATCCAGACCGTCGCCGGTGGCATCCGGACGCCCGATTCCGGCTTCGACGCTATCGACCCCGCTGCGGTCGACCTGGTTTCCGCCCTGGCCCGCTTTCCGGTAACCGTCAACGAGGAGATGCGCGGGTTCGTGTTCGAGGCCGGGCATTCCAACGACGCCGTGCGCGACCACCTCGCAGCGCGGCTGGCCGGGACCGGGGTTGGTGCCGGGGAGCTGGATCCCAACGGATGGCAGGCGGAGTTCGATGCCGTTTACGGTCTTGGCACCGAAATCACCTTTGAAAAGATAGCCGAGTCCATCGGCGCCTACGAACGATCCCAGGTCTTTGTCGATACCCCCTGGAAGGCCTGCGTCAGAGGGAAAAAGGACGCCCTCAGCGACTCCGCCAAGCGGGGGGCGATGTTGTTTTTCAACTCCTACCAGGACGGTGGGGCCAGCTGCGCCTCCTGCCACAGCGGCGATTTCTTCACCGACGAGACGTTCCACGTGATGGCGACGCCGCAGATCGGTCGCGGCAAAGGGAACGGCCCCAACGGGGATGACGACTTCGGCCGGTTCAACATTAGCGGCGATTCGAACGACCAGTATGCCTTCCGGACCCCGTCGCTGCTGAACGTCGCCGTCACCGGGCCTTACGGGCACGCGGGGGCCTACCTGACCCTAGAGGCGATGGTGCGGCACATGCTGAATCCCGAGGCGGCCCTGGCAACCTACGACTACGCTCCCCTGGACGATTTCAATGCGCCGCTTTTGGTGCAGATCGAGCACGCCGACGCCAATACTACCCTGGCCCTGGCGCAGTTCGAGTCGCTGCGGGCCGCGGGGCTCACGGAGCACCAGAGCCTTGAGTTCACCGACGAACAGGTGGCGGACCTGGTGGCGTTCCTGGAAAGCCTGACCGATCCCTGCGTGACGGACCGTTCCTGTCTCGATCCCTGGATTCCCGGGGAAGGGGACAGCGACCCGGACGGGCTGGGGGTGAAGGCCTACGACGGCAACGGTGACCCCCTGTAAAGTTGGATGTCATGGAAAAGAGCGGGCCGCAGGGCCCGCTCTTTTATTGAAAGAAAAATTCAGCGGTCCGGGTGCGGACTCTGCAGGCGGACCAGAGAACAGAAGATGCCCGCCCCGCAGAGCCCGCAGAAGATCAGCAGGGAGGTACGCATGCTGTGCAGGAACTGCGGCTGGGTCGCCGGTGTGATCTGTTGACCTGCCATGGCGGTCGAAAAGATCAGAGTGATAATAGTCATGCTGGTCATCATCCCCAGAGTGCGCATGCTCGAATTGAGTCCGGCGGCAACACCGAGGTACCGGGGGGCGACGCTCCCCATGATGACACTCACGTTGGGGGAGGAAAAAAGAGCGAAGCCACTGCCGAGAACGGCCAGGAGGGTGATGACCTGTTGGAGAGATGAAGATGCCCCGAGGGTGGACGCGATGCCGAGACCGATGACGCAGAGGGCCATCCCGACGGTAGCGACTTTCCCTGCCGGGAAGCGGTCGGCAAGGCGCCCGCAGAGGGGGGAGAGAAACGTCTGCACCAGCGGCTGGATAACCAGTATGGTACCGGCCTCCCTTGCCGTCATCCCCTTGACGAACTGCAGGTAGAGGCTGAGAAAGAAGGTCAATCCGAACGTTGCCGCGTAGTTCAGCAGCGCGGCCAGGCTTGAGAAGGCAAAAACGCGGTTGTCCCGCAGCAGGGCGATGTCGAGAATGGGGTAGGGGGTGTGGGCCTCCATGATCAGGAAAAAGATCAGCCCGGCCAGCCCGGCCGCCGCCAGGGTCCAGGCGACGGCTCCTTGATCCAGGCGGGAAATTCCCGTGATCAGCAGCAGGATGGCCCCTCCATAGACCACGCTGCCGGGCCAGTCGAAAGGTTCGCCCCGGGCTTCCGCCCACTCGCCGCGTAGTCGCAGGCAGGTGATCAGAAAGGCGGCCGCGCCCAGAGGGACGCTCAAATAGAAGATCGACCGCCAGCCGAAGGCGGTGACCAGCATGCCGCCGAAAAACGGTCCGCAGGAGATGCCCGCGTAGACGCTTGCGACGCTGATACCGAGAGCCTTTCCCCGTTCTTCCGGTGGGAAGACCGAAACCACGATGGCGAGGGATGTGGCCATGACCATCGATCCGCCCATCCCCTGCAGAAATCGCAGGGCAATCATCGCCTCGATCGACCAGGACTGGGACAGCGCCCCGCCGACGAGGGTGAAGACCACGATGCCGATCTGAAAGAGCCGCCGCCTGCCGTGAATATCCCCCAGCCGCCCCATAGCCAGCAGAAAGATCGCGGCCGACATGACGTAGACCGTTTCCACCAGGCCCAACTGCAGGGCCGTCGCATGAAACTCCCGACCGATGGCGGGCAGTGCCACGCCGACCGCCGACATCATGAACGGCATGAGGAAATGAGCAGTGCAGACGACGAAAAGCGTTGCGGTGCGGGAGGTCTGGGGGGGCATTGGTTTCCTTGCCGCCGGTGGCAACGGACGATTCCGGCGCCGCTCACTTTACCCGATTTTGCCGCGGAAAAAAAGCGGCCCTTGGACGAAAATGCCAAGGACCGAAAAAGCATCAGGAAGGGATGAGCCTGTGTGCAAAAAGGTAGGGGGGATCTCAGCCCAGGGCGGCCGGCGCGTAAGGGCCCTCCGGTTCCCGGGTGGGTCGCTGCATTAATTCTGGGGAGATATATTCAGCAATCCCTGGAAAATGTTATCCGGATCGTACATCCCCTTGATTCGCTGAAGCCGCGGAAGGTTTGCACCGTAGGCACCCTGCAACAATGCCTGACGGTCCTCAATGAAACCGGGAAAATTGAGGTAGTTGCCGCCGTTTGAGTAGGGCTCCAGATTCTTATAGAGAGCGCGAGCCCACTCGATGTTGGCGTCGGCGTCCTTTCGGGCGTGCCAGTTTGCCTCGATGCCGATCATGATCGGGGCCGAACGCTGGGAAAAAGCTGTCGCGTCGGCCGGAACCCGGGCCAGGGCGCCGCCGAGGAACCAGATGTCGATAGACGATTCGGGGGACGGACGGTTTCGGGTGTGTCTGGCCAAAATCTCCATCACCTCGCCGGTCAGGCCGGAGAGATAGATCGCTTTCCAGTAGTAGCAAATCCCGTCGGGGTAGTCGGCGTCGAGAAACGTCTGGGCCTCGACCCAGCTCATCGGGGCGCTCAGGTCGGCGATCGGTTCGACTATGGAGAGCAGCGGAGCCAGTACCTTCTCCGCTTCTTCCTCCGGTCCGGAAAAGCAGCCGAGGAGGATGACACAGGGCTTGCCGTGATGTTCCTCAGGGATATCGGGCTCTTCGGGGACCGTCCAACAGACTCCCAGAACCATGAGATCTTCCGTGGCTTCCGCCATGTAGTCCCGGCAGACAGCCAGAACCTCCCCGGCGCGATCGAGAGGATAGATCGGGACGTTCATCCAGACTTTCGACGGAATCGGCCGCAGCCTGAATTCGAAGGAGGTGACGACTCCGAAATTGCCCCCGCCGCCTCGCAAAGCCCAGAACAGGTCGGGATGATTTTCCTCGTCAGCCCGAATGACCGAGCCGTCGGCCGTGACGACGTCGACAGCCAACAGGTTGTCGATTGACAGGCCGTGCTTGCGCAATTGCCAGCCGGCTCCGCCGTGCAGAGTCAGACCGGCAACGCCGGTTTCCGACACCACCCCGACCGGAGCGGCCAAATTATAGGGCGCGGTCGCCTGATCAATGTCCCCCAGGCGGGCGCCACCTTCGACCCGCGCCACCCGGCGTTCAGAGTCAACCTTCACGCCGCGCATCTGTGAAAGGTCGATGACCAGACCGCTGTCGGCGATGGCCGCCCCCGAGACGTTGTGTCCACCGGCGCGGATCGAGAAAAGCAGGTTCTCCCGCCGGCCGCCGCACTTCCCCACGTACCTGGCCGGCCAGTCCTTTTATGGTGTCTTCCTGCAGAGAAACGAACCCGCCTTGGCGGGTTTTTATCTGGATGTCGGACATGAGAGTTCTCCTTTGGTTTTGTCAATAGGGAAGGCTGGTTATTCCTCATTGACAATCCCTTGGTTCCACCTTTTTAGAATTTAGTCCATTCATCCTGATATGCAACCTTCACTTCTTTCGACATACAAAACAGGCGATTCTCGATCCAACGAAAAGAGGTCCGGAATTATTACGGATGACAATGATTTAACTGCATTGACTCGTGGGAACTGAAGCCGGTATGGTTAATCTTGTTTACTGGGCGGTTTCGGATTCGGGGCCGGAAGAAAACAATTTCTGACATTCAAACATTATCTCGAGGAGCCAATGGCGGCAAAGACCTTTGGCAGAATTGGGCGGGGTCTCAGCAAGTCCCTTCTTCTCAACGGAATCCAGTGCCCCAAGGCCCTCTGGCTCCGGAAAAACCCTCCCGACTTCGAGTTTCCTTCCAATCCGGCCCGGGACCAAAAGTTCCGCCAGGGGACGATGGTCGGCATCCTGGCGCAACAACTTTTTCCCGGCGGAACCGAAGTCCCCTACGAAGGCCTGAGCGTCGCCGCCCAGATCGCCCGGACGCGGGAACTCATCGATGCCGGGACCGAGGTGATCTACGAGGCATCATTCGCTTTCGACGGCATCTTCGTCAAGGTCGATATCCTGGTGCGGGACGGGGAGACCTGGCAGGTCCACGAAGTGAAGATGTCGACCTCGGTCAAGCCGGTCAACCTGAACGACGTGGCAATCCAGTATTACGTGCTGGCCAACAGCGGCATCGACCTCTCCCGGGTTTTTCTCGTCCACATCGACAACAGTTATGTGCGGCTAGGCGCAATCGACGTGCAGCAGCTCTTCGCCGGCGTCGACGTCACCGAAGCGGCACTCGCCCGGCAGGCCGAGCTGCCCGCCCTGGTCGATGAACTGCGCGCCGTCCTGCTCGGGGACGAACCGGCCATTGACATCGGACCCCAGTGCCGGGACCCTTACGACTGCGACTTCATACCCTACTGCTGGCGGGAGGTACCGGAAAATTCCATCTTCGACCTGGCCGGTCGCGGTATCGACAAATGGGGCTTCTACCGGCGGGGCATCGTCCGGCTCGAGGACCTGAACCCGGAAGACCTGAACGAGGCCCAACGCTTCCAGCTTATCGCCACCCTGCAGTACCTGGACAGTACCGACGTCGAGGCGGTGGGAGCCTTCCTCGACACCCTGTGGCAACCCCTCTGCCACCTCGACTTCGAAACTTATGCCACGCCCATTCCCCCCTTCGACGGAATGCGCCCCTACCAGAAGATCCCCTTTCAGTATTCGCTGCACATCGAACGGGAGGCTGGAACAGAGCCGATCCATTGCGAGTTCCTGGCCGAGCCGGGAATCGACCCCCGTCGAACCCTGGCGGAAAAACTCCTGACCGAAATTCCTGGGGGAGCCTGCATCCTCACCTACAACCAGGCCTTTGAGAAATCGGTTCTATGGGACCTGTCAGCAGCCTTCCCCGACCTGGCAACGGAGTTGGAGGCGCACATCGCAAATATACGTGATCTGATGCCTCCTTTCCGCCGCCGGGAGGTCTACCGCTGGCCGATGCGGGGGTCCTATTCGATCAAGGCGGTCCTGCCCGCCCTGGTCACGGACCTGAGCTACACCGGCCTGGAGATCGGCGAAGGCGCAATGGCCAGTCTGGCCTATACCGAAATGTGCGACACGGGCGATCCCGACCGTGTGGCTGAAATACGCCGGGCACTGCTCGAATACTGCCGGCTCGACACCCTGGGGATGGTGAGGATTCTGGAGGCCCTGCGGGGGATGGTGAAGGATGACTGACGATCCCGAGAAAAATGAACCCGAAGGCCGAACCTTGACATCGGAGGACTTGCACAACCCGACCGACTGCCACGA
>Ga0055479_10000250_pt1 | contig 10223 bp, 8 predicted proteins | sample Muzzi_PWC_D1_FD_57941 | JGI IMG/M metagenome (GOLD analysis project Ga0055479, IMG submission 57941) | Wetland microbial communities from San Francisco Bay, California, USA, that impact long-term carbon sequestration - Muzzi_PWC_D1 | ecosystem: Environmental > Aquatic > Marine > Wetlands ...
TATTTCGCTCTCCCGTTCGGCGACCTGTTCCGGGCACCGATGCGATTCACGTTCGTCTACAGCTTCTGCGTGGGAATGGGCATCGCGATCGGGGTCGAAGCGCTCACCCGTTGGCTGCGCGGGTTCGATCGGGTCGGAGCCATGCCCGCGAAATTTCTTCCCGCCGGGATCGTGTTGGTGATCGTGATCGACCTGTATTCACGCACCGGACTCGTCTCGACGCACCCCGTGTTGGAGGGGCAGCCATCGCTCCCACGAACCGATCTGATCGAGTTGCTCAGGCACAGCCCGGGGCGTGAACGGGTGTTCATCGGGAATTTCAAGTTCGGGGATGGGTCCGGGTTGACGACGAAATCGGGGACGGCACACCGCTTCTTCGCCGTGCCGGACTACGAACCCGCGATACCCGAGGCCTACCGCCGCTACTTCAGCCAACCCAACCCGACCTGGCATGGCGAACTGGGGGCGAAATTCACCCCACACCTGCCCGCACTCGTTCGGCCGCTCGACCTGATGAGTGTGCGCTACTACCTCGCGCCGCCGGGGCGAGAGAGCGACGAGCCGCGAAACGCCGCGCGCGGCCTCGAACGAGACTTCGGCGCAGCGATCCTGTTCGACCACGCAGGCTCCTTGCCCCGCGCCTACGCGGTGCAGCAGATCCTCGTGGAACCGGACCCCGCACGCGCGATGCAGCTCATCGCAAGACGCCGTTTCCGTCCGAGCCGAGAGGCCATCGTCGAGGCGATCGATCCGAGGGGGCCAGCGGCCTCGCTCGTCGCTTCGCCCCAACGACGACTGCCGGCGCGACTGCCGCCCAATCGCGTGTCGATCACCTCCTACGCGCCCGAAAGGGTGGTGCTCGATGCCGACTGCGCACAGAAGTGCCTCGTCGTATTGACCGATCTGTTCTATCCGGGCTGGCGCGCCTACGTCGGAGAGCGGGAGCAGCCTGTCCACCGGGTGAACACGCTGTACCGGGGCGTCGTGCTCGAACCGGGTCGTCACGAGGTCGTCTACCGCTTCGAGCCCCGTCCGTTCTATTGGGGTGTGGCGATCGCCGGTGCAACGATCGTGGTCATCGGGGCGATATGGGTTCGCACATCGGATCGCCCGGAACGCCATGCGTCCTAGACACCTCTCGACGCCAACCGCCAGCCATGGAATGCTCTGCCACACCTGCCCTGCATCCGAGGAGGCCACCGTGGTTGACTACGATCCGTTTTCCGACGAAGCGCTGGACGATCCGAACGCGGTCTACAAGCGGCTTCGAGCCGAATCGCCGGTTCACTTCGTCGAGAAGTACGAATCGTGGGCGCTGACGCTGTTCGAAGACATCTGGAACCTGGCGATGGACAACGAGCACTTCACGGCCGTGAAGGGGACTTCGTCGCCCTACCTGCTGACCAAGGTCATCCCGGCGCTTCCGAATCTGAATCACATGGATCCACCGGAACAGACGCAGTTGCGCACTTCGTTGATGCATTTCTTCATGCCGAAGCGCGTGAATTCTCTCGAGGGCCGGATCCGCGGCTGGGTGACCGAATGCATCGACGCCTTCTATGACAAGGGCCGGGGTGACATCGTCGACGATCTCGCACAGATCATCGCCGTCAAGGTCACCTGCGAGGCAGCCGGCTTCCCCGAATCCGACGCCGACAAGATGCTCGATCTGGTGGCGCGCTTCACCGCGCGCGAAGAGGGCGTCGAGGGGATGACCCCGGACGGGGTCGCCGCATTCGGCGAGATTCTCGCGTATCTGTCGGGTCTGGCGGCAGAACGGCGCCAGTACAAAGGTGAAATCGAATCGCCGATCGACGTGCTGGTGCGAGCGGAATCGGCTGGAGAACCGTTGTCGGATGACATCGTCGGTCAGCACCTGCTGCTGTTGTTGGTGGGCGGCACCGACACCTTCCCCAAGGTGATGGCGACGGCGTTGACACGCCTCGAGGAACATCCCGACCAGCGCGCGGAACTCGTCGCCGATCCACAACTGATCCCACAGGCGCTCGAGGAGTGCCTGCGGTACGACATGCCGACACAGTTCCTGATGCGGAGCGTCACGAAGGAGTACGAGCTGCGCGGCCAGAAGCTGCAGCCGGGCCACTCGATCATGTTCGTCTACCCGTCGGGCAACCGAGACGAGCGCGAGTTCGACGATCCGGATCGCTTCGACATCCACCGTCCGAATCAGCGGATCCTGACGTTCGGTCACGGCGTTCACCGCTGCCTCGGCGCCCACTTCGCAAAGATGGAAGGCATCGTGATGCTCCAGGAAGTCCTGAAGCGCATGCCCGAATACCACATCGATCATGCCGGCGCCAAGATGCTGCGGACCGAATTCGTTCGCGGCCACCTGCGGCTGCCCTTCGAGTTTTGATTCGCCATTCACCACGCCCACACCGCGCCCACAACGGCACAGCGCTCACATCACTTCAACCTGGAGAAGACATGCCCGCCAAATCGCTCGAAGTCGACTACCTGTTCACGTTGCGCGCAGACACCGGAGCGCCGCACCCGGTGGGCGCTGGCCCGAAGGGAAATCGGATCATCGTCAGCGTCACCGGCGGAAGCTTCGAGGGTCCGCGGCTGCGCGGCAGCGTCGAGACACCCGGCGGCGACTGGGTCACGATGGCCGGCGACGGCGTGCTTCGGCTCGATGTGCGATTGCTGATGAAGACCGACGACGGAGCAGAGATCCTGGTGACGTATCTGGGAGTCGGACACCCCCAGCCCGACGGTTCGCTGCAGATCCGGACCGCACCGACATTCGAGACCGGTGACGAGCGCTACAGCTGGCTCAACGGCATCCAGGCGGTGGGAGTGGGACACACGGTCCGCGGCGGAGTCGAGTACGACGTCTACCAGGTGTTGTAGCGCGGACTCGCCGGCGTTCGGATTCGCTGCAATTCGGTAGTTCGGAGTTCGCATCATGTTTCCGGGTCGACGCGCTACCGTGCCGATGCAACAGCCGGAGGCACCGATGACGATTTCATTCGACCCCACGCGACTCACCGATCGCGACGATCCGTACCCCGTGTATCGGCGGCTTCGCGACGAAGCCCCCGTCCACTGGGCCCCCGACATCGGTTGCTGGATCGTGTCGCGCTACGACGACGTGATGCACGTGTTGAAGACACCGGCTACGTATTCGTCGCGGGCCATGTTCACAATGCTGATGAATGGTGGTGAAGAGAACCCGCCGCTGACTCTCGAAGTGATGAAGTTCCTGGCCCGCATGGCGATCAAGACCCGGATGAATCCGCTCGGTTTCAACACCGCGAGATCCCTGATCGCCGAAGACGGCGCGAGCCATGCGTCGATGCGCGCGATCGTGAATCGCGGTTTCACTCCGCGAAAGATCGCCGCGTGGGAAAGCCGCGCACACGAGATCGCCCAAGAGTGCATCGGACGCATGCGCACCGTGCAGCGATTCGACGTGGTGCGCGACCTCGCGATTCCGATTCCGGTCACGATCATCGCCGAGTTGCTGGGGGTAGAACCCGAACGCCTGGAAGATTTCAAGCGTTGGTCCGACAGCGTCGTCCAGGTCGCAAGCGGCTCGGGGCGCACCAACCGGTTCGGCCGCGAGTTCCAGAACGTGTTCATCGATTTTTCGAACTACTTGAAGCGCATGGTGCAAGAGCGCCAACGGGCCCCGCGCGACGACCTGATCAGCACCATCGTCGGTGCGGCCGACGGAGAGACCGGGCTCTCGATGCTCGAACTCATCCAGTTCACCCTGCTGCTGTTGGTGGCGGGCAACGAGACCACGACCAATCTGATCGGCAACGGCACCCACGCGCTGCTCGCACATCCCGAGCAGCTCGATCACGTCGTCAAGGACCCGGATCTGATCCCCAGCCTGATCGAAGAGACGCTTCGCTATGACGCGCCGATCCAGATCGTCTTTCGCAACGCGACCGAAGACACCGAATTGCACGGCACCCGGATCCGAAAGGGAGAGGCCGTCGGCGTGCTGATCGGATCGGCGAACCGGGACGAGCGCCAGTTCGAAGATCCCGACGCCTTCGACGTCACCCGCGCACCGCGGGCGCACGTCGCGTTCGGGTTCGGTCACCACTTCTGCCTGGGTGCATCGTTGGCGCGCCTGGAGGCGCGCGCGGCGTTCGAAGCCATCATCCCCGAGCTGTCCGGGTTCGCTCCGCCCGCCCGGCCGATGCCGCTGGTCGACTCGTTTCTGGTGCGCGGCCGCAGCTGCATCGAACTCGAACGGGCGGCCTGACGCCACACCGCCCGCATTCGTCCGGAAACCGGAATCACTCGTCCGGAATCAGATTCCCGGGATTCATCAACCCCTGCGGATCGAGAGCGGCCTTCACGCGCCGCAGCAGCGCGACACCCTCGCGGCCGAGATCGTGCACGAGATACGGCTTGCGCAGCCGCCCGGCACCGTGATGGTGCGCCACGCCGCCGCCGCAGCGCGCCGTCTGTTCCATCACCCGACGCCAGCAGCCGAGATACGTGGCCTCCATCTCGGCCGAATCCTCGTGGCGCGCGACGAACGTGAAATACAGGTTGATGCCGGTGCGATAGACGTGCGAGCTGTGCGCCGATGCGATCACGACGGCATCGACTTCGCGCAGGCTCGCGATCACGGCGTCGTAGACGGCTTCGACGCGCGTCCAGGGTGCCGACACTTCGATCGTGTCGGCGACCAGGTTCCGCTCGAACAACTCGCGCCACGAGGGGACGTGGTTTCGGTGCGCCATCCAGTGCGGTCCGACTTCCGCCGGTGCGGCCTCGAGCCCGAATCGCTTCGCAATCGCCCCGATGGCATCGAGTTCCGCCGACACACGAGCAGACGGCCCCTCGTGCACCAGCAGCAGCAGGCCCCGATCGTTCGCTGTCGCCCGGGTCAGTTCGTGAAAGTTTCGCACGACCTCCATCGCGTCGTATTGGCGCATCACGGGCGGCAGCCATTCCGAATGCACGATCTCGCGTTGCGCGTCGAACCCGGCCGACAACGACGGTGTGTAGTAGGCCGAGTAGGCGCGCTGCTGTGGTTGGCGACGCAACGCGAGCGTCACGCCGGTCACGATTCCCATCGTGCCCTCGGCTCCCATCAGCAGGTGTCGCAGATCGGGTCCAGCGGCCGCGCGCGGCGCCTTCCCGAGCTGGACCAACTCACCGCTCGGAAGCACCGCTTCGATCGAGTAGACGATGTCTTCGATGTTTCCGTAGGCCGTCGAGAACTGGCCGGCGGCCCGTGTCGAGACCCAGCCGCCGACGCTGCTGATCGCGATCGATTGCGGCCAGTGTCCGATCGTGAGACCTCGCTGTGCAACGGCGTTTTCGGCCTCGAGCCCCTGCACACCGGCGTCGAACGATGCGAGCAGGTTCGTTTCGTCGATCTCGCGGATCCGGCACATCGCACCGAGATCGACCAGCACGACGGACGGGTCCGGACGGATGCCGCCGCAGACACCGGAACCGAGCCCGAAGGGCACCAGCGGAGTACCCGTCTCGATCGCGGTTCGCACGATCGCCTGGACCTCACCGGTCGACCTCGGGCGCACCACGGCCGCCGCGAGCGGCAGCGGTTCGTCCCGCCAGCTCTGCAGGTGACTCAGAACCCAGTAGTCGTGACGCCGCTCGCGGAGTGCTTCGGCACCGGTCAGAACCTGCTGCTCACCGATTCGCTCGCGCAGACTGTCGAGAACGGCTTCGCCCACCTTGCCGCTCCCTGTCCCGGTCGACGCGCGCTTCATCTGCAGTCGATCCGTTTCGACCGCTGTGGGTTCCGGGCCCGGTCGAACAGTTCGTTGTTCGTCTGGTGCCGCTGCCGGCAGGCTGCGACTTCGGCTTCCCGGGTTTCGTCGCTCCACCCCAGCAGCGTTGCCATTTCGCTCGCGGCCGGTGTCAACGCCGACAGCCCCGCATCGAGATCGAAGAATGCCCGCGCCGCGCGCCGAACCCAGTAGTCCTCCAGCCGCAGCGCGCCCTCGCGTCGAACGGCCTGACGCACTTCGGCGGCGACATCCCCCCCGTCGGCCGCCACGTCGCTAGCCTCGGATCCGTAGAGATCGACCAGCCGGTCGGGCCGGCGCGCGCCCGCCTTCGCCGCCGCATCGATCGGATCGGATGCGACGTCACCCCCCACCAGCGGTCGGAAGTCCGGCACGTCGCGCGTCTTCAGCCCACCCAGCCGTTCCACGACGGTGTCGGTCAACCGCTCGGCCATTCGTCGATAGGCCGTGAGTTTGCCGCCGGCAACCGAAAGGATGCCGCTGGGTCCGGTCCACACTTCGTCACGCCGCGAAATCTCCGAAGGGCTCTTGCCCGCTTGCGACACCAGCGGCCGCACACCGGTCCACGAAGACACGACGTCACGCGCAGACAGAGGTTCGACGGCGAATGCCCGCGATGCCGCGTCGAGCAGGTAGTCGACGTCGTCGCCGTCGATCTCGGGCCAGTAACCCAGCGTGCCATTCGATGGCCGGTGGAACGTATCGGTGGTTCCGAGGTAGGTCACATCGCCCCGCGGCACCGCGAAGATCGGCCGTTTGTCGGGTGCGGTCATCAGCACCGTGCGCGCGAGCGGCAGACGCTCGCGGGCCACGACGAGATGAATTCCCTTGGTCAGCGCGAGCCGCGCCTCGTCGTCGGATGACTCCAACGCGCGAATCGCGTCGACCCACGGACCGGCTGCGTTCACGATCACGCGGCCACGCACCACTACGCTGTGGGTCTCGCCAGCGAGCGCACTGTGACAGTGGACTCCGACTGCGCGGCCGCGATCGAGCGCGATGCGTGTCACCGGGGCATAGGTGAGGATGTGTGCGCCGTCGGCGGCCGCGCTGCGCGCATTCGCCAGCGTCAGGCGAGCGTCGTCGGTCAGGAACTCGAAGTAGAGCACCGCGCCGTTGGTCGACTCCGAAGCCGCCAGCGGTTCGCGAGCCGCCAACTCCGCCGCGCTCCAGACTTCGTGGCGCTCCGGTCTGGGGATGTTCCCCAGTTTTTCGAAAGCCCACATCGCAGCACGGAACTTCGCCATCCCGGCCAGCGAGTTCGTGGGCAGCACGAACGGCGTGAAGCGCGTCAGATGGGGGGCGATCCGCCTCAGGATCTGCCGTTCGTTGGCCGCCTCTCGCACCAGAGCGACATCTCCCTGCGCCAGGTACCGAACGCCACCGTGGATCATCTTCGAACTTCGGCTGCTGGTGCCGGATGCCAGATCCTGCGCTTCGACCACCGCGACACTCAACCCGCGCGCAGCCGCCGAGCGTGCGAGTCCGGCCCCGGTGATCCCGCCGCCGATCACGACCAGATCGAAGTTCGGTTCTCCGATCGCCTGAAACGCCGCTGCGCGATCGCGAAAATCGAGATCGCCGGCCCGGATGTCAGATTGTGTGTTCGACACAGCGCCACAATACACTCATTGAAATATCTTCGGTGATGTGTTTTGCTCATCAACTGATGAGATCGCGACCCGACGGATGACCCGTGATCAGCGTCGATCGCACAGCCGACCCGATGCGCGGGCGCCGAACACCGGGGCAACCGATGCAGCTCAAACAACTCCAGCACTTCGAGACGCTGTATCGACTGCGCAGCTTCGTGCAGGCCGCACAACAGCACGCGATCACCCAATCTGCGCTCAGCCGCAGCCTGCAGAAGCTGGAAGACGATCTCGGCCAACGGCTGTTCGATCGCACCACGCACGCGGTGGAGCCGACCGATGCGGCGGAAGGGTTGATCCAGAGCGCGCGCAACGTGATCGACTCGATGCTCGCGTTCGACGAGGAGGCCGAGCGGCTGCGGGGTGGTGCTTCCGGTCATGTGCGCGTGGGCACGGGTCCCTATCCCGCGCAACCGCTGCTCACTTCCGCCATTCGCTCGTTGTCGGCGACCCATCACGGCATCCAGGTCAGCGTCGTGGCCGGAACCGCACGCGACCTGCTCACCGCACTGCTCGGGCGCGAACTCGAATTCGTCGTGTGCGACATGAGCAAGTACGAGGACTCGCCGGCAGCGACCGACATCGAGATCATCGAACTGCCTTCGGAGCCACTGGTGGTCGTGCTGGCAGAGGACCACCCGGTCGCGGTCGGAAACGTCGGCATGCAGCAGCTCGCGACCTATCCCTGGGCCATGCCGACCCCGGCGCCGATCCAGGCACGCGACCTGCCGCCGCCATTCGACGAGGCACTCGAGTCGGGTCGATTTCCGTTCTACCGGCTCGAGACCACGGCCGCCTGCCTGGAACTGGCGAAAGCCGGGCGCGCGATCACGATGGTGCCGCTGTCGCTCGCGCAGGATGTGTGCCAGACAGGTCCACTGGTCTACCTGGCCGCCCCACCGACGTTGCGCACCAACGACGGCATCCACCTCGTTCGACACCGCACCCGGTCACCCTCGACACGTCTGCTGATCGACCAGATCGTCGACGTCGCGGCCAGCCTGGCCCGGGACTGATTCTCGATCGCGGCGATCAGACGGAGCTCGATGCCGCCTTCATGTGTCGAACGAAGTCATCGAGGCCGCAGTGTGCGTTCAGGCCCGATGTCGATGGCATCAGGTAAGCCGGCACACCGGCGAACCCACCGTCGATCCAACCCGCGACAGCGCGCCGATCGACCACGCGACGCCAACCGTCGAGGCCGACGAAGCACAGCGAGCGGGGCCGAAAATAGTGGACGCATTGCTCGAGACGGACGAGTCCGTCGTGGTACTCCTCGGGCGCGAGTTCACGCGCGGACCGTGTCGGGCGCTTGACCAGGTCCGTGAAGCCCACGCCACGCTCGAGCGCGTGCCACGGGTCGCGATCGCGCAGACACAGGCCGGCGCGCTGTGCCGCCGGCCAGAAGCGATTCCCCGGGCGCCCGTACGGCACGCCCGTGTCGGCGGCGAAGACCGAAGGGTTCAGGCCGCAGAACAGCACCCGGATGCCCGAACGCAGGTAGTCGGGGAGCGTCCAGTCGCGGACGGCGCGAATCCACAGCCAGAATCGGCGGGCCCGCCCCCGATCGATGCGGACATCTGCGAATCCGGCACCGCGCAACAGAGCTTCGATCCGGTGCGGCCGATAGAACGAAAACAGCCGACCCGGGAACGGGTCGTCTTCCCAGCGCTGCTCGACGGCACCCCCGGTCGCCGCCGTGGGTGCATCGTCGAGCGAATCGAAATCGCCGATCGTGAAATCGAGCGGTGCGCCTACCCGCAGAACGTCGTGCAACCGAGCCAGTGCGACCGGCAACACATCGATGGGAAGATGCTGATAGCTGTTGAACGCGACCGCCGCGTCGATCGAACCACGCGCGAACGGAAGTGACGCCAGATCTGCGCGAACCGCATCGAGCTTCGATTCGCGACGCTTCGATTCGGCGAGCATCGCGGCGCTCGAATCGACCGCTACCGGGACCAGGCCGCGGCGCTTCAGCGACGCGGAGTACCAGCCCGGACCGCAACCGAGATCGGCGACACGGGCATGCTTCGGAAGCCTGGCCGCCAGCTGCCCGATGCGTCGCAGCGCGCGCGGCTGCGCCGAGCGAGCCTCGATCCATCGCAGCGCGTCCCGCTCGTATGCGAGTGTGGTCTTGCGATCCATCGGGCTCCGGCCTCCGAAACGACGCGCTCGATCGCGATCAGCTTGCCTCGATCGCTCTGCACTGACCAGGCGCAGCGAGAAGCCGCCGGCGCGTGCGGCTGGGCGTCAAGTCGGGTCGAACACCGCGTCGCATTTCCAGCACGCCTCGAACTGCGGCTCGTGGCGCTCGCCGCACTCCGGGCAGGTCCAATGCGAGTCGGCCGGCGCATGCTGCCGGCTGAGCCACTGCTGGACCAGACGCTCGGCCTTCGGACGTTGTTCGTCGTCGGTCAGCAAAACGCGATACTCCGCCGAGGCGCCCGCGGGCGTCTCGCCCTGGAGCGACGTCAGGTGCTCTCCCTGCACCAGTACGCCGATCCCCTCCGCTTCCAGCGCACCGCGCAGCAGCTGGGCGAGCGTCCGATCTGCCGTTTCGTAGAGGCACTTCACAAATCGATTCCGGTTGGTAGTCCCGTGCAGCCACTCCCGTGCGGCCATTCCGTGTCGAAGACGAGCGGAGGGCGCGCGGCCCGACCATAGGGGAGCACGGATGCGACGCGGCGGCAATCTCGGAGCGCGATGCGCTGGGTGTTATTCTCTGGGTTGTGTTCCGATGATTGTTGTTTCCGACTGCCGGGCCGTGAGGCCCGGGGGCGGGGAAGCCCTCGAGTGAGCG
>Ga0055479_10000254_pt1 | contig 10183 bp, 8 predicted proteins | sample Muzzi_PWC_D1_FD_57941 | JGI IMG/M metagenome (GOLD analysis project Ga0055479, IMG submission 57941) | Wetland microbial communities from San Francisco Bay, California, USA, that impact long-term carbon sequestration - Muzzi_PWC_D1 | ecosystem: Environmental > Aquatic > Marine > Wetlands ...
AGGTGCTGGCCGAGCCGATCCAGACGGTGATGCGCAAAGCGGGGATCGAGAAACCCTACGAAAAGCTCAAGGAGTTGACCCGCGGCCAGCAGATCGACCGCGAAACGATCCGAGATTTTGTCGAAAGCCTGGATCTGACGCCCGAAGATAAACAGCGGCTGCTCGACATGACACCGGCTAGCTACATCGGCTTAGCACCGAAGATCGTTGATCTGCTCGACTAAATGAAGAACCTTGCCTGAAACTGCAACCGGGTCACGAAAGTGGCCCGGTATTTTTTTACCTTCGGAACCAGAAACGGCACCTGTTTCAACCTTTCGAGTTATTCCCTATTTTTCTGTTGCCAATCGCATGACTAACTCGCTTAGGGCATCGGGGTTGAATTTGGGAATAAATTCGTTGGCCCCTGCCTCCTGGGACTTAATCCGGTTGGTAGGATTGCTCATGGAACTGTGCAGAGCAATCGGCAGGCTGGTAAGCTCCGGGATAGAGCGAATATTCCGAGTAAATGTAAACCCATCCATCCCCGGCATCTCAATATCAGAGATAATCAGATCGAACTCAGGAGACTGTCCACCTGCGATGGTCTTTTCTATATGGGCCAAGGCCCGGACTGCAGAATCAAAATCTGTATAAACAATACCTAACGAATCCATCGTACTTTTCATAAGTTGCATGGCTGATTTTGAATCATCCACCAGGAGTACTTTCTTTCCTTGGCATTTACCGGCAGCGTCCTTCAAGAATTCTGGGGTGATTTCGGAATCCATCCCAACCACAGCGACCAGGATACTCTCAATATCCAAAATCAGGATCATTTCATCGTCCCCGGCATAGGCGATTGCTACAACGGAGGGGGCCGGGAAATCCCCCGGTTTCTTAATGTCGTCCCAGCCGCGGGTCAGCAAGGTATCCGTTTGTTTAACTAAAAACGCATTAAGCTGATTATTATATTCACAGACCACCAGATATCCCAATTCGGTCTGATAATTCATTGGGGGCAGGCCGACAGCTTCTGACAAATCAATGACCGTAATGCCCTGACCACGAAATGAGACGATGCCTTTAATCGTCGGATGTGCCTGAGGAATTTTATTAATCCGGCTGGGACATTCGAGAATCTCAATAATCTTAAAAACGTTGATGCCGTATAACTGATCGTCCGTCAGTCGAAAGGTAAGCATTTCCATCTGGTTGGTGCTGGAAAGTTTACTCCGCCGAATAGCCTCGTCCAGAGAATTTGAATCGTTGCTCATAGAATCTCCTTAAAACCAACTGTTCAGAATCGCTCAAATTCTTTGTCAAGCTGATCTTGACGGTTTCCCATGTCCAGAGCTAACCCATTGGAACTCGCAGTCACCTTTTTCCCCCTGGAGGCGTTTGCAAAACCTGGCCGAGATGATTGGTTCGTCTTTGCATTGACCATTTTCAGCGGAGTTTTGTGGACCTGAACGTTTCGCTTGGCATCAACTTTAAAGAAGGAAATGGCATCCTGTAGTTGTTCGGCCTGACTGGAGAGTTCTTCCGAGGTCGAGGCCATCTCTTCCGAAGCCGAGGCGTTCTGTTGGATTACCTGATCGAGCTGCATGATCGCGGAATTGACCTGCTCGGCGCCGGTATCCTGCTCCTTGCTGGCGGCGGAGATTTCCTGCACCAGTTCAGCGGTGCGTTGAATGTCGGGCACCATCTTGGCCAGCATTTCACCAGCCTGCTCGGCCACTTCGACACTGCTCTCCGACAGTTCACTGATTTCAGCTGCGGCGTGCTGGCTGCGTTCGGCCAACTTGCGCACTTCAGCCGCCACCACCGCGAAGCCCTTGCCGTGTTCCCCGGCGCGGGCCGCTTCGATGGCAGCGTTCAGCGCCAGCAGGTTGGTTTGCCTGGCAATCTCTTCGATGATCGAGATCTTACTGGCGATATCCTTCATGGCGGTCAATGTTTTGGCCACCGATTCGCCTCCGGCCTTGGCGTCAGCTGCGCTCTTGATCGCGATCTTTTCCGTCTGGATGGCGTTGTCCGCGTTTTGTCGAACATTGGCCGCCATCTGTTCCATGGAACTGGATGCTTCTTCGGCCGCCGCAGCCTGCTCGGTAGCGCCTTGACTCATTTCTTCCGAAGAGGCGGAAAGCTGCTGGCTTCCGGAGGCAACGTTGTCAGCTGCGCCCTGCACGTTGCCCACCACCTCTTTCAACCTATCGACCATGTTGTTCAGAGCGCTGGCCAGTTGACCGATTTCGTCACTCTGCACGATATCGAGAGATTGGGAGAGATCCCCCCTGGCCACGATTTCGGCAAAATCAACCCCTTTTCGAACTGAGGCAATAATACCACGCACAATAATAAGAGCGAGCAGGATTCCTAATGGCAGGGCAATCAGGCCGATGGTCAGTACCCCGATGCGGGTCGAACCGGCCGCAGCCAGCATCTGTTTATCGGTCATGATATTTTCGCTGGTGGTTGAAATCACTTCATTGAGCAACTCTCCGACTTGGTGTAGAGCTGGGGTTGTTTGAGTGGCATAGATCTGTGCTGCTCGGTTGTTGTTTTCGACCATTTCTGCCGCCCGATTTTTCATTTGGGTAAGCAGCACTCTGGTTTCCTTAAGGGCAGGAAGAGCTTCGGCTGTAAAAATTGACTCGGCTTGTTGAATATTTTCGGACTGTTGAATGTGAACAGCAGACTTATGTAAATTTTGGTGAGGCACCTTAATCGATTCAATGAGTCTGGTCAGTTCCGGGTCAGAAGCTGTGGCGACCCGACCTTTCTCACCATAAAGGAACTTACCCAAACCGCACAGATGGTCGTCGGTCTGCACTTTAAAATGCTGATCTTTGTTTGCCAGGGCCGTCACGACGGTATTCACCCAATCAAGGTGATCAACTTCCTTTTCCGCCAAAAATTTCGGCAAAAGCTTGTCGGCCGGTTTAAAGATTTCTCCGATGGCCACTGCCGAATTATGCAAATTTTTATGGGGTTCTTCGATTTTTGCCAGAATTTCTTTGAGTTGTGGAACCAGTTGTTCCGCCAGCCGGCGTCCTTCGCCAAAATACCATTTCCCAAACCCACACTTGTGCGGGTCGGTTTCAACCTCCAATTTCGTGATCCGATCGTCATTGAGCAAGGCGCTCACCTTGCTGGCCCAATGCAAATGGTCTACTTCGCGCTGCACCATCTCACCTCGCAGTTTGTTGCCGTCGATGACCAGGGAAGCATTTTTGACGATTGTCCCTATGCCGAAGATAGACCAGCCAGCAACCAAAACCAAAAGCAATAAGGTCGATCCGAAACCAACGCCAAACTTTCCTTTAAGGCTGAGATCTTTCCATTTCATTTTAACCTCCATGATTCTGAAATGGTGAACCGGTTTCCATTGATAAGGCCTGTGTTTCCCCCCATATTTACAGGTGAATAAATATTTATTCCCCACTTATTAACCGGGATTAAGGTAAACATAAGTCCGTACTAATGTCAAATATTTAAATTGCTGATAGTCAGGAAATTTTTTTGCTATTTTCCGAATATTTAAAATTTGCTTGTTTCTGATAAATTTAACGTTTAATCGGGTGGTTGGCTCTTCGTTAACAGTTTTTCCCAAATATCAGCAGGAGGTATGAGAGGGAAAGTCGGCTATACTTTAGCAACAACGCCGACCCAAAATAGAGGTAACATTGAATTGAAAAGAGTTCTGGAAAAAGTAGCGTCTAGAAGTGCGCGTTTGGTAATCCTGATTTTTCTGGCGGGACTAACAGCCTGCGTCGGTATCCCCAAACCAGCCCTAATGGAATCGGCGAGGGTCTACCTGCCGGAACCGGACGACCACCTGCTCAATCGATTTGCCCCTGTGTTTTGGATAGAAAACTATCAAACTGCCTATAACCGCCCAGGAGCCGTCCAGGCCCGCTCGCAGGACGATATCGTCATTAATCCAGACACACCCGCTATGTATGTCGAGCAAAGACAGTTTGAAACCGCCGGCGGAGAATACACCAACCTCCTCTACCGAGTCCATTTTCGGGAAATTCCAGATGGCTTCTCCCCTTATTACCTTGGGGCCGGGAAAAATATCGGCCTTTTTGTCGTTGTGACCCTCGACGCAAATGGGCAACCCCTGCTCATCACCACCGTTCACACCTGTGGCTGTTATCTGGCATTCATCCCGACATCGAACCTCCCGTTAACTGCGCGCCCACCAAGCTGGAACACAGATCGTCAATCGGTTTATGGTGAAAATCTGCCGGGCCTACTCGACTATGGAACTACCCCGCCTGACCAGCTCCGCGTTCAACTGAGGATTCGTCCCGATACCCATCGGGTGATGGATCTCTGGCTGGATCCGGCAGCGGCCTCCCCGGAACCCTGGGTCCGGATACCATTGCACCCTCTTGAGGAGTTAAAACATTTGCCCCTTAAAAGCGGCGGAACAACATCTTTTTACGAAACCAAGGGGTGCAGGGCCGGTCATGTCAAAGGGAGTTTCAAATCACGCGAACGTCTTTTCATGAGTTGGTGGACCCTGGCCTGGACGATCGGACAGGACAAATATCTGGGAACCGACAAAAACGATGGCCCGGTTTTTTATACCAGTTTGCTGCCCTGGGCGCGAAAGGCTTCGGACATGCGCGATTTTGCCAGTTTTTTACGTTATTGGGGCTGGAATCTTTGAAGGGGAACTCATCCCGTTAGGTCAATTTTAATTATGGGGACAGTATATCTAACTCCGCCGCTTGTTTTTGTTTCGGGCCGGGCTTCTGCGGGCGCAATTCCCGCCCCAATACTTGCTCCAAGCCCTCAATAAAACCAGGACCCCCTAAAGGTCGCCCGGTTTTCTCATGTCGTTTCATCAGGTCAAGTTCCTCCGCTGAGGAAAGCGCCAGAAATTTTTTCCAATCCCCTACTCTTTCCACCAGAGGCTCAACCTTGACCAACTTATCGTTCTTCCCCTCCAGATGAGCACGGGCGCTGCTCCAACGGAACTGTTCCGGGCGAATCACCAGTTTGGCAGCGACTGGATTCATTTCGATATAGCGTGCCGCCATCAGTAAATAATTTTCATCCATGGCGTAAGAGGCAAACCGCTCCTGCCACAGATGGCCACGCCAATTCTCCCGCTCGTTGATGCGTCGGGTGTAGCGTCGATGGGCTTCGCCGATGGCTCGGGCCAGCCCTTCTTCGTTGTGCGGGACAGCAATCAGATGGACATGATTCGGCATCAAACACCAGGCCCAGATATCAACCCGACACTTGTCACACCATTCGGCCATCAAGTTTAGATAGGCAAGATAATCCTCATCATAAAAGAAGGTTTTTTGCCGCCGGTTGCCGCGCTGGATAACGTGGTGCGGACAACCGGGGGCAACCACCCGCGCAATTCTCGCCATACCCTCCCCTTTCAGCTGTGATTCCTGGTTAAATAGATATACTGTCCCCAAATAGATTTCATTGAATTTTTGCTGAAAATCGACGTTAAACGTTGAAGAGAAAGTGGCAGATGTCGCCGTCGGCGATGATATAGTCCTTGCCGTTCAACTGCATTTTCCCGGCCTTTTTCATGGCTTGTTCAGAACCCAATGCCATCAGGTCATCAAACTTCATAACCTCAACGCGGATGAAGCCGCGTTCGATATCACTGTGGATTTTACCGCCGGCTACTGGAGCACTGGAGCCCTTGCGGATGGTCCAGGCCCGGCACTCGTCATCCCCGGCGGTATAAAAACTCATCAGGCCCAAGGCATCATAAAGGGCGGCATTGATCCGGTCCAGGCTCGGCTCAGCAATGCCCATCGCCTCCATAAATTCCTGGCGCTCGACTTCATCTTCAATGCCTGCAATCTCGCTTTCAATGTTACCGGAGATGGTGAATACTCCGGGGCCAAAATCCTTACCGATCTCGTCTTCCGAAACATTGTAGGCATAGAGCAGCGGCGTTCTGGTCACGAAACCAAGGCTTTTGATCGCCGGTTCTTCGTCGGCATTAAGCTTCACCGTACTTAAAAATCGTTCCTCTTCCAAGGCAGCATTGAAACGATTGAGGATGTCTTCCTCCAGAGCCTGGTGGGCAGTCTGGCCACCCTTCTTTTCCTTGGCGAGGCGTTGCAGGCGGGTTTCCACCAACTGCATGTCGGCCAGCAGTAATTCAGCTTCGATCATCGCCCGGTCGCGCGCCGGATCGACCGAGCCGGAAGGGTGAAAAACATCCGGGGAGTCGAAGGCCCGAATCAGAAGGCAGAGCAGATCGCACCGCCGCGCCGGGTCCATCCACAGGCGCGACGTGCTACCGTCAGTGATGTCGGGGCAGAGGACAAATTGATTTTCGGCATAGGTGGTTTTTTTCGGTTGGTAAAGTTTACTGAGGGCATCCACCCGACTATCGTGGATCGGTGCAATCCCCTCAAGAGCCTCACCGGCTTTGCGGTTGGCAGGGACCGGCCGCCCGGAAAGCAGTGTGAACAGGGTTTTCTTGCCCGTCTGGCCGAGTCCCAGGATGGCGATTTTCATAAGTGGATCCTTTTTAAGTGCGTTTTTTTTAAAATCAGCAGCAGTGATGGTAGCCGACCGGTGTCAATGGAGCAAGTCACAAGTTGCTAATTTATTTTCAGGAGGACGAAGATAAATTAAATGTTCAAACAAAATGTCTGTTGATTAAATCGACGATATTTTGGGGCGCGGTTAAAATAGTTTATCCTTCCAATCCACAGATTTGGGAGGGTCGGTTGAAATAGCAGTTTTCAGCGGCCTATAATCTTCTTTTCTATTTACCAACAGAGGAGATATTGCCGTGAAAAATTATTCGTTGCAAAGGAGCACACAATGAAACATGTGGTGATAACCGGGGCCAATCGTGGCATAGGTCTTTCTCTGGCACGTCACTACCAAGCGGAAGGTTGGCGCGTAACAGGGGTCTGCCGCGAGCCATCAGCAGAACTTGGAGAGGTCGGAGACCAAATTATTGACGGGATTGATGTTACGAACAAAGAGTGTATTGAGCGGCTAAAGACCACTTTGCAAGGGCAAACCATCGACCTGCTGATTAACAATGCGGGCCTGATGCTGAATGAGATCCTCGGATCGATCGATTTTGATTCGCTGCGGTTGCAGATGGAGATCAACGCCTTTGCACCTTTGCGGATCAGCGAAGCCTTGCTGCCGAATCTGCCCGCAGGGAGTAAAATCGCCAACATCACCAGTCGCATGGGATCAATTGCCGACAATAACTCCGGCGGCCGCTATGGATATCGTGCCTCCAAGGCAGCCTTCAATGCCCTGGGCCGTTCCCTGGCCATCGATTTAAAGGAACTTGGCATCGCCGTAGCACAATTTCATCCCGGGTTTGTAAAGACCCGAATGGTCAATTTTGGCGGAATTATCTCTCCTGAAGAAGCCGTGGCCGGACTGTCCAAAAGGATCGAATCCCTCAATCTGGAAAACGCGGGTTCATTCTGGCACAGCAATGGAGAGGAGTTGCCTTGGTAAGATGAATCAGTAGCTGGCTAAAAAGTGCAAAATTCTCGGTCGATTCTGGGTGCCTTACCTCTTTCGGTGTTTAGATGTAGGGTAGATCAATATACTGTCCCCTTATTTAGGAAAATAGGCTTGGAATGGGCAGGTTGCTGCCTGCCCATTCCAATTTACCTGAAATTTCAGTGACCTTTTATTTGAATTCAACGCGGCGATTCTTCTCCCAGGCCGTTTCTTCATGACCTGGCATCATCGGACGCTCCTCCCCGTAGCTGATGATATCGAGGCGTTCCGGTGCAACGCCAAGCTTTGCAAGATATTCTTTTGCTGCCAGAGCACGACGTTCGCCGAGCGCCAGGTTGTATTCGTCGGAGCCGCGTTCGTCACAATGTCCTTCGATCATCGCCTTAACTGTCGGATTCGTCTGCAGCAATACGGCATTTTCCTTGAGAAGCTGCTGCGCCTGAGTTGTCAGACTGGAAGAATCGTAGTCGAACAGGACGGTTTCAAAGTGCCGGCGGCTAAAATTATCGATAGCAGTAACTTGCGGGGCTTGCACAACGGGAGTTTCCGGAATGATTTCTTCAATACTGGACGGGTTGCCGGGAGCGCTGGTTACTTCCGGAGCGGCCATTTCTTCAGGCTCAGCGATGGTTTTGCCGGCGCAGCCGCCGAAGATCAGTAATCCAGACAGGGCCAAACTTGCGATGAGGTAAGAACGAAACATGATGAACTCCTTGGAAAGAATGTCTTTTCATTTATGACGTCCGACGGTCTGCGAACGTCGCCAAATACAACTGATGGAAAATAATCAGGCCGGTTAAAGTTTTACCAGCTGAAAACTCCCAGAACTTTTTGAATCAGCCCTGGAATGATGGTCATGTGGTTGTTGAGCATTTCAATCCGTAACCTGCCCAACGACTCCAGGTAGAAACGCCAGGGGATGAATTGCATCCCCAGCGAGATGGCGAGCAGGAATCCCAACATCGCGGAACACTGCGGGACAAAATCGCTCAGGATTTCACGACTCTTCAGCCGATATCCGGCCATTTGCGAGCGCTGTTGATGACGCAGGTAATCCTCGCAGGATCTGAAGGCATCATTCGCAGCTGCCATCCACATGAGAAAAACTACCGGAATCATTGCCAGTGCAACGACTAGGAAGTTCTCAAAAAGCCGGCGCTCCGGGTCAGCTGCGAGCAAAGGCCAGATTTGTCGTGACATGAACAGGATAACGACCGAACAGACCCCACCCGCTCCGAAGATCAGGAAAAATATCCCCTTTTTTGGCTGGCCGTTCAGAAACTGGCCCCAGCCCGGAAACAGCAAGGATGCGGATAGGGGCCAGAGCGTTCTCTGCACCCCGAGAAAAGGTTCGGCTCCCAACTTGGCACTACGATAATAGGCGTCAACAACATTTACCATCCAGACGACCACTCCCATCAGGAAATAAATCATCACCGCCGCTATGAATACCGGTTTCTCCAGCGCGTAGCGGGCCGCTGAATCCCAGAAAAATGCCAGGGCTGAAAAAGTCGCGATAAAGATCAGCATTGCCGCCAGATAGATCATTCCCGGACGTTTTTCCCCGACATAGAGCTGTCCGCTGCCCCAGATCAGCAGCGAGCAACTGAACGCTTTCGCCGGGCTTTTCTGCAGCTGAGACGCCCGCGCTTTTAGCTTTTCCCCTGGAAGCGGCGCGGCTATCTGAATCGTGTCCGGCGACTGATCGAACCACTGGTCGTTGAGTACCCAAACTTTCTTATTCATTTACGCCTCCTTGCATCTGATCGTCCTGCTAGCCGGCAGGCAGGAAATCGATCGGATAGAGGATGGTGGTCGGCGGCACATCATCCTTCGAGCCGAAGTTAAACCTCTTGACCCGTTCGACAATTTTGGCGACCAGTTCCGCTGAAGCCAGGTCCGTCGATTCAACCTTGCAGAGTGAAATCTCCCCATCTGGTTCGATGATGATCCGTAGCAACAATTTTCCGCGCAGAGTCGGATCCTTGCGCAATTCCTTGTTGTAAATACGGTAGAGAGTCGCCTTGTAGCGATCGAAAACGATCTGGATCTCCTCATCAGTCCGGCCGGAGCCGATGCCGCCACTCAACGGCCGTCCTGCTTCAGCGGTCAGGCCTGCGAGACTGCTCTCAACCTTGGAGAAGCCGACACCGCCGATTTTCCCGTAACCGTTGCCGCCGCCAGTGCCGCCGTTGCCGAGGTTCCGGCTGACGCTGGCGTTACTGATACCACCGCTGGTCCCGCCTTTTGCCTGCATCGCCACCAGTGAACGCTGTGCGCGTGCTTGTCCCGGAACCTTCGGATCGGTCTTTTTCAGGCGTGCCTCGGTCCCGAGTTTTGCCACGGTAACTTCATCCATCAGATCTGAAAAGCTGCTCTTGAACGCCAGAACTCCGGTTTTTTCGACCTTCTTCCTGGCGATCTTGGTCCCGCTTTCAGCAGGCTTCGCCTTAGGTTGTTGCTTTTTCGGCTCTTTCTTCGGCTCGGACGCCTTCTCCGGTTCGACAGGCTTTTTCTTGTCAGGATCGACCTTCTTTTCCTCGGCCAGCTGCTCCGGAATCGGCACCGGCACCGGAACAGGCGGTTCCTTCTTGAGCAGCATCGCCAGTCGCTCCGGGATTTCGGCCATCACCCTGGTCCGGTCCGGAAGCGGGACACTGATCAGGGGAATGACAATCCCAAGAACCAGGCTCCAGAACATGGC
>Ga0055479_10000255_pt1 | contig 10181 bp, 9 predicted proteins | sample Muzzi_PWC_D1_FD_57941 | JGI IMG/M metagenome (GOLD analysis project Ga0055479, IMG submission 57941) | Wetland microbial communities from San Francisco Bay, California, USA, that impact long-term carbon sequestration - Muzzi_PWC_D1 | ecosystem: Environmental > Aquatic > Marine > Wetlands ...
CCCCCCCCCCGCTGGATCATCGAACCTTCAGGGTCGTGTAAAACGCACTGGCCTGTCGACGGACAAGGAGGCGGACGACAGCTCCTTCCCGGACACCTTCCAGGACCTCGCGGAATTCGGCCGCGGAACCGACCGCGCGACCGTTGACCTCAAGAACCAGGTCCCCGACCCGCAGGTTGGCGTCGGCCGCTGGCCCCTCCGGATCGATGGCCGATATCAGGGCTCCCCGGTCGCTCTCCAGCTGAAACTTCTCCATCACCTCGGGAGTGATGTCCGTGACCGTAAGACCCGTACGGTCCGCGGTTGACGGCGTGGGAGCGGCTCCTTCCGCCGTCTCCTGCCGGCCGACCTTGACCTTGAGGGTTTTCTTTTCCCCATCGCGGAAAACTTCGATCGCGACTTCTTTCCCGATGGGGGTGGCGGCAACGACCCGCGGAAGATCGTTCATCTCCCGAACCTCCTTGCCGGCAAAAGCGAGGATGATGTCCCCCTGCCTGAGTCCCGCCTCGGCGGCCGGCGAATCTTCCAGAACTTCGGCCACCAGAGCCCCCTGCCTTTCCGGCAAGCGGAAGGATTCGGCCAGTTCCGCCGAGACCTGCTGCACCGACACCCCCAGCCATCCGCGAACAACGCGACCGGTTTCCCTGAGTTGGGGAAGCACCTCACGGGCGGCATTGATCGGGATGGCGAAGCCGATTCCCTGCCCCCCCGCGACTATGGCGGTGTTAATGCCGATGACCTCCCCCCGGGTATTGAAAAGGGGCCCGCCGGAATTTCCGGGATTGATGGAGGCGTCGGTCTGGATAAAATCGTCGTAAGGCCCGGCGCCGATGACCCGGCCCTTGGCAGAGACGATGCCGACGGTAACCGTTTGCTCAAGACCGAAAGGGTTGCCGATGGCCATGAGCCATTCGCCGACCCTCAGAGCGTCGCTGTCCCCGAGTTTTACGGCGGGCAAGTCAGCCCCCACCTCGATTTTTAGCAAGGCGAGATCCAGCTTGGGGTCGAGGCCCTTGACCGCCGCCGGGAAAGAACGCCCGTCGGAAAGCTTAACCGTGACTTCATCGGCTCCTTTCACCACATGATCGTTGGTCAATATGAAGCCGTCTTCGGAGATGATGAACCCAGATCCCAGAGACCGCTCTCGCTGCGGCTGAAACGGTTCTCCCTTGAAAAATCTTTCAAAAAAATCTTCAAAGAGGTCTTTTCCAGGCCCCCGGGGAATGGGCATCATCGGCCGCCGGGGCCGGACCGTTTTGGCGGTGCCGATATTGACCACCGCCGGCTTGAGGGTTTCCGCGAGTTCCACAAAATCGGGGAGCGTGGCTGCGCCGGAGGTCGCCAGCAGACCGGGATTCGTCATGAAAAGGAAGGCGAAAATCAGACCTAATCTTGGAAAACGCATGGCATTTCTCCAAAATCGCTGTATGGCGGACCTTCATTCGATGCTGTGCTCAATCTCCAGCCCTTCGCGGGTCGACGAAGTGATTGAGTTACGGCCAAAGGCCGGCCGGTCTGATAAATCCGGGATAATTGCCGGCCAGAAGGTTATTAATGCCGGGCATCCGGGGAGGATTCAGACCGGTCGGAGGAAAAATCGATTTGTCTGGGTTTGGGTCCATCCAAGGGCAGTAGCACGGTGAAGGTCGTGCCTTGGTTCGGCATTGAGTCCACGTCAATTTTGCCGTCATGAATCTTGACGATCCATTTGACGATGGCCAGTCCCAGGCCTGCGCCTCCGTCCTCCCGGTTACGGGCCTCGTCAACCCGGTAGAACCGGCTGAAAATATGGGGAAGATGCTCCTCGGGAATCCCGATGCCGGTGTCGGCTACCGTCACCAGGACCTGCTCTCCCTCCACGGCCAGTCCCAGGGTGAGTTTGCCTCCGGAGGGAGTATATTTGATGCCGTTGGAAATGAGGTTCAGAAACATCTGCCGCAATCTCAATTCGTCGCCCCGAATTTGGATTTCCTCGGAAACCTTCAAATTAAGGCGAACATCGATCTGTTTCGGGTCTCCCAGGGATTTGGCCTGCAGATAAAGCTCCTGGAGGAGGTCGCTGAGGCTCAATTCCTTGATGGAAATCGACATCTCTCCCGACTCGCTCTTGGCCAGGAGCAGGAGATTTTCGATGATCCGACCCATCCGGTCGATCTCTTCCATGTTGGACTGGAGTATCTGGCGATATTCATCTTTGGATTTTGCCCAGCGCAAGGCGACCTCAGTTTCCCCGCGGAGAATCGTCAGTGGGGTTCGCAGCTCATGGGACGCATCGCCGGAGAACTGCTTGATTCTCTGGAAGGAACCCTCCAGGCGCGCCAGCATGGAATTGAAGGTTTCGGCCAGCCGCGCGATCTCATTTTCGCCTTCGGGGACCGGCAGCCGCTGGTAGAGATTTTCCGCGTTGATTTTGCGCATGGTGCTGGTGATCCGGACCATGGGGGTGACCGCCCGGCCGGCCAGGAACCACCCTCCGAAAGTAAGGATGATCATGGCGAAGGGACTGAACCCCAACAGGAGCAGCTGCAGATGGTTGAGAACTTCGCCCCCGGCCGTCAAGTCCTCGCCGACCTGAATCAGGACGTCGATGCGGTTCTCCTCCGTCACCGGAAAAGTCAGCAACCGTACCGGCCTCGGCCCCAAATCGTAAACCGTTTCAAAATAGGGTGTGCCTTCCAGAACATGCTGCAGCCCGCGCTTGTTGAGGGGCAGGCGAAAATTCTGCAGATTTTCCGAAGTACAGACGATGCTGCCCCGGCTGTTGAGGATCTGGATATACTCGCCGAAGTTCCGGCGACGGATGTAATCGAGCAGATCGCTGCAGGACGATTCGGGCGGAGAGTCCCCATGGTTGAGCTGGTGAAAGGTCGCCACGTCTTCCGCGACAATCACCAGGCGCTCCCGGATGTGGTGGTAAATCTCCCGCGACAGGTAAAAATACCAGAACATGCCACTGGCCGCCAGAACGACGGCCAGGGTGAGGGAATACCACAGGGTAAGCCGAAACCGGAGAGAGGAAATCAGCAAGCCGCTACTCCTCCTGTAGGATGTAGCCGACGCCGCGGACGGTATGAATCAACTTTTTGTCAAAATCCCGGTCCACTTTCTTGCGCAGGTAGTTGACATACACATCGATGATGTTGGTAAAGGAGTCGAAAGTATAGTCCCAGACATGTTCGGCAATCTGGGTGCGGGTGAGAACCTGATTGGGATTGCGGATAAAATACTCCAGCAGCGCGTATTCCTTGGCGGTCAGGTCGATCTCCTTGTCGCCGCGCCAGACCTTGTGCGCTACCGGATCGAGCCGCAGATCGGCAAAATGGATCTCCGCACCGCGGTCCTTAATCCCTCGCCGCAGGAGCGCCCGGACCCTGGCCAGCAACTCGGCGAAGGCGAAGGGTTTGGTGAGATAGTCATCACTGCCCGAATCGAGGCCCTTTACGATATCCTCCACCTTGTCCTTGGCGGTAAGGCAGAGAACCGGCACGAAAATATCCTTTTCCCTGAGTTTGTTGATAATTTCCAACCCATCCATTTTCGGCAGCATCAAATCCATCAGAATGAGGTCATAGGGATTGGTTTCCGCCATGTAGAGCCCTTCCTCGCCTTCGTGGGCGACATCCACGGCGTAATTCTCTTCCTCAAGACCCCGCTTGATGAAACTGGCAACTTTCTTTTCATCCTCAACCACCAGAACTCTCGCCGTCGTCTCTTTGTTTTCCATCATCAGGTCCCCTTTTTTGGTTGCGCATTTTTCGGGCCGAGGCGGCAACACGTAATCCGCCCCCACGCGGAATACCGTTTATTTTAATTTGAGTTTTACCAGAACCTCGTTGGCGGTTTCCTCAACCGCTTTCCCGGAAACATCCACTGTCACCCAGGGGTGTTTACGGAAAAATTTTCTGGCGAAGCCCAATTCCTCTTCGATCTGCTCAAAATCGGCATACGCCGCCCTGGTATCCTGGCCAAGATTCTTCAGCCGGGAGGCCCGAAGTTCGACCAGACGCTGCGGGTCGATCATGAGTCCCACCACCCTTTTGGGATCGACTTCGAAGAGTTCGGGGGGTGGATCGATGCCCGGAACCAGCGGAACGTTGGCGACTTTCCAGCCCCGATGGGCCAGATAGATGGAAAGAGGCGTCTTGCTGGTTCTGGAAACCCCCACCAGCACGATGTCGGCCAGCTTTAAATTCCTGGGCTCTTGTCCGTCATCGTGTTTTACGGTGAATTCCACCGCTTCAACACGATGGAAATAGGCCTCGTTCATACCGTGCATCAGCCCCGGAGTTTCCTCGGGGGAGCGGCCGATAAATTCGGCAACCTTCATCAGCAGCGGGGTGATCAGGTCGATGTTCGGCAACCCGAGGGAATCGCATTCGTCATGAACGAGTTGGGCCAGTTCCCGGTTCACCATGGTGTAAACAACCAGCCCCTGGTGCTCCAGAGCCTCATCCAGAGCTTCATAGACCTGATTCTTGGTCCGGACATTACTGAACCGCTTGAGGCTGGCATCCTTCTGGCCGAACTGGGTCAAGGCAGCCATGACCATTTTTTCTGCCGTCTCTCCGGTCGCATCGGAGAGAAGAAAAACCCGTTGCTGCATCGGCATCGACAGGCCTCGTTTTTTTCATTAGAAAAATAATATATTCTTTCGCCTCGAATTCAAGCGAATTTTTCACTATTGCCTCCTCAGGACAAGACCTAGAGAAGGATTGCAACTACCAGTTAGGGTATTGACTCATTAAAATTCCTAATGAGATTAGAGCCGATCAACGCTTCCTTTGTCAAGGTTTTTATTGCTCTGGCTCGCCTATCTTTGCTTAAATGAGGCCATGGAAAAAACCTGGCTTGAAGTCCGTATTCTACTCCCGGCGGCAAGCGTGGACCTGGTCAGTCAATCCCTCACGGAAGTCGGCTGTCTCGGCGCCATCGTCGATGAAGTCCCCCTGGATACCTTTTTCCCGCCCGATCCCGACGAAACCCACAGCGGGAACCACCCCCTGCGCTGTTTTTTCCCGGGGGACCGTTCCCCTGAATCCCTGCGCCGGGATGTCCTGGAGCTATTGCAAAGCCTGGCGCCGCTGCTTCCCGATCCGGCGCCGGTGATTATCGACATCTGCCCGGTGGTCCAGGAAGACTGGGCCGACGGCTGGCGGCAGCAGTTTCAGCCATTGCGGGTCGGTTCCCGCCTGGTGATCAAGCCGAGCTGGGAACCGTGGCCGGCAAAAGAGAAGGACGTGATTGTGGAACTGGATCCCGGCATGGCCTTCGGCACCGGAACCCATCCGACCACCCGGCTCTGCCTGCAGGCCCTGGCGGCCGAGTTCGAGACCGATCGGTCTCCGCTCCGGGTCCTGGATGTCGGCACCGGTTCCGGAATCCTCGCCATGGCGGCCGCGGCCCTCGGCGCCAGCCGTGTCCTGGCCTGCGACATCGATCCCGAAGCCTGCCTGGTTGCCAAGGAAAACGCCCGGAGAAACAGCCTGCAGCAACGCATTGAATTTTCCGCCGGTCCTCTGGACCGGCTGCTGGGCGCCTTTGACATGGTGCTGGCCAACATTCTGGCGGAAGAGAACATCCGCATGGCCCCGGACCTGGTCGACCGGCTCGCTCCCGCCGGGGTCCTGATCCTGTCGGGTATCCTTCGCGAGAAGGAAAATGCGGTGGCGGAAGCATTCGATGTCTATCCCTGGTCGGCCCGAAGCGTACTTCGAGAGGAGGATTGGGTCTGCCTCTGCTACCGCAGGCCCTGATACCCATGCACCGTTTTTTTGTGCCGCCGGAAGATATGTCGCAGGATCTGATCACCCTTACAGGGGAAACGCACCATCACCTGCGCACGGTTTTACGACTCCGCCCACTGGCTGAAATCCTCCTGCTTGACGGCCGGGGGCAGATTTGCCGCTGCCGGTTGGAACGAACCGATGGCCAATCAAGCCTGGCCCGGGTCCAGGAACGCTGGTGGGAGGCGGAAACCGCTCTGCCGGTAAAGCTTTTGCAGGGCCTGCCCAAAGGCGAGAAAATGGCCCAGATTCTCCAGAAGGGGACGGAAATGGGTCTCACTGAATTCCAGCCGGTCCTGACCGAACATTGCGCCCTCCACATACCGGCCGACCGTCAATCCCGCATTTTACAGCGCTGGGAAGTCATCGTCCGGGAAGCCGCCCGTCAAAGCGGCCGGCCGATTCTCCCCGTCGTCCGTCCGCTCGCTGGCCTGTCGCAGGCGCTGAGCGCTTGTCGGGAGGAGTTTCGGCTCGTTCTCTGGGAAAAGGCGACCACCCCCCTGGTCGATGCCATGCCGGCGGAAAAACCTGGAAGCGTGGTCCTGCTGATCGGGCCGGAAGGGGGTCTTTCGGCGGCGGAGGCCGCCCTGGCCGAGAAGTATCATTTCATCCCGGTTCGGCTGGGACCGCGCATTCTGCGCACCGAAACCGCGGGATGGGCGGTTGCCGCCATTTTACAGCATTGCTTCGGCGACCTGAACCGGACCGAGGGATGTCGGCTGCCTCCGCCTCCGGGACGATAAAAAACGACCTAAAGGCGCGGTTTGACAGTCCGGGAACCGCCCGGTAAGATGCTTGAGGGGATTGCGGCACATCCAATTCCGCCCGGGGAGACACCATGAAATGTCCTAAATGCGGATATGTCAGCTTCGACCACCTGGACCATTGTAAAAAGTGCCATCACGGCTTGGTTGAGCATAAAACCAGGTTCGGGCTGGGCAGCCTCTTTTTCCGCCAGAAGCCTTCCGGCCCTTCCGACCCCGACGCGGAGCCGTCGCTCTTGTCTGCGGAGGCGCCGGCCGGAATCGTTTTCGATTTTAACCACCCCGAAGGTGACCAGGGGTCTTTGAGCGGCGGTGCGGCCGATTCCGGGGCCACTGTTCAGCCGGAACCGGATGAGTCGGCTGACGACATCTTTGCATTCGCCCTGGATTTTCCTTCTCCGGAGCCAAGCGAGGAAGGTCCCCGCGACTCCGACTCCGCCGAGCAAACTTCCCCCCCTGACGATCCTTTAAACGGTCTCCTCCCCTCATCCCCCGAGCAGGCAATGGACGTCGATGAACCTCTTCCGGAACTTCCGGCTGGTGGAGACGCCCCCGAGGGGGAGCTTCTGCTGGACGGCCTGCCACCCCTGCCAACTGCATACGAGGCACCGGCCGATACCCTTGAAGGCACTCTGGATCAGCCCCTGGCCGACGGCGGAGAAGAGACTTTCGATTTCGCCCCCGACTGGGAGGAGGAACCCCCGCCCGACACCGGGGACCAGGAAAAAGCGGCGATTCAACCTCCATCCGGAAAGGCTGGCAAGGAGAACCCCAAAGACCCTTTTGAACCCAGGGGGGCCGCCCCTGAGCCGCCCCCCGCGACTTCCCCACTTGCCGAAGTTTCCCTGTTGCACGAAAGTCGTCCGGTCGATGCCGTGATCACGGCACCTCTCCCTACCCTGTTTCTGGCAGGATTGCTCGACCTGGCGATCCTGGCAGCGGTTTTTGCTTTTTTTCTCTTGTCCGCCCGGATCATTCTAAGCCCCGGCCCCCACACTCCAGGCTGGCCGGACAGCCTCTTTCTGATGGAGACAGCCGTACCGTTTTTCCTGGTTCTATTCCTCCTCTGCTTCGGTTACTTCACCCTCCTCCACTTTTTCGGCGGGCAGACCCTCGGCAAGATGTGTTTCAAACTCCGCGTGGAAGATTCGTCCGGGCATCCCGTCAGCTTTTCCCAGGCGCTGATTCGAAGCGCCGGCGGCCTGATTTCCTGGCTCTTCCTGGGCGCCGGATTTCTCGGCCCGCTGATCCGGCGGGGAGGCCGCAGCTGGAACGACCGAATGGCTGGAACCCGGGTGGTCGCGGCGGAGCCTTTGGGAAGGGATATTCCATCTATTGAGGAACAGTCCGCCCAAAGGAATCTTTTCTGACTTCTTGATATCCGCGAGGTCCCAACTCCGACCGACCCGGCCTGGGGATCGTTCAGGAAACCTATGCCCGGCCGCTTCGGGGACCGGCGAAGAACCATATCACCAGCCCCAGGGCCGGCAGAAGCAGAATGACGAGGACCCAGACAAGCTTATTGCCGGCAGTCGCCCTGCTGCCGAGAATATTGATTATTGCCCAGACATCACCCGCCAGGATGGCCAGACCAAGCAAACCACTGAGCGCATTCATGGAAATTCTCCTTTCCCGCCGTCCAAATCCCGTTCGGTCTTAACGGAAGACAAAATTCTAACAAATTTAATGTCTTGTTGAACAATTTCGGCTTTTCGGTTTGGCCGAAATTATCCGGCTCCCGCGCGGTCGGAATTCCTCCGAGCAGCGAGGCACCCGCAATTTCATCGTTGCGCAGGGACCAGGACCACGGCCCGGACGGTTCGTTCATCAGCTCGTCAGCCCAGGCGGGTCAGACCGAGCCGACGGGCCATGGTCACGGCCGCCTGGAATTCCCCCCTGGTCGGACGCCGGTCCAAGGGCGGATAGTGTTCGGCCCGATAGCAGGGACGGTACTGGTCCATGAGGTTCAGGTAGGTATTCGGGCTGACATCCCGGGCCAAAAAGTCGAGGATGCGATCGGTGCCGCCCAAATTTTCCGGCAATACCAGGTGCCGGACAAGGAGTCCGCGGCGGGCCACCCCCGCCGAATCGAGTTGCAGGTCCCCGACCTGGCGGTGCATTTCCAGGACCACCGCCCGGTTGACCTCAGCATAATCTGCCACTCCGAGATAGGGGCGCGCCGTCGCGGAACCGGCAAACTTCATGTCCGGCATGTAGACATCGACCACCCCTTCCAGCAGGGTGAGTGCCTCCTGACTGTCATAACCCCCGGTGTTGAAGACGATCGGCAGGCGCAGGCCCTGCTCGGCGGCGAGGGCCAGCGCGGCCAGAAACTGGGGCACCACATGGCTGGGGGTCACCAGGTTGATATTGTGGCATCCCCGGGCCTGCAACCCGAGCATGATTCCGGCCAGTTCCGCTTGGCTCGTCTCTTTGCCTTCACCCTGCTGGCTGATCTCCCAGTTCTGGCAAAACACGCAGTTCAGGTTGCAGCCGCTGAAAAAGATGGTGCCCGATCCCTGCCGGCCCACCAGGGGACTTTCCTCACCGAAATGGGGGCCGAAGCTGCAGACCACGGCCCGTTCCCCGCTTCGACAGGCAGCTCCCCGAGTTGCCATCAGCCGGTCGACGTGGCATCTCCGGGCACAGAGATCGCATTTGTGAAGATGGTGCAGAGCATTTTCGGCCCGGCCTCTCAACTCGCCGCGGCTCGCCAGGGCGAGATAGGCCGGATAGGATTCGTCAGTCATGGGAGAAATCATTCCGCAAACAGTTTCTTCGGATCCGAAAGTCGGCCGGCACCGCTGCTGGAGACATGCGGCCCGGATCCCTCTTCCCTGGAGTTTATCCGAACCCCGGTGCGGGGCAAGGGGGCGGGTGAAACCGGCGCTCAAGATCAATTAGGTTGCCCTCTCATCCCCCTTCTGCCAGAATTCCATTCGACTGATCGATCTCTGCCGCTCCTTGTTGGAGAGTTTGCCATGTGTCTCATCTTGCTGGCGGTGGACAGCCATCCCGACTACGAACTGATTCTGGCCGGCAACCGTGACGAATATTACCACCGGCCGACGGCCCCGTCAGGGTTCTGGCCGGGAACCACCGGTCTTCTGGCCGGACGGGATCTCTCCGGAGGAGGAACCTGGTTCGGGGTGACCAGGACCGGCCGCTGGGCCACCGTCTCGAATGTCCGAGACCAGATTCCGCCCCCGCCGTCCGCCCGTTCCAGAGGACTGCTGGTCACCGACTTCCTGGCCGGAAACGACAGGCCTGCTGATTTTCTGGAAAAGACCGCCGAGCAGAAATCATCCTACGCGGGATTCAACTTGCTGGTGGGGGAAGGGACCGAGGCCGGATATTATTCCAACCGGGAAGATTTCAACCGGGCCCTGAAACCGGGTCTTTACGCCGTCAGCAACCATCTGCTTGACACCCCCTGGCCAAAAGTCACCTCGACCAAGGAGGGTTTCCGGAGGGTTCTGTCCCGTCCCCGATTCAGCCCCGAGGACCTTTTCCGTATTATGGCCGACACCGAGCCGGCCACCGACGACCGCCTGCCCGACACGGGCATCGGCCGGGAACGGGAACGTCTCCTTTCGCCCCCCTTTGTACTGGCGCCGGGCTATGGAACCCGCTC
>Ga0055479_10000257_pt1 | contig 10164 bp, 8 predicted proteins | sample Muzzi_PWC_D1_FD_57941 | JGI IMG/M metagenome (GOLD analysis project Ga0055479, IMG submission 57941) | Wetland microbial communities from San Francisco Bay, California, USA, that impact long-term carbon sequestration - Muzzi_PWC_D1 | ecosystem: Environmental > Aquatic > Marine > Wetlands ...
CCGCCAAGATACCGATGCCGGACGGACGCGCCGGGGGAGCAGGTCACATGCGAAAAATCAACACGACCAAGACCTGTGCGGCCGCCGCCTCGGCCGCGATCCTCGGTCTCCTCGGCGCTTGCGATACCACCACGCAGACCGCCAGCCCGATGTTTCACGAACCGCCGGAATTCGTCGACGTGAACGGCGTCACCGCGGGCCGCCTGGAGGCGGCCGTGACCGAGGTCGAGATCGGCGAACGCAAGATCAACACCATCGTCTTCAACGAGCTTTACGCGCCGCCGACCATTCGCGTGCGGCCGGGCGACGAGATCGACTTGAACCTCACCAACGACCTGGTCGACCTCGGCCAACCGACAAACATTCATTTTCACGGCATGCAGGTTTCGCCGCTGGGCGATTCGGACAACATCTTCCGCCAGGTGCAGCCCGGCACCACGGCGCGCTACCACGTGGCCATACCCGCAGATCACGAACGCGGCATGTATTGGTACCATTCCCACGCCAACCGCTTCGCCGAGTGGCAGGTCTTCGGCGGGCTCTCCGGCGGGATCATCGTCGAGGGCATTCTCGACCCCTTCCCGGAGCTGCAAGGCATCACCGAGCGCGTGATGCTGCTGAAGAACATCCGCAGCTCCCATGACGCCAGCCTGCCCAACAGCATCATCACCTCGGATCCCTCGATCCACAGCATCAACGGACAGGTCAATCCGACCATCACGATCGCGCCCGGCGAGACGCAGTTTTGGCGCATCGGCAACGTCGGGCCGAACCAGTACTACCGGCTGCGTCTGGAGGGTCACGAATTCTACGAACTGGCCCGCGACGGCAATCTGAAGAGCAAGCTTGTGCCCAAGAGCGAGCTCATCATCCCGCCGTCTTCACGGCTCGAGGTTTTGGTGCGGGGCGGCGCGCCGGGCAGCTACGCCCTTGAGATGCTGATCACCAACACCGGGCCGCTGGGCGACACCTACAACAACGCCCGCAACCGCCTGAACAGCTCCAACCCGCGCCTGGCCACCCTGGTGTCGGAAGGCCCGGCCGTCGAGCCCATTGTGCTGCCGACCAAGCTGCGCGAGGTCCGGGACCTGCGCAAGGAGCCGGTGGCGCGCAAACGCGACATCGTCTTCACCGAGAGTGCCGACGGAAACACCTTCTTCATCAACGGCAACAAATTCGATATCGACGTCACCAACACTTACGCCAAGCTCGGCGACGTGGAGGAGTGGACCATCCGCAATGCCAGCGACGAGCTGCACGTCTTCCACATCCATCAGCTGGATTTCCAGGTGACCGAGGTCAACGGCGAGCCGGTGGAATTCACCGGCCACCAAGACACCGTGAACACGCCGATCAACGGCGAGGTGAAGGTCCTGATCCCCTTCACCGATCCGATCGTGCTCGGCAAGTTTGTCTACCACTGCCACATCATGGAACATGAAGACGCCGGCATGATGGCGGTGATTCAGGTGTCCGACGACAAGCAAAGCGCCTCGGGGGCGGCCAACGGCAGCCTGTTCGGACCCAAGGATATCTGCGCCTATCTGCAGCGTGACGAGGAGGACCCGTCATGAGGGCGTGGCCACGTGGCCGGCCGGCGGCCGGCCTGACATCCTTGGCGACCTTCGTTTGCGGGCTCATGGCCTATGCCGCATCGGCGGAAGCCGGCGAAATGGGCGACTTCCCCCGCATATCGGGCACCATCCCTTTTCAAATTCAAAACGACTACAACTTCGACCAGGACGGCGTCAGCGACTGGAACAACCTCACCACCGACACGGAGCCCGATCTCACCATCGACTTCATACCCGGGCCGCCGAACCTGATCCTCTATGCGCATTCGGTGCTGGAGACCGTCGGCAACGGCCCGAAACCGGGCAAGGACGCCTATTTCAAGGACACCGGGCTCTACATGCAGGATCTTAACCTCTCCTACGGCAACGGCCGCTGGGGGGTGCTGGGGGGCAAGTTCACCCCGGATTTCGGGCAGGCCTGGAACCTGGCGCCCGATCTCTACGGGCAGGACATTCCCCAGGACTACGAGTTCGACGAGCGCATCGGTCTGGGGGCGGCCTACACCTTCGGTGACGGCTCCTTCGGCTTGCACACCTTTTCGGCCACGACCTTTTTCCTCGACACCACCTTCTTGAGCGATTCCATCATCACCAGCCGCGGCCGGACGAAGAAGTCGGACGGCGGCCCCTCCAACACGCAAAGCCTGGACTCCTTCTCCTTGGTTTACGACGGGGCGGCCTTGCCGATCCGGGCGCTGCCCGGGCTGGAATACGAGCTCGGGATGATCAGCCAGGCCAAGGGGAGCACCGAGGACGCGCGCGAGGTCGGCTATGTGGTCAGTGCCAATGCGTCCTTTCCCCTGAACGGCAGCGACGCGGTTTTGGCCTACGAGTTTATCGAGCTGAAACCCTTGCTGGAGTTCGTCTACTTCGACGACTACGACGGGGTGAAAGGGCAGGACCGCAGCTACACCACCGCATCCCTGGAATTGATCTATAAGCAGTGGGATTTCGGCGCGGCCTATTCCTACGTCCATACCGATCACCCGGCCGATCCCTCCGGCAACGACCACGGCTACGAGGTTTCGCTGCAGGGCGGCTACACCCTGGAGAACGGCTTCGGGATCGCCGTCGGCTGGAACTACGCGCGCGATCCGGACGACGGCAGCGAAGGCCAGATGATCGGCATCGAATTCACCTACGAGTACGATTGGTAGGCTGCTGAGGCCGGCGCCCTAGGTCTGGGCGCCGCCGACTTGGGCGCGGTGGCGCAGGACGTGATCGGCCAGCACCACCGCCATCATCGCCTCGCCCACCGGGACCGCCCGTATGCCGACACAGGGGTCGTGGCGGCCCTTGGTGACGATGTCGGTGTCCTGCCCCTCGACGTCGACGGTGCGGCGCGGCGTCAGGATGGACGACGTGGGCTTGACGGCGAAGCGCACCACCAGGTCCTGGCCCGTCGAGAGCCCACCGAGGACGCCGCCGGCCCGATTGGAGAGGAAGGTGACGGCACCGTCCTTCATGCGCATCTCGTCGGCATTCTCCTCGCCGGTCAGGGCCGCCGCCGCGAAGCCGGCGCCGATCTCCACGGCCTTCACGGCGTTGATGGACATCATGGCCTTGGCCAGATCGGCATCGAGCTTGTCGTAGACCGGCTCACCGAGGCCGGCCGGCAGGCCTTCGGCCACCACTTCGATCACGGCGCCCAGCGAGGAGCCCTTTTTGCGCACGGCATCGAGGCTTTCGGCCCAGGCCGTGGCGGCCTCGGCATCGGGACACCAGAAGGGGTTCTCGGCGCAATGGTCCCAGTTCCAGCGGCTGCGGTCGATGACGTGGGGGCCCATTTGGACCAAGGCGCCGCGAATCGTCACCGGCGCCGGCAGGACGTGGGCCAAGACCTTGCGCGCCACGCCGCCGGCCGCCACGCGCATGGCGGTCTCGCGCGCCGAGGAGCGCCCGCCGCCGCGATGGTCGCGGATGCCGTACTTCTGCCAATAGGTGTAGTCGGCGTGGCCGGGGCGGAACCTCTTGGCGATCTCGCCGTAGTCCTTGGAGCGCTGGTCTCGGTTTTCGATAAGGAGCGAAAGTGGCGTGCCGGTGGTGAGGCCTTCGAAGACGCCGGAGAGGATGCGCACCTCGTCGGGTTCCCGGCGCTGGGTGGTGTACTTCGATTGACCGGGTTTGCGGGCCTCGAGCCAGACCTGCAGCTCGGTCTCCGCGAGCGGGATGCGCGGTGGCACGCCGTCGATCACGCAGCCGATGGCGGGGCCATGGCTTTCGCCCCAGGTGGTGAAGCGAAAGCTTTCTCCGAAAGCGTTGCCGGGCATGGGAGTCCTCTAGCTCCGACGGCCGGATCGAGCGCGCCTGTGCCTCGAACCGGAGCGGTCAGGATTGCGGGTTGAAGCCCTTTAGCAGTTCGACCAGCTGCGGTGCGGCCTCGGTCTGCATCATGCCGACCACGTGATAGCCGGAGTCGACGTGATGAACCTCGCCGGTGACGCCGCCGGAGAGATCGGAAAGCAGATAGAGGGCCGAGCCGCCCACATGATCGAGGCTGACGTTGCGCCGCAGCGGCGAATTGTACTCGTTCCACTTCAAGATATACCTGAAATCGCCGATGCCGGACGCCGCCAGCGTCTTGATCGGGCCGGCCGAGATGGCGTTGACCCGGATGTTGCTGTCGCCGAGGTCCGCGGCCAGATAGCGCACGCTGGCTTCCAGGGCCGCCTTGGCGACGCCCATGACGTTGTAGTGGGGCATGACCCGCTCGGCGCCGTAGTAGGTCAGGGTGACCATGCTGCCGCCGTCTACCATCAGCGGCACGGCGCGCTGGGCGACGGCCGTAAAGGAATAGCAGGAGATATCGAGGCTGCGCAGAAAGTTGTCGCGCGACGTGTTGAGGTACTTGCCCTTGAGTTCGTCCTTATCGGCGTAGGCGATGGCGTGGACCAGGAAGTCGAGCTTGCCCCAACGGGCCTCCAGGGTTTCGAAGACCGCATCGATGCTGGCGTCGTCGGTGACGTCGCAGGGAAGGATGATGTCCGAGCCGATGGACTCGGCCAGCGGCTTGACCCGCTTCAAAAGGGCGTCGCCTTGATAGGTAAAGGCGAGTTCGGCCCCTTGCGCATGCAAAGAGGTGGCGATACCCCAAGCGATGGAGCGTTCGTTGGCCACGCCCATCACGATGCCCCGTTTGCCGGCCATAATCTTTTGGGTCTCAGTCATCTTTCCCTATGTGCGAAATTCATCAATAAAGCGGAATCGAGAAGAGGAGCGGCATCCTACACCAATGGTAAGCGGCGTCAAAGAAGCTGAGCGGCGGTCGCTTCGCAAGCGTCCAATCGGCGATTCCCGGCAGCAGGAGGCAACACGTCTTCGGGATCCTTCACCCGCCGCGGTTCGTTCGCCCAAGACGGGAGGCTCTACAGGGGGATCGCAGACGTGATATAGGGGACGGCAGATTGCATCGCGGCGTTAGCAATCCAAAAGGAGACCGCAGCCAATGCTGACCAGACGTGGTACGTGGCTCACGTTCGGCCGATTCTTGCTTTATTTTCTGGGGCGCTTCATTCGAGACGACTGCCCGCGAATCGCGGCGTCGCTCAGCTATACGACGCTTCTGTCCCTGGTGCCGCTGCTGGCCATCGCCCTATCGATTCTCTCGGTCCTCCCGCTGGCAGACGGCCTTTACGACAAGGTCGAACACGCGGTGCTGGAAAACGTCATTCCGGACATCGGCTCGGAGATCGAAGATCAGATCACCCAGTTCGTCTCCAAGGCGAACCAAGCCAGCGGCATCGGCTTTGCGGCGCTCTTCGTCACCGGCTTTTTCCTTTTGAACACCATCGTCGGTGCGTTCGACACCATCTGGCGGGTGACCGAACAGCGCGCCCTTTGGCTGCGGGTTCTGATGAAGTGGATATTTCTGATCGCCTGGCCCTTCCTGGTGGTGCTCTCGATCACGGTCTCGTCCTATGCCTTTGCCATGGTGCAGTGGGTCGGCATCGAAAGCATCGGAGACGGCGTTCTGACCGCAAACGGCCTGGCGTTCGGCATCTCGGTGCTGGCCTTTCTGGCCCTCTACGTGACGCTCCCGGGGCGCCCGGTTCTCTTTCTCGACGCCTTGATCGGGGCCATTTTGGCCGCCTTGCTCTTCGATCTGCTGAAGCGGGGCTTCGGGCTCTACCTGCAATACTTCCCCACCTATCAAGCCATCTACGGTGTTTTGGCCGCGGTGCCGATCTTCCTGTTGTGGATGTACCTCACCTGGATCGTGGTGCTGGTGGGGGCCGAATTGACGGCCGCACTTCCGGAATGGCGGTCCGGTGCACATTTTGCCAACGAGGATCTCAGCCCGGCCGAAAAGCTGGCCTTGGCCTTCACGCTGCTCGCCCGTCTGCAGCGCAGCGACCGGCGCCGCAACAGCCTCTCGGAACGTGCCCTCACCAGAAACTTGCCGGTGGCGCCTGGACATGTCAGCGAGATCCTTCGCCGCCTGAAACAAGAGCGTTTCATCCGCCGGCGCGGCTTTCGATGGCAGATAGACAGCAGGTTTACGAATAAAAAAGTCAACACATTAATAGATATTCTTAATGTAAATAGGGAACTGCAGAACGAATGGCCTGATCCGGTTCGAAAGATCGTCGACAAGATCCTGCAGGACCCCGCAGCCGCCGATCGAAGCAAGGTGTCGGATCTGCTACGGAAGGCCGATATCACACGATGACGAGGTGTGGGTCTTTACGCGCGCAGTGAACGAGACCCGACTTGTTCTATTGTGTCTCGTAGAGGCCGGCATCTTTGCGTGGGTCGTAGCTGTGGGCCTTGCCCCAGCTCTTGACGAAGCTCTTGAGTTCGTCGTCCGGCTGCTCCGGCAAGACCAGGGTCAGCTTGACATACTGATCGCCGCAGGCGCCGGATTTGGGGTCGCAGATGCCTTTGCCCTTCAAGCGCAGGGTCGCGCCGTTGTTGGAGCCGGCGGGGATTCGCAAGGTGACCGGGCCGTGAATTGTCGGGACCGCGACCTCGGCGCCCAACACCGCTTCTTGCAGGGTGACCGGCAGCGCCAGGTGAATGTTTTTCCCCTTGCGGCTGAAGTGGCGGTGCGGCTTCACCTCGATCTCAATTTGGGCATCGCCGGCCGGACCGCCGCCGCTGCCCGGCCGCCCCTGTCCCTTCAAGCGCAGCACCTGGCCGGACGAGGTGCCGGCCGCGATCTTGACGTCCAGGGTCTTGTCGTCCCCCAGGCGTATGCGCTTTGTGGTGCCTTGGACCGCGTCCATGAAGCCGACCGTGACCTTGCCGGTCACGTCGGCGCCCCTCTGCGGTATGGGGCCGGCGCGACCGCGATGGCCGCCGCGCCGGCCGCCGAAGAGTTCGGCAAAGATGTCTTCCGGGTTGAAGTGGCCGCCGCCGAAATCGAAGCCGGCCGCGCCGCCCTGTTGGCCTTGGCCGGGATGTTGCCCGCGAAAGCCGCCGCGCCAGGGCGTCTCTTGGCCGTTGGCGTCGATCTCGCCGTTGTCGAAACGTTTGCGCTTCTCCGGGTCGCCGAGAATGCTGTGGGCCTGGGAGACTTCCTTGAACTTCTGCTCGGCGCTCTTGTCACCGGGATTGGCGTCGGGATGGTATTTCTTGGCCAGCTTGCGGTAGGCGGACTTGATGTCCTGAGCCGAGGCGTCGCGTGGCAGATTCAAAACCTTATAGGGGTCGTGCATTGTCTCGATCGAGCTCCGCGGTCGAAGTCGCCGCCGTCGGCAGTTGTCGGTTGCATCATCATGAAATCCCGATCCCGAAACAAGGGAGTGCAACGTGCCGTGCCATATTCAGGGCGCGGGCGGTGCCGCTGTCCATCAGGACGAGATCCCAAGAAAGATATGGAACGCAGATGGTTATCCAAGGCATTGCGTTCAATATCTAAGGAAGATGAAAAGGCGAGATTCGACGCTTTCTTGTGCAGCGATTCCCCGCTTTAATGGGGCCGTCCGTCCCTTCGTCGCCTGTCCAGGAGCTCGTGTTTGCCCCATGTTGATCAGTGAAACGCCGCCGCAGGATCCCTTGACTCTCTTTGCCGGCTGGTTCGACGAGGCGAAGGAGAGGGAGGTCAACGACGCCAACGCCGTGGCGCTCGCCACGGTGGGCGAGGACGGCATGCCGTCGCTCCGAATGGTCTTGCTGAAGGATTTCGATGCGGCGGGGTTCGTGTTCTACACGAACTACGAAAGTCGCAAGGGCCGGCAACTTCTGGCGCAGCCCAAGGCGGCGATGCTGTTTCACTGGAAGTCCCTGCGCCGCCAGGTCCGGCTGGAGGGCCCAGTGACCCAGGTGGACGACGCGGAGGCCGACGCCTACTTTGCGAGCCGGCCGCGCCAAAGCCGCATCGGCGCCTGGGCGAGCGATCAATCCCGGCCCATGGAAGGTCGCTTCGAGCTGGAGCGGCGGGTCGCCCGCTGTACCGCCAAGTATGCCGTGGGCACCATTCCCCGGCCGCCGCACTGGTCCGGTTTTTGCCTGCAGCCGCGCATGATCGAGTTCTGGCAAGACGGCGCCTTCCGGCTGCACGACCGCCTGGTCTACCATCGCCGGGGCGAAGATCGCACGGGAGACGATTGCGTGGGCGAAGACTGGCGGACCGAGCGCTTGTTCCCCTAAGTGCGGTGTTCGTCATCCTTTTAGGTCGGCCCGCGGCGCAGAGAGGCGCTGCCGGTCAAGAGGCGGTTCGATGGCAGTAGACGATAGCGTAAAGGTTCGACAGGCGTTGTCGCCGCGGGTGGCGCGCTTGATGCGCTTGGGCACCTATGCCTCGGTGGCCACCGCGGCTTTGCTGATCGCCGTCAAGCTCGTCGCCTGGCAGATCACCGATGCGGTGAGCCTGCTCGCAACCCTGATCGACTCGGTGCTGGATGCCGCCGCGTCCCTGGTCAATCTCCTGGCGGTCCGCCATGCGCTGTCGCCGCCCGATGCCGAGCATCGCTTCGGGCACGGCAAGGCGGAGCCGCTGGCCGCCCTCGGGCAATCGACCTTCATCGCCGGCTCGGCGGTCTTTCTGGTGATCGAAAGCGTTCGCCGTTTTGTCTCGCCGGAAGCCGTCGAACACGGCTGGGTGGGCATCGCGGTCATGGTTTTTTCTGTGGTGGCGACCGCCGTGTTGGTCCTCTTCCAGCGCTATGTCGTCCGCGAAACCCAGTCGCTGGCGATCACTGCGGATTCCATTCACTACCGCAGCGACCTCCTGATGAACCTGGCGGTCATCGTCGCCTTGATTCTGGCGACCGAATTCGGCTGGCCGATCGCCGACCCGCTGTTCGCTCTGGCGATCGCCGGCTACATTATTTTCACCGCCTGGCAAATCGGCGCCTCGGCCTGGCAGATGCTGATGGACCGCGAGTTGCCCGAGGAAGAGCGTGCGCGTATCGGTGAAATCATCATGGCCAACAAGGAGGTGCTGGGGCTGCACGATCTGCGAACCCGCAGCTCCGGACCGCAGGTCTTTATACAGGTGCACATCGAAATGGAGGGGTCCAAGCCCCTGCATGCGGCCCACGACGTGGCGGACCGCGTCGAGCAGCAGCTGCGCGATGCCTTTCAGGGAGCCGAGGTCATTATCCATCAGGACCCCTTTTTGGGTGTGCAGTCGCCGTCGTAGAAGCCATGTCGCGGTGGCGCGCCGAGGGGCTGACGGCGCGGATTTTCTGTTGATCTGCGTCAAGACGCCATTGCCGCGGGGCGGGTAGTTTTGGAAAGGGCGCGGTGCGGGGCGGGAAGGGCTGCTCCTGCGCCAAGCAAAGACGGGAAAGCGGGAGGCGGAGCCAATGTCCTATGCAACCATTCTGGCCGTGATCGACGGCCGCGGCGGCAGCGAAAACGTTGCCCAGGTTTCTCTGGACCTGGGGCGCCGCTTCAAGGCGGCGGTGACCTGGCTGCATGTCATAGAGGACCCGACGGATGCCTTGGTATCCATCGCGGACGGTATGACCGGGGCCGTGACGGAACAGATCTTGGAACAGATGGAAGCGGTCGAGAACGAACGCGCCCAGAAGGCGCGGGCGCTCTACGACCGCCTCTGCCGCGATGCCGGCATCGAGCTGGCGGTGCCGGACAATATCCCGGAAGCGGGCCGCTTCACCGTCGCCTACCTCGCAAAGCAAGGCGACGAAGCGGTGGAGGTGGAGCGGCAAGGCCGCCTGGTCGACTTGATCGTCGCAGCCCGACCTGGCCCAGATGGGGAGGCGGCCTCGTCCCAGACCTTTCACGCGACGGTCATGGAGACGGGCCGGCCGGTGCTCAGCCTGCCGGCGGAGGGCGGCTTCGATCTGTCGCGCATCGCCGCGGCTTGGGACGGCTCGCGGGAGTCGGCCAAGGCGGTCAGCTCGGCCTTGCCCCTGCTTCGGGAGGCCGAGAAGGTTGAGATCGTCACCGCGCGGGAGGGCTCCAAAGGCGCGCAACCCTCGCAGTTGCAGGGCTATCTTGCGGCCCATGGCGTTCGAGCGGAAACCTGGGCCTTCGCGCCGGCCAAGGGCAGCCTCGGCGAATCCATCCTGGAGCAATGCGAACGCGCGCGCTGCGGTCTCCTTGTGATGGGCGCCTACGGCCACAGCCCGATTCGCGAGATGTTTTTGGGCGGGGTGAGCCGCGACGTGATGAAGCTGGC
>Ga0055479_10000258_pt1 | contig 10155 bp, 10 predicted proteins | sample Muzzi_PWC_D1_FD_57941 | JGI IMG/M metagenome (GOLD analysis project Ga0055479, IMG submission 57941) | Wetland microbial communities from San Francisco Bay, California, USA, that impact long-term carbon sequestration - Muzzi_PWC_D1 | ecosystem: Environmental > Aquatic > Marine > Wetlands ...
CTGTGCACGCCCGGCGCGATGTTTTCCCGATCTGGCCGGGGAGGATAATCAGGCGAGTCAGTCCGATCCGCTGGGCCCGCACTGCCCCCTCATTGCAATTTATCAATGCCTGGCCGCTGGCGTACTGGTAACTTCTTCAAATATGCACACCCACGCGATCGGGTCAGTACAGCATGGCTGTCACCCGATCCTGATATGGTGACGCAACCATGCTCTGTAAGCCGGCGGCGGGATCTTGTCCATTACAGGAAATGCAGGCGTTGCACCGTAACGACACGCCAAGGAGGAAACATGCTTTACTGGGCCGTGGTGTTCTTTAGCGTTGCCATCGTTGCAGGGGTGCCGGGATTCGCTGGAATCGCCGGCGCTGCCACCTTGATCGCACCGCTTCTGTATTTTATCTTTCTCGTCATCTTTCTCGTGGCGCTGCCGGCGGGCCTGGCGCGGGCGTCGTCCACCACGGGTCTGAACCGCAGCGTGACAAACCTTTGTCTACGGTAAACACAAGGAGAAACAACATGAAAATTTCCCGATCAATCGCCCTGCTTCCGGTTGCCATACTGATGTTCACCCTGGCGGGCTGTGAAAAGGAGGGCCCCGCCGAGCAGGCGGGCAAGAACATAGACGAGGCCGTCGAGGAAATGCAGGAAAGTGCCGAGGATACCGGCGACAAGGTCATGGACAAGATGGAACAGGCCGGAGACAAGATCGAGGACGCAACCGACGCGGCAGCAGAGTAAGGTTCGTGCCGCCGGCGTGTCTGACCTGCCGGATGGCTGTACACATCCACGAAGTAGCTGTCAGGCGATGAAGAGGATCGGTAACGGTCCGGTGTTGCCGAAGGGATCAGGGCGAATCTTCGGCCGGCAAGGGCGGAAAGGGGCTGACTGCCGGCGCACTGCCGGTGAAGGCTCGACGCAGGCCCTTAGCCGGCAGGGAAATACCGCGGCTGCCAGGATACGAGCAGGACTGTGCGCCTTGCTGTCATATCCGGTGAGGCCGTGACGTCACGGGGGTTATATGCCCGAGCAAGTGCAGGAACTCAAGTGGTTCATCTACCTCACCCATCTCATGGAATTGTCCATTGCCTTCGTGCTGGCCATTCCGATCGGCTGGGATCGGGAGAAGGAAACCCGCAGCATGGGTCTGCGGACCTTCCCGCTGGTTGCGATTGCCTCATGCGGCTATATGCTTGTCGGGCAAAGCGTCGTCGGCGATGATCCCGAAGCCCTGTCGAGAGTCCTTTACGGCCTGATGACGGGTATCGGCTTTATCGGCGGCGGTGCCATCCTCAAGGAAAACGGCAGTGTTCATGGAACAGCAACGGCTGCAAGTATCAGGAACACCGGTGCGGTCGGTGCCGCGGTGGCGTTTCAGCGCTACGAGATTGCCGTCGCCCTGGCAGCCGTGAATTTCGGGATCCTGCGCTACCTGCAACCACTGGTGGGCAAGGTGACGCGGTAGCCAGCGGCTTTGAGGTGCTTGATCCCGGGGTTAGCCGTCGCTTCCGGATTGCGAATCCGCGCACCGGGAAACGCCCCGTCACGAGGATTCTTGATGAGTCCCGTCGCCTGCCTGCAGGCATGGCCGTCGTCTGAACCGGCTAGCCTGAGGCCGCGCGAAGTGCCCGCGCCGGTTCAAGAGCGCCGGCCGGCGCCGTCCGGCCTGGCGCTGCACGCCTACATCATCGACTGCAGATAGTTTTCCAGCCCGACCCTGTCGACCAGTTCGAGCTGGGTTTCCAGCCAGTCGATATGTTCCTCCTCGCTGGCCAGGATATCGGCAAACAGGCTGCGCGTGACGTAGTCGCCGCAGGACTCGCAGTAGGCGATTCCCTCGAGCAGCAGCGTGTGTGCGTTTTGCTCAAGTTTCAGGTCGTTGCCCAGCATCTCCCGGGTATCCTCGCCGATCATGAGTTTGCCGATATCCTGCAGGTTCGGCAGCCCGTCGAGAAACAGGATGCGCTCGATGAGGCTGTCGGCGTGTTTCATTTCATCAATGGATTCTTCATATTCGTGCGAATTCAGCTTGCCAAATCCCCAGTTACCGTACATGCGCGCATGCAGGAAGTACTGGTTGATCGCGGTGAGTTCGTTCCTGAGCACACCGTTCAGGTATTCGATCACTTTGCTGTCGCCTTTCATGGGTCTGCCTCCGGGTACGGGTAATGACGGCATTGGCTGCCTTGCCCCGAGCCGGCGGGGACGGGCAGCTGGCTGCTAATGTTGAGCTGTTCGGGCGCTCGGGTCGAGCTTACCACTTTCCGGTGACCGGGCAATAATTAATAACATATTGAAAATTATGAAATAAAAAATAACAGCGCCAGCAGGCATGCCGTGTGTAATTGACAATGATTCGTATTTGTATTTAAATACGAATCATTGATCCAAGGGGCGGGGCGCACACATGTATGTCTGTATCTGTAGGGCGGTAACCGATCGGGAGATCCGTAACGCGGTTGAAGCAGGAACGCGGACGGTTCGCGGTTTGCGCAAACAACTCGGGTGCGCCGGGCAGTGCGGCAAATGTGCACGCCAGGTTCGCGAAATCATGGACGAGGTCGTCGCGGACGAGTGTAGCCTGGCAATGCCTGTGCTCGCCATGACATAAGCGCTGCACAATCCTGTGCAGGCTGTTATGGCCGAAACGCAGCCTCGCCGGCTTCAGGACGCCCGGCCTGTGTGAGCCGGGCCGCGAGGTCGACTGTGGCCTTTGTTATTGTCACATCATATATAAAAGATATTGATAGTGCCGCGGCTGTCGCCGGCAGGACCCCGGTATGGCCCCTGCGACTATGGGGGAGGCCGGATTGCCTTCATGCGGTCTGCGCCGGTACTCGCCCGAAGCAGGGCATGCGTCCCGTGATCTGCAACTGCACCAGGCCCCCGCCCGGGAGCAGCAGGGAAAAGCCGGCTGCCGTGACCGGCGGCACCGGACAACACGACGCGCGGAATTGACCGCCCATGATTGTGCGGGCGCGGTGAACAGGTGTCCCCGGGTGCCAAAAGGCGATAAAGCCTCTGCAGCAGGCGCGTCATGCAGGGCGTTGGCCCGGGAGAAGCATTAATCATATGGAATTCCCGCCAGTTTCGTTATAATCCCGCGGCACTAATGCCAGCGTAACCTCGCACTAACCGCCCTTGAGCACAGGCCTGCCGCACCGTGGTGAACGGATCGCGCGCACCTTCTGGTTGCCTGATTACATATTTACCCATACTTGAGCCGCAGGAACATGACTGATTTATCCCTCTACAGAAACATCGGTATCTTCGCCCACGTCGATGCCGGCAAGACCACGACGACAGAACGCATCCTGAAACTGACCGGCAAGATCCACAAGACCGGTGAGGTGCACGACGGCGAGGCGACCACCGACTTCATGGAGCAGGAACAGGAGCGCGGGATCACGATCCAGTCCGCGGCCACCAGCTGCCAGTGGAACGGTTACCGCCTGAATATCATCGATACGCCCGGACACGTCGACTTCACCATCGAGGTGTACCGCTCCCTGAAGGTGCTGGATGGCGGCATTGGTGTGTTTTGCGGCTCCGGCGGCGTGGAGCCGCAGTCCGAGACCAACTGGCGCTATGCCAACGAATCAGAGGTCGCGCGCATCATCTTCGTCAACAAGCTGGACCGTATGGGCGCGGACTTCTACCGCGTGGTGCAGCAGGTCAAGGACGTGCTGGATGCCGTACCGCTGGTCATGGTGCTGCCGATCGGTATCGAGGACGATTTCAAGGGGGTCGTCGACCTGCTGTCACGCAAGGCGTACATCTGGGACGACTCCGGGGATCCGGCTGCCTACACGGTCGAGGAGCCGCCGGCGGACATGGCGGACAGGATCGAGGAATGGCGCGAGAAGCTGGTCGAGACCGCGGTCGATCAGGATGACGACCTGATGGAGAAATACCTGGAGGGTGAGGAAATTCCCGTCGAGGACCTGAAGCGCTGCATCCGCAAGGGCACCATTGCGCTGGACTTTTTCCCGACCTACTGCGGTTCCGCCTTCAAGAACAAGGGCATCCAGCTGGTGCTGGATGCGGCCGTTGACTATCTGCCGGACCCGACCGAGGTTACCCCGCAGCCGGAAGTCGACCTGGAAGGCAACGAAACCGGCAAGGTGGCCGAGGTCAATCCCGACCTGCCGCTGCGCGCGCTGGCGTTCAAGATCATGGACGACCGGTTCGGGGCACTGACCTTCATCCGCATCTATTCCGGCCGGCTGGATAAGGGCATGACTGTGCTGAATACCTTCACCGGCAAGACCGAGCGCATCGGCCGTATCGTCGAGATGCACGCGAATTCACGCGAGGAGCTGACCGGCGCACAGGCGGGAGACATCGTTGCCGTGATCGGCATGAAGAACGTACAGACCGGCCATACGCTGTGCGATCCGAAGGACCCGGCCACACTGGAGCCGATGGTGTTCCCGGAGCCGGTGATTTCCATAGCCGTGGCACCGAAAGACAAGGGCGGGGCCGAGAAGATGGGGATCGCGCTTGCCAAGATGATCAAGGAAGACCCGTCGTTCCGCATGGAGACCGACGAGGACAGCGGTGAGACCATCCTCAAGGGCATGGGTGAGTTGCACCTCGATATCAAGATCGACATCCTGAGGCGCACCCATGGCATCGACGTGGAAGTCGGCAAGCCGCAGGTGGCTTATCGCGAAACCATCACGCAGCGCGTGGAAGACAGCTATACCCACAAGAAGCAGACCGGTGGTTCGGGTCAGTTTGCCAAGATCGACTACGTCGTCGAGCCGGGCGAGCCGGGCAGCGGTTACGAATTCGAATCCGTGGTCACCGGCGGTACCGTGCCGCGTGAGTTCTGGCCGGCCGTGGACAAGGGCTTCCAGAAGAGCATGGTGAGGGGCGTGCTGGCAGGCTATCCCTGCCTGGACTTCAAGGTGACGCTGCTCGACGGTGGTTACCACCCCGTCGACTCCTCGGCTGTGGCCTACGAACTGGCCGCGGGTGCCGCCTACCGCCAGACGATGCCAAAGGCCGGTCCGCAAATGATGGAGCCGATCATGCGGGTGGACGTGTACACACCGGAGGAGCAGGTCGGCGACGTGATCGGCGACCTCAACCGCCGCCGCGGCATGATCAAGTCGCAGGAGCCGGGCGCCACCAACGTCCACATCAAGGCAGAATGTCCGCTCAGCCAGATGTTTGGCTACATCGGTGACTTGCGCACCATGACCTCCGGCCGTGGCCAGTTCTCCATGGAGTTCCTGCACTATATGCCGTGTCCGAAGAATGTTGCGGATGAGGTGATCAAGGAAGCCCTGGAACGCGAGGCCAACAAGTAGGCAACAACCGGGGTCCGGCCACAATGGCACTTGCTTAAAGCCTGATCCTGGTAAATGGCCACGGAATCCACGGACACACTTGTTGAAAATTCCGTGTTTTTCCGTGGATTCCGTGGCCAATGATTTATTTGCCAGGGAAATTTCCCTTAAGTAAGCGCCATTCGGGCCCGGCCGCTTTTTCGCTGACCGGCGCTGCCTGACAGCGGCCGGACCCCATGACTTTTCAGTCCGGTTATCCGGCTGAAATGTCGCCGATTGCAAACAGCCCTGACTAGAAGATCCGTAACCCGGTGAATTCAATGAATTCACCGGTGTTCTCGATTGGCGACAGTCGGGGCTGTTGCAGGAGTCGAGTCTTCCCCGGGCCGCCATTATTTAATATATCACTATATTACAATAAGTTGCATGCAATCTGCCAGCTGCCGCCATGCGGCTCCATAGCGTCAGATGCGGCTGTCGGCCATGGAACCGGGTGACAGTTGCGCTGTCATCGCCAGCCTCGCCAGGTCGGCGCAATGCCCGGCTGCAATCATGATTTCCCGTCGGGGTCATCAGGAAAACCCCTCGTGGCGCGGTTTTCACGGTCATTGACCGGCTACCCGGTCAATGGCCGCCCGTGCCCTGCACCGGGTACATTTTTCAGTTGGCATATTTGTTGCTAACTGCCTTGACCAATAAAAAATTTATATCACGTGAATTTGCCCGTGCGCATGGCTGCGGGCGCAACAGAGACAGGGTGACTGGTTTTATGTCAGGACAATTTTCAGGTTCACTGCTCAGCAAACTGCTGTTTTTTATCTTGGTCGTGTTGCAACTGGTCGCCTGTGGCGGCGGCAGCGGCGGTGACGCTGCCGTCAGTGCAGCAACCGCACACGACGTCGTGCTGGCCGGCAGCGTCGGTGACGGCCCCGTTACCGGTGCCACGGTCGAGGTCTGGAGTTCGCGAGGCCACCTGATCTCGACCGTGCAGAGTGACAACACGGCGACCTTCACATCCAGGATCAGGGTGTGGCGCTCGAGTTATCCGCTGCTGCTGAAGGTGCGTGGCGGTATCGACCTGGTCACCGGCGATGTGCCGGACTTCCAGATGGTCTCGGTGGTGCTCGACCAGGACTCGGGGGCGGTCAATATCAACCCGTTCTCCACCCTGATCGTCAGGATTGCGGAGTTTCTGCCGGGCGGCATCAATGCGGCCAATATCGGGACGGCGAAGGCGATAGTGATGGACAAGCTGGGCTTCGGCCTGGACCCGGGCATGATCGCTGACCCGATCAGTTCACCAATTACGGATGAGAACCTTGCCAGCCTGATGAAGGCGAGCGAGGCCATGGGCGAGATGATACGGCGCACCCGCGACCAGTTTGCCGCGACATTCAGCGGTGCGGACGGGGACGCGGTGCTGAACGCGCTGGCCGCGGACCTGCAGGACGGCAGCCTGGACGGGCAGGGCGCCGCCGGGACGCTTGCGCGGGTTACCGCCGTGGCGCGGGTGGTTTCCGCGCAGGTGCTGCTGGAGGCGCTGTCCAATACCCTGAAAGTCGACGGCATCATCGCGACCACCGTGATAGACCAGGCCATCGTGACCACACGCCCGGGTGGTGATGGCGTCGCGATGACCGGGAGTGTGCAGATCACCAGGGACATGCTGCAACAGGCCCAAACGGCACTGGCTGCGGCCGGTGTACTGGATTCCAGTACCGAGGTCATTGGCCTCGAGCGCATTGTCAGCGGCATTGCTGCCGGCGAGTTGCCGGATGATGTGGCGAATGTCCTGCCTGCCGATTCCTCCCGCTCACTGGATAACGCGGTTCTGCTTTCCATGACGGCAGATAAAACACAGATTGCCGCTGTCAACGTGGTGACCACGACGTATCCTGGCACGACAGATACGGGCACAACAGATACGGGCACAACAGATACGGGCACAACAGATCCGGTCCCGACTGACCCGGCTCCGACAGATACGGGCACGACAGATCCGGCCCCGACCGATAGCGGCTCAACGGATGCCGGCAACACGCTCCCCGTCAATACTGCTCCCGTCATCAGCGGGGTGCCAGTTCTCTCGGTGACTGCCGGCAGCGCCTACAGTTTCCAGCCGGTCGCCAGTGATGCGGATGGCGATGCCCTGAGGTTCAGTATCACCGGCAAGCCGGCCTGGGCAGGCTTCAGTGCTGCCACCGGACGCCTGAGTGGCACGCCGGGTGACAGCGACACGGGGACCTACAGTCATATTGCAATCACGGTGACCGACGGGACGGACAGCGCCACGCTGCCGGATTTCAGTATCAGCGTCGTTCCGGCGCCGGTTACGACAGGCGGCAGCTTTGACCTCGCGTGGACGGCCCCCGTCAACCGCGCCGACGGCTCGCCGCTGATCCTGGCGGAAATCGGTGGCTTCCGCATCCACTACGGTACCTCGGCTGGCAGCTATCCGAATACCGTCGAGGTGGCTGACGGCAGCGCGCAAGCGGCGACGGTAGACAACCTGGCGGCAGGCACCACGTACCACGTGGTGATGACCAGCTATGACACCAGCGGGCTGGAGAGTGGTTTATCACCGGAGGTCGTGAAGACTGCCCGCTAGCACAGCAGGTCAACGGTGCTATTTTTCTTGCTGTTGCAGATACTGCAGTTGCTTCCCCGCGGTGCTCATGCGTGAGCCCACCAGGGGAAGCGGCCGCGCCGGCAGCAGTATGTTCCAGTAGATGTGCTTGAAGGCGAGTTTACCGAGGTGATTGAGGCGGGTTTCCTGCAGCAGGGACATCGGCCCGATGACAGGCAGCGGGAACTTGCCGGGCACGGGCTCGATTTCATAATTGAAGTCGATCAGTACCGCCTTGCCGTGGCCGGTCTCGATAAAGCAGTTGGTGTGGCCATCCGCGCGCGGCTCGGCCTCCTTGCCGGTGATTTCCCGCAGAATGTTGTGCACCACGACATCTGCCTGGAAGTGCGCCACCGATCCCGCCTTGGAGCCGGGCGTTGCGGCGACGTCGCCGACCAGGAAGACCCTGTCGGCGATGCTCGACTTGAGGGTGTGCCTGTCGACGCGTCCGAATCCCAGTCCGTCGCCCAGTCCGGCATCCTCCACCAGGTCGGAGCCCTCGTGCGGCGGAATGACGACCAGCAGGTCGAAGTCCAGCACCTGGCCGTCTGCGCAGATGATATGTTTTTCGGCCACCGTGGCGAGATAGGTATTGCTCACGACCCGGACACCCTTCTCCACCAGCAGATGGGTAAGCACTTTGTTGCACACCGGCTTGGTGAAGGCGCCGTTCAGGGGTGTCACCAGGGTGATCCGGCTCTGGTCGCGAAGTCCGCGTTTGCCGAGATAGTCATCCACAAGGCAGGCGAATTCGAGCGGTGCGACCGGGCACTTGATGGGCATTTCCGCGACATCGATGAGCAGGTCCCCGCCCTGGAAATTCTCCAGTGCCCCGGCCAGACGGAGGGCGCTATTGGGGGTGTAGAAGCCATGAGCGGTCCTGCCCCAGTGCTCGGGGAGCCCCTCGATGGCATCGACGAGAGTTCTGCAGCCCAGCGCGAGCACCAGCCAGTCATAGCCCAGTGTCTGCCCGTCCGTGGTGACGGTGCGCCCCTCGGTGTCGATGGCCTGGATGGTTTCCCGGATGTACTCGATACCCGGGGCGATGAAGGGGGCGGTTGGCTTCTGGAGATCAGAGAGCTTGCGATAGCCGGGTTTTTGAAACGGCAGGAACAGCAGTCCGGGCTGGTAGGTATGCACAGGGGAATTGCCGACCAGCTTCAGCCCAAGGGACAGGTTCCTGCGCCTTGCCTGCTTGCGGAGGAGGTTGGCGGTGACGATCCCGCCGATTCCGTCACCCAGGACCAGCACATTAGTATCCATAGCATTTCTCGCAACCGACTCAATCGGGCAGTGCCCTGGTCTTCCGGGGGCGCGCTGCCGGCCAGCATGGCAGTACTTATTTGTATTCTAGTCCGTGGCGGGCATCCGCGGCAGGGTTCTGGTCTATTATTGGGAACCCGTGGATTCACCATGGATATTTCCGGGGCGGATGAAGCGTTATGAGACACAAGGAAAAACACCGTACGCACCGCATCGGCTGGCTGCGTGCGGCGGTGCTGGGGGCGAATGACGGCATTGTCTCCACGGCCAGCCTTATCCTGGGCGTTGCGGCTGCCGGCGCGACTTCCGAGGGGATTCTGGTTGCGGGTGTTGCCGGCCTGGTGGCGGGCGCCATGTCCATGGCCGCTGGCGAGTATGTTTCGGTGAGTTCGCAGGCCGATACCGAACGCGCCGACCTGGACCGCGAACGCAGGGAACTGGCTGCATACCCCGTACACGAGCATGCGGAACTCACGGCCATCTATGTCAAGCGGGGTCTCGAGGCGGATCTTGCCTCCGAGGTCGCCAGCCAGTTGATGGCACATGACGCCCTGGGCGCACATGCCCGTGATGAACTGGGCATTTCCCATGTGGCCAGCGCGCGACCGGTGCAGGCTGCGCTGGCATCGGCCGCAACGTTCGCGGTCGGTGCTTTCCTGCCGCTGCTGATTGTCCTGCTGTTCCCGGTCGGCAGCCTGTTCCTGGCTGTCTCGGGCGGCTCGCTGCTGTTCCTTGCGCTGCTGGGCTCGCTGGCGGCCCGCGCCGGCGGTGCATCGGTAGCTGTCGCCGCGTTGCGGGTGACGTTCTGGGGCGCGCTGGCCATGGCGATTACGGCCGGCGTCGGTACGTTATTCGGGGTGTCACCCTGACGCCGTCTGCCGGCGGGGTACCCGCCGGTTGCCGCGTGCTGTCGCGGCAGGCGGGTTTCGGGAGCCGGGGATATACTCAGGGTAGCGGCCGGCCGGGGACG
>Ga0055479_10000259_pt1 | contig 10152 bp, 7 predicted proteins | sample Muzzi_PWC_D1_FD_57941 | JGI IMG/M metagenome (GOLD analysis project Ga0055479, IMG submission 57941) | Wetland microbial communities from San Francisco Bay, California, USA, that impact long-term carbon sequestration - Muzzi_PWC_D1 | ecosystem: Environmental > Aquatic > Marine > Wetlands ...
GGCGAGCGCGCGCGGGTGCTGATGGCGCGGGCGCTGGCGCAGGATACGCCGCTCCTCCTCGCTGACGAGCCGGCGTCGGGGCTCGATCCCGAGCACCAGATCCGGCTCCTCGCGCTGCTGCGGCGGCGCGCCGGAAAGGGGCAGGCCATCGTCGTCACGCTGCACGATCTGCAGGCGGCGGCGCGATGGTGCGATCGGCTCATCCTCATGCAGCAGGGCCGGATTGTCGCCGACGGGCCGCCGCTTGCGGTTCTGACAGAGGCGCGGATCGCGGAGGTCTATAATTGTGCGGCGTTTGTCGGTGCGGATGATCGTGGTCCGATCATCATCCCGACCGGGCTGGCTGATCCCGAAGCTTAGCCGACGGAATCGAGCCGTACGGCGATGCCGGCGTCGGCCATGTGTTGTTTGGCTTCCGGAATTGTGTGCGTGCCGAAATGGAAGATCGAGGCAGCGAGAACGGCGCTCGCATGACCTGCGGTGATGCCTTCAGCGAGATGGTCAAGGGTGCCGACGCCGCCTGAGGCGATCACCGGCACGGACACCGCATCGGCAATCGTGCGTGTCAGTTCGAGGTCGAAACCCGCCTTGGTGCCGTCCCGGTCCATCGATGTCAGCAGAATCTCGCCGGCGCCGAGGGCGACGACTTCCCTGGCGTATTCGATTGCATCGAGGCCGGTCGGCCGGCGCCCGCCGTGGGTGAAGATTTCCCATTTCGCCGGCGCTCCGGGCTCGGAGACGCGCTTTGCGTCGATCGCGACGACGATGCACTGGGCCCCGAACTTTTCCGATGCCTCCTTGACGAAGCCGCGATTGGCGACGGCGGCGGTATTGATGGAGACCTTGTCGGCGCCGGCTTCGAGCAGCGCGCGGATGTCCGCGATGGTGCGTACGCCGCCGCCGACGGTGAGCGGCATGAAGCAGCGCTCGGCCGTCTGGGTGACGATGTCGAGGAGGATGCCGCGGTCCTCATGGCTGGCGGTGATGTCGAGGAAGCAGAGCTCGTCGGCGCCGGCGGCGTCATAGGCGGCGGCGGCCTCGACCGGGTCGCCCGCGTCGATCAGGTCGACGAAATTCACGCCTTTGACGACACGTCCTTCTTTCACGTCAAGGCAGGGGATGATACGGACCTTCAGCATTGCGGGGCTCAGGATCATTGTATTCAAACTTGTGTGGCCCAGGTTATCCGCGGGCCGGCGACATCATGATTACTATATCAGAATAATCGAGGAGACGTGCGATGGCGGGGGCAGGCAAACAACTGGTTGTCGATCAGAGGTCGGTCGCGAACCTGATCCGGGGCGTCAAGCGGCGCAAGCTGACGCGAGAGCAGCACGAAATGTTAGAGGTGCTGGTCTCGCAGTTGGAACAGGTCGAAGGCTCGGCCGGCGGGCTTGGGACAACTGTGCGCTACAACCTGAGCGTCATCGACACGCAGATCCGCGATGTGCTGGACCGGACCAGCGGAGCGAGCTTCGATGAGCGGGCCATCGCGCAGCTGCCCGACCGGTTGCAGCGGCGGGTTCTGGAGCGGCTCGAGAACGTCGCCGACCGGCTGGAAACCGCGGCGGCGAAAGAACGCATCGAAAGCTATTCGACAACCACCTTCAAGTGCCTCGAGGATTACCAGCGGTGCAAGGCCGCGCAGTCGTCTGCGGGCTATTGGTGTACGATCGCGCTGCTGGTGTGTCTGGCCGGGAAACTGGGCGAGGCCTTCGTCACCGGGGCCAAGAAGTGAGAACGCATCGTCGGCGGTAGCCGACCGCAGACGGTCAGCAACGTTAGAAGGAGACGCCATGCTTCGCGCACGCACGTGTCTTGGGGGACTGGTCACCGCGCCGCATCACCTTGCGGCCGAGGCTGGGGCGGACATCCTGCGCGAGGGCGGCAACGCGATCGAGGCGATGATCGCTGCGGCGGCGGCGGTTGCGGTCGTCTATCCGCACATGAACGCGATCGGTGGTGATGGATTCTGGATCGTCGCGCGTCCAGGCGAGACCCCGCGCGGCATTCAGGCCTGCGGTCCGGCGGCAGGCCTGGCGGACAAGTCGTTTTACGATGCGCATGGCGATCAGACCATCCCGTCCCGCGGGCCACGTGCGGCGCTGACGGTTGCCGGTGCGGTTGCCGGATGGGCTGAGGCCAAGGTGCTGGCCGAGGAAGCGGGCGGACATCTGCCGGTTGCGCGATTGCTGGCGCCGGCCATTGATCACGGGCGTAGCGGTGTGCCGGTCGCGCGCTCGCAGGCCGAGCTGACGCGAACGAAGTGGGACGAACTGAAAGACGTGCCAGGTTTCGCGGACATCTATGCGCGCGATGGTCTGCCCGCCGAAGGCGATGTGCTGCGCCAGGCGGAATTGGCGGAAACGCTCGCGCGACTGGCCGAAGCCGGGCTTGACGATTTCTACCGGGGTGATGTGGCGCGGTCGCTGGCGAGCGGTCTCGAGCAGGTCGGCTCGCCGGTGCGGCTCGCGGATCTCGAAGCCTATTCCGCAAGCCTTGTCGAGCCGGTCGCGACGCGCCTCAAGGTGGGCAAAATCTTCAACATGCCGCCGCCGACGCAGGGCGTTTCGTCGCTGATGATCCTGAAGCTGTTTGAGGCGCTGGATGTCGGCGAGGCGGATGGGTTCGCATTCGTGCACGGGCTGGTCGAGGCGACCAAGCGGGCGTTCATTCTCCGCAATGCGTCGCTTGGCGATCCGAGGCGGATGGGGGATGTTTGGAAATCGTGGCTGGACGACGCAACGATCGCACGCGAATGCCAGGCCATCGATCCGCATCGCGCGGCGGCGTGGCCGCATCCTGCCAAGCCGGGTGACACGATCTGGATGGGCGCGGCTGACCGGTTCGGCAATGTCGTCAGTTATATCCAGAGCGTCTATTGGGAGTTCGGCTCGGGCGTCGTGGTGCCGGGCACCGGGGTCACATGGCAGAACCGCGGCGCCAGCTTCACGCTCGGTCCGGGGCCAAACGAACTCGCTCCGGGGCGACTGCCGTTCCATACGCTCAATCCGGCGCTGGCGCGGCTCAGTGACGGGCGGACGCTGGCCTACGGCACGATGGGCGGCGAGGGCCAGCCGCAGACGCAGGCCGCGGTCTTTGCCCGGCACGTCATGTTCGGCCAGGACATGCAGGCGGCGGTGACGGCGCCGCGCTGGCTGCTCGGGCGGACGTGGGGCGATGAGGCGACCAACCTCAAGCTCGAAACCCGGTTCGATGCCGCGCTGGTCGAACGATTGCGCGCGGCGGGTCACGATGTGGCGGTGGTCGACGCCTACGATGACCTGATGGGGCACGCCGGCATGGTGTCGATCGCGCCCAACGGCGTGATTGCCGGGGCGACCGACCCGCGGGCAGACGGTGCTGCGGCTGGGCTGTGATGGTGATCCCTGTTTTCGGCCCGCCACGAACGGGACATAGAGATGACGGGCGCATTGATCCTTTCCCGATTGCCGAGAATGACAGGCGTCGCGTTTGGGCGGCAAAAGAAAACGGCGAGGCCTGAGCCTCGCCGATATCATCAGCTTCAACGGATTTCCGATTGCCTGGTCCGCTGTGACTAGTCGCGGCGCTCGCGGCGTCCACCACGGTCGCCACGGTCCCGGCGATCACGGCGCGGCGGCGGGCCCGGATCGTCGACCTCGCCTTCGGCCCTGGGGATCTCCTCGCCGGTCTCCTGGTTGACGACCTTCATTGACAACCGCACCTTGCCGCGATCCTCGATGGCGAGGAGCTTGACGTAAACCTCCTGGCCTTCCTTGACGACCTCGTTGGGGTGGCCGGGACGGCCCTCGTTGGTCAACTGCGAGACGTGTACGAGGCCATCCTTGGCGCCGAAGAAATTCACGAAGGCGCCGAAGTCCATGATCTTGACGACCTTGCCCTTGTAGATGGCGCCGACTTCGGGTTCTGACGTGATCTCGCTGATCCGCTGCAGTGCCTTGTCGATCTGCTCGCGGTTGGTGCCCGCGATCTTGACGGTGCCGTCGTCCTCGATGTTGACTTTGGCGCCGCTCTCCTCGACGATTCCGCGGATGACCGAACCGCCAGTCCCGATCACTTCGCGAATCTTTTCGGTCGGGATGGTGATGGTCTCGATGCGCGGGGCGTGCTCGCCAATGTCGTCGCGGGCAACGTCGAGCGCCTTGGCCATCTCGCTCAGGATGTGCAGGCGGCCTTCGCGGGCCTGCTCCAGGGCGACCTTCATGATCTCCTCGGTGATCCCGGTGATCTTGATGTCCATCTGGAGCGAGGTGACGCCGACATCGGTGCCGGCGACCTTGAAGTCCATGTCGCCCAGGTGGTCTTCATCGCCGAGAATGTCGGACAGTACGGCGAATTCTTCGCCGTCCTTGATCAGACCCATCGCAATGCCGGCGACGGGACGCTTGATCGGGACACCGGCATCCATCAGTGCCAGCGATGTGCCGCAGACGGTGGCCATCGAAGAGGATCCGTTCGACTCGGTAATCTCGGAGACCACCCGCAACGTATAGGGAAACTCGTCAGGGCCCGGAATGAGCGGACGGATGGCGCGCCAGGCAAGTTTGCCGTGGCCGATCTCGCGACGGCCCGGCGAGCCCATGCGGCCCGCTTCACCGACCGAGTAGGGCGGGAAGTTATAGTGCAGCATGAAGCGCTCTTTGCGCGTGCCCTCAAGCGCGTCGACGAACTGCTCGTCCTCGCCGGTGCCCAGAGTCGCGACCACAAGGGCCTGCGTTTCGCCGCGCGTGAAAAGCGCTGAACCGTGCGTGCGCGGCAGGATGCCGGCTTCGGACACAATCGGGCGGACGGTGGACAGATCGCGTCCGTCGATGCGCTTCTTGGTCTTGATGATGTCGCCGCGGACAATGCCGCTTTCGACGTCCTTGAAAACACCGCCGAGCAGGACGGCCTCGCTGCCGTCGTCTTCGGCCGGCATCAGTTGTTCGACGACACGTTTCTTGGTGGCGGAAACGAGATCGTTGCGGGCCTGTTTTTCAGGTATCGCGAAGGCCTTGCGCAAATCCGCCTCGGCGATCTCCTTGACCTGTGCGGCGTACTTGGACTTGTCGGGAAGCGAAATTTCCCAAGGTTCCTTGGCGGCCTTCTCGGCCAGCTTGATGATGGCGTCTATGACCGGCTGGAAGTGGGTCTGGCCGAACATGACCGCCTCGAGCATCTGCATTTCGGGCAGCTCGTGGGCTTCCGACTCGACCATCATGACGGCATCCTTGGTGCCGGCCACGATCAGATCGAGCTTGGTCTGGTCCATCTCGTCAAGCAGCGGGTTGAGGATGAACTCGCCGTCGATCAGGCCGACCCGCGCGGCGCCGATCGGGCCGAGGAACGGCATGCCTGACAGCGTCAGGGCGGCGCTGGCGGCGATCATGGCTACGATGTCGGGATCGTTCTCGTTGTCGAAGGAGATAACGGTCGCGACGACCTGGACCTCGTTGCGGAAGCCGTCGACGAACAGCGGCCGGATCGGACGGTCGATCAATCGCGAGGTCAGCGTTTCCTTTTCGGTCGGGCGACCCTCGCGCTTGAAAAAGCCGCCTGGGATCTTGCCGGCGGCGTAGGTCTTTTCCTGGTAATTGACGGTGAGTGGGAAGAAATCGACGCCCGGGCGGACGCTCTTCACACCTACTGCGGTGGCGAGAACTGTGGTCTCGCCATATTGCGCGAGCACGGCGCCGTCGGCCTGGCGGGCCATGTGCCCGGTCTCCAGCTTCAGTGTGCGGCCACCCCACTCGATCTCTATTCTATGGATATCAAACATCTGTCGTCTTTCGTCTTTCGTACGGTTTCATCGTGCGATGATGCGGCTGCGCCGGCCAAACCCGCACGCGCGCACGACGCCGATGACCACGCAAAGCGGTCGGCGTCATGAGTGATGCGTGTGTTGATCTGGTCAATGCGCGTCCGATATGCGCCACGGCCGCGGTCGGCCGAGGTGACGGTCTACCGGCGAATGCCCAGTTTTTGAATGATGGATTGATAGCGTGCTTCGTCCTTGCCCTTCACGTAATCGAGCAACTGACGACGCTGGCTCACCATCTTCAAGAGCCCTCGCCGGGAATGGTTGTCCTTCTTGTGCGACTTGAAGTGCTCGGTGAGATTGGTGATGCGCTCTGTAAGAATGGCGATCTGCACTTCGGGGGAGCCGGTATCGCCTGCGCCCGTCGCGTTTTCCTTGATAAGTTCGGCCTTGCGTTCAGCCGTAATCGACATCGATCAGTCCTTTCGTTTGCATATTGCCGAGATGCGGGCCTGGGGCACGAATTGCGGCCGCAGCCGGGATGTCGTCCAGCCGGGTCGCGCGATCCCGGCCCGCTGACGTGCGGTGGCCGGGAAAATCCGGTTTATACACGAGCTGGCGATGGAAGCGACATAAAACTTGCCGAGCCTCCATAAACCGGGGCCATCGCGCAGATTTGCCGCGGCGGTGGTTTCGGGACGCGGTCAGACGGTCGTTGCGTCGAGATTGAAGACCCGCGTCGGGCGCAATTCGCCGCGCTCCATTTCGACAAGCGCCAGCAATTTACCTTTGTGGGTGGCATAGCCCAGTCCGCTGACGATCGGAGCGTCGCGGCCGCGCAGGATGACGGCCTGACCACGCGCGAGGCGCGAGGCGTCGGAGCCGCTGACGGGCACATGCAACAGATCGCTGAGAGCGCTTTCGACCGGCTCCAAGGTGTCATCCTGGGCGCCGTCGGCGGCCATTTCTTCGAGCTCGGCGATCGTGACGGCGTCGTCGATGGTGAATGGGCCGACGGCGGTCCGCCGCAGTTTGGTGACGTGGCCATAGCAACCCAGTGCACGGCCGATATCGCGGGCGAGCGAGCGGACGTAGGTGCCTTTTCCGCAGACCGCCGCGAACGTGGTGCAGGCCACATCGGCATCGTCGGTGGTCGTATCCGGCGCACCGGTGGCATCTTCGACGATCTCCAGCTGGTCGATGAACACGTCGCGGGCCTTGAGGCTGACCTGCTCCCCATCGCGCGCCAGATCATAAGCGCGCTGGCCATCAACCTTGACGGCGGAGAACTGCGGCGGGATCTGGGAGATTGCACCGCGAAACGGATCCAGGCAGGCCTCAATCTCGTGACGCTCGGGGCGCTTTTCGCTCGAGGCAACGGGTTCGCCCTCGGTGTCATCGGTTGATGTCTCGATGCCCCATCGGACGGTAAAGGTGTAGGCCTTGGTGCCATCGACGGTGAAGGGCACCGTCTTGGTCGCCTCGCCGAGCGCAATCGGCAGCACGCCTGTCGCCAGGGGGTCGAGCGTGCCGGCATGTCCCGCCTTCTGGGCGTCGAACAGCCGCTTCACGATGCCGACCGCCTGGGTCGACGTCATGTGTATCGGCTTATCGAATGTCAGCCAGCCGTGAATACGGCGACCCTTCTTGCGGCGAGCCATGGTGATGTCGTGCGGTCAGAGTTGGCGGCGCGCGGATGCGAGCGCAAGAGCCGGGTGGTTAATGCTGGTCGATGTCTTGCCGCACCTTGGGGCTGTTTAGCAACTCATCGATGCGATTGGCCTCGTTGAAGCTCTCGTCGAAGCGAAACCGGATGTCCGGGGCAAACTTCAGCTTCACGGCTTTGGCGACTTCGCGCCGGATGAATTTCTTGTGGCCTGCGAGCGCCTTGACCACTGCGTCACCGTTATCGCCTCCGAGCGGCATGACGTAGACCGTGGCGATCTTGAGATCGGGCGTCATGCGAACCTCGGGGATGGTGACGACGGTGCCTGCCAGGGTGTCGTCGTGGATGTCGCCGCGGGTCAGCATCTGGGCAAGCGTGTGGCGGACAAGTTCGCCGACGCGAAGCTGGCGTTGGCTCGGCTCGGTGGATTTGGTTTGTTTGGATCGTGCGCTCATCGTGGTGTGTCTATCGGTGGCTGGCGCCGGGCGCGCACCGCCCCGACCCTCTCAAAGTCCGGCGGCAATGTTACTCGGCAGTTCGCGTTGTGGAAATGGCCGACGCTGTCCGGCGTGGCCCGAACCTGGTGTGTTGGGACGGCCGTAGGCCGGATAGAACAAGAAGCCTTTGCGTGATCTGCAATCGCACGGAAAAAGTTCGATCGGAGCGCGGCCGGCAACGGAACCCTCGTTTATGTGCCATTCACGACTCGAAGAGGTCGGCAGGCCGACGGACTACAGCGTCCGTTCGACCTCCTCGACCTGGAAGCACTCGATGACGTCGCCGGCGCGGATGTCCTGGTAATTGGCGAACGCCATGCCGCATTCCTGGCCGGCAGGGACCTCCTTGACCTCGTCCTTGAAGCGCTTGAGCGTCGACAGCGTTCCTTCGTGGATAACGACGCTGTCGCGAATCAGACGGACCTTGGCGCCGCGCTCGACGCGGCCTTCGGTGACCAGGCAACCGGCTACGCGGCCAATCTTGGAGATGTTGAACACCTCGCGGATTTCCGCGTTGCCGAGGAAGATCTCGCGCAGAGTCGGATCGAGCAGGCCCGACATCGCCGCCTTCACGTCGTCGACCAGGTCATAGATGATGTTGTAGTAGCGGATTTCGACGCCTTCCTGCTCGGCGGCCTTCCTGGCCTGGGCGTTGGCCCGGACGTTGAAGCCGATCAGGATGGCATTCGAAGCCGTTGCGAGGGTCACGTCGGACTCGGTCAGGCCGCCGACGCCGGAGTGGACGATGCGGGCTTCGACCTCGTCGTTGCCGATCTTGGCCAGCGCGCCTGCGATCGCTTCGACCGAGCCTTGCACGTCGCCCTTGATGATCAGCGAAAACTCCTTTTTGCCGTCTTCGTGGAGCTGCTGCATCATCTGTTCAAGCGTGCGGGCGCTGCCGGCCGAACCAAGCGTCTCGCGACGCTTACGGATGCGATAGTCGGTGATCTCGCGGGCACGTCCCTCGTTCTCGACGACCGCGAACTGGTCGCCGGCCTCCGGCGCGCTGTCGAACCCGAGTACCTCGACCGGAACCGATGGGCCGGCCTTGGCGACGTTCGATCCCGAGTCGTCGATCAGCGCACGCACGCGGCCCCATGACGCGCCCGCGACGACGATGTCGCCAACGCTGAGTGTGCCGCGCTGGACCAGCAGCGTGCCGACGGGACCGCGGCCGCGCTCGAGCTTGGCCTCGATGACGAAGCCTTCGGCCGACCGGTCCGGGTTGGCGTTCAGATCGAGCAGTTCGGCCTGCAGCGTGATGGCTTCCAGGAGGCCATCGAGGTTCTGCTTCTTGAGTGCGGACACCTCGACCTCAAGCGTGTCGCCCGACATGCTTTCGACGACGATCTCGTGCTGCAAGAGGTCGGTGCGGACGCGGTTGGGTTCGGCGTCGGGCTTGTCCATCTTGTTGATGGCGACGATGATCGGCACGCCGGCGGCCTTGGCGTGATGGATCGCCTCGATGGTCTGCGGCATGACGCTGTCATCAGCCGCAACAACGAGGATGACAATATCCGTCACGCGCGCGCCGCGCGCACGCATGGCGGTGAACGCGGCGTGGCCGGGGGTGTCGATGAACGTGATCTTCTGGCCCGATTTGGATTCGACCTGATAGGCGCCGATGTGCTGGGTAATGCCGCCCGCTTCGCCGCTGGCGACGTTGGCTTCACGCAGGGCATCGAGCAGTGACGTCTTGCCGTGATCGACGTGACCCATGATGGTGACGACAGGAGCGCGCGGTGCAAGGGTCCCATCGGCATCGGCTTCGCCGAAGAAGCCTTCTTCCACGTCGGATTCGGAGACGCGCTTGGGCGTATGGCCAAACTCCGTGACGATCAGCTCGGCGGTATCGCCATCGACCACGTCGTTGATCTTGTGCATCTCGCCCTGCTTCATCAGGAATTTGATGACATCGACGGCGCGTTCGGACATGCGGTTGGCGAGTTCCTGAATGGTCAACGCTTCAGGAATGGTGACTTCGCGGAGGACCTTTTCGCGCGACTGCGGAACGCCCATGGCCTTGAGCTTTTCGCGTTCACGCTTGCGCTTGAGCGAGGCGAGCGAGCGTTCGCGCTGACGTTCATCGAACGCGTTCGTGATCGTAAGCTTGCCGCGCACGCGGCCATCGTCGCCGCGCCCACGTCCGGGCTTGCCGGCGCGACCGCGCTTGTTGCGGTCGTCCTCGTCGTCACGCGCGGCCGGCTGCGGCGCAGGTTTGGCCGTGCGGCGGGGCTGGTCGATCTCGG
>Ga0055479_10000260_pt1 | contig 10145 bp, 10 predicted proteins | sample Muzzi_PWC_D1_FD_57941 | JGI IMG/M metagenome (GOLD analysis project Ga0055479, IMG submission 57941) | Wetland microbial communities from San Francisco Bay, California, USA, that impact long-term carbon sequestration - Muzzi_PWC_D1 | ecosystem: Environmental > Aquatic > Marine > Wetlands ...
CCTGCTGCATCACCCGCCGGTCGGCGCCGTCGCCTGGCGCAAGCGTCTCACCGACGCCGACGCCTTCCGCCGGGTCCTGGCCGCGCAGGGCGCGGAGCTGGTGCTGCACGGCCACGATCACACCACCACCTACGAAACCCTCCCGGGCCGCGACGGCCCGGTCCCGGTCTTCGGCATCGCCTCGGCCTCGCAAGCCATTGCGGGCAAGCGGCCGGCCGCGCAGTACAGACTCTTTCTTATCGTCCCCTCGCCACGGGGCTGGCAGCTGGACATCGCGCTCCGCGCTTACGACCCGGCAACGGGACGCTTCAACGAAGTCGCTGTCGAGACTCTGGACCTGCCGCGGGCCTGCCGGCAAAAACGCGCGCTTTGAAAAAACCGCGGCTCGGATAGCGTCTCAGAGATATGTCATGGATATCGTCAGGACCACCGGGTCTTCGCCCAGGGTGAAGGCGGAATCGGCGTGGGCCGGCGGCCCCAGGGAGAAGCCGGGATTGTTGGAGACGCCGAAGCCTTCCTTGGGGATGCCGAGGAAGTTCTTGTCGAACTTCTTGTTGCCGTTTTCGTCGTGATAGAGGACCACGGCATAGGTGCCCGGCCCCGGCGCGACGATGCAGATCTCGGACTCGCTGCGCGTCGCCTCCAGACGGTAGCGCTCGAGCCGCCCGGCCTTCTTGATAAAGCCGTCGGGGTTGTCGTCGTAGAGCTCGACGGTCAGCAAGCCGTCGAGATTGCGCATGTCTTCCACGGTCACCACCACCTGATAGGGATGGTCCTCGCAAGCCAGCAACGGACCTTCGGCGAGACCGCCGGCAGCGCCGCCGCTATCCGACTCGCCGGCGATCGGGTCGCTCTCAAGCGTGGTGACGGCATCCGTCGCCGCCGCGGCGTCGCCGGCAACCGCCGGGGCCGCGGTCAGCCAGAGGCCGAGTGCGCAGAGCATCGCCAGAACCGCCGGACGCGGCCGCAAAGCCGTCGCCCGATCGGGGCGGCGCAGAGCACCGGGGCAACGGTCTTCCCCTTGGAGATATCCTTCGGTCTGGCTCATCGCGTCGGCTCCACGGCCTGGACATGCGGGCAAATGCAGTTTATCGATCCACTCGGTTCCCGCTGTGACGCAATCAAGCAACGGAGGACAGCGGCCGGCTCTGCCGTATATAGTTATGTTGCGCCGAAAGACAAGCAGGGGCGCGCTGCCACCGAAACTCGTTTTATCGCATCAAAACCGAGAGTTACCCGAGAATGAACCTGCCTGCCGCCGCCAACGACACGATGACCAAGTTCGCTTTTCCGCAAAGTTCGGTGCGGGAATACGAACGCTGGGCTGTTTTGGCACGCCCCAAGCAGGCGACTCTCGGCGCCTTGGTAATGGTCTGCAAAGAGGACGCCCAGGCTTTTTCCGAGATCAGCGCCGAAGCCTTTGCCGAGATGCCCCGGGTGGTGCGCGACATCGAAAGCGCGCTCAAGGCCTTCCGGCCCTATCAAAAGATCAACTACCTGATGCTGATGATGGTGGACCGCGAGGTGCATTCCCACGTGCTGCCCCGCTACGACGCGCCGCAGGACTTCGCCGGGACGACATACGAGGATCCGGGTTGGCCGGCGCTGCCCGACCTGACCGCCGGGCCCCTGCTGGAAGGGGACGACCTGGAAACGCTGGTGGCGGCCCTCAAGGCCGTTTGGCCGGCGTCCTAATCCCCGAAGCCGGCGCGCCATGTCCACCTTCAATGCCTATCTTCTGCGGCTCACCGTAAAGCCGCTGCTGGTGGCGATACTGATCGCGTTGCTGCTGCTCCTGGTGGAGCGCATGCTGCGGCTGCTGGATTTGGTGCTGGGGTCGAAAGGCTCCCTGGACGTGTTGGTCAAGCTGCTGACCTTCCTGGTGCCGCACTATATGGGTCTCGCCATCCCCGCCGCCTTTTTCCTGGCCTTGGTCCTGACCTTCAGCCGCTTGCAGCGGGAAAGCGAGCTCGACGCCTTTCGCTCGGTGGGCGTCGGCCTGCACCAACAGGTCAAACCGGCCTTGATGCTGGGGGTGGTGCTCGCCGTCTTGGCCGCCCTTCTCTTTACCTACCTGCAGCCCTATGCACGCTACACCTACCGGTCCCTGGTCTACGGCCTGACCAACCAGCCCTTGAACAACTATCTGCAGAACGGGATCTTTATCGAGGTCGACGGCACCACCTACATGGCCGAAGGCATCGACCGCGACCGGCGCCGCTTTTCGCGCATCTTCGCCTATCAGCTCGGCGAAGACGGGGTGAGCGCCACCATGACGGCGCAGAACGGACAGCTGGTGCAAGGCCGCGAGGGCGGCCCGGCCACCCTCATTCTGCTAGACGGCCGGCGCATGGACGTCGAGCCGGACCGCATGATGACCAGCCCGGACGAGGAGCGCATGCCCTCGGTGCTGTCTTTCGAAGAGACCAGCATGGCCATCAACCTTTCCCGCGAAAAGGACTTCCGCGGCCGCGGCGCGGACGAGCGGGAACTCACCCTGCCGGAACTCTGGGCGCGCCGCAACGAACCGCCGGAGGGCGTCACGTCGGGCGAAATGCTGGGCGAGTTTCACGACCGCTTGGTGCGCATCGCGTCGATCTTGATGCTGCCCTTCCTCGCCCTACCCCTTTCGGTCGGCGGGCGGCGGACACAGCGCACCTCGGGTATCGCCCTCGGGCTGGTCATCCTGATCGTCTACAACAAAGTCCTAAGCGCCGGCGAGAAGATGACGGCGGTCAGCCACATCTCGCCCCTGGTCTCGCAATGGCTGCCGTTTGCCATCGTCACCGCCTTTAGCCTGTTGTTGTTTTTCCGCGCCGCCTTCACCGTCAGCCAGGGCAGCTGGATCGACGAGGTGCTGGCCCAGGCGGTCGCGGCCGCCAAGAACCTGCGGCGCGGCGGCAAGCGGAGCAAGGCGTGACCGGCACTCTGCCCTATTACCTCGGCCGGCTCTTCATCGGCAGGTTCGCGGCTATTATGTTGGCGATGACCGCCTTTATTCTGTCACTCGATATAATGGTGAACAGCAAGTCGGTGACCAACAAGGCCGGCGACATCTCCGATCCGCTGCTGCACTACGCCTTGCTGCGCCTGCCGGAGGTCTTGTCCCAATCGATCCCTGTCTCGACCCTTCTGGCGATGCTGTTGCTGACGGCCCAACTGATCCGCAACAGCGAATTGGTGGCGATCTGGAACATGGGTCTTTCGCCCCTGCGCACCGTCATGGCCCTGGCGCCGGCGGCGCTGTTGATCGGCGGCCTGCAGCTGGTCACCGACGGGGTCATGGTGCCCTCGAGCCTTGGCAAGCTGAATGCTTGGGGCGTCGCCGACTACGGCAAGCGCCTGACCAACGAAACGGCGGACGGCGCCTTTTGGCTGCGCAGCGGCAACGACATCGTTCGCCTCCCGGAACGCCGCTACGACGTGGAGAACCTCAGTTCGCTGATCATTTTCCGACGCGACGACGAGGGCAACCTCCTGGCCCGCATCGACGCCGGCGGTTTGCGCCACATCGAAGACACCCGCTGGATGCTCAAGGACGTCAGGTTTCGCGATGCCATCGCCAGCACGCTTCAGCATTTGGATGAAATGGAATGGGACACGGAGCTGCCGCTGGAGGAGTTGGAGGTCATGACCACGCATCCGCGCGAGCTTTCCCTCGGCAGCCTTTTCTTCTTCGTCCGCGACCGCACCTACGGGCTCTTTCCGCCGTTCATCTACAAAACCTGGTTTTACGAGAAGCTGACGGCCTGCCTGACGCCGCTGCTGCTGGTGGTCCTGGTGATCTTGGTGGCCCAGCGCTTCGAGCGCACCGGGGGCATCGCCGTCCTCTTCGCCTGGGGCATCACCGTGGGTTTTGCCTTCTTTATTCTCGACCGCGCGAGCCTGGCGATCGGCGAGGCCGGGCTGGTGCCGCCGCTGGTGGCCAGTTGGGCCCCGACCCTGGCCTTGGCCGCCATTGCCCTCACCTTCGGTTTCCATTACGAAAGTCGCGGTCCGCGAAAACTGCGCCGATGAGACGGCGCGCGCAGGGAGCCGAACAGGCGTGACGATGAAAGCTGCCCACTCCGGACAAGACCGCCAAAGCCCGCCGGCGGCTGCCATCCTCGGCGACTGCAGCCTGGAGATCTGGCACGAGATCCCGCGCGCCCGGCTGGTGCGCGCCCTAGCGCGGCTCGGCGTGACCAAGATCCTGCGCGCCTCCGAAATCGCCGACCACGACGGCCCGCTGCTGCTGTTTCGCAGCGACTGCGTCTTCGACGCGCCGGCCTTGAAGGCCCTCCTTGATTCGCCGGGCGTGGCCTTGACCGGCAGCACCCCTGGGGCCGACAGGCCTGTCGCCGTGCACGCCCCGGCCGGGAGCCTTGCCACCGCCCAGAGCCTGTTCAACCTCGACGCCGAGGCGGCGACCGTCCTGGCGCAGGAAGCCGGCTTGCGCATCCTCTCCCCCGCCGGCTTGGGCGCAAGCTATTGGCACGCCCTGCGCAAGCGCGAGGTGCCTTACGTGCTGCAGGTCAGCGAAGGCGAGCGGTCCGCCATCGAGTGGCGCATGTTCATGGGTACCTACAAGGGTGCCACCGATCTGGTCACCAAGTGGGTCTGGCCGCGGCCGGCCTTCTACGCCACCAAGTTCTGCGCCCGTCACGGCATCAGCCCTAACATGGTGACCTATCTGAGTCTGGTGTTGGTGATCGTCGCCTTCTTCGCCTTCCTCTGGGGCTATTGGGCGCTGGGCCTGATCTCGGGCTGGCTGATGACCTTCCTCGACACCGTCGACGGCAAGCTCGCCCGCATCACCCTCACCTCGAGCAAGTTCGGCAATGCCCTCGACCACGGCATCGACCTGATCCATCCGCCCTTCTGGTGGGTGGCCTGGGCTTACGGGGTGCAGGAGAGCACCCTCGCGCTGCCTCTATGGCTGGTCAACGGCTGCCTGGCCGTCATTCTCTCCGGCTACCTTCTGCAGCGGCTGATGGAGGGCCTTTCGATCTGGCTCTTTAAGCTCGAGATCCACGTCTGGCGGCCCATCGACACGCTCTTCCGCCAGATCACCGCCCGACGCAATCCCAATATGCTGCTGCTGACGCTCTTCACGTTGGGCGGCCGGCCGGACTGGGGCTTCGTCGCCGTAGCGGTCTGGACCGGCCTCTGCCTGCTGCTGCACGGCTTGCAGCTGCTGCAGGCCTGGCGCTATCGCCAACGCGTCGGGCCCTTGACCTCCTGGATGACCGACCCCGGCCGCGGATGATGAAAGTCGGCGTCGTCTGCAATCCGCGCAGCCAGCAGAACAAACGCGGCACGGCCTCGCTCGAGAGCCTGGCGAAGACCGACGGCGACGTTTTGTACCGGCGCCTGGACGCGGTGGAGAGCCTGCCGGAGATCCTTGCCGATTTCGCCCGCCGGGAGGTCGGCATCGTCGCCGTCAGCGGCGGCGACGGTACGGTGCAGGCGACCCTGACCGCCCTCATCAAGGGCGAGACGCGGCCCTTTCCGGATCTGCCGCTGCTTGCCCTGCTGCCCCACGGCATGACCAACATGACGGCCGCCGACATCGGGCTGAAGGGCAAGGGCAACGCCGGCTTTCAGCGTCTCATGGCCCGGGTCAAAGAGGGCGGCCTGGAAAGCGCGGTGCTGGAGCGGCACCTGCTCTGCATGGAAAACGCCAAGGACACGCCGCCCCAAGTCGGCATGTTCTTCGGCGGCGCCGGCATCTACCGCGCCATCGAGGCCTGCCGCAGCGGCATTCATCCCTTGAAGGTGGAGGCAGAGGTGGCCAACGGCTTGACCCTCCTGACCCTGGTGGGACGCTTCCTGCTGCGCGGCGGCCGCGAGGACGAAGTGGCCAAGGGCGACCGCATGCGCGTCATCGTCGACGGCGAGGACCGCGGCGAGCGCAATCTGCTGGTGGTCCTGGCCACCACCTTGGACCGCCTGGTGGTCGGCAGCCGGCCCTTCTGGAATCAGGGCGCGGGCGACCTGCGCTACACCGAGATCGCCTTCCCGCCCCATCGCCTCTTCCGCCAGCTGCCGAAGCTGCTGTGGGGCAAGCCGGAGCGACGCTTCAGCGATCCCGGCTACCATAGCCGCGGCGCGCGGGAGGTCTGCTTGACCATGGACTGTCCCTTCACCCTGGACGGCCAGTTCTTCGAGCCGGACCCGGAAAAGCCCCTGCGCCTCACCGCGCCCGAGACCGCCCGCTTCTTGAGGCTTTAGATCGATGGCCAAGACCGCCCTTTTGGAGATCTTGCGCAGCGAGACGGCGCCGCCGCCCTCGCCCGCCCTGCAGGCCCTGACCGACGCCGCCCGCGCCCGTCACGGCGACAGCGTTGAAGCCGTGCTCTTCTACGGCTCCTGCCTGCGCGACGGCATCGACGACAGCAAGATGGCCGACCTCTATCTGCTGGTGCGCGACTACCGCAGCGCCCTCGGAAACCCGCTCGCCGCCCTCGGCAACCGCTTGCTGCCGCCCAACGTCTACTACCTGGAATGCCGGCATGAGGGACTGACCCTGAAAGCCAAATACGCCGTGCTGACCTTGGATGTCTTCGGCAAGGGCACCTCGGCGGCCTGGTTCCACCCCTATCTCTGGGCGCGCTTCGCCCAGCCCACGGCCATCGCCTATTGCGCCGGCGAAAAAACGCGGGACAGGATTCTAGCGGGCCTAGCCGGCGCCGTCGAAACCCTGCTCGGCGAGGCCGCGCCGCTGATGGACGCCGCGTTCCGGGGCGAGGATCTCTGGGTCGAGGCCTTCCAGCGGACCTATCGCAGCGAGCTGCGGGCCGAGGGCCCGGAGCGGGCCCGGGTGATATTTCAAGCCGACGCGGCCCGCTACCTGGCGGTCACCGGCAGCCTGTTCGCGGCCGAGGAGGCGGACACGGACGGCGAAGGGCAGACACGCTGGTTTTCCCAGCCGCAGCCCAGCCGCGCGGCGCGCCGGCGGGCGGCCCTGCGCTGGCTGCTGCGCCGCCCCTGGGGCAAGCTCTTGTCCGTCTTGCGATTGATCAAGGCCGCCTTCACCTTCCAAGGCGGCGCCGGCTATCTGAAATGGAAGATCGAGCGCCACGCCGGCGTCGAGGTGGAACTCACCCCCTGGCAAGCCCGCCACCCGATCCTCGCCGCCCCCCTGCTGCTCTGGCGCCTCTACCGTCAAGGCGCGATTCGCTAAGAGCAGAACGTCGCCCTACCCCAGCGCCGCCACGTCGACCGGATCGCCTGCCGGGCGCTTCACCGGCAGGCCGATCTGCTCGATCACGGCGGCAAAGGTGGCGCAGATCTGTTCGACCTGCTCCGGCCGATGGGCGGCCGAGACGCTGCAGCGCAAGAGGCAGGTTTTGTCCGGCGTGCCCGGCGGCAAAGCCAGGTTGACGTAGACGCCGTTCTGCAGCAGCGCGTTCCACATGGTGACGGCGGTGATCTCGTCAGGCAGCCGCACGGCGATAATCGGGCTGGCATCGGCGCAGACTTGCAAGCCCATGGCATGGAAGGCGTCGTGGATGTCCTTGGCGTTCTGCCAGAGCCGCTGGCGCAACTCGGGGTGCGCCGCCATCTTCGCCAAGGCGCAGCGCACCGAGGCCACGGAGGACGGCGACGACGAGGCCGTGAACATGTACTGGCGCGCGGTGAAGCGCAGGGTCTCGAAACCCGGATGACTGGAGGCGCAGAAGCCGCCCACCGCGCCCAGGCTTTTGGAGAAGGTGCCGACGATGAAATCCACCTTGTCGAGGATCCCCAACTCGTAAGCCAGGCCTTGGCCCTTGGCGCCGAAGACCCCCACCGAATGAGCCTCGTCCAGGATCACGGTGGCGCCGTGTTTTTCCTTCACCGCGATGAAGTCCGCCAGGGGCGCGCAGTCGCCGAACATGGAGTAGATGCTTTCCAGCACCACCACCTTCTGCTGCGAGCTGTCTTTCGCCCGGGCCAAGCGCCGGTCCAGATCGGCCGGGTCGTTGTGGCGGAAGCGGACCAAATCGGCCCCGCTCAAGCGGCAGCCGTCGTAGATGCTGGAATGGGAATCGGCATCAAGGAAGATCAGGTCGCGGGGCCCCGCAACGCCGGCAATGGCCCCCAAGTTGGCCTGATAGCCGGTCGGAAAGATCATGGTGTGATCCTTCTCGAAAAAGGCCGCCATTTCGGCCTCCAGCGCCTTGTGGCTGCCGTAGGTGCCGTTGGCGATGCGCGAGCCGGTGGTGCCGGTGCCTTGGCTGCGGATCGAGTCCGCGGCCGCTTCGATACAGTCGGGATCGAAGGTCAGGCCCAGGTAGTTGTTGGTCCCGAACAGGATGACCGGCTTGCCGTCGACGATCGCCTCGGTGGCCGAGACGATGCGGTCCATGCAAACATTGAAGGGATCCGCGCCCTTGGCGAGCAGTTGGTCGTGGCGTTCGGCGATGCCGTCGTACTTGTCGAGAATATCCATGGGATCATCCATCCCCCAATTGCTTGACGACGATCTTCGCGAGATCGTCGGCACAGGTCACGTCGGACAGCAGGTTGATCGGAATGTCGATTTCGTACTTGTCCTCGATCTCCATCACCAGGTTCATCGCCGCAACCGAATCCATCTCCAGGTCGGTGGTGAGGTCGGTGCGCCCGGTCAAGGCGATGTTCGCCTTGTTGAAGGGCTTCAGGAGATCGCATATCTCGCGGCTAATCTGCTCGGCGTCAGCTGTCATGGCTCACTCTGATCCTGGTTCTTGCATTCGGCCATTGCCAAGGCGGGCGCCCGGCGCGGCGGTCCCACGGGGACTCGCCGATCATAACCAGCCCTGGGCGTTATACCACGCCACGGTCTTGGCAAAACCCTCTTCTAGCCCCACCCGGGGCCGCCAGTCGACGGACGCCGGCAATGGCGGCCCCTTTGCCACCCAGTCCGGGTGACACAACTCCCGCAGCTTGCCCGGCGTGAAGACCTGGGCCTTGCCGCTGACCTTGGCGAACAGCAGCGACAGGCCGGCGAGCCCGAGCAGCAGCGGCTGCGGCACGCGCAAGCGGCGCACCGGCCGGCCGACCGCCTTGCCTCCGGCCGCCGCCAGGTCGGCCCAGTCGTGCCCCTGCGGTGCGGCATCGTCGATCTCGTAGGTCGCCTTGTCGGGCCCCGGTCGTTCCAGGAGCGCCACCAAAGCAACCGCCAGGTCGGTGACGCAGATCAGCGAAAAACGCCCCCGGCCGCTGCCGGGCACCAGGCAAAGGCCGTACTTGAAGAGCTTGAAGACATCCAGGGTCGCCCGGTCGCCCGGCCCATAGACCGCAGGTGCCCGCAAGATCTGCCAACTGAGGTCGCCGCCCAGGCCGCGCAGGGCCGCCTCCCCCGCCTCCTTGCTGGCGGCATAGTCCGAAAGCTGCGGCTCCCGCGCCGCCAGAGACGACAGCAGGAGGATACGCGGGCGTTGCGGCGCCGCGGCCGCGGCCCGGACCAAGCGGGCGGTGCCTTCGCCGTTCACAGCGAGAAAGTCCTGCCGGCGCAGCGCCTTGATCGCCCCGGCCATATGGAGGAGGACGTCGACCCCCTGCAACAGGGCCGCCGCGTCGTGACTGGCCAGGTCGCCCTCTAGGATCTCATGGCCGCGCCCGACCAAGGGACCGGGACGCCGGCAGAGCAGGCGCAAGCGATGGCCGCGCCCTTCCAGGGCATCCAGGAGGTGACCGCCGACGAAACCGCTGGCTCCGGTTATGGCAATGGTGAGCGCCATGACCCCCCAATAAAGCAGCACCGCGCCAAGAATAGCTCGACCGCCACCGCGCACCGAAACGACGGCGGCCTGCAGGCGACGCGGGTCGAGAGACGAAAGCTGGTGCGGTTACGAAGAGCGTCCGGGCCGCTACTTGGCGGCAACACTCTTCACCTGCACCGCCGCGCTCGGCATGATCGGCGGCATCTTGCCGGTGCTGAGCTCGGTCAAGGCGCCGGCTATATAGTCGGCCTTCACGGCCGCCCGGCTCAGCTTGCCGGAGGAGGTGAAGGTCAGGCTGCGCGGCGGCACCAGGACCACCAGACAGGTCACCCCGCTGGTGCGGTAGACCGTCGAGGCGATATCCTTCTGCAGCTCGCCACGAGCCTCCTCGTCGGACAGACGGCATTCCACCACCACCACGACCGTGTTGTCCCCGTCATCGTCCTCGACCGAGAAGCAGGCGACGTCGCCGTC
>Ga0055479_10000261_pt1 | contig 10143 bp, 10 predicted proteins | sample Muzzi_PWC_D1_FD_57941 | JGI IMG/M metagenome (GOLD analysis project Ga0055479, IMG submission 57941) | Wetland microbial communities from San Francisco Bay, California, USA, that impact long-term carbon sequestration - Muzzi_PWC_D1 | ecosystem: Environmental > Aquatic > Marine > Wetlands ...
CGGCAGGAGGCGATGTTCAAAAGGCGCGCGCGGCGGCTCTCGTCGAAGGCGATCGGCAGCAAGTTCGGACGCACTTCCGGGGCGCGGCCGATGGCTTCATGGGCCATTAATTTGAAGTCGGGCCGCACCGAGCCGATCAAATAGCTTGCCAAAAGGCCGTCGACGACCCCGAAGGGATGGTTGGCGATCACCAGCAAGGGGCCGTCGCGCGGCACCAGACCAAGGCGGCTGAGATCGCCGTCGATGGTGAGCCGCAGCTTTTGCACCGCGCCTTCCCAAAAGGAATCCTCCGGCCCGGCACTGGCCCGTTGCTCGCCGTAAAGTCGCTGCAACCGAGGCTGGCCGGAACACAGTTCCACGACACCGATAAGAAGCCGTCGGAGAACGGGGTCCTCCGGATTGACATAGGACATGCGCGGCTCGCCCGTCATAGCACGCCTCGGACTCCGTCAATGGCGTAAAGGCTTCCGTCTAAACCGTCAAAGCGTCAAATTTGTTGCGGTCGAATGACAAAACGACGAAACGATGAAACCGGCCAGGGCGGCGCCGAATGCAGAAAGCGCTGCGCATTGCACAGCGGGAGGAAAAGGGGCGAAAGGAATGTTTGACGGGCGTGGCGACCATGCTACCGTGGCTCGCATTCCATCGACGCACCGCCGTTTCCGGGGATGCCCAAGAGATTTCTTGCACGACAACCTAACGCGCTACGGGAGAAAGTAATGAGATACGCCAAGCGATTGCTCATGGCCGGCACAGCCCTCGGCCTGGGTGTATTGATGACCGCCACGGCGGCACAGGCAGAGGAGACGCTTAGGCTCCTGACCTGGGGCAGCTACGCGCCCGACAAGGTCATCGAGATGTTCGAAGAGAAGTACCCCGACATCAATGTCGAGGTGACTTTTTCCAACAACGAAGAAATGATCGCCAAGCTGCGGGCCACCGGCGGTGCGGGTTACGACTTGGCTCAGCCCAGTCACGACCGCGTCTACGCCGCCCAGCTCGAGTACGATATTTACAAGCCCCTGGACCTTTCGAAGATCGACACCGCGGCGATGGACCCGAGCCTTCTGGCCGGCGTCAAGGCCAACACCACGATCGACGGCGAGGTCTATTCGGTTCCCCATCAATGGGGCACTTCCGGCTTGATGACTGACCTGAGCAAGGCGCCGGATATCAAAAGCTGGTCCGATCTCTGCGATCCGAAGTACAAGGGCAAGACCTCGATGCGCCTGAAGCGCACCATCTTGCTGGGCACGGCCTTTGCCATGGGCGAGGACCCCTTCGCGGCCTATGCCGATCTCGACAAGTACCAACAGATCCTGGACCAGGCGGTCGAGAAACTGATCGCCTGCAAGGACAACATCAAGACCTACTGGAAGGGCGGCGACGACCTTGCGAGCCTCATGCTCTCCGGCGAGATCGTGGCGTCAGAGAGCTGGGATTCAACCGCCTTCCGGCTCTATGGCGAAAACCCCGATATCGTCTTCGTACCGCCCGAAACCGGCGCGCTGGCCTGGATCGATACCTTCACTCTGCCGCGCAAGGGCAAGGCCGACGATGCCGCCTACAAGTGGATCAACTTCGTCATGCAGCCCGAAATCGTCACCATGATCTCAGACTCCTCCGGCGCCATCGCCGCCGTGAAAGGCGGTGTCGACCTGATGCCGGAAGACAAGAGGGCAGCGGTGCAAGCGGCCTTCAAGCCTGAGGACATCGCTAACTTGAAATTCTACGCCAACATCCCGCCCGGCGTGGAAGACATGGAAGGCAAGGCCCTCGAGAAAATCAAAGCGGCTACCGGTGGCTGACGCCACCGCTTTGGACGGCGGGCCGAACCGGCCCGCCGCCCGCGCACCGCACGCATCTATGGATTACGATCTCGAATGTGACGGTCTTCGCAAAAACTTCGGCAACCTGGCCGCGGTCAAGGATGTCTCGTTCAAAATCCCGAGCGGTTCGTTCTTTTCGATCCTGGGCCCCTCCGGCTGCGGCAAGACCACCCTCATGCGCATCATCGCCGGCTTCGAGACACCGGACGGCGGCGACGTTCGCATCAAAGGCAAATCGGTTCTGCAAGCCCCGCCCAACAAGCGCAACGTCAAGATGGTCTTCCAGCACCTTGCGCTCTTTCCCATGATGAACGTGGCGGAAAATATCGCCTACGGTCTGCGTTGCCGCGGCACCGGAAAGGCAGAGATAGAGCAGCGGGTGGCCGACGTGCTCGACCGTATCAGCCTGCCCGACGTGGCGGAAAAGGAAATCCACCAACTCTCCGGCGGGCAAAAGCAACGGATCGCCATCGCGCGCTGTATGGTCCTCGACCCGGACGTGCTGCTCTTGGACGAGCCCTTGGGGGCCTTGGACCTGAAGCTCAGGGAAAGCATGAAGATCGAGCTAAAACTCCTGCAGCATCAGTTCGGCACCACCTTCGTTTACATCACCCACGATCAGTCGGAAGCCCTGGTCATGTCGGACAATGTGGCGGTGATGAAAGACGGCATTTTCGAGCAGATCGGCGCCCCCAAGGATCTTTACAGCCAGCCTCGCACGGCCTTCGTCGCCGGTTTCGTCGGCGACAGCAACCGCTGGAAGGGCCGCGTGACCGAAGAGCGTGACGGCCTGCTGAAGGTCGATGCCGAGGTCGGCGCCTCGCTCCTCTGTTCGGCCGGCGACGACGGTCCTCACCCCGTGGGGACGACCGTGGAGGTCTTCGTCCGACCCGAGTTTATTTCCATTGCGCCAGAGGGTTCGCCCGATACGGCGTCCGACGCCAGTTCGAACCGCCTGTCGGGCAAGGTGGATAGCCTTCTTTTCAACGGCGCCAACAGTCGTGTGCTGGTGCGCAGCGCCGCCGACCGCCTGATCGAGGTCGACTTCCCCTCGGCCGTGGAGGGCATGGCGCTCGATCCCGGCGATTCCGTCCAATTGACCTGGCCGCAAGCGCGAAGCAAATGCTTCCGCGCGACCGCCTGATCCGAGCATTGGAGCGGACCGCGCCATGATGCAGAAAGAGGCTCGCCGGCTTGCGCTTTTTCTGCTCTTCCTGCCTTTCGCCCTATGGATCCTGCTGCTCATCATCCTGCCGCACGTCGGTGTCTTGATCCTTTCGCTGCAGGAAAAGCTCGCGCCGCGGGTCTACCAGGTCGGCCTGAGCAACTACATCGAGTTCTTCAACGAACCGATCTACTGGAACACCCTGCTGCGCACCGCGGTCATGTCCTTGCTGGTGACCGCCTTGACCCTGGTCATCGCCTTTCCGATCGCTTACTACATCGCCAAGGTCGCCAGCAAGCAGTCCAAGGGGGCCCTGTTTCTGCTTTGCCTGATTCCCCTTTGGGTCAGCGATCTGGTCCGCGCGTTCGGCTGGATCATCCTGTTGCGCGAGACCGGGGTCCTCTCCGGCTTTTTGCAGTGGGCCGGCCTGGTGTCCGGTCCGGTGGAGTTCCTCTACAACGACGTGACGGTGGTGATCGGCCTGGTCTATACCGTCATGCTCTTCATGATCGTCCCGCTGGTATCAACACTCGACGGCATGGACGACAGCTTGATCGAAGCCGGCTACAATCTGGGCGGAAATAGCGTCACGGTTTTCCGCCGGATTGTCATTCCCTATGCCATGCCGGGCATCATCGCCGGCTGTATCGTGGTTTTCATGCTGACCGCCGGCAGCTATCTGACCCCGATCCTGCTGGGCGGCAAGAACAGCAGCTGGTTCACCGAACAGATCTACGATCAGTTTATCACCCGCTACAACTGGGAATCGGGTGCTGCCTTCGGCATGCTGCTTCTGGCCTTCACGTCGCTGGTCGTTTGGCTCGGGCTCCGCCTCAGCGGTCAATCGCTGGCCAGCACGGTGGCGAGGTCTTAGCGCCATGACGCAAAAGGCTCTCGGCAAATGGCTTCTCCGTGGCTATGTCCTGGCTTTCTTTGTCTACCTGGCAGCGCCGCTCTTTGCCGCCGGCTTGTTCGCCTTCAACGATTCGATCTTTCCGGCCCTGCCCTGGCAAGGCTTCACCTTGGACTGGTTCTTCAACGACACCGAGCCCAAGCTCGGCATGTTCCACGACCGCCGCCTCCTGACGGGGCTCCAGAATTCGTTCTTGGTGGCGGTCGCCGTCTCGCTGCTGTCGGTCTTCGTCGGCACCTGCAACGCCTTCCTCTTCGAGCGCGGCAATTTTCCGGGCAAGGCGTTCTTCTACATGCTGATGGTGATACCCTTGGTGATCCCGGGCGTTATTCTGGGCATCTCCATCCTGGTCCTCGCCAGCAACCTCGCCAATGGCCTGGAGGATGCTTTCGGGCTCGAGTTAGAGTTCTTGCGTCCGGGCCTGCCGCTGGTGATCTTAGGACAATTCTCCTTCATCACCACGATCGCCTCTCTGGTCATTGCCGCGCGACTGCGAAAGTTCGACTATGCGATGGAGGAGGCCGCGCTGAACCTGGGGGCGACGCGGCCTCGGGTGCTCGCAACCATCACCCTGCCCTTCCTCAGGCCGGCGCTGATCGCTTCCGGTTTGGTGGCGTTCTTGGTGTCCTTCGAAAACTTCAACACGACATTGATGCTGGTCGGCTCCGATGCGCCGCTCACCATCACCATGTACGACCGCATGGTGAAGGTGGGCTCGACCCCGGTGCTCAACGCGGTCTCCGTCTTTTTGATGCTCGGTTCGGGTGCCTTGGCTCTGATCAGCATTGTTGCACAGCGCGAAAAGAAACGAGCGGCCAACGGCGCCTGACGGCACCTTAGCGCGGCGCAATGCTGCATTTTGTGGCGGCCCCCGGCGAGGCCTTGACACCACACGCGCGATCCGACTTATTTGACGCGATGTTCGAGAGGGCGGCTGTCACCGGACGCCGAGCGGACCGTCCCATGCAGAAGTGAAAGGAACGATGCGATGTTGCGATCGAGAGCCCTTCAAGTCGCCGGAATCGCTCTTGCCGGTCTTGTATTTTCGGCCACGACGATCACCTTTGCCATGGCCGATGGCGACCCGACGGCCGGCGAAAAGGTCTTTAAAAAGTGCAAGGCCTGCCATGTGGTCGACAGCGACAAGAACCGCGTCGGTCCCTCTTTGAAGGGCCTCATCGGGCGGACGCCTGGCACGGTCGAAGGCTACAAATATTCTGCAGCCATGGTCGCCTACGGCGAAGACGGTGCGGTTTGGGACGATGAAACCCTCGAAATTTATCTCGAGAAGCCCAAAGCCTTGGTGCCGAAAACCAAAATGAGTTTCCCCGGCCTGAAGAAGCCGGAAGATCGTGCCGATGTAATCGCCTACCTCAAAACCTTCTCGGAATAGCTCAAGTCTTTCGCACCCGATTTCTTCGCCGCCGCCCGCCACGCGCGTACGGTGGCTTTCGCAATGCCGTTGCGCTATCCTCATCGTGTGGAGGAAAGAAAATGGCTCGGCACCCTTTGCCCCTATGGGCGGTGGGCGCAGGGACAACTCCCCGGCGATCCGCCCTATCCGTCTCGCGTGTTCTTCCGTTGATCCTTGCCGTGGTCGGCACATTCATCGACCCGGCCGCCGCGCAAGACAACGAAACGTTCCTCCAGCAAGGCCCGCGCATCGGCCATGTCGCCTTGGAGAACCCGGCCGACCTGTCGCGAGAAGATGCCGAGGCGACCTATCAGGCCATCCAAGCGGAAATGGCCCAGGGTTACGGCCTCTCCGGCGTTCCCGGCAGCCGACGCTACACGGCCTGGCAGCGCTTCAACAACGCCCCCTATCGCTCGGCCCAACACGGCGAGCGTTTCGTCAACAACTACGGCAACGCAGCAGCCGCCTCTTACGGGCGCTACGAAGACGCGGGCACCATGCCCGTTGGCGCGATCCTGGCAAAGGACAGCTTCACCGTGACCGCCGAAGGCCACGTCTATGCCGGTGCCCTTTTCCTCATGGAGAAGATGCCGGCCGGCTTCCGTCCCGAGACTAAGGATTGGCGCTACAGCATGATCCTCCCCGACGGCTCGCTCTATGGCACCACGGACGGCGCCGGCGACGATCAGGTGACATTTTGCGCCGATTGTCACAGAGCTGCCGGCGACGACCGTGATCACCTCTTCCTAATTCCCGAAGACTATCGCAAGTAACGTCGGCAGACGGCGTTCCGGTCGCGCGGCCGGATGCGGCGGTGTTTTTGCTGGTTTCACCGAATTGTGACAGCTGTTGATTCTACGGAATCACGGGCAAGGTCTAGCTTGAGACTCGGGCAAGAACGCACTGCAGCACAGGATGACAGAAATCCAAATGGGAGGACTCAGAAATGTACAACAGGCATAAGCTCATGATCTCTTGCGCCGTGGTCCCACTCATTCTCGTGGCCGGCTTTACCATTGGCGGCGGCGCTGCGGTGTTCAATGCCGGCGTGCAGGCGGCCTATGCCGCCTGCAACCCATGTAATCTCTGTGCTGCGGTCAATCCTTGCAATCCTTGTGCCGCGGCAAATCCCTGCGCTGCCGCAAATCCCTGTGCCGCAGCGAACCCCTGTGGCGCCGGGAACCCCTGTGGCGCCGGGAACCCGTGCAATCCTTGTAATCCTTGCGCCGCGTCGGCAGGTGGCACGAACTGTGTCGTGCCTCGTCTCGCGAAGGCAGCTGGTAACCCCTGCGCCGCAGCCAATCCCTGCAGCCCTTGCGCTGCGGCAAACCCTTGTAATCCCTGCAACCCCTGCGCCACGGCAAACCCCTGCAACCCTTGCGCCGCCAGACAACCGGTGGCGTTGAGCGATGCCGAGGTTATCGCGGTCTACGACTGTCTCCAGCCCCAGATGGCCGTCGCCTACGCGGCCTCCGGTGCCGACATTGCCGTCCACTTCAACAGCTATCGCCTCTACAGCAACCACCCCTATGTCTCGGCCACCCACGGCGAGCGCTATGTCATGAATTACGCCAACGATACGGCCCGGGCCTACGGCCTATTCGAAAAAGCAGGAGCGCTGCCGGTGGGCAGCAAACTGGCCAAACCCAGTTTCTCCGTGAAGGGCAACGGACAAGCGACCATGGGTCCGCTCTTCACCATGGAAAAGATGGACGCCGGCTTCAACCCGGACTCCGGAGATTGGCGCTACAGCATGGTTTTGCCGAGCGGTTCAGTCGTCGGCAGCACCAACGGCAAAGGGGCGGACAAAGTGGAGTTCTGCATCGGCTGCCACCTCTCGGTCACCCCTGAACAAGACAGCATCATGCTGATCCCCGAAGAATATCGGGTGAAGTAACGGCGCTATCCCTGCGCCGCCAGCAGCGCTTCCGCCTTTTCAAGGTCTTCGGGCCGGTTGGCATTGAAGAAGGGATCGACGGGGCCGCCCGGCAGCTCGCTGTCGGTGAAGGCGACCTCGACCAGCTGGTAGCGGCCGGTCCAGCGGTCGACCTTGCGGATGTCCTCTTCAACCAGGGCGCGGCGCAGCTCCGCGCGATAGGCTATGGGCCAGAGGCCGAACACCGGGTGACTCCGGCCGTGGCTCTTCGCACAGGCCATCACCGCGCCGGAGTCGTCGACTGCGGTCAGCAGACGTTCCACCAGGTCTGTCGGCAGGAAAGGCGCGTCGGTGGCGAAGCTGGCCAACCACTGGGCCTTCGGCGCCGCTTCGGCGGCCCACTCCAGGCCGGTCAATATGCCCGCCAAGGGCCCGGCAAAGTCACCCACGGCGTCGGCCTGTTGGGGCAGATCGAAGGCGGCAAAATTCGCGGGATCGCTGTTGGCGTTCAGCAGCAGCGCCCCGACCTGTGGGCGCACCCGCTCGATCACGTGGCTGAGCAGCGGCTTGCCGGCCAAAAGCCGCAAGCACTTGTCGCCGCCACCCATGCGGCGCGCCTTGCCGCCGGCCAGGAGCACGCCGGCGCAAAGGTCGCGTTGTGACGTCTGCGTCATCGCGCTGTCCCTTTTTTTGCGCCCTCAGTCATCGCGTCCGCCTTTGCGCTGGTGGCGCGTCTCTTCCTCCGGCCCATCCGCCGGGTCCGTGTCGTAGCGGATGCGCTCGAGCCCGGCGAGCGCCACGAAGCGCTTGCCCTTGGCCCGCCCCACCAGGGTGAGCCCGGCTTTGCGGGCCAAGTCGACTCCCCAGGCGGTGAAGCCCGAGCGCGAGATCAGGATCGGGATCCCCATCTGCACCGTCTTGATCACCATCTCCGAGGTCAGGCGGCCGGTGGTGTAGAATATCTTGTCGTCGGTCGGCATACGGTGGCGGAAGAGATAGCCGGCGATTTTGTCGATAGCGTTGTGCCGGCCGACGTCCTCCATATAGACCAGCGGCCGGTCGCCCTGGCAGAGCACGCAACCGTGGATCGCCCCGGCCGCGAGGTAGAGGCTGGGCACGGCATTGATCTTGCGCGACAGGCTGACGATCCAGGAGGTCTTGAGCTCGGCGCCTTGTGGCAGCGCCACGTCCTCGAACTTTTCCATCAGGTCGCCGAAGACCGTCCCCTGGGCGCAGCCCGAGGTGCGGGTCTTCTTTTTCAGCTTTTCCTCGTAATCTGTCGCCCGTGCCGTACGCACAACCACCGCTTCCAGCTCCTCATCCACCTCCACGCCCTCGATCCGGTCGTCGGGCCGCAGCATGTTCTGGTTCAAGAGATAACCGATGGCGAGTTCTTCGGGGTGGTCGCCGATCGTCATGATGGTGACGATCTCCTGGCTGTTGAGAAACAGCGTCAAAGGGCGCTCCACCACCACTCTGGTTTCGATGGGCCGGCCGCTTTCGTCCGTGCCTTCCACCCGTTCGGTCAAGCGGGGATCGGACGGGTCGGGGCGCACGAGGAAAGACGCCAACAGCGCCGCATCGTCGGTCGTGGCGCGGCGCTTTTGGTGCAGCCGGCGCGGCTGCTCGGCCGCAGCGTACGACGCGGCCTTGGAGGGTCTATCACCTGTCATATCAGTGTCACTATGCGGGGACAAATCGCCGGCAGCAAGGCCGCTTTGCGCTGGGCATTGCCTGCAAGACCTTATAAAAACTGAGGCTAACGACCGGACGGCCCATGCACGGGAGGCAGTGCACCGCAAGATGAACGACTTTTCCAACGCCTTTGCGACAGCGCTCCAGCTCATCGCGACCTGGGATCCGGCCCTGGTCGAGATCGTCGCGCTCTCCTTGAAGGTCAGTTTTCTGGGTGTCGGCCTGGCGGCACTGATCGGTCTGCCCCTGGGGGCGGCCGTGGCGCTGGTGCCCTTCCCCGGCCGCCGTCTGCTCGTGATCTTGCTCAGCGCCATGATGGGCCTGCCGCCGGTGGTGGTGGGCCTGGTGGTCTATCTGCTGCTCTCCCGGGCCGGGCCCCTCGGCGTGCTCGGCCTGCTCTTCACGCCGACCGCCATGATCCTCGCCCAATGCCTCTTGGTCGCACCTATCCTTGCCGCCCTCACGCGGCAGGTGGTGGAGGATCTCTGGTGCGACTATAGCGAACAACTGCGCTCTCTCGGCTGCAGTCCCGCGCGCGCCATCCCCACCTTGCTTTGGGACGCCCGCGTCGCCCTGGTGACGGTGCTGCTGGCAGGCTTCGGTCGGGCCAGTGCCGAGGTCGGCGCGGTCATGATCGTGGGCGGCAACATTGAGCACGTCACCCGCGTCATGACCACCGCCATCGCTTTGGAGACCTCGCGCGGCGACCTCGCCTTGGCCCTGGGTTTGGGCCTGGTGCTCATGGTCCTTTCGCTGCTGATCAATGCCGCCGCCTTCCTCTGCCGCGAGTTGGCCGGCGGCGGCTTCTTGGCACGGGGCCTGCGCACATGACCGCCAGCCTTCCCTGCCGCGTCGAGGGGCTGTGCTTCGATGCCGAGGGGCGCCGCCTGCTCAAAGACGTCACCTTCACCCTCGCGGCCGGCCCGCGATCCGTGCTGCTCGGCCCCAACGGTGCCGGCAAGAGCCTGCTGCTGCGGTTGCTGCACGGCCTGCTGCGGCCGGCAGAAGGGCGGATCGCCTGGCAAGACCTGACGATGGGAGGCGCCGTTGGGCCACACCCCCGCCATGCCATGGTCTTTCAGCGCCCGGTGATGCTCCAGCGCAGCGCCGCCGCCAATGTCGATTTCGGCCTTGCCCTGGCCGGTGTCGACGGCGCCGAACGACGGCAGCGGCGCGACGCCGCGTTGGCGCGCACCGGCCTGGCTGATTTCGCCAAGCGCCGGGCTCGGGTGCTCTCGGTCGGCCAGCAGC
>Ga0055479_10000262_pt1 | contig 10137 bp, 10 predicted proteins | sample Muzzi_PWC_D1_FD_57941 | JGI IMG/M metagenome (GOLD analysis project Ga0055479, IMG submission 57941) | Wetland microbial communities from San Francisco Bay, California, USA, that impact long-term carbon sequestration - Muzzi_PWC_D1 | ecosystem: Environmental > Aquatic > Marine > Wetlands ...
ACGACGATCTCGCCGCCCTGGATCGGCTCCAGTCCGTTGATGCAATAGAGCAGGGTCGACTTGCCCGAGCCGCTGGCGCCGATCACCGAAATCACCTCGCCCTTTTTCACCTCCATGGAGACGCCCTTCAGCACCTGCAGGTCGCCGAAGGATTTGTGGAGGTTGCGGATCTCGATCATGACTGCCACCTGCTTTCGAGCCGTGCCGTGGCCCGGGAAATTGGAAAGGAGAGCAAAAAGTAGAAGGCACCGGAAATGGCCAGCACCAGGAAGGGCTCCTGGGTGCGGGTGATGAGGATTTGCGAGGCACGCAGCAGCTCCACGTAGCCCAGGACGGAGACCAGGGCGGAGTCCTTCAAAACCCCCAGCGCGACCCCGGCCCAGGCCGGCAAGACGGCGCGCAGGCCGATGGGCCAGACCACGTAGCGCAGGTCCTGCCAGTAGGTCATACCGAGCGAGCGGGCAGCCCGGCGCATGGGCAGCGGCACCGCTTCGATACCGGCGCGGGCGACATTGGCCACCAGCGCCGCGGTGTAGAAGGTCAGAACGATGGTCCCGGCGGCGAAGGGATCCAGCGGGAAGCCGATGATCGGAAAGAAGTTGAAGAACAGGATCAGCTGGATGATCAGCGGAATGCTGCGGAAGGCATCGAGGATCGGCCCCAGGGTCGCCACACCCCACCAGCGGGATATGGAAAGCAGCCAGCCGAAAACGCAGCCCAAAAGCGTGCCGATGGATATCGAGACGATGGAAATCAACAGGGTGCGGCCGGCGGCCTCGGCCATGTACCAGAGGTCCGAGACCTGAAAACCGGTGAAGACCTGGACGGATTGTGCGACGCTCAGCAAGCTCACCTCCCCCGCCTAGTACCGGAACAGCCGCCAGCTGATCAGCCGCGACGCGGCCAGGATCAGCTTGACGATGACGTAGTAGATGATCGCCGTGACTGCGAAGTACTCAAAGATGCGAAAGGTCTTGGAGGCGAGGAACTGGGTCTCGCCGGAGAGTTCGTGGAAGCCCACCAGCATGCCCAAAGACGACATCAGCACCGACCAGACCATCTGATTGGTCATGGGGTGATAGACGATGCGCAGCACCTGCGGGATGACGATGCGGAGATAGGCCTGGGTCGCCGTCATGCCGAGCGAGCGGGCCGCTTTCATCTGCGTGTCGGGGACGGCGCGAAAGCCGCCGCGGAAGTTTTCCGCCAGGTAGCCGGCGTTGTTGAAGGTGAGCGCGCAGAGCACGATCCAATAGGGCGACAGGTTGATGCCGAAGGCGCCGAGACCGAAGCCGAAGAAGAAGAGCTGCAGCAACGCCGGGGTGTTGCGCGCCAGCTCAACCCAGATCGTGGCAATCCAGGTGATGCCGAAGCGACCGGAGAGCCTGATGAGGGCGAGGCAAAGGCCGATGATCACCCCCAGAATCATCGCCTCGACCGCAACTTCCAAGGTCTTGAATCCGGCATCGATGAGGTCCGGAAGGGACCGCATGACCGGCCGCCAATGAAAGGTATAGTCCAAAGGCCGCCCCCCAGCGTGCCGGCGGTCCCCGCCTCACGAAGAGGCGGGGTGCGATTGCCGACGTGGTCAGCTTGCTATCGAGTTTAGTAAAAGACGCCGGGGATGCGCAATTCCGGTGCCTCGCCGCCGACGAACTGCCCCCAGAGCTCCTGGTAGCGGCCGCTGCGCACCTGATGGGTGATGAAGAGGTTCAGGTAGTTGAGCCAGCCGAAGTCCTTGCGCGGGCCGACCACCGAGGTGTAGTCGGTGGTCCAGGGCATGCGCGGCCCGGCAATGATGGTCTCGTACTGTTCGGCGATGGGCTTCACCGCGGTGTTGGTGGTGATGCCGGCATCGGCCTTGCCTTGCGCCACGGCCAGGAAGACTTCGTTCTCGCTCTGATAGCCCTGGTAGAGGTCCTCGGTGCCCCATTCCTTGGCGTACTTCAGGAACTCCTGTTCCGGCACGGTGCCGACGGCCGCCGCCACTCGCTTGCCCTTCATGTCCTCGAAGGTCTTGATGCCGGAATCCTTACCCACCACGGCCTGGGCATAGTAGATCGCATAGGGGATGGTGAAGCCGACGGTCTTGGCCCGCTCCAGGGAGTCCGAGGTCCCGCCGAAGACCACGTCGGCGCGGTTGTTGACGATGGCCGGCAGGCGTTCCGCCCAAGTCACCGGCAAGATCTCGAAATCGACGTCCAGGGCCTTGGCCAGGTCCTTGCAGTACTCGACGTCGAAACCCGCCGGCTCGTTGTTGGCGTCGCGATAGCCGATAGGGGGGAAGTCCAGCACCACGGCGCAGCGCAGCTGTCCCTCACCGATCACGTCGTCGAGCTTGTCCGCCTTGGCGGTCGATTGAAATCCGAAACCGGCCAGAGCCAAAGCGGCGGCCAGGCCGAAAAGCCTAGAAAATTGCATAGGTGCCTCCCTCTTGCTGTCCTGTCTGACAGGGCGTTGATCGCATGAACGATACTGGAAATACAAATTGCACACAATACGCATTTTGATAAAGTGCAAGGGAAACAGGCGGCCAGACCGCGGGCCGTGGGCCCTGAAGTGCCCCGGTCCGGGTTCAGCGCGTGACGGAAGAAATGCCATGCAGTGGTGCAAAACCCTATCGATGGTCGAGGCCCATGCCGAAGGCGAAGCCGGCCGCGTGGTGACCGCCGGCCTGCCGCCGATCCCCGGTGCGAGCCTCTTGGAGAAGATGACCCACTTGAACGAGGTCGACGACAGCTTGAGGCGCTTCCTCGTCTTCGAGCCGCGTGCTGCCGCCCAGATGAGCACCAACATCCTGCTGTCGCCGACGCACCCGGCGGCCGACGCCGCCTTCATCGTGCTGCAGGCCGACCGCGCCCATGCCATGTCCGTCTCCAACGCCATCTGCGTGGTCACGGTCCTCTTGGAGACCGGCATCGTTGCCATGACCGAACCGGAAAGTCGTCTGTTGCTGGAGACGCCGGCCGGCTTGGTGACGGCCACGGCGACCTGTCGCGACGGCAAGTGCGAGCGGGTCGCCCTGGAGCTGCCGCCCTGTTTCGTGCTGCAGCGGGATCTGCAGGTGACCCTGCCCGAGATCGGCAAGGTCACGGTGGATATTGCCTTCGGCGGCATCTTCTACGGCCTCATCGATGCAGGGCAGTTGGGCCTTGCCATTACCCCCGAGAACGCCCGGCGGCTGGTTGAGGTCGGCTCGGCCGTGCATCGCGCCATCAACGCCGCCGTCGAGGTCGTGCATCCGAGCGAGCCAGCCTTGAAAGGCCTCTCCTACGTGATGTTCACCGACCGGGAGGCTGACGGCCGCCTGCGCGGCGCCACGCTTATGCCGCCGGGTCGCTTCGACCGTTCGCCCTGCGGCACCGGCAATGCCGCCCGCCTGGCCCTGCGGCACGCCCGGGGCGAGGTCCAGGTCGGCGACAGCTACCCGGCCTATTCCATCATCGACAGCCGCTTCGACGTCAGCCTGATCGGCACAGCCGAGGTGGCCGGCCGGCCGGCGGTGCGGGCCCAAGTGAGCGGCCGCGGCTGGATCCACGGTCTGCATCAGATCGGCCTCGACCCCAGCGACCCCTTTCCCATAGGCTTTCACCTCAGCGATTGCTGGGGCGACGCCAGCGACCTTTTGCTCTAGGACGCGAGACAGAGGCCCATGCACGTCGGGATTATCGGTGCCGGAATCATCGGCGTGTCGACAGCCTGCTATTTGGCGGAACGCGGCATTGCCGTCACCCTGATCGACCCGGCGGCGCCGGGCGAAGGCGGCGCCTCGCGCGGCAACGCCTCTCAGGTTGTGCCGGCCCTGGTCCATCCCCTGGCCTCGCCGGCGGTGCTGAAGGACCTACCCCGGCTGCTGTTCGGCCGCGACAGTCCGCTCGCCCTGCCGCTGGGCCACAGCCTGCAGATGCTGCCCTGGCTGCTCGGCTTTGCTAGCGCCGCCATGCCCCAACGGCATGCCCGCGGCGTCGCTGCCATCACCGCCTTGAACGCCACGGCTCTGACCACTTACGAGGCCTTGCTGCAGCGCACGGGCGGTTCTCGTCTGCTGCGCCTAAGCGGCGGCATCCAGATCTACGACAGCGCCCGCAGCCTGGCCCGCGGGGCAGCGCAGTGGCAGGCCGTGCCGGCGAGCCATCGCGGCCGATTGGAGGTCTTGGACCGTAAGGCCCTCTTGGCCCTGGAGCCGGCCCTCGGGCCCAGCAGTCACGGCGGCGTCTTCCTGGCCAACACCGGCATTTTGCACGACCCGCTGGCGCTGGTGCGACACCTGGCCGCCTACGCCGAAGCCAAGGGGGCGGAGCTGCTGCGCGACCGGGTGACCGGCATCGAAAGCTCGGCCGACCGCGTGACCCTGCAGCTCGCCGGCGGGGCGCCGCGCCGCTTCGACCGAACGGTGCTGGCCGCCGGTGTCTGGTCGAAACCGCTGCTGGCGGCTCTGGGCGAACCGCAGCGGCTGGAAACGGAACGTGGCTACAACCTGACCCTGCCCGCGGTGGCGAAGGGGCTGAACCACGCTCTCATCTTCGCCGACCGCGGCGTGGCCGCCACCCAGGTCGCCTCCGGGTTGCGCCTCGGCGGCTGGGACGAGCTCGGCGGCCGGACCCGACCGCCCAATCCTGCCATCTTCAAAGCCATGGAAGCCCTGGCCCAAGAGCTCTTGCCCGGCTTCGACTGGGCGGCGGGGGAACGCTGGATGGGCCATCGCCCCTCCCTGCCCGACTCCCTGCCGGTGATCTGCCGCTCGCCCCGGCACCCGGCGCTCTGTTACGGCTTCGGCCACGGCCACCTGGGCATGACCCAGGGCCCCGTCACCGGGCAGCTGCTGGCCGACCTCGTCACCGGCCGCACGCCGGCCTTGGATCTTGCCCCCTACGGGCTGCGCTAGAAGCTTGCGCCTCTCTGCCTCAGGCGCCATCCTCCTTCCCACGCGTAGAACATTCTCGATGGAGGCTGGCGGCTATGTTCACGTCGGAAAAGCTCGAACGTCTGCGGAAAAAGTACCAGAACGCCAAGGGTGGCGACGTCTTCGACCCGGTTTTTGCCGAGGCCGCGCGCCAGGTCTTCAGCAGCAGCGGCCAGCGGGCCAAGCCCTATGCCGGCATCCCGACGCTTCTGGACGCCCCCTACCTCCACCAGGCGCCCGACGCGCCGGACTTCGGCGACCTGGAGATCGCCCTGGTGGGCGTTCCCATGGACCTCGGCGTCACCAACCGCACCGGCGCCCGCTTCGGCCCCCGTGCGGTCCGCGGCATCGAGCGCATCGGCCCCTTCCACCACGTTCACGGTATCGCGCCCTTCGCCAAACGCAAGATCGGCGATATCGGCGACGTGCCCTTTCGCAGCCGCTACAGCCTGGACCAGTCCATGGAGGACATCGAGGCCTTCTACATCAAGATCGCCGATGCCGGGGTGATCCCGCTGTCGGTGGGCGGCGACCATTCGGTCACCTTTCCGATCATGAAAGCGCTCGGCCGCGACCGCCCCATGGGCATGATCCACATCGACGCCCACTGCGATACCGCCGGCGAGTACGACGGCGCCAAGTTCAACCACGGCGGCCCCTTCCGCCATGCCGTGTTGGAAGGCGTTCTCGACCCCGAGCGCAGCATCCAGATCGGCATCCGCGGCCCGGCGGAATTCATCTGGGAGTTTTCCTACGATGCCGGCATGACGGTGATCCACGTGGAAGACTTCACCCGCATGGGCGTGGACGCGGTGATCGCCAAGGCCCGCGAGGTGGTGGGCGACGGCCCGGTCTATATCTCCCTGGACGTCGACGGCATCGACCCGGCCTTCGCGCCGGGCACCGGCACGCCCGAGGTCGGCGGCCTGACCCCGCGGGAGGTGCAGCTGCTGTTCCACGGCCTGACCGGCCTCGACGTCATCGGCGGCGACGTGGTGGAGGTGGCACCGCAGTACGACAGCACCACCAACACCGTGCAGCTCGGCGCCCAGATGCTCTTCGAGATCCTCTGCCTCACCGTCCTCGGCCGCGCCGAGAACGCCTGAAGCCGGTCACGCCGGCATCGCGCCGGCCGCCCGGCGCAGGGCCGCGGCGAAGTGGTGCGCCGCCGGCGAGAGCGCCCTATCGGCCCGGGGCGCCTGTGCCGAAGAGTTCTACAGCCACGTCAAGACGGCCTATAGTGCCGCCGGAGAGCCGGAGTAGCTGCCATGACCGATGCCGAGACAAAAGGACCGAACCGGGGCTATCGCATCGACGCCCTGCAGTACGCCAACTGGTCGGAAAAGATCTTCCGCCAGATGCGCGACGGCGGTGTCGATGCCGTCCACGTCACCATCGCCTATCACGAGACCTTCCGCGAAACCGTCGCCAATATCGAGGCCTGGAACGGCCGGTTCGCGCGCTATCCCGACCTCATCTTTCCCGGCCGCAGCGGCGACGACGTGCGCAAGGCCAAGGAAAGCGGCCGCACGGCGATCTTCTTCGGTTTCCAGAACCCCTCGCCCATGGAAGACGACATCGGCCTGGTGGAGATCCTGCACAGCCTCGGCGCCCGCTTCATGCAGCTCAGCTACAACAACCAGTCCCTGCTTGCCACCGGCTGCTACGAGGCGGAAGACCCCGGCATCACCCGTATGGGCCGCGGCGTCATCGAGGAGATGAACCGGGTGGGTTTGGTCGTGGACATGAGCCATTCCGCCGAGCGCTCGACCCTGGAGGCCATCGAGATCTCCGCGCGCCCAATCGCCATCACCCATGCCAACCCGGCCTTTTGGCACCCGGCCCTGCGCAACAAGTCCGATGCCGTGCTGCGCGCGCTCGCCCAGTCCGGCGGCATGCTGGGGCTCTCGCTCTACCCGCACCACCTGAAGGACAAGTCGGACTGCACCTTGGAGAGCTTTTGCGAAATGGCGGCCCGCACCGCCGAACTGATGGGCCCACGGCACATCGGCATCGGCAGCGACCTCTGTCAGGACCAGCCGGACAAGGTGGTGGAATGGATGCGCAACGGCCGCTGGACCAAGACCCTCGACTACGGCGAGGGGTCCAAGGGCAACGCCGGCTTCCCGCCGCAGCCGCCGTGGTTCCGCGACAACCGCGACTTCGGCAACATCGAGGACGGCTTGCGCACCGCCGGGTTCGACGCCGCCGAGGTCGCCGGTATCATGGGCGGCAACTGGCTGCGCTTTTTCGACGCCGGTTTCGGCCCGCAGACCTAGGGAGGACGGCGAACTTGCAGGCAAGAGCGACAACGCCGGATCGCGTCGCCCTCAGATCGCCGGACAGCGTCATGCAGCTGGCGCGCCTGGGCGCCTTCCATCAGAGCCGCCTCTCCTTCATGCGCCAGCTGTTACGCCGGATGAAGAAGGAGAACTGGCAGTTCAGCCGGCCGCTGTTCGAGGTCGATGCCGAGGGCGTCGGCCGGGCCGTCTACGAGGCCGCCGGTCCACAGCGGGTCTACAGTCTGGTCTGCTTCGCCCACGATCTGCCGCCGGAAAAGCGCTCGGACCGGGTGATCGCTGAGGCCTGGGACGCCACCTTCGCGCTTTTCGACGGCCGGCCGGACGCCGCCGACCTGGCGCGTCTGGCGCAGAACGTGCCCTACCAGGAAGCCGGCCGGGTGAGCGATAGGGAGATCTGCCTCTCCCGGGCCAACCGCTCGGTGCGGCTCTTCGAGCATGTGGTGGCGCACCTGGCCGACGGCCGCCAGCCCGACCTTGCGCAGCTAGAGGACGTCGGCTACCTGATGCGCACCACCGCCGTCTACGGCTCCGGCAAGTTCGGCGCCGCCGACCGCGAAAGCCTGGCCGACCGGCCGGAACTTGCCGCGCCCTTCCAAGCGGAGATGCTGACGGTCTTCCTGATCCGCGCCTTCACCCTGGACATCGCCGAGCACCTGGCCGCCGCCCGGGCCCCCGGCCGGGCCGCCAGGCTCGCCCCCGCCTTGCGCCGCCGTCTCGGCGTCGGCAACTCCACCGGCCTCGGTCTCGCGCCCTTCATCGTCAATCACCCGCTGTTGTTCAACAACTGGATCGCCGCCCGCGAGACCGCGCTGGCCCGGGTGCGCGCCCTGCCCGCTTGCGACGGCGAAACTGCCGCGGCCTTTCGGCTGCTGGTGGCACGGGCCGCAAGCAACGCCGCGGCTTGGCGTTCCGCCCACCCCTTGCAGATCGAAAAGCTTACGGCGCTCAGGACCGATCTCGCCCGGCTCGGCGCCCACCTTGCGGAGGAAGAGGACCTCGCCGGCCCGCGCCCTTGGGACCGGCTCTACCGCTGGGGCGCCGCGACCCTGTCTTTGGAGGGTCAGGAGCAGCTGGTGTCTCTCCTGTTGGAGCCCCACGGCGCGCTTGTCGACGATCTGGGTCCGGGCATGAGCGCCGACGAATCCGCTTGTTTTGCCATCGACGGCGCCATGCCGCTCAGCGAGTTGCGCCGCATCGCCGAAAACATCTATGCCTTTGCCCGCAAAATCGACTGGCAGCAACCGCACAGCTGCGCTCGGGCCTGGTACGTCTCCGAGGAGAAGCTCGAGCCGCGGCTGGGCGAGCGCTTCGAGGAGCCCATCGCCGACTACGAGCAGCCCCTCTCGCCGGGGCGCGACGCAGCGCGCATGCTGGCCGCCATCGACGCCTGGAACGGCCCGGACCGGCTCGCCGCCTTCCTGCTGCGGCACCCGGAGCACCGCCACCTGGCGCGGCGCTGCCAGATCGCCGCTGCGGCGCCCTACGCGGAGATCCGCGACAACACCATCGGCGCCGACCTGCTGCCCATCGACCTGCTGCGCTGCAAGCTGTCCTTCTTTGGCGCCACGCATTTCGATCCCCGCTCGGACCGCTGGGTGCGGATCAACATGTTCCAGAACGCGCCGCTGCCCGACGAGCTGTCGGCCGGACCGGCCGACGACTGGTCCTACCCGCCGCTGCCCATGCGCGCGTCTGAGACCGCGTCATGAGCTATTCGCTGAACGAGATCGAGACCCTGGCCAAGCGCGCGGCGCGGGGCGCCGGCCTGGATTGGGGCCTGGCGGAAGAAGCCGGCAAGACCCTGCGCTGGCTGGTCCAACGCAACCTGCCCGGGCCGGCGCTGCTGGCCAAGCTGCTGACGCGTCACGACGGCCGGTCCTATGCCGAGCTGGCACCGGCAAGTGACGGCACGCCCTGGCAGGCGCCGGGCGGCTGCCTCTCCCCGCTTCTCGCCGGCCCCGCCCTTTGCGACCGCGCCGAGGATCTTGCCGCGGGGCGGCGTTTCGAACTGGGCGAAACCGCCTTCCCGCTGCTCTTGGCGCCAGGACTCGCCGCGGCGGCCAAGACCAAGGACATGGCTCTGACTCTCGCCTGGGCGGGTCTCGAGATTGTCATTACGGCCCCGGGTCCGACGCACGCGGACTTTGCCGTCGCGGGCGGGCGGGAGCGGCTGGCCGCCGAGACCGCGCCGGCGGTGACCATCATCGCACGAGAGGCGCCTGAGACCGCCGACGGACCTCAGCGCTTCGCCGGACGCGCCGATCTCGATGCCACCGTCCGGGGCTGCTTGGAGGCCTTCGCCCGGCGCACCTACGCACCGGCCAGCGAGGCCTCGCGCCTGGCCGGCGCCGGGGCCGGCCTCAGCGACAACGACTGAGCCCACACGAAATTGAGATTACCCGCCGCCGCGCTGAAAGGCTTGGTCGAAGACGGCAAGAAAGGCGGCCCGCTCCGCCGCATCGTAGCCCTGAAAGGCGATAGTGACGGCGCAGCGCGGCAGCACCATCAAGGCGCTCAAGCGCCACGGCGGCAACTCGCGCAGCTCGATGGTGACGCCGTGCGCCGGACTCCCGGCAAGGACGCGCTGTCCCTCGATGCGGTGGGAGAGCCCCGCCACAACCCGCTCGATGTCACGAAAGAACTGCGCCGGGGTTATGGCCATGTCCTTGACGACGCGGCCTGCATCGCTTGCTTTCTTGTCCATTGCGACCGGGTTAGCCGCCAGCCACGGGCGGCCACACGGCGAGGGTATCGCCGTCTTGAAGTCGGCGGTCGGCGCGCTGGCTGGGGGGGACGAAGTTGCCGTTCACCAGCACCAAATGGCAGCTCTTCGGCGGTAGGTTCAAGCTGTCGCAGACCTTGGCAATGGTGGCATCGGGCTGCAGGGCGATCTCGGCCGTGTTCTTGTCCGAACGCTCCGGCAGATAGCGA